>Ga0105096_10001177_pt1 | contig 10473 bp, 7 predicted proteins | sample PPLLak3cmMay2015_FD_87036 | JGI IMG/M metagenome (GOLD analysis project Ga0105096, IMG submission 87036) | Freshwater sediment microbial communities from Prairie Pothole Lake near Jamestown, North Dakota, USA - PPLs Lake P7 Core (1) Depth... | ecosystem: Environmental > Aquatic > Freshwater >...
CAGCGTGCGCCGCGACGGCGCGCGGGTGCGGGTCACCGCCCAACTGGTCAGCACCTCGGACGGGAGTCACCTCTGGAGCGAGCGCTATGACCGCGAGATGACGGACGTGCTCGCGCTGGAGGATGAGATCGCCGCGGCCATCGCGGCGCGCCTGCGCGTAGCGTTCGCCGGCGCGAATCGGGACCGTCCGCACCCGGCCGTCGATCCGGAGGCGCACGCGGCCTATCTCGAAGGGCGGTACTACTTCGCCCGGGGAACGCCGGACGCCCTGGCGCATGCGAGCGCGTGCTTCGAGAGGGCGATTGCGCTCGACCCGGAGTCCGCCCTCGCGTACGACTCGATGGCGGAGTTGCACTGGTACCTCGGATTCTTCGGCAACGTGCCGCCGCGCGAGGCGTTTTCGCAGAGCACCTGGCACGCGCTGCGCGCGCTCGAACTCGACGACTCCCTCGCCCAGACGCACGCCCTGCTGGGCATGCTCCGGAAGGAACTCGACTACAACTGGCCGGAAGTCGACCGGGAACTGCAGCGCGCGTTCCAGCTCAACCGCGAGTCGCCGCTCGTGCGCCTCCGCTACGCCATCAGCGGCCTGCTGCCCCACGGCCGCAACGAGGAAGCAATGCGCGAAATCGAGGCGATCCTCCAGGCGGACCCGCTGTCGCTCCTCACGCGATGGTGGATGGCCGTGCTCGCGCATCTCTCCAGGCGGCCCGACCGGACCATCGCCGAGGGCCGGCACATGATCGCGCTCGACCCCGGGCACTTCCTGGGGCACTGGGCGCTCGGCATCGGCCTGAACGACACCGGTGCGCTCCCGGACGCCGTGGAGGCGCTCCGGCGGGCGCACGCGTTGTCCGGCGGCATCCCGTTCACGCTGGGCTTTCTCGCCTTGGTGTCCGGGCGGGCCGGGCTGCGCGAGGACGTGCTCCGGCTGCGCGGGCAGGCCGGGCAGATGGCGAACGCGGGCTACGTGCCGCCCTCCACGTTCATGTTCTGCGCGATAGGACTCGGCGACTGGGACGCCGCCTTCGAGTGGATGAACAGGGCCATCGAGGGCAGGGACCCCATCATCATGCCGATCAAGAGCTTCCCGTTCCTGGACCCCGTCCGCGGCGACGCGCGGTACGGCGCACTGCTGAAGAAGATGCACCTGGACTAGCCCCGAGCCCCACTTGCCTCGCCGCAGCCGGCCGGCAGGCCGTTTGGCGAAGGCGGGAATCTTGAATGCCTAATGCCTAATCCCTAATCCCTAAGGGTTCTATTCCAGGTACGTATACCCCCCCAGCCCCTCCTCGTAGAACTTCAGCAGGCGTCCGGATTCCTCGTAGGTCATCCGGCTGTCGCGCACGGCGCTCTCGACATCGGCGCGCAGCTTGTTCACGAGCGCGTTGGTGTCGAAGTCGACATACTGCAGGACCTCGCGCACGGTGTCGCCCTTGATCACCGCGTCGAGCACGACGCCGCCCTGGGCGTCGAGCGTCACGTGCACCGCGTGCGTGTCGCCGAAGAGGTTGTGCATGTCGCCGAGGATTTCCTGGTACGCGCCGATGAGGAACACCGCCAGGTAGTACGGGTCGCCGTTCAGCGTGTGGAGCGGAAGCGTGTGCTTCACGTCGCGCCGGTCGATGAACTGGTCGATCTTGCCGTCCGAGTCGCACGTGATGTCGCCCAGCACGGCGTGGTTGGTCGGCGGCTTGTCCAGGCGGTGGATCGGCATCACCGGGAAGAGCTGCTTGATGGCCCAGCTGTCGGGCATCGACTGGAACAGCGAGAAGTTGCAGAAGTAGGTGTCCGCCAGCATCTCGTCGAGGTTCTGGAGATCCTCGGGCACTTCGTCGAGCTGCTGAATCATGCGCTGCAGCTTCGCGCAGATGGCCCAGTAGAGCGTTTCCGCCTCGCACCGCTGGTCGAGCGGCAGGTAGCCGCCGTTGAAGAGGTTCAGCGCCATGTCGAGCGCCTGCTGCGCGTCGTGGTAGCTCTCGAGGGCGTTCCGGATGGACAGGTTCTGGTACGTCTCGCGCAGGTCGATGAGCGGCTGCTCCTGCTCGTCGTGCGGCCCGACCTCCTTGATCTCCTGCTCGCGGAAGCCAGTGACGCCCAGAACGTTGAAGACGAGCACGCTGTGGTACGCGGCGATCGCGCGCCCGCTCTCCGACACGATCGTCGGGTGCTTCACGCCGGCATCGTCACACACCGTCTGCACGTGGTACACGACATCGGCCGCGTACTCCTCGAGCGTGTAGTTGACGCTCGACTCGAAGTTCGTCTGCGAGCCGTCGTAGTCCACGCCGAGGCCGCCGCCGATGTCGAGGTACTCGAGGCCGGCGCCGGCCTTCACGAGCTCGACGTAGATCCGGGCAGCCTCGTTGACCGCGGCCTTCACGATGCGGATGTTCGGGATCTGGCTGCCCATGTGGAAGTGCAGGAGCTTGAAGCAGTCCTGCATGCCGAGGGCCTTCAGCTCTTCGAATCCCTTCAGCAGTTCCGACACCGTGAGCCCGAACTTCGACCGGTAGCCCCCGGACGACTGCCACTTGCCGCTGCCGCGCGACGCCAGCTTGACGCGCATCCCGATCGTGGGGCGGACGCCGACTTTCTGCGAGTACTCGAGGATGAGCCCCAGCTCGCTGTACTTTTCGACGACCGGGAGGACGGTGCGGCCCACCTTCTGGGTGAGCATCGCCATCTCGATGAACTCGGCGTCCTTGAAGCCGTTGCAGACGATCGGCGAATCGTTCGACGCCATCGCGGCTACGGCGATCAGCTCCGGCTTCGACCCGGCCTCGAGGCCGAACCCGAACGGCCGGCCGTAATTGAGGATTTCCTCGACGACGCGCCGCTGCTGGTTGACCTTGATCGGGTAGACGCAGACATAGCGGCCCTGGTAGCCGTTCTGCGCGATGGCGGTCTGGAACGCGTCGTGGATGTCCTTGAGCCGGTGCCGCAGGATGTCGCTGAACCGGATGAGCACCGGGACGTCGATGCCGCGCAGGACGAGGTTCTCGGTGAGGTCCTTCAGGTCGATGAAGCGGTCGGGTTCCTTCGTCGGGTGCACGTGCACGTTGCCGCGTTCGCCGATCGAGAAATAGCCCGCGCCCCAACGGGCGATTTCATAGAGTTCCGACGCCTCGGCGATGCTCCACGGATCGCCGACGCGCCACGTGCGGTTCAAGCGGCTGGCTGATATGCTCACGCCGTTCATCATACAGAAAATTACGGTGACAGGTTCCATTTCCGGCGCCACGCCGGCAGCCGGAAACGGATGCCGTCACCGTGTGTATCCCGGCCCGCGCAGCGGCCTCCCGGGTCGCTCGTTCGTGATCGCGCCGCCCGACACCACCGCGCGCCCGTTGACGAACACGTGAAGGACACCGACGGAGTAGTGGTTCGGGTCCTCGAACGTCGAGACGTCGCGGATGGCGGCCGGGTCGAAGACCGTGACGTCGGCGGCCATGCCGGGCCGGAGCAGGCCGCGGTCGTGGAGGCCGACGCGCGCGGCGGGCCGTGAGGTCATCTTGCGGACCGCCTCTTCGAGCGTCAGGAGCTTCTCCTCGCGGACGTACTTGCCCAGGATCCGCGGGAACGTCCCCCAGGCGCGCGGGTGCGAGCGCGATTCCGAGAGCGGGCCGTCTTCGGCCCGCGCGCCGGAGTCGGTGTCGATGGAGACCAGCGGGTGGGCGAGCGCAGCCCGTACATCCTCCTCCGCCATGATGCTGATGATGCAGGCCGTCTGTCCCTGGTCGGCGATCACGATGTCGATGAGCGCATCGCGCGGGTCCTTCTGCATGGCCCGGCCGACCTCGGTGAGCGTCATGCCCTCGTACTTGCGCAGATCGGCGTTGAGCACGGAGGCCACCATGACGCCGTCGCCGCCGCCGGCCCCGTACCACTGGTTCTCCCACCCCGCCGCGCCGGGGTCGTCCATCTCGGCCGTGATGCGCGCGCGCAGCGTCGGATCCTTGAGCCGCGCCAGCATCTGTTCGGTGCTGCCTTCCCGTACCCACGTCGGCAGGCACGAGTCGAGATCGTTCGACGCGCGGGTGTAGGGATACTGGTTCGCCGTGACGTCGAGTCCGCGCGCGCGGGCCTCCTCGATCCGCCGCAGCACCGCGGGCATCCGGCCCCAGTTCGCCTTGTAGGCCGTCTTGAGATGCCAGATCTCCGCTGGGATCTTCGCGCGTTCCGCGACCGCGAACGTTTCATCCAGCGCCTCGTCAATCGCGCCGCTCTCGGATCGCAGGTGCGTAAGGTAGACGCCCCCGTAGCTGGCCGCCACGCTTGCCATGGCCACGAGGTCGTCAAGCGTGTTGAACCGGTCGGGCACGTACTGCAGCGACGAGCTGAGCCCCAGGGCGCCGTCCTTCATCGCCTCGGCGACCAGCGCCTTCATGCGCTCCAGCGTGGCGGGAGTCGACGGCACGTTCTCCGGCCCGATGACGTAGTCCCGCACGCCGCCGGCGCCGACGAAGGTCCCGATGTTGATGGTCGTCCGGCTCCGCGTCTCGAGCCGCTCGAAATACCCGGCGAGCGTCGTGAAGTCCTGCACCACCTTGAAGTGGTCCCAGTTCGGCCGGCCCTCCCTGATCATCCGCTCGTTGACCGGCGCGATCGAGACGCCTTCGCCCGTGATCTCGGTCGTCACACCCTGCGTGATCTTGGACGCGGCGCGGCCGTCCACCAGGACGTTGAACTCCGACTGCCCCAGCATGTCGATGAACCCCGGCGCGACGACGAGCCCCGAGGCGTCGATGGTCCGCCGCGCCGGCTGCCCGGCCAGCCGGCCCATGGCCGCGATGCGATCGCCGGAGATCGCGATGTCGCCCCTGAACCACGGCGCGCCCGTGCCGTCGACGATGCGGCCGCCGGTGATGAGGACGTCGAACGGGGCGGGCGCCTGGCGTGCGCCGAGCCCCGTCAGCGCGGCGGTTGCCAGGGCCGCCAGCATCAGCAGCATGGGCACGCGTGTCCGGTGGGCAGGTGTGGGCATGGCGCTGATGCTACCAGATGAGACACGCGCGGGGAACTTCGCCGCCCGGCGAAGTAGAATGCTCGGAACGGAGGCGGGGGCTTCAGGTTCGGCGGGACAGCCTCAGGATGGAGGCCGGGGCTTCAGCCCCGGCGTGACCGATGACACTGATCGATCTGCGAAGCGACACCCTGTCCCTGCCGACGCCCGAGATGCTGCAGAGCATCGTGACGGCGAGGCTCGGCGACGATTCCCGCGACGGCGACCCGACGGTGCTCGAACTCGAGGCCGAGGTGGCCCGGATGCTCGGCAAGGAGGCCGCGATCCTGACGGTGAGCGGATCGATGTCGAACACCGTCGCGCTGCGCACGCACGCCGAGCCGGGCGCGGCGGCGATCGTGGAGGAGTCGGCTCATCTCTACGGGATGGAGTACAGCGCCATCGCGTCGGCGTGCGGCCTGCTCGTGATGCCCGTGCGCGGGCACCACGGCGCGCCCGACCTCGACGGCGTGAAATGGGCGCTGCGCAGGGCGAAGACGATGTTCCCGGCGCCCGGCCTCGTGTGCCTGGAGAACACGCACAACGCCGCGGGAGGGACGCTGCTGACGCCGGCGCAGACCGACGCCCTCGCCGCGGCTGCGCACGACGCCGGCGTCCCGGTGCACCTCGACGGCGCGCGCGTGTTCAACGCGGCCGTGGCGCTGGGCGTGGACGTCCGCGAACTGACCAGGTCGGTCGACTCGGTGTCGGTCTGCCTCTCCAAAGGGCTGTCCGCGCCGGTCGGCTCGCTTGTGGCCGGCACGAAGCCGTTCATCGATCGCGCGAACCGCGTCCGCCGATCGCTCGGCGGCGCCATGCGCCAGGCGGGCATCATCGCCGCGCCCGGCCTGGTCGCGTTGCGCACGATGATCCCGCGCCTGCGCGAAGACCACGAGCACGCGCGCGCCCTGGCCGAGCGTCTGGCCACCGTCCCCGGGCTCGCGGTGGACCTCTTGACCGTGCAGAGCAACATCGTGAACGTGGACGTCGGCGGGCTCGGGATCGACGCCGCGACGTTCGCGGCGCACCTGCGCGAGCGCAACGTCCGCGGCCTGCCGGGTATGGGCGCCAACGTGCGGTTCGTCACGTATCGCGGAATTACCCGCGAAGACGTCAACACGGCGGCGGACGCGATCGCGGCCCTCGTGGCCGCTCAACCGTGGATCGCCAGCTGACGTGGCCATCACCGCGGTCCTCTTCGATCTCGACGACACGCTCTTCGACCACTCGGCGTGCACGCGCGCGGCGCTCGCCGATCTGCGCGAGCGGTTCGCCGTCCTCGGGCGCGTACCCGCCGCGCTCGTCGAAGCCGAACACCGGCGCCTGCTCGAAGCACTGCACCTGCGCGTGCTGGCCGGGCAGTTGACCGTGGACGACGCCCGGAACGAGCGTTTCCGCCGGCTGCTCGCGTTCGCCGGCGGGACGCCCGATGCCGCCTCGCCGACCGATGTCGCAGCCGCGTACCGGTCGGCGTATCTCGCCCATTGGAAGCCCGTCGAGGGGGCGCTCGAACTGCTCGCGGCGCTCCACGGCCGCGTATCGACGGGCGTGGTCACCAACAACGTCGCCAGCGAGCAGCAGCAGAAGATCGCCGCCTGCGGGTTCGGCCCGCTGCTCGACGCGGTGATCATCTCGGAGGAAGCGGGCGTCGCGAAGCCCGATCCCCGCATCTTCAGCCTCGCGCTCGACGCGCTTGGCGCTGAGGCCGGGAAGACCGTGATGATCGGCGACGCCTGGGAGACGGACATCGCCGGCGCCCGCGCCGCCGGCATCCGCCCGATCTGGTTCAACCGCCTTGGCGCGGCATCGCCCGACCGCCGCGTGACCGAGATTCAGTCTCTTGTGCCGTCGTCAGCGGTGTTGTCCGTGCTCTTCCCGAATCCCGAATCCCGAATCCCGAATCCCGAGTCCCGAGCCCCGCTTGCCGCGCCGAAGCCGGCCGGCAGGCCGTCTGGCGAAGGCGGGAGTCCCGAGTGTCCGTGATGCGCATCTACCTCGCCTGCACCGTTCGCGGCGACCGCGGCACCCTTGGCGCCGCCCGCCACATCCACGACTGCCTGGTCGGCCTCGGCCACGAGGTCCTCACGGCGCACCTGCTCGACGACGATGTCGACGCCGGGGAGAGTCGGCTGGCTGATCGGGACGTCTTCCTGAGAGACCTGGCGTGGGTCGAGGCGGCGGACGCCATCGTGGCCGAAGCGTCTGGTTCCAGCTACGGCGTCGGCTTCGAAGTCGGCTATACCCTCGGGCGCGCAGCGGAGACCGGCCAGCGTGTCTTCGTGCTGTACGACGCGTCGCGACGGGGCAGGATCTCCCGGCTCATCAGCGGCCTTTCGGACAGGCGGGCGCAGGTGTTGGCATACGAATCGCCGGACGACATCGGCCCCTTCCTCCGGCAGCACCTGGGCGCCTAATAGATCAGCTCGCCTGCCAGAAAGGCGCGCGATCTGGCTTCGGCCGGCGACTCGAAGAACGCGGCCGTCGGCCCGGTCTCGACCACAGCCCCTTCGATCAGCAACAGCGTGCGGTGCGCCAGGCGGCGCGCCTCGTGGATGTTGTGCGTCACGAGCACGATGGTCGTGCCGCGGGCCTGCACCTCTCGAACGAACGCCTCGATGCGCGCGACGTTGGCGGGGTCGAGGTTCGCCGCGGGTTCGTCCAGCAGCAGCACGTCGGGCTCGATGGCCATCGCGCGCGCGAGGGCGACGCGCTGGACCTCGCCGCCGGACAGCCGCCGCGCCTGGGCGCTGGCGAGATGCGACAGCCCGAGGCGCTCCAGCAGCGGTTCGGCCAGCCCCCGCTCCTTGCGTCCGCGCACCTCCAGGCCGAACAGGACATTGTCCCGGACGCTGCGGTCCAGCATGATCGGCCGCTGGAACACGGTGGTGATCCGCCGCGCGAGCGGCAGGGGCAAGGGGTGCGGCATGGGCGCGCCGTCCACGCGGATGACGCCCTCCGACGGCCGTTCGAGGCCCTGCAGCAGCCGCAGCAGCGTGCTCTTGCCGGCGCCGCTCGGCCCGATAAGCCCCAGCGTCTCGCCGCGCTCGATAGCGAGGTGCGGGACAGTCAGCACCGTCCTCTTGCCGTACCGGTGACGGAGCCCGGCCAGCTCGAACGCGGGCGGGTGGTTGACGCTCATCGCGCCCGCCCCTGAAGCTGCAGCAGCACCGCGTTCGCCCCGAGCGCGAGCAGCAGGAGGACGATGCCCAGCGCCATGGCGAGCGCGAAATCGCCCTGTCGCGTCGACAGCACGATGGCCGTCGTGAGGACGCGCGTCTGCCCTTCGATGTTGCCGCCGACGAGCATCACCGCGCCGACCTCCGAGATGATCCCGCCGAAGGCCGCGACAATCGCCGCCGTGAGTCCGATGCGCGCCTCGCGCAAGACTGTCCATCCGGTCTGCCACCGGGTGGCGCCGAGCGCCCGCACCTGCAGGCGGAGGTCGGGGTCCACGCCTTCGACCGCGCTCATCGTCAAGGCGGCCACCAGGGGGAACGCGATGATGGTCTGCGCCACGACCATCGCGGACGGCGTGAAGAGCCAGCCCAGCGGCCCGAAGGGGCCGCTGCGCGAGAGCATCAGGTAGACGACCAGCCCGACGACGACCGGCGGCAGGCCCATCCCGGTGTAGAGCACCAGCGTGACGAGACGCCGGCCCGGGAACCGTGTGAGGCCGACAACGGCGCCCAGGGGTACCCCGAGCGCCGTCGCGATGACCAGCGCGAGGCCCGTCACCTGGAAGGTGAGCGACACGACGGCCTGCAGGGCCGGGTCGGCGAGCGCACGCAGGACGGCGTCGATGACAGGCTCCTCCAGGGATCAGCCGACCTGAACGTAAATCGTCCCGACCCCAGAAGCGGCTAACGGACCCGGACCTCCGAGACCCAGTGGGAATACCGGGACGCGAACTCGTCAGCGCCGACCACCAGCTGGATGAGTCCCTCCCGACCGGTCATCGGCTTGCCGTCGCGCTCGTAGGCCAGCACCACGGCGCGCCGCGCCTCGGGCACGACGAACGGATCGGCCTTGCCTGTCCGGCCGGACTTCGCGAGCCAGCCGAGAATCGCCTCCAGTTCGGCATCCGACAGGCGGTCGGCCGTGTACGCCGTGATGCCCGCGTGCTGATCCGTGCCGGTGCGAATCATCGCGGTCGTCTCCGCCACGGGGAACGCCTGCCCCAGGAGTTTCGGCGCCGGCCGCTTGCCCTCGGGACTCGTGCCTTCCGCGCGAAGCCCGTGGCATTCGTTGCAGCCCTTGGCCAGATACAGCCCTTCGCCGCGGCCGACCCGGCCGAACAGCTCGTGCCAGGTCAGGGCGGCCGTCCATCCGTCGCTGCTGACCGCCTCGATTGTCGAGGCCGAGCGCGACGGCGAGGCGAGGTCCGGATCGACCATGAGCAGGAGGTCTTTCAGTGAGGCGCCCGTCCAGGTGTGCGTGCCCAACGGGCCCTTCTTCACGCCGACATGCTCGACGCCGGCCAGCGTCGCCTGCGGGGCCCGCCGCAAATCGCCGATCGTGAAATTGCGCGCCTTGTCGCCGACGACCACGGCGACGCGGTCTGTGGCCTTGAACTCGTCCGAGTCCGGGTAGAACAGCGAGTGCCCCGCCGCGTCACGGCCGAAGGCGCCGATGCGCTGCTGGGTCGGCTTCGAGAGCAGCCAGTCGGCGAAGCGGATCGCCAGCGCCGTGTTGACGCCGGCGTGCCGCGCCCCGTCGATGACGATGACGCCGTACTGGTTGCGAAGATCGCGGTCGGGGTTCGCATCGGCCGACGCCCCGCCGAACAGCAGCCGCAGGTTGGGAGAGCGGCCCTGCATCGACGTCCACGTCGCGCGGTCCGTCAGCACGTAGGCCTTCCGCTCGTTCGCGAACGTGAGGGTTTCGCCCATGCCCTGGCCGACCGACAGGTACCACGCCGCACCGGGCGCCGGGGCGGTTCCCGCCGACTGCCACAGCGCCAGTTCCCTGGTGTGCGTGCCCGACTTGTCGCCGCGGCTCGCGAAGGTGGCGGAGGCCGACTGGATGCTCCGAAAGGCCTCCTTCGCCGTCGGCGCTTTGCTCACGCCCGCCGGGTCTTCGGCAGGGCCGACGATCACGAAGTCGTTGTACATCACATCGTCGCGTCGCACGGCATGGCCTTCTTTCATGAAGGCCGCCTCCTGCTCGGGCGCGTGGACGAGGAGCACGTCGGCGTCGCCGCGGCGGCCGAGCTCGAGAGCCTGGCCCGTCCCGACCGCGACGACGTCGACGCGGCACGCGCACTGCGACTCGAAATCGGGCAGGATGGCTTTGAACAGCCCGGTATCGACGGTGCTGGTCGTCGTGGCGAGTCTCAGCGCCGGCGCAGGGGGCGGCGTCGGTTCCGTTCGGCATGCTGGCAGGCACGCTGCCGTGGCGAGGACGGCGGCGATGGACCACACGGTTGGCAGGCGTTTCATCGGTTCAGTCACTCCCTTCAACACGTCATC
>Ga0105096_10001185_pt1 | contig 10447 bp, 7 predicted proteins | sample PPLLak3cmMay2015_FD_87036 | JGI IMG/M metagenome (GOLD analysis project Ga0105096, IMG submission 87036) | Freshwater sediment microbial communities from Prairie Pothole Lake near Jamestown, North Dakota, USA - PPLs Lake P7 Core (1) Depth... | ecosystem: Environmental > Aquatic > Freshwater >...
CGAGCCAGCCCGCTTCGCGGGCCTTCGTCGCGTCGGAATCCGGATCGGCATAGCGAACGTAGTAGAGGCCGCTCGTGCGATCGCGGTCGACCACGGTGAAGCCCGTGCGGTCGAGCGCGAGGCCCACCCGGCGCCACGCCTGGTCGAAGGAGTCGTCGATGACGAGCTTCACGGTGCCGTCGGGGGATCGCTCGAGACGTGCCTTGTCGGCCGCGGCCGGCTGCCCCGGCGCCGGAGCCGCCGTCGTGGCGAGCGCCGCGGTGACGGCCGGCTGCGGAGCGCCGAAGCGCAGCATCATCCGCCCGAGCATCTCGGCCTCGACGTTGGGATTCGGCGGCAGCACCGCCCACGCGAACGCGGCAGGGGATCCGCCGTCGATCTTGGTCGTCGGCACCTGCTCCATGCCGCGGTGCGAGATGAAGACTTCGACCGTCCCCGGCTCGATGCCGCGCTCGATGCGCGTGCGGAACTTGTCGCGCTTGTAGGTCGTGTAGAAAATGTCGATGTACTTGCCGATCAGGTTGCGCACCGGATCGTTGGGAATCTCGGCGCGGTTCTCGGCCCAGTCGGTCTCCATCACGCCAATCGCCGGCTGTTCGACCGCGACCACGAACCCGAGGTCGGTCCAGAATTGCCGCGCCGTGTTCCACGCCTGCTCGGGCGCGACCTTCACCACCAGCCAGCGCTCGGTGCCCGCGCGCACGAGGCGCGCATCGGGGTTCTGCGGCAGCAGTTCGGTCTGCTTGGCGCGCCCGCCCGACTGCTGGGCGGCGAGCCCGCTCGCGGTCGTCGGCGCACTGAAGCGGTCGTCGAAGCGGGGCGTGTCGAGGTCGGGCGGAATCTCCAGCGCGGGCGCCGAGCTCGTCGACTTGTAGTCGATGCGCTTGCCCATGCTGGTGTTGCTGCCGAACGTCTCGCAGCCCGCGAGGGCGGCGGCAACCGCGGCGATCACCGAGAGCGCGGCAACTCGCCGCAGCGTGCAGTACACAGCGTCCATCGGCTTTCCGTATTACGAGAGACACCCCGCTTCGCGCAGCGCGGAGCGGACGGTGTCGTGGAACTGGGGAGACAGCGGCACGAGCGGCAGCCGCAGCTCGCCTCCGATCCGGCCCATCTCGGCCAGGGCCCACTTGACGGGAATCGGGTTCGCCTCGACGAACAACTTGCGGTGCAGCGGCAGCAGGCGGTCGTTCGTGGCGCGCGCCAGCGCGTAGTCGCCGCCGAGCGCCGCCTTGCACATCGCGCTCACCAGCCGCGGCGCGACGTTCGCGGTGACCGAGATCACCCCGTGGCCGCCCATCATCATCAACGGCAGCGCGGTGATGTCCTCGCCGCTGTAGACGGCGAAACCGGTGTGGCCCTTCGCGTTCAGCCCGCGCAAGAGCTCGCTGCCGCGACCGATGTCCGCGGTGGCGTCCTTCAGCCCGACGATCCCGGGCACCTCGGCGAGGCGCAGCACGGTTTCGTTCGACAGGTCGGCGACCGTGCGGCCGGGTACGTTGTAGAGGATCACCGGCAGGCCGACCTTCGCGATCTCGGCGAAGTGCCGGTAGAGGCCCTCCTGCGTCGGCTTGTTGTAGTAGGGAACGACCGACAGACAGAAAGCCGCGCCGATCTTTTTCGCGTACTCGGTGAGTTCGATCGCTTCGCGCGTCGAGTTGGCGCCGGTGCCGGCGATCACCGGCACGCGCTTGCCGGCGTGCTCGACCGCCGTCTTGATCAGCAGGCAGTGCTCGTCCCAATCGACCGTCGGCGACTCGCCGGTAGTGCCGACGATCACGATGCCGGCGGTACCCTCGGCGACGTGCCAGTCGATGAGCGAGCGCAGGGCGTCGAGGTCGAGCGCGCCCCCTGGGCGCATCGGGGTGACGATCGCGACAAGGCTTCCAGTGAGCATTGGGGTCGACATCGCTAAATATGTGATTTTACCCCGATTCGCTCCATTCACGCTGCGACGCCGGCATCGGCCTGCAGCAGGGGCGGCCACGCACGCGCCGTCCCGACCGCGGCTACGCGCTGGACGACCGCGTCGTGCCCTTGCGTGCTCGAGTGGCCCTGCTCGAAGGCGACAATCGTCAGGCGCTTCCCCAGTACCTCCGCGAGCTCGTTCCGCTCGAGCAGGAAGGCCGGGTTCGACGGCCGTCCATAGGCTTCGTGCCCCGCCGCGAACGTCTCGTAGAGCAGCACCCCGTCGGGCGCGAGCGCGGCGAGCATCGGCGCGAACAGCGGCCGGTGCAGGTAGTTCGTCACCACGATCGCGTCGAAGCGCTCGTCGCCCAGGGGCCAGCCTCCAGCCTCCAGATCGGCGACACGCGTGTCGACCCCGCGGGTGTCGGCGAGCGTGGACAGTGCGTCGGCATCGCGATCGACCGCGAGCACGCGCGCGCCGCGCCCGGCGAAGAAACGTGCGTGCCGACCGTGGCCGCAGGCGAGGTCGAGCACACGCGCGTGCACCGGGACGAGATGCGCAAAGCGCACGATCCACGGTGAAGGCTCGCGCGCGTGGTGGCTGCCGCAGGCGGACATCGTGCAAGCATACGCGACGGCTTGCATGCCGCACCGCGGCGCGAGATCCGGTACGGATCGTCGCGCCGCGGGGCCTCGCGGGGGGAGAGGCCGAGCTTGCAAGCGCCGGGAGGAGTCAGCCCGACGCCTGCAATGGACCCCGTCTCCCCGCGTGAAGTTCCCCGCGCGTGCAGCTGTCGGGCCGCGGCGACACGTGCCACGCCAGTCGAGCTGCCATCGCCCCGACGCGCGTCACGACGTGCCGCGCGCGCGTTGCAGAGGCGAAGCGACCGGCCCGCCCACTACGCACCGGTCTTCGCGAACGTGATCTCCCCACCGGTCGCGCCGACCGTCACGGTGTCGCCCGCGGCATAGTGCCCGGAGAGGATCTCCTTGGCGAGCGGGTTCTCGATCTGCTGCTGGATGGCCCGCTTGAGCGGCCGCGCGCCGTACACCGGATCGAAGCCCGCCGCGGCGACGACCTTGAGCGCGGCTTCCTTGAGGTCGAGCCTGATCTCGAGCTTGGCGAGCCGCGACTCGAGTCCCGCGAGCTGGATCTTGGCGATGTCGCCGATCTGCTTCTCCGAGAGCGGGTGGAACACGACGATCTCGTCGATGCGGTTCACGAACTCCGGACGGAAGTTGGCCTTGACCTCGGCCATCACCGCGATCTTGATCAGTGCCTGCTCGGAACCCTCGTCGGTCAGCTGCTGGATCTTGTGCGAGCCGAGGTTGGAGGTCATCACGATCACCGTGTTCTTGAAGTCCACGGTGCGGCCCTGCCCGTCGGTCATGCGTCCGTCGTCGAGCACCTGGAGGAGCACGTTGAAGACGTCCGGATGGGCCTTCTCGACCTCGTCGAGCAGGATCACCGAATACGGCTTTCTGCGCACGGCCTCGGTGAGGTGGCCGCCCTCCTCGTAGCCCACGTACCCGGGCGGCGCGCCGATCAGCCGCGCCACCGAGTGCTTCTCCATGAACTCGGACATGTCGACCCGGATCATGTGGTGCTCGGAGTCGAACAGGAACTCGGCGAGCGCCTTGCAGAGCTCGGTCTTGCCCACGCCGGTCGGCCCGAGGAACAGGAACGAGCCGTAGGGGCGGTTCGGGTCGGCGAGCCCCGAGCGCGAGCGGCGGATCGCGTCGGAGACGAGCCGGACCGCCTCGTTCTGGCCAACGACGCGCTTGTGCAACGCGTCCTCCATCTGCAGCAGCTTGTCGCGCTCGCCCTGCATCATCTTCGACACGGGGATGCCGGTCGCGCGCGAGACGACCTCGGCGATCTCCTCGGCGCCGACCTGGGTGCGCAGCAGCGTGGGCTTGGCGCCGCCGGTCGCCGCCTCGTCGGCCTTCCTCAATTGCGCCTCGAGCTGCGGCAACTGGCCGTACTGGAGCTCGGACATCCGCTGCCAGTCGCCCTTGCGGCGCGCGTCCTCCATCTGGAGCTTGATCTTGTCGATCTCCTCCTTGATGTGCTGCGTGCCGGCGACATTGGCCTTCTCGGCCTTCCACACTTCCTCGAGGTCGGCGTACTCGCGCTCGAGCTTGGCGATCTCGTCCTCGATCGCGGCGAGGCGCTTCTTCGATGCGTCGTCGGTCTCCTTCTTCACCGCTTCGCGCTCGATCTTCAACTGGATCAGCCGGCGGTCGAGCTTGTCCATCGACTCGGGCTTGGAGTCGATCTCCATCTTGATCCGCGCCCCGGCCTCGTCGATCAGGTCGATCGCCTTGTCGGGCAGGAAGCGGTCGGTGATGTAGCGGTGCGAGAGCTCCGCCGCGGCGACGATCGCCGGGTCGGTGATCTCGACGCCGTGGTGGATCTCGTAGCGCTCCTGCAGGCCGCGCAGGATCGCGATCGTCGCCTCCACCGACGGCTCGTCGACCAGCACCTTCTGGAAGCGGCGCTCGAGTGCCGCGTCCTTCTCGATGTACTTGCGGTACTCGTCGAGGGTGGTCGCGCCCACGCAGTGCAGCTCGCCGCGGGCGAGCGCGGGCTTCAGCATGTTGCCGGCGTCGATCGCGCCTTCGGCCTTGCCGGCGCCGACCATCGTGTGGAGTTCGTCGATGAAGACGATCGTGCGGCCTTCGTCGGCCGCGATGTCCTTGAGGACCGCCTTCAGGCGCTCCTCGAACTCGCCGCGGTACTTGGCGCCGGCGAGGAGCTGCGCCATGTCGAGCGAAAGCACGCGCTTGTTCTTGAGCGTTTCCGGCACGGTACCGTCGACGATGCGCTGCGCCAGGCCCTCGACGATCGCCGTCTTGCCCACGCCCGGCTCGCCGATCAGCACGGGATTGTTCTTGGTACGCCGCTGCAGGATCTGGATCGTGCGGCGGATCTCGTCGTCGCGGCCGATCACCGGGTCGAGCTTGCCCAGGCGCGCGCGGTCGGTGAGGTCGATCGTGTACTTCTTCAACGCCTCGCGCTGGCCTTCGGCCTCCTGGTTGTCGACGCCCGCGCCGCCGCGCACGGCATCGATCGCGGACTCGAGCGACTTGCGATTCACGCCCGCCTCGCGCAGCAGCCGGCCGGTCTCGCCCTTGTCGTCGGCCGCGGCAAGCAGGAACAGTTCCGAGGCGATGAACTGGTCGCCCCGCTTCGTCGCTTCCTTGTCGGTGAGGTTGAACAGGTTGTTGAGGTCGCGCGAGACGGTGATCTCGCCGCCGGTGCCCTCGACCTTGGGCAGGCGGGCGATCGCGGCCTTGAGCGCCGTCTGGAGACGCGGCACCGCGACGCCCGCCCGGGCGAGCAGCGACGATGTGCCGCCGTCCTCCTGGGCGAGCAGCGCCGCGAGCAGGTGCGGCGGTTCGATGAACCCGTTGTCGTTGGCCAACGCGGCGCTCTGGGCGTCGGCGAGGGCCTGCTGGAACTTGGTAGTGAGCTTGTCGAAGCGCATGGAATCTCCTCCCGGTCCCGGGCGGGACGGCTTTGCTTAGGAACTTGGGGGAAACCACCGTGTTTTCAAGGGTCTTTCCGGCACGGCCCCCGTGCTATCTTCGGTCCGTCGCGCGCCGCCCCGAACCGCGATCCCGGCCGGCCGGCCGGCCCGGGCTCTCCGCCCCGACCCCTAAGCTTCCCGACCGTGAACGACTCCGCTACCCCGCCGCCGCCGCCACTCGCCCCACCGCCCCGTCAAGCGAAGCTGTGGGAGGTATTCGGTGCCGTCTTCTGGAGCTTCTTCGGGGTCCGCAAGGGCAAGCACATGCAGAAGGACGCGGTGACGATCCGCCCGCACCAGGTGATCGTCGTGGGCCTGGTCTGCGGCGCGATCTTCGTTGCGGTGCTGCTCGTCATCGTGCGGACGATCGTCCGCAGCGCCGGGCTGTAGCCGCGGCGGCGCCGGGCCGTTCGCGCTGCTCAGCGCACGCAACCTGCCAGCACGTCGGCCGCGCGCGCGATCTCGCCGCTCGTGGTGAGGACGTCCGGGCACAGCCGCAGCCACGGCCCGCGGGCGTCCACGTCGATGCCCGCGGCGCGCATCCGTTCGGCGATCTGCGGCGCATCGTCGCGCTGCACGACGACGAACGCGCCGCGATCCACGGCGCCGCCGTCCGCGGCAATGCCGCGTTGCGACAGCGCCAGTACGAGCTCCCGCTGCCGCTGGAGCGAGTAGGCACGGAGCCGGTCGACGCCCACCGCCAGCGTGAACACCTGACCGGCACGGGCCTGGTAGGCGGTGAGGACCGGCGGCGTCGACTCGAGCCACGCGTCCCCGCCTTCGGCGAAGCGCGGCGGATCGGGACGCTCGTAGCGAAAGCGATCGGCCTTGGCGAACCAGCCGATGTCGAGCGTGCGCAGGGCGCCGTCGAGGTGCCGTGGCGCGACGTAGAGAAAACACGCGCCGGGACCGCCGCGCAGGTACTTGTAGGCGCCACCGACGGCGAAGTCCAATTCCAGCGCGGCGACGTCCACGGGCAGCACGCCGAGCGAGTGATAGACGTCGAGCAGCACCTTCGCGCCGACCTCGTGCGCCGCCGCGACGATCCGCTCGATGCCGGGCAGCAACTGCCCGGTCTGGAACATCACCTGCGAGATTACGACCAGCTCCGCTTGCGCGCCGATGGCCCCGATCACGTCCGCCGGATCGAAGCGCCCGTCGGCACGCGGCTCGACCCACGCGAGAACGATGCGTCCGCGCCGTGCGTACTCGCGCAGGATCACGTCGAGCGAGTCGAACTCGCCGCGCGTGGCGACCACGCGCGGCACCCCGTCGAGCGCGTTGAGCACGGCCCGCAGGCCCTGCCCCGCGCTGGACTTCGGCACGACCGCATCCGGCCGCGGCGCGCCGAGGAGAGCGGCAAGCCGCGTCCGGTACGCGCGCATTTCCGCCTCCCACGCGCCCCACGCCTCGCCCATCGACGCGTACCAGGCGCCGAGCGCCTCGCGCACGTCGTCCTCGACCGTGTCGAGCGGGCGGCCGAGCGAGTGGTTGGCGAGGTAGGCGCGCGCGGCGTCGCGCGCGAGAACCCGCGAAAAGAGCGGCACGAGGTGCCGGCGGACGCCGTCCTCGCCGAGCGGCCCCTGGCCCATTGCGGCGACCGCGGCGCCGATGCGCTGGTGGGTCGAGGGCTGGGCGTTCATCGACGCGACGATACTACGGCCCCTACCGGCACCTCCAGATCGGCCGGCTGCAACGCCCCCGACGCTATCAAGGCTGGCTAGCGCGTACGCGGCGCCGGCCGCCCGCGACCACCGTCACGGCCGCGCCGGTCGACGCTGCCGTGCGGACCCGCGGCGTGATGGACACGCGCGGGCTGCTTGGTGCCCTGCCGGCGATGGGCGTCGCTACCGCGACCCGGCGCGGCCGCGTGCCCGCCGAAGTTCTTGCGCGGCTGCGCGGGACGCTGTCCGCGCGAGGCGAACACCGGCTCCGGCTTCGCACGCGGATCGGGCTCGAAACCCGCCACGACCTCGCGCGGCAGCGTGCGCTTGATGAGGCGCTCGATGTCGCGCAGGAACGCGTGCTCGTCGACGCAGACGAGCGACAGCGCCTCGCCCGACGCGCCGGCGCGGCCGGTGCGGCCGATGCGGTGCACATAATCTTCGGGCACGTTGGGCAGGTCGTAGTTGACGACGTGCGGCAGGTCCTCGATGTCGATGCCCCGCGCGGCGATGTCGGTCGCGACCAGCACGCGCACGCGGCCGTCCTTGAACTGGGACAGCGCCTTGGTGCGCGCGCCCTGGCTCTTGTTGCCGTGGATCGCCTCGGCGGAGATGCCGTCGCGCACGAGCTGCTCGGCCAGCTTGTTCGCGCCGTGCTTGGTGCGTGTGAACACCAGCACCTGGCGCCAGTCGTTGTGGCCGATCAGGTAGGCGAGGAGCTCGCGCTTGCGGTCGCGGTCCACCGGGTGCACGCGTTGCGCGACCGCTTCGACGGTCGAGTTGCGCGGCGTCGCCTGGATGGTCGCGGGCCGGTCGAGCAGGCCGTTCGCGAGCGCGCGGATCTCGTCGGAGAACGTCGCCGAGAACAGCAGGTTCTGGCGCTTCGCCGGCAGCAGCGCGAGGATGCGGCGGATGTCGGGGATGAAGCCCATGTCGAGCATCCGGTCGGCCTCGTCGAGGACCAGCACCTCGATCGCCGACAGGTCGAGGCTGCCCTGGCCGTGGTGGTCGAGCAGGCGACCCGGCGTGGCGACGACGATGTCGACGCCGCGGCGCAGCTGCGCGAGCTGCGGGCCGAAGCCCACGCCGCCGAAGATCACCATCGAGTCGTGCTTCGAGTACTTGCCGTAGGCGCGCACCGAGGCCTCGACCTGCAGCGCGAGCTCGCGCGTCGGCGTGATGATCAGCGCGCGCGGTGCGCGGCGGTTGCCGCGGCCCGCGGCAGGACGGGCCGTGGTCGACAGCCGCTGCAGCAGCGGCAGCACGAAGCCCGCGGTCTTGCCGGTACCGGTCTGTGCGCCGGCGAGGAGATCGCCGCCCTGGAGGACGGCCGGGATCGCCTGGAGCTGGATCGGAGTGGGCGTCGTGTAGCCCTGTTCGGTGACGGCGCGCACGAGCGCGTCGGACAAGCCGAGCGATGCAAATGACATGTGAAACCTTCGAAAAAAGCGCTCGGCCGGTCGCCTTATGGAGGCGGCCAGTCACAGCCAAACGAGGGGGTGCTGCGGGGAGTCGGAATCGACGGCGACAGGAGGACTGGAACGAATGCCGCGTGGACGAAGGATACCACAGCCGGCCACCGGCTGTCCGCCACCGCGTGATCGCCACCCCTGCGCCGTTCGCGAATGCGTGCCGCCAGCCGATCCTCGCCGATCGCAGCCCGTCGCCGCGCCGAGGCTCACGCGAGCCCGTTTGCTAACATCCCCGCCGATCATGCGCCGCCGCCCCCACCTTCGCAGTCGCAGCGCCCTTGTTGTGGTCGCCCTGGCCGGGGCGCTGGCCGGCTGCGGAGCCGAGGCCGACCGCGCCCGCACGGTTGCGCTCGCCGAGTGCCGCCTGCCCCGGCTTGCCGCCGCTGCGCAGTGCGGAACCATCGAGGTTCCGGAGAACCGCGACCAGCCGGACGGGAAGAAGATCGCGATCGCGTTCGCCGTGCTGCCCGCCAATACGCTGACGCCCAAGCCCGATCCGCTCGTCCTGTTGCCGGGAGGCCCGGGACAGTCGGCGAGCGCGCTCGCGGCATTCGCGTCCCGCTTGGTCGAGGTCCGCCGCACGCGCGACATCGTGCTGGTCGATCCGCGCGGCACCGGCAAGAGCTCGCCGCTCGACTGTGCCGCACTGAAGCCCGACGACACGCCGGACGACGTGCTCGAGACCGATCCGGTGCCGAAGGCGAAGGAATGCCTGCAGGAGCTGAACGACCGCGGGGTCGACGCTGCGCAGTACACGACCGCGGCGTGGGTCGCCGACCTCGACAGCGTACGCGCGGCGCTCGGCTACCCGAAGTGGAACCTGTGGGGCGGCAGCTACGGGACGCGCGTCGCGCTGGAATACGCGCGTCGCCACCCGGACCGCGTCCGCAGCATGGTGCTCGACGGCGTCGCACCGCCGTCGCTCAAGGTCTCGCTGGGAGTGTGGCTGACCCGTGAGCAGGCGCTCGACGACCTGTTCAGGGCCTGCGCCGGGAATGCGGCGTGCGCCGACGTGCAGCCCGACCTCGCCGTGACGCTCGAGAGGATCCGCGCGGACCTCGGGCCCGCCGGCCGCGACGTCAAGGTCGCCAATCCCCGCACCGGCGAGGTCGAGACGCATCGCATCACCTACGAGATCGTCGTGGCGAGCCTGCATCCGCTCGTCTACCTGCCCGAGCTCGCCGCGCTCATCCCGGCACTGCTCGACCGCGCCGCGAAGGGCGACTACGCGCCGCTCTACGCCGCCACGCTGCTGATCGGCGGCGACCTGGCCGAGCAGATGAGTGGCGCGCTCCACTACTCGGTGACGTGCGCCGAGGACGTGCCGCGGATCGAGTCCGCGGAGCGCCAGCGGCTCGCCACAACCCGCGTCGCGACGCTCGCGCCGAAGATCCTCTCGGTGTGCGACGTCTGGCCGCGCGGCCGGCAGCCCGCCGATGCGACCACGCCGGTCGTCACCGACATCCCGACACTGCTCATTTCCGGTGGGCTCGACCCGGTGACGCCGCCCGCCTACGCCGAGGAAGTCGCGAAGACGCTGTCGAACCACCGGCACGTCGTCGGCACGGGCTACGGGCACATCGTCTCGCCGCACGCGTGCGGGCCGCGCCTCGTCGCGGCCTTCGTCGATCGCGCCGGGTTCGACACCCTGCCGGCCTCGTGCCTCGAGCACTTCGAGACCTCGAAGCGGCCGCCGTTGTGGCCCGACCGTCTCGCCCCCGCGCCATGATCCGGGTCGAGAACCTCTCCAAGGCGTTCGGCAAGCGACGCGAGGTCAAGGCGGTCGACGGTGTGTCGTTCGCCGCCGCCGACGGCGAGATCACCGGGCTGCTCGGTCCGAACGGCGCCGGCAAGACCACGCTGCTGCGCA
>Ga0105096_10001188_pt1 | contig 10445 bp, 13 predicted proteins | sample PPLLak3cmMay2015_FD_87036 | JGI IMG/M metagenome (GOLD analysis project Ga0105096, IMG submission 87036) | Freshwater sediment microbial communities from Prairie Pothole Lake near Jamestown, North Dakota, USA - PPLs Lake P7 Core (1) Depth... | ecosystem: Environmental > Aquatic > Freshwater >...
ACTTGCACGGAACCAGCCTTTTTAAAGGTAAGGATGCCCGTGTTTTGATTCACTGCTGTTAATACAGCTTGTACGTAGCCGTATCGTTTTTGAGTGGTTGGGTCAATAGTGTCTTTGTCAATGATATCTCCGCCTACAGTAATGACTCGGTCTTCCAGGATTTCAGTGACCAACGGTTTCAACCCCCCTGGCACCCCTGGCACAGCCACATAAAAAGGAGGAGGCAAGGGGTTGGCAGGGCTCCAGGATCCCGCAAGTTTTACATACCAGTTCGAAGCATCTTCTGTAATGCTTTCAATGTATAGGTTATCGTTTGTGACAGGGTCTTTTAACTTATCGCTTCTCATTGAGCCCGCATAACGCCATCCGGCCCAATGCATGCCAAGCTCTTTGTTTGTTGTTGGGAACCCTACAAAAACACCAGAGATTATTGGGTTTGGGTTTGCAATTGAACTGGGAGTACCAGATGGTACAGGAATTTGATATTGAAATGGATAGGAGAAATCATTGTCATAAAAAGCTGCCGTAGCCAACTCGTAACCACGGCGCCATCTAGACCAGGCGGATTCCCTGTTTGTTGTACTAAGTGAGCCGGGAACAGATCCTTGGGAGAACTCTGTTGTAATTGGCTTTAAACGAAAAGGATCCTTGTCTTTTTCCTTGGTAAAGGAAGAAAAGGATCCAAAGTTATTTTTAGTGTTGGCCACAATACATCAGAAGAAACCACCCTGTGCATAGATGTGAGCACCTGGGTTGTAACCAGAAATGTTGGGGCCTTCCGCAAATACACCCACGTAAATACGGTCGCCTCGCTCCAGGTAAATACCCTTGTTGCGGAGTGGTGCACCAGCCCCTAAACCAGATGTATTACCTGCAGTAGGCATGGGCACGGCCAGTTGAGGCATCACGTCAGAGCAATCAACAAGGCCGCTGTTAGCAGGAACTGTTTTTGCAAACAGTACACGATAGTCACCACTTGCAGGAATAGGAGTAGTGGTATTACGTGTCTGGTAAAAAACAAAAGTAACGGCAGGTTGAGAACCGTAAGCAACCCCTTGGAACAAGAAACCGCTAGTGATACCGCCGGAATAGTTCAGAGCTGTATTGACGCCAGTTAATGTGCCCGAACCAGTGTAAGTGTAGTAACCAACGCCACTGGCAGTACCGCCTGTAAGGACCGCAGCGGATTGAATGTAAACAACTTGACCACTGGTTAAAGCAACAACCGTGCCAGAGGTGCTGGCATTAACGGTGTAATCAGCGTCCCGATAACGGTCATTGCGTGCAATCGTGATGGAGTCAACAACCCCACCACTGTTGTTGTCTTCGCTAAGAGCAGCGTCCATGTCCACCAGGATCGATGGCGCTTGGCCCCCCTGGACAAACACAGTATTACTGGCTTGACTTCCAACAGTCTGAGTAGTGACACGCACCGTATCAAATAACGGACGGTCAATAAATAGGGGCTGCTTGTTTGAAGAGGATGAGCTTATACCTAATAACACCCTGTTTACGCTATGCTTAACAGGGGCCTCCGAACACTCCCCTCATTTTAAACCATGGATTACTTGAATTTGACATGCGATTTCTGTGGTGTTTCTTTTTTCCGCTCAATGACAGAAGTCAATAGGAAGAAAAAGAAAAGCGCGGATGGAAAAATTCGTTGTTTAAACTGCAGAAGCGCAACTCACGGCATGCACAAAAGCAGTGAATACAAAAGTTGGCATGCAATGAAAATGCGTTGTAACAACCCAAACCAAACTGGGTATGAAAGATATGGCGGAAGAGGAGTTAGTTATGAACCTAGCTGGGAAACTTTTGAGGGATTTTTTAAAGATATGGGGCCAAAAGAAAATTCAAAACTTGAGCTAGATCGCATCGACAATGATGGTCATTACTGCAAAGAAAATTGCCGTTGGGCTACGCGTAAAGAACAGACACGTAATCGTGGTGGCAAACGTGCCACACGCCTTTACACCTTTGAAGGAAAAACAATGTGTATTTCAGATTGGGCTGCAGAGGTGGGTATCAGTCCGCAGTCAATGCAGAAACGATTAAATAATAATTGGCCTTTAGAGAAGGCTTTTTCAAAAGAACGGCACGACAAAAAAGGCTCCACACATGTGAAGCCCAAAGATCAGAACTGAGTTAACGATTCTAAAAAGGAACTGCGTGGCGTGTATAGAGACGCCACGTTTATGTCAGATTCCAGCTCTGTTGCTGGACGCCGAAACAGTGACTTGAGCATTTGCTCTTGCACTGTTGGCTCTTTGAGCGTCTGATTAACCAACAAGTTCTTAAGGATAAAACCCTCAAGGAATTTCTTGGCATCTAAACCAGATGCTCCAGCAGGCTGCGCAGTAGCAGTAGATGAAGATGCTCCAGCAAGTTGCGCCGCTGTCGATGAAGGAGTTAGGGGATCACCCAATGTTGCTTGAGCTTCTTTGTAACGTCTCCCCCCTGGTTTAAACCCAGGAAGAGAAGATGCAACAGAAGTGCCAAAAGAATCTTTGGCATTCAAGTTTACATTTGGGTTGCCACCGAGAATTGTTGCATATGCACGGTCGATTCCCATCTGACCTGGCTTGAAACCACGGTCGGTAAGGAATCTCTCAACGGCAGGCAACTGTTCGGCAATCGTGTATTTGCCAAGTTTTTCTTGCTTTAGATACTTGGCTCGTTCCGGCCCACCAAATTGGATTAAGCCATAGTAGTTACCGCCAGCACCGCCATACACGTTCGGCCTAAAGTTAGACTCCTGGTGGATTAACGCACCAAATTCATAGGGGTCCAGCCCAAGACGTTGCGCTGTTTGGAACACAGCTGCACGATCTTCTGGTCGTAATGTGCCAATGCGTCCGGTAGTCATTTTTAGTTTAACCTCTAGCTCCTACCCAGTTTGAACTTGCCTTGAGACCAGGGATAAAGACGGTTTGCAGCGCAAGGGCCGTAGCTAAATAGGTCAAAGTACGTTTAACAAACTTAGGGCAGAGAATCATGGTTTTAAAGCAACAACACTGGCTCCCATGAATCAAAGGATTCGCGTCCAGTTGGCTGGGCTTACATGCTATGCAACGCCAGGAATATCAACGACTGTTGGCTTGTCCGAGTAACGAAGCAAATAATGCTGCTCGCCGTTGTTCGGCAGGGGTATTAAACGAGAAAGCCTCTAAGGAAATGTCCCCGGCTGGCTGCAGGTTGGTTGCACCAGCATAGGTTGCTTCCGCCGGATTAGTTGGAGGTGGCCCCACGGGGGGCTGAGACTGTTCGCTCAAGAAGCGATTAAACATCTGAGACTTTAGTTGATTTTCAGGAGTATTGAATGTGGTGGCTGGCAGTGGAGTTCCAACAGGTTGAAGATCGGATGCGCCTACGTAAGAAGGAATAGACTGCATTGCACCTTCGCTCAACAAGGAGTCCGGAGCAAAAGGCAGATCTGCTGGGGCGCCCATAAGACCTACATTGATTTGATTCTGAATGGCTTCGTAACCACTTTGGCCAGGCTTGACCTTGGCCGCAAGTTTAGGGTTGCGCTGCGCCCAGATTTGCATGCCAATATCACGAGCAGCATTCATCTCCTCTTGGCTTTTGGCAGCAGCACGTGCTTTTTCATAACGCTGAAGCTCAGGGTCTTGTGCAGTCAATTGCGCGACCCGTGCTTTTTCAGCTTGATATGCACGCTCTGCTGGTGTCGAGGAACTAGCAAGAGGGGTTGCAGAGGCAGCTGGAGGAACAGAAGATCTTACTGGAACGGCGTAATCTGTTTTTTGGCCCGGAAATTTGAATAAAGGAGACGCAGCCATCGGTGCAGCTGCAGCCATCTCAATAAAAGTTTTAGGCTTGGGCTGCGGTCTTTGAAAAACAGAAGATACCACGCCGGCGTCTTTAATCGCCTTAAAAATGTCCATGGCCATAATTACCTCCAAACCTCATGTAAATAAAGACGTGAGCCAACTGCGGTGTCGGCAGGTCCAGGTAATGCCTGGATAAATTCAGCACCAGAGCGTTCGTAACGGTAACGAGCCTGGAAGGGATCTTTGTAGTTGGGAACGTACAGGATGCCAGCAAGACGATTGGTTTCGTAGAGATAAATCTCGTCCCAAACCTTTAGCGCCTCCTTGGCATTGCTGGAGCGAATTGTGCGGTCCACGTCTCCGAGAATGCTTTCAATTCGTGTAGAAGGTGTCGATGCAACTTCTGTTTTCTTCTCAGCCGTATCGCACCGACCAAGTTGAATGACAACCTTGTCATAGAAGTATGAATCCGGAACGGTATTCATTGCTTCCTCTAGCCTGCTGTAATCACCAGCTGGCACGGACACGGTAAAGTAGCCCAGGTGATACCTAACTCTACTTTTGTCAAAGTCAGATAACTGCACGTCTACCTTTCGTTATAGTTTAATTATAAAGTAATCAATTTACCCAACACCTGGCAGGGGTGACTTCATGTACTCAACCAGAAACTGTTGAGACATACTGGGTTGTGGTGCCAGGGCTTCGCCAAGTGTTTGTTCAAGCATTACCTCTTGCAGTGTCTTTTGCTTTGGTTTTGTCAGTTGCAAAAGAGACATCAGTGACGAAAGGTCGTCTCCAGAGGCTTCATTTTTTTGCTGCGTAGAAGCAACTAAATCAGCACCTGGCATGATGTCAGTCAGTTTGCCTTCTGCCGTTTTGTACCGCCCAGTAGCGAGCCATTCAAGCTGCGGATCAGTAATGTACTTTTTGCCCTCAAGTGCCAGGTGAACATGGGTGTCATGTCCTGGATCACCAGGTCCCAAAGCTTCATTAAACAGCCCAAGCTTTTGTGCTCTATAACGAAGCTCGCCGGTACGCTCCTTCCAAGACTTTGCAGGTCCTCCTTTGTAAGCAGGTGCCACATCAGGACGCCAGTCGCGAACATCAATAGCCTGGCCACCAGGGCGATAGTGATATCCAGTTGGAGAGTGCCCTTTCCCTACGCCACCAAATTCTGGATGCTCACCAATGTTTAATCCAACTTTTTGTAAATAACGTCCAACGTCGGCAATACTTCTTTCGGCCATTATCCTTTTCTTTTTATTTTAAAACGAAAAAACCCCTGGTTTCCCAGGGGCTTCTGCGTAAAGTAATTAATCAAACCCTGACTAAGTCGGCTGCCAGAACTGCATCCCAGTCCACACGCTTAATCTGTCTTAACTGCTCAAGGCTATTAAACTTCTCACCCGATAAGGACATCTGAAGATCTTTAATCTCTCTAGCTGTCTTGACACCAATTCCCTTGATATGATCAGCGATCATTTGGGGGGTGGCAGTATTAATGTTTAAACGTGTTTCGGGTGGGAAAACACGAGGCTCTTCTTGGGCAGCCTTATCCTTAACCTGAAGAGTTGCAACTTTTTTTGTTGCTACTTCATCTGGGGTCAATTCAGTTTTGTAAGCAGTGTAAAGGCGACCGTCCTGATCTTCGACCATGAACCAATCGCCGTTATCCCATTCGCTTACAACTTTGACGCGAGCGCCAGTTTTACGATGCTGGTAAAGCATAAGGACCAGATGTTTTAATTCTGGTCCTAGTTTAACCTAATCAGCTAACGGTGCGGCCGAGGATATACTCTTCGATATCTTCGTAGCCAGGTGCGTCATCAGGTTGGATGTAGCACACTTCAACCACGAGATAGCCTTTCAGGCCAGCGTTGTAATCGGCATCAGCCAGATACACACCACCAGACACGCCAGTATCGGTGTTGGTGCCACGGGCGAACACCTTGAAGGTGGTAGCGCCACTGAGGGCCTTGTACACGCCAGAGGGGCCCACGCCGGTCGCACCAGTGGTGGTCAGGAAAGGCGTGGAGCCGAGGGCTTGAGTGCCAGCAGCAAACACGATCTTGGTGGATGCGTCACCAGAGGTGGTGGAGGTGAGGTTGGCCTGCGCGATAGGCTCGCCCACACCGGTCACAGCCACGGGGCCGCTGGAGTCGCGACCGAAGGTAACCACGTTACCGGTCGAGGCATACACGCCAGTAGCAACGCGACCATCGCCCCAGCCAGAAGCAACCGAGATCGCAGCGCGATAAACGAAAGCAGGTTGGGTGGCGCTACCAGAGATCACCATGCCGGTGATGTCGGGGCGGGTGTCGTCTTGGCGGTAAGGCGAAGGAACGATCACGCTCATGGTTTGGCCATAGGTGGCTGCATCACCGGAAGTCCAGGACACAGGCACGTAACCGCGCTGTTGGAAGTAGCGGTAGCCAGGGACGGCCAGCACCGAGGTGGGGCCACCCTTGGAGTAATCATTGCTGCCGTCAGCGACGACATCAATGTTCTTATACCAGCCGTTCAGGGCATTGGTCCAGTTACCTGGATAGATCTTCTTGGAAGATAAGTAGGACATTTATTTCTCCGTTAAATTGGATTTATTTTTCTTTATCAGATGGTGCCGTCGTCCTGGACAAAGCTGAAGGCGGTGGTCACGAAGTCCTTGTTCAGGATCTCGAAGCCAGCGTACAGTTGCCAAATAAGGATGATAAAGCGGCTGAAGTCATCGTTGTTGTTGATAAGCACCTGGGCATTAGGACCACCGATGCCAACACCGATTGCTTGAGGACCGAAGAAGTAACCTTGAGCAACTTCTTGGTTGGAGAAGGTGTTAGCACCATCGCTAGCGAAGGTAGCAGACACAGTCTTGGTCGGGAAGTTGGTCGATTCGAAGAACTTGACACCTTCAAACTGAACGCCGGTCGGCATCACAGGTTCACCAGCCAGGAAATAGCCCTGACCAGCTTGGGGACCCATGTAGAAGCTGGAGTTGTTAGGCATCATGGGGTTGCCCATGTACATGCCTTGACCGGGGTTGCCGCTGTAGCGAGCAATCTCACGGAAGTCTGGGTCACGACGCAGGTGCATCATGAAAGTAGGATCGCAGATGCAGCGATACAGACCATCAGAGAAGGTAGGAACGTTGCGCTTACGCAGGTCCTTAACAACGGTCAGAAGGTCGGTGCGCACCTGGAACTGCTGCACTTGAGCAGCGTACTCCGCAGAGGTATAGGAGATCGAACCGTTGGCAGCTTTGCCCTTGCTACCAGGGAAGTAGTAACCACCTTGGGTGGAAGAAGCTTCACCGTTGGCTTCGGCTTTGGCTAATTCGTCAATAAAGACGCGGTCCCGCCAGCGACGGTAGTCGTCCAGCAGAGTCAGGCTGCCGATCGACTGGTGGAACATGTTCAGGTTGCCGGTATCCAGCAACAGGCGCTGCGCGGTGATCAGCGTCTCCCGAGCAATCTTGAAGGTCGAAGGCTGGGTCGGATCGCCGGGGTCTGCAGGACCGGTGTATTCCTTAAGCACCACCAGGACTTTTTCCTTGGTGATGTTACGGCTGTTAGCGGTACCGATGGTTTGGTCGGCAATACGCTCACGGCTGTCCTTAGTACCAGGAGTACCCCAGAACTTGTAGCGGTCTAACTGAACAGTTTGACCGGGCTGACGAGTGAAGTCGTGGACAACCACGGGCTCCACGGCCATCTCGGCAATATAAGCAGGGTGTGGACGGTAAAGTTCCGCACCTAAAATCTTTGGAAAGTCGTTCTCCTGGTCTCTAGTTTCTTAGAGGGGTGGACTATCTCTTCATCCCTGTGGGATGCCGGACGCTAAATCTGGTATTACGTAACAAGAACGTGTTACCCCCAGTAGTCTCTGCACCTTCCAATCACGCTTGATTGGCTTGGCTCAGGATTACCCTCGTCTTTACGTTAGGGCTTCCCTGAATTCATCCAGTTTGCACTCATCGATTGCTCGGTGAGGTGACAACGTTGAGCGTTCAGTTGAGGCGTGTTAAGCTTGGAAATCTGTTTATGAACAAAATGAATCCAAAACTTGTACCCGGATTTGGTAATCTTTACTTGACGGAAGAAGGAAAAGCTTTTGAAAAACAACTTGATCCCGACAATCAAGAATATTTTCAAGAGATACCCATTCGCTCAACCAGTGTTTATGACCGTCTTTCAGTTCTTGTAGATGGAAAAAGAAAAAGATTCAATCTCCATGTTTTGATGGCCGTTGCTTTTTTGGGGTTGGATCTGCGTTCCCATGGAACCAGTAACTTTTCCCTGCAAGTAGATCACAAAGACAATGACAAGAGGAATAATCGACTTGACAATCTTGAGATCGTTACCAAACAAACAAATCTAACAAGGGCCTGGAAAACGGGTTGTTACAAGAACAATGGTTTTGCCAGTAAAGGGAAGCCGAAGAAGTCTTTGAGAAAGTTTTCTTCGGAAGACGTGGCTCAAATCAAAGCTTTAAAGGAAGCTGGTCTTTCTTATAGAAAGATTGCTGAAAAGTTTGACTGTAACCACGGAGCTATTTACCAAATCTTGAAGGGCTACACCTACCAGGATCTGAACTAGCTATCAATGAACACTTTGGTTTATCCTCCAGTGTCAGTGTTTTTATCGGGTGAAAGATAAAGACACATGTGTCTTATCTAACAAAAATTTTAGCAGGTGGTAACTCAAAAGTTACATGTACTGCATGGTCGGCACGCCCATACGCGCCATACTGGTGTTGTTGGAACCGTAGCTTTCGGGGTCAATTGGTGCACCTTGCTGGAACCCAGGGATGCCCATGGCACCGGCAAGGCCACCAGCGGCTAAACCGCCGAGACCAGCAGCACCTGCGGCAAGGGGAACACCAGCAACTGCAGCTGCCTCTTGACTAATGCCACGGTTGATGATGTCAGCCACAGGACCCATTGCGCCACGAGCAAATGCGGCACGCTTGCTGCCAGCTGGGGCAGAAGCACCAATAGCACCAAGGCCTTCAATTGCTGTAGATGCAGCAGCTGCACGAGCAGGACCGGCATATTTACCAGCCAGACGTGCGGCGCCAAGAGCACCACGGGCACCAAGACCTGCAGCTACGCCGCCAAGTACAGCACTACCTGGATCTTCGCCCTGTGCGGCAAGAGCCCCGCCTGCCAGAAGACCGGCGGCGACGGGGACTCCATATGCAAGACCAGGACGACGTTGTCCTAATGGTTGCATTGCCTCACTCCATCACGAAGAGTTTGTTAGACACGGTGCCAGGCTGAGCTTGGTTCAGAACGCGCCAGGCATTCTGGGGATCACGCGCCATCATGTCGTTGAAGGTGCCCCAGAAGTTGGTGGGTTGCTGAGGAGCGGCCGCAGCAGGAGGAGCAGGGAACTCGCCATAAGCATACGGATCAACCTGCTCGGTTGGGTAACCATAAGCTTCCAGATCTTGCTCACCTTCGTGAACAGGATATGGACCTTCAGGACCAAAGAAGCGAATGGTGTAATCGCTCAGCACATCAGGGTTGGTCAGAATCTCGTTATAGGCAAGATTCTCAGTGTGAGACTGGGTAGCAAATTCGGCATACTCTTGAAGAGTACCGGTCATTTCCTGGCCCCAGGCAACGGCGCTATCCAGCAGGCCTTCGAGTTGAAGGGCGTAATTATTTAGAATTGCGGGAGCTTCGCTTCCGAACGCTGCGATTACTTGCTGGCTTTCCAGGCTCAGACCCTCCGAGGAGGTTGGGGAAGAGCTGGGCGAGTAAGCCTGGTTGGTTGACCAAGTCTGCGGAGCCGATTGTTGCGTAGCTTGGCTGCTCACCGAACCGTAGTTGGCTTGGCCGTAGCTCGTCGTCGGAGCTGATGGTTGACCCTGGAACGGGGATTGAACTGGTGCGCTCAGTAGATTCACTACTTTGTTGAACGCCGACTCCCATGGGTTCCCCTGTACTTCCGCCGGTTGGGATTGGGGGGCGTACTGAGTAGGGGCTGAGGGTTGGTAAACCGGGGCCGCCTGAGGTGCTGCCACCTGGTAGTTCACCGGGGCTGCTTGGTACGAGACCGGGGCTTGGCTCGGCTGGTAAGACGGAGTCACGTAACTGCTCGGCGCTACTGCCGGAGTCGGGCTCGTCTGTGGGATCGATTGGACGGTAGCGTCCTGCATAACTCATCTCCTTTTGTAATGCTTCTAAAGTTCGATACAGATATGGAGTTAAATCCAACCTGGGATCGGCAGCCATCGGAAGGTTTGGCGACTGCGGGTGAGGGGTCTGCATCAGGCCGCCCACCAGGCGAGAGAATTGGGCAAAAGCGCCCTGTAGTTCACTCACCATCCTGAACGGAAACCCAGATAACATCTCGGCCCGTTCCTCATCCGTTTTAGACGGGAAGAGGTATTTCAGTGCTTCAATGCTATCAACACCTAATTCTTGCAAGTTGCGTACCACAATTGAGTTGTTAAGTACGTCTTGCGTGGAATCCTCGTAAACAGGTCCTGTCCACCTCCACAGCATAGTGACATCACCATCTGGAATGAGGCCCGTTACACCAGGGGGAACAGTTTGGGCTTGGATAGCAGAATTAATCGCTTCTTGCACCAAGGCTTCAAATTGTTCTGCAGCCTGTGTATAGCCGTCTCTTTCTTCTTTGGTTGCACCAG
>Ga0105096_10001190_pt1 | contig 10441 bp, 9 predicted proteins | sample PPLLak3cmMay2015_FD_87036 | JGI IMG/M metagenome (GOLD analysis project Ga0105096, IMG submission 87036) | Freshwater sediment microbial communities from Prairie Pothole Lake near Jamestown, North Dakota, USA - PPLs Lake P7 Core (1) Depth... | ecosystem: Environmental > Aquatic > Freshwater >...
CCGTCCCTCAGCCCGGCCAGGGGGTCGAGCTGGCGCGGGCGCTCGCTGGCGAAGTGATCGCGCAATTCCAGCCAGGTCCGCAACCGCGCCCATTCCGAGCCCTGATTGGGGGTGCCCACCAGGATGACCCCGCCGACGGGCGCCCCCCCGACGAGGGGTGGGGTCCCGACCGGATGCCGCCAATGGGAGACGAACTCCCGCGCCACCAGGCCACCCATGCTGTGACCGATGAGGGCCAGGGGTTGGCCACTGGGCAATTCAGGCCATTTCCCGGCCAGATAGGCGACACTGCGCGCTATGTCCTGGTCGTTGGGATAGCGAAACTCCCAGACGGCCATCCCGGCCGCCGCCAGGGCCGGCGCCAGGTCATCCCAGATGTCGCCGGGCTCGTCCAGGCCATGGATCAGCAGGACCGGTGGCGCGGCCGGCGCCGTCCCCTGGTCGCGCCGATGGATGCCATGCCAACCATCGTCCGGTGCCATGGCCTGGGGGAACCAGTCATGGAGTTTTTCGCTGACTAGGTGGCGGAGCTGGCGCTCGGCGCCGGGATTGCTTTCCGCCCACCAGGTCCAGGTCCCCGCCAAGGCGAACAGGGCCGCCATGGCGAGGGCCAAGGGGCGCCGCCAGCGCCACCGGCCTGCTGGAGTTGGGTCTGTCATGATCGCCCGCGGCGAGACGCCCTTGGAAAAGCCGCGCTGGGACAGGCTGGTATCCTGCGCCGTCTCAAGGCTGGGCGTGGCTCGCGGTCGCGTAGGCACGACTGGTACGGAACAGCAGCCAGAGGCCCATCATGGTGATCAGCACCTCGGCGGCCATGGTCATCACCAGGGCCATGAGGCTCGCCAGATCGATGGCGGAGACAAAGGTCGCCCCATCCAGTTGGATGGCGGGCACGCCACCCTGGGGCGCGGTCAGGAAGTAGAAGAAGATCTGGCCCACATCAAAGAGCATCACCAGGATGGAGAAGAGGACACCCAGGCTACTCGCCACCAGACCGGTCCAGACTTTGCCGGCCACTTCCTCGGCCGATGGGCGGGTGGCGGGGTCGGCAATCCGCCTGCCCAAGGCGCGATAACGATGGAACCAGAAGGTGGTGAAGAACAGGATGAGGATGTTGGCCAGCGTCAGCCACTCAACGATGGGAACCCCGGAGCGGGTGCCGGACAGGGTGCCGGAGAAGAAAAAGACAAATATCATGACCGCCACGGGGAAGGTGCCAAGCACCAGTTGCGACCAGAATCCCGTCCGTCCCGTGCGTTGGAAACTAGTGGCCAGGCTCTCGATCTTGTCGTATTGGGGATCGTCCAGTGTTTTCTTGAACATGCGTTTCCTCGGCCGCCAGGGGCGGGCTATGGGTCAGGGTAACTTGGGCAGGATGGGTCTATCCCAATCCAGCCGATGTCAGGTCGAAGCCAGGTTAGGGAAAAAGGGCGCGCGGATAGCGGGATGTTAGTCCTCGGGGCGTCCATGGGCAAGGCCAGGCTTGCACTGGGCGGGCTTTCACCGGCTTTTGATCAGACCTTGAGCAGCGTCTCCATTTCATGCGGGTGTCCAGGGCACGGACCCCCTCGGGGATCAGGGTTTACCCTTAACGTTCAGGTACAGGCTGAGCGCGGCTATGACCAGGGCCAAGGCCGCTCCCAAGGCGAGAATATCGCTCCCCCCCTCCCAGGCCACCGCCTCGTGCAAAAACAAGACCGCGAGGACGGCGATAACGATGCTGACCAGATTGGCTTTCACCGCTTCGAGGCTTGTAACTATCAACCAGCGTGGCAAGGGCAAGGTATCGTCCACAAACAGGGTGTAAAGACTGATGCTGATCATGTACATGCCGATGGCGATCAAAAAAACATCCACTACCTCGATCAGTCCAACCGCCAGGGCCTTAACGTCCGTGGTCGAGAGGGCCCTGCCCTGAATGAGATCGAGCAGCCTCGCGACCAGGGCAATCGTCTCGAAAACCATGAGCCCCAAGGCGGCAAGGAAGGTGCCGACGATGGGGAGGAGGATGATAAAGCGGGTCGAGGCAAGCAGGCGGCGAAACATGGAGGTGATGAAGTGGGTCGAGGCAAGCAGGCGTCGAAACATGGAGGTACGGAAAGCAAAAATGATCGTCTTTGTCGGGTGCCATGAGCCGGTCGGTTTTAGCCTCGCAAGGCGTCGCTACGCGGCAATTTGAGGTTTTATCGAGATCAAGTGCTTCGGATTTCGCGCAGGAGAAGCGAAATCGATCACTTTTTGTCCAACCTGGCCTGCGTGCACCGGAAGTCCGACAGCTTGCTGGAGAAGGGTTGCTGGTCCGGAGCGGTTGCCAGGAAAAAAGCAGGACGACCCGCCAGCCGCGGGTCGTCCTGTCTGGCCCGAGGTGGTCAGTTGCTGAAGCTGCCGCGGGCGTGTTCGTCCGCGAGGACGCCGCCCAAGGCGCCGACGCCAGCGCCGATCAGGGCGCCCTGGCCGGCATTGCCGCTAAAAGAACCGATGATGGCGCCGGTGCCGGCGCCGAGAGCGGTGCCACTGGCGACACGGGAACGGGAGGTATCACCGCAGGCGGTCATCAGGAGGAGTGAGGTGGCGGCCAGCAGGACGCAGGTAATGGGCTTCATGAATTTGCTCCAATTATCAGTAAATGGACTGGGCAGGGCGTATCCGCCAGAGGGGCTCGGGTAGCGAGCAAGTGGCGGTTATTTGCAGGGAAATGCCGCGGCCAGGGAACGTACCACGGCGACCACGGGCAGGTCCTTCATGTAGACCGCGTTTTTGGCATTCTTTTGGCCCCAGGCGAGGAAGACCTCCCGAGCCTGAATAACCGTGGTCCCCTGGGGGGGGCAAATTAACGGCTTCATCTTTTTGCGATCGCTGACCGCATCGTGGTACTGCACGGTAGCCTCGAGAAAGGCGCGACAGCCGAAGGCCGCGGCCTCCGCGTCACTGGAGCAGACTGCTATTAAGTCCTTTGCGGTTTCATAGTTGAAGGACTGATCATCGAGGGCGCCAAAAGCGGGCGCAAAGGCTTGGGTCGCGAGGAGGGCGGCAATGGCGACGGGATAACGGATTTTCAGGCTCATGGAAGATGGCTCCTGGTTGGCTTGAGGTTGAGACGGCTGGTGGGTGGCGCTGGATTACCGGTCGAGGGACCGGGGGCAAGGATACCGGCTTTGCCCGCCGGGGGCGGATGGGTCCGATAAAACGGAGGCTACTCCGCGATCAAGGTCAATTTTCAGACTCTCGGGATCGACCCTTAAGCACCATGACCATGACCATGGCCAGTCGTTGAGCCCAAATCATCGGGCAAAACAAGTGGCTTGTCCAACGCATTATCTGCCTGACCATGACACCGCTTGCGCATCACGATCACACCGCGGCGGTTGGCTCATGCCTTGGCGCCTGGGTGGGGGCCCGGCATGACCTCGGTCTGGCTGCCCAGGAAGGAATTTTTCCTCTTGATGTAAGGAAATTAAAAAGACCCGAACAGGGTCCCCAGGACGATGACGGCCACCAAGGCCAGCAGGGCGCCGAGTATACCGACCATGACGATATCGAGATAGCTGTCCCGGTGGGTAACGCCGCACACGGCTAACAGGGTGACCACGGCGCCGTTGTGGGGCAGGCTATCGAGGGTGCCCGAGGCGATGACGGCGACGCGATGCAGGAGGCCGGGATCCATGCCCATGTCGTTGGCCATTTGCAGGTAGGTGGCGCCCAGGGCATCCAGGGCGATGGTCATGCCGCCGGAGGCCGAGCCGGTGAGGGCCGCGAGGATATTCGTGGAGACGGCGAGGGACACCAGGGGGCCGCCTTCGATCGCCAGCACCCAAGCGCGCACCAGTTCGAAGGCGGGCAGGGCGGCGACCACGGCGCCAAAACCGACCAGGCTGGCGACGCTCAGAGCCGGGAGCACGGAGGCGTTGGCGCCGGCGTCCATGCTTTCGCGGACCTGGGTCAGGCGGCGCGGGTTGAGCGCCAGCAAGACCAGGATGGCGGCGAACAGGGCGATGAGCACCGACCAGATACCGCCAACGGCCTGGAGCGAGGTGGGGCCCCAGCGCTCCTCGGCCAGAAAATCCAGGTTCAGCCTGGGCAGGACCAGCAGGGACATGAGGAGATTGACCCCGATCACCACCATCAGCGGCAGGAAGGCCACCAGGGTGGAGGGTAGGTCCGTGCTGCGATGGCCGTGGTGCATCTCGGGCGGGTCAAAGTTCTGGACGATGGTGGAACGTTCCCGCACCAGGGGGTCCTCCGCCGCCATATCTGGCGCAGAGGTCTGGGCCGGAAAGTCGCTAATACCCGGCTCCTGGCGCTGCGCCTTGGCGACACGCAGACCCAACCACCAGAGTCCGAAGACCAGCATGATGACGGAGGCGATCAGCCCCAGGCCCGGCGCGGCGAAGGGCGTGGAGCCAAAGAAGGGCATGGGAATAGCGTTTTGAATCGCCGGGGTGCCGGGCATGGCCGACATGGTGAAGGTCGCGGCACCCAGCCAGATGGCCCCCGGCGCCAGGTGTCCCGGAATGCGGGCGTCCCGAAACAGGGCCTGGGCCATGGGTGCCAGCACGAAGAAGGCAACAAAAAGACTGACGCCGCCATAAGTCACCAGGGCGCCGGCCAGCACCACCGCCAGCACGGCGCGGCGCGGACCCAGCTTGGCGCTCATGAAATGGGCGATGGCGGTGACCGAGCCGCTATCGTCCATCAGTTTGCCAAAGAGGGCACCGAGGAGGAAGAGGGGGAAGAACTGGGCCAGGAAACCGGCGGCGCTGCCCATGAAGGTCTGGGTCCAGTGGGCGAGCAGGGGCTCGCTGGTGAAAAGGGCGGCGACCATGCCAGCGGCCGGGGCGAGCAGAAGCACGCTCCAGCCCCGGTACGCAAAGCCGATCAGGAGGGCGAGGCCGAGCAGAATTCCCAGGAGTCCCATGCTTCAGTCCGGATAAATCCGTTGAGAATTGAATAAGCGGTTCATTATACCCTTGGCGCACCATGATCAAATTACAACAATTGGCCCATGCCCTGGCGCTCAGCCATCACGGCAATTTCCAGCGGGCTGCCGCGGCGCGGCATCTGTCGCAGCCCGCCTTGTCACGCAGTATCCAGAGTCTGGAGGAGGAGTTGGGGGTGCCGCTCTTCGACCGGCGGAGCGTCGCGGTAACGCCGACCCTCTACGGCGAGGCACCGTTGTGGCGTGCCGCGATGGGGGGCTGGCACGGCCGGTATTGGCAAACCGACGGGATGGGGTGGCCGGTGACGGCGACCGGGCGCACGAGGACGGATCAGTAAAAGGGCAACAACCAGGACACCAGGAACACGGATGTAAAGCCAATGATAAGGGTCAGGGGCAAGCCAATGCGCACGAAGTCGATGAAGCCATAGTTGCCCTTGCTTTGGACCAGGATGTTGACGGGGGAGATGTGGGTCATGAAGGTGGCGGAGGCGCCGAGGGCGACAATCATGGCGAAAGGATAGGGGGATGCCCCGAGGGCCTTGGCGACGGCCAGGGCCACGGGAATGAGGAGGACGGCATTGGCGGTATTGACGATAAAGAGGCCGGTCATGACCGTAAGGGCGAAGAGAACGCCAAGGATGACGCGGGGGTGGGCCTCACCCAGCAACTCCACCAAGGCATTCGCGGCCAGATCGACGCCACCGGTCCGTTCCAGGGCCAGGGCGAAGGGCATCATGCCGACGATCATGACGAGGGTCTTCCACTGGATGGCCCGGTAGGCCTTGTCCAGCTTGATGCAGCCGAAGGCGCCCATGAGGAAGGCGCCGAGGAGGGCGGCGTGGACGTTGGGCAGGAGGCCCGTGGCCATGAGGGTCACCGTCAGGATCAGGACCAGGATGGCATGAGGGGCTTTCTTGGCCGCGGGCAGGACTTCGTCGAATTCCTTGGGAAGATTCAGGGCGACCAGGTCGTGCCCGCCCTTCTGGAGTTGGCGGAGGGGCTTCCAGGGTCCGGCCAGGAGCAGGGTGTCGCCGCCTTGCAGGATCTCCTCGCGGATACCAAAGGGCGGATGCGGGTCGCGGCCCCGGCGCAAGCCGACCACCGTCAACTGGGCGTCGGTCAGTTCCATGGCCTCGGCCACCGTCATATCGATGAGCTGAGACTCGTAGGGGACCATGACCTCGATCATGCCGACGTCATCGGCCTTATCGATGAAATAGCGCTGGGAGCGAGGCAGCACCTCGACCTGGTACCGGGTGCCGAGGGTTTTCACATCGGCCCGGTCGCTGTCAACGTCCAGCAGCAGGATGTCATCCACCTCCAGGACAGTATCCGGCGAGCGTGCCAGAATCCGCCGGGAGGAGCCGGCGCCGCGCTCGATGAGAAGCACCCTCACCCCAATTTTCTGGGGCAGATCTATCTCGCCCAGCGACTGCCTTACCAGGGAGGAACCCGGCAGGACCCGCACCCGATATTCGCGATTCGCCAGGTCATAGCGGTCTATCCAATCCATCATTGCCGGTTGGGGTCGCCCGGTGGACCCCTCCGACGGGGTCGTGCGCAGCCAGCGCCGCGCCACTAGCATGTAGAGGATGGTCACCACCAGGATTGGCAGGCCAAAGGGGGTAAAACTGAAGAAGCTCAGGCCCTCGACGCCAGAACGCATGAGTTCATAGTTGATGACCAGGTTGGGCGAGGTGGCCACCAGGGTCAGCATGCCGCTGACCAGGGCGGCATAGGCCATGGGCATGAGGAGTTTGGCTGGATCGAGCCCGGTCCGTGCGGCAATGCGTAGCACCACCGGGATGAAGATGGCCACGACCCCCGTGCTGCTCATGAGGGAGCCGAGCAGGCCCACCGCCAGCATGATCAGCAGGGTCAGTAACCAGGCGCTGCTGCCACCCCTGTCCGCGAGCCAGTCGCCAATACCCTTGGCGACACCGGTCCGGGCCAGAGCCTCGCCGACCACGAACATGGCGCCAATGAGCACGATGTTGGAGTTACTGAAGCCGGCGATGGCCTCGGTGATGTTGATGATGCCGGTGAAGGGCAGGGCCAACATCATCATGAGGGCGACGGCGTCCGCCCGGGGCCGGTTGAGGGCGAACATGCCGATAGCGGCGGCAAGCAGGAGGAGGACCACCATCAGTTCCTGAGTCATGGCGTTTCCATTGGGTGGGGGTGGGAAAGGTTTGACCCATCAAGGGCAGGTCTCTTCGGGCGCCCAGGGCCCAAGGAAAGGGACATTCGGGGTTTGGATTAGCATATCACGCGTCTCGATTAATCCGGGGGCCATGGCATTGCCCAGAAAGTGGTCAGTGGCCAGAGGTGGAGATGGAGATGATTGCAGGGAGAGACGTGGTGCCTCATCATCCTCGTCCGCCGCCCGCGCCTGGAGGTGCCGACCCGGGAGGGGGTGGTCGAGCAGGGGCATCCCTTACCTGGCCTTCCGGCTCGGGATCCGCGCTGGCCGAACCCATGAATCTGTCTCGCGAAGGCAGCCGCCGGCACTCTTCAGGCAGGACCCCGGCAGGGCCGCCATCACCTGGGTGTTCTCATGCGACCTTATAAAATCATCCGGTTTTTTAGCCTCCTCATCCTGACCCTGGGCGGGACCCCGCTCTTGGGGGGCGAGATCCTGAACGGGGTCAAATCCCGTGGCGTCTTGCGCTGCGGCGTCAGCGAGGGCATCCCCGGCTTTTCGGAACAGGACCCGAGTGGACGCTGGAAAGGGATTGACGCGGATTTCTGCCGGGCGGTGGCCGCCGCCGTGATCGGCGACGAGGAAAAGGTCGAGTTCGTGCCGCTCACCACCGCGGCTCGTTTCCCGGCCCTGCAGGCGCGTAAGATCGACCTCCTGGCCCGCAACACCACCTGGACCCTGATCCGGGAGACGGTGATGGGGATTCAGTTCCCGGCCACCCTCTTCTATGACGGCCAAACCTTCCTGGTGCCCGCCGAGTCCCCCGTCAAGCAGGCCCCTGACCTGCAAGGCGCGACGATCTGCGTCCAGAAGAGCACCACCAGCGAGCGCAATCTCCGGGCCTATTTCAAGCAGCGCGGCCTGGCGGTCACCCCCCTGGCACTTGATTCGGCGGGGGATGCCGCGAAGGCCTTCTTCACCGGCCGTTGCCAGGCCTATACCTCCGACAGCGCCCAACTGGCGGGGGCGCGGCTCCTGGCCCCCGCCGGCCGGGCGGCCTACCGCATCCTGCCCGATCCCATCTCCACCGAGCCCCTGGCCCCCGCGGTCTGGGGTGGGGACCAGGAGTGGACCAGCATGGTTCGCTGGGTCCTCTTTGTCCTGATTCATGCCGAGGAACTGGGCATTACCCGCACCCTTGCCAAGGATCCACCCGATGACTATTTCGACACGCTCCTGCACTGGGATGACCAGGAGATTGCCGCCCTGGCCAAGGCCCTGGGCGTGCCCATGGGCTGGTCGCTGCGTGCCGTGGCGGCCATCGGCAACTATGGCGAGCTCTTCGATCGCAATCTGGGCCCGGGCAGCGAAATCGGCCTGGAGCGCGGCCTCAACCGGCTGTGGAAAGACGGTGGGCTCATGTACGCCCCGCCCTATAAGTAGCAAGGAAAGACCATGACCGACCCGCAGATCTACCTGACCATCGGGGTCTTCGCCGGCGTCATCCTGCTGATCGCCCTGGACCTGATCGACATGACGGTGGCCGCCCTCCTGGGCCTGTCCATCCTCGTCCTGACCGGGGTCTTCGACCAGAACGACATGATGGACACGGTCGGGGTCGCCAATGGCCCCATCGCCCTCCTGTTCGGCGGCATGGTGGTGGCGCGCGTCCTGGCCAGGACCGGGCTTTTCGAGCGCCTGGGCGCCATCATGCTGCGCGCCACCGGTGGCAGCGGCAGGCGGTTCCTGCTCCTGCTGGTCGCGCTGGTGGCGCCCACCTGCGCCCTCCTTCCCAACGCCACCACCGTCATCCTGGTCGCCCCCGTCATCCTGGGCGTCTGCCGGGCGCTCAAGATCGACTTCGTCGGTCCCCTGATCCTCACCGCCATCATCAGCAACTCCGCCGGCATGCTCACCCTGGTGGGCGATCCGGCGACCTTCCTGGTGGGCAGTTCCATCGGCCTTTCCTTCGGCGCCTATTTGCGTACCGTGAGTTTGGGCGGCGTGCTGGTGGTCCTGGCCATCATCCCCATGCTGCCCTTGCTGATGCGCGACATCTGGCGCCTGCGCGTGGTACTGCCCGCCGCGCCCCCCCCGCCACCCATCGAACGGCCCGGTTTCGTCATCCTGGCCCTCGGCGTGCTCCTCGTCATGGTCATGCTTTTCCTCTTCGGGGAGAGCCTGCCAACGCGTGTCCTGCCGCCCGCCGTTGCCATCATCGCCGCCAGCCTGGCCTTATTGGTGATCCACGGCGCCCGCGTCGAGCCGGTGGATAACGTGCTGCGCGACGTGGATTGGAAAACTCTCATCTTTCTGGCCGCCATCTTCTCCCTGGTGCAGGCCTTCGCCAAGACGGGGTTACTGCAGGGCATGTCCTTGCAGCTTTATGCCTGGTTTGGCGCCGAGATCACCCTGGTGGCCCTGCTGATGCTGGCTGGTATCGGCGTGCTGTCGAGTCTGCTGGCCAACATCCCGGTGGTGGCCGCCGCTCTCGTCATGGCCAAGGGTTATCTGGTGGCCGCCGAAGCCGTGCCCGAGTTCGCGCTGGCCGCCAGCTTCACCGACTGGCCCACCGCCACCCTGCCCCTCTTCATCGCCATGATGTTCGGCGCCACCCTGGGCGGCAACGCCACCCTGGTCGGCGCCTCGGCCAACATCGTCAGCGTCGGTATCTGCAACAGCCAGGGCGCCCACGTCACCTTTCTGCGATTCGCCCGCTATGGCGTGCCCATCGCCCTCGTCCAGCTCAGCCTGGGAGCTATCTACGTGCTGGTCCTGACCAGCATCCTTGGCGTCAACCCTTAGTCACGGTTCAAAAATAACCGGTAGCCGTAGTACAGCCGTAGGTCGGGTTAGCGCAGCGTAACCCGACTGCGGGCCAGCCTTGCGCCACTTGTTTCTGAACCCTTCCTTAGGGGCCCGTTGGACCTACCTCGCTCTGATTTCACCATCGCCTCGTCGTCCAGGCTAGCAGCCTGTCGGACTTTCGGTAACTGCGGGCCAAATAGGACAAAAAATGATCGACATCGCCTCTCCCGCGCGAAATCTGATGCACTCGATCTGATGAAACCTCAAAGTTTCTCCTAGCGACGCCTCGCGAGGCTAAAACCGGCAGGCTCCTCGGGAACCGCGACCCGGGGGGCGGACCGGAATTAAGGATACCGTCCCGGAATTCGCAACAGGGGGCGGAGTTAGGGGCGGAAGACCTCGTCAAGGGAGGTGGCATCGAGGACGCGATCCCCCCAGGTCTCAATCTCCTCAACGGATGCCGCGGCGATGCGCGCGATCACCGCCGTAGGCAAGGGTCCAAAACGGCGAGCCAACTGGCGCTGGAGCAAGAGTGTTTCTCCTTCCAGGCG
>Ga0105096_10001192_pt1 | contig 10431 bp, 3 predicted proteins | sample PPLLak3cmMay2015_FD_87036 | JGI IMG/M metagenome (GOLD analysis project Ga0105096, IMG submission 87036) | Freshwater sediment microbial communities from Prairie Pothole Lake near Jamestown, North Dakota, USA - PPLs Lake P7 Core (1) Depth... | ecosystem: Environmental > Aquatic > Freshwater >...
CGAAAGCGCTAAACCGCCGCAGCAGGATGCTGTGGAATCTTCGACAAGATGTCGCGACGCGCGGGTCGACATCCTGCGAGGTGCCAAGGCCTGCGGTGTCTCCCTGCGGAAGTGAGTCGATACCGGTCGTTGACTTGGGCCAGCCACTAACTTCCGTGAGGAACCGAAATTCAGCCCTGCAATCGGATTCTTCCAGGCCTCCGGGAGAAACCCGGAGGCTGTGAGGTCGAAATTCCGCTCTGGTTGTACTACTCCAGGATCAGGTCCACCAGCTCGTTGCTCTTTTTGTCCTTGATCTTGTCCTTGTCGACGCCGCTCAGCTTGGCGAAGTACCAGTCGCGGCCGCCGTCGCCTTTCAGCTCGTCCTGGTCGTCGTCGTCGAAGACCGTCCGGTCCAGGCCCGTGGCTTGCAGCATCACGCCGGTACCGTTCAGAATTGGGCCCACGCCGGTGCGCAGGTTGTTGACGCGCGTCGTATAGTCGCGTGCCGAAGCCCATTCCGCCAGGAGTAAGTCCAACGCCGCCAGCTGCGAATCGAACGACGTGAAGCCGGCGATGAGCAGGTCGTCGCCGTCGCCTCCTAGCAACTCGTCCTTGCCCGTGCCGCCGATCAGTACGTCCCGCCCCCGGCCCCCCTTCAGTTCATCTTTTCCCGTGCCGCCGAGTAGCGTGTCATTCCCCGAGCCGCCTAACAACTCGTCGTTGCCGTCGCCTCCGTCGAGCACGGCTGAAATGGTGATTTGAGTCGAAACCAACACTTCATCATTGCCTCCCAGGGCATAGACCACGATCCGCGTGACGTCGGCTGCATTAAAGAGCAGCTCGCCAGCGTCGTGGTCGTGACGCTGGCGGTCGTTGCAGTCATCTTCGGCGGGGAAGAAATCGGCTTCGACCTTGATCTGTGAGGTAGCTCCCGAGCCGCGGCCCGAGTTCTTCAGGCTGATCTCCACCTCGTCATTGCCTTGCGTTCCAACGATAAAGAGTGTCCCGTCCTGCACTCCCGCGCCCGTGACTAGCAGCCGCGCCACGAGGGGATCGGGGTCGCGGGAGCGCTCGTTCGCCGTGCCGGTGAGGGCGGGGAAGTCGATGTTGAGATGGACGAAGTCGGCCTGGGCATCGGGACGGAGCGCGGGACTGACCAGAATGTGGTCGAGCACCTGTGAATTGCCGTCGAAGTTGAACGAGTACCGTTCGTCGGCCGGGACTTTGTCAAGCAGGCTGGCCAGGGCTCCGCCGGCCGTGAGCACCTCGAGTGGCGGCGAGAATTCAAAATCGTTCAAGTCGCCGAGGACGATGATCTTGGCGCTGGGGTCCTCGTCCAGCACGCCATCGACGAAATCGCGGACGACCTGGGCCTGGGCGATTCGCGGCGGTTCGCTGTTCAGCACCGGTGGCTGCACGGAGCCGAAGAGCGGCGTGTCGCCGGACTTGGAGCTCAAGTGGTTGTTCACGACCGTGACGACCTGACCGTTGAACAGGAATTCGGCGACGAGCGGCTTGCGGCTGTCGACGAAGGCGGGATTTGTCGGATCGATTTGAGCGAGGGTGCCCGCCACCAATTCGACCCGCGCTGGGTTGTACAGGAAGCCCGGCCGGATGTTCGCGCCGGGCTCGCCGCCGTCCTGGTTGTTGAGCGGGGCGATGTCGAGATAGACATACTGCGGACCGCCGGCGAGCACGATGGCGTCGATCAGCTTCTGGGCGGTACCACTGGCATCGGTGGTGCCGTCGTTGATCGCGCCATTGTTATCCTGCATTTCTTGCAGCGCGAGGATGTCGGGCGAGCCCAGGCCCGTGACGATGTCCCGCGCGACGGCGGCGAACTTGAACGACGTGTCGTTGCCGTCGAGGTTCTCCACGTTGAAGGTGGCCACCGCGACATGCGTGGCGCTCGCCGCCAGCGTCGTGGACTCCTTCGCAACTCCGCCGGGAGCGGCGATGGTCAGCGGCTGCGTATTGAACAGCTTGAAGTTACCGAACGAGTAATCGAGCACGCCGATGACCGTGCCCAACCGGTCGCCCACGACTACATTTGGCTCGGCGGAGACGATCACATCGTCGATGATGATCCGCTCGGGATTGTAGTCGGTCGGTTGGATATAGATGCCGCCATTGTCCGTGCGAGGACCGGCGCCGACGCCGTTGTCGGCCAGGACGGCGATTTCGCCGAAGCGGGCGTTGGAACTGACGGCCACCGCATCATTGACCTGAACGAGCATCCCCTCCAGGCTTTCGTAGAAGTCGATGCCGTCCGTCACGGGGTCGAACGACGCGAGGCCGTCGTTGTCGATTGTCTGAGTCGGTGGCACGCGTCCGCCGAGGCCGATTGTGGTGGCGGCCGGCAGGGCGTTGCCTGTGCTCAGAATCGCGACGAGCGGATCGACCAGTTCGGTGATCGCCAAGGCATCGACGAAGCCAAACTCCTTCACGTTGCCATCCACCCGCGCGGACGCGCCGACCACGATCGCGGCGGCCGGGGCGGAGCTAGTGAAGACGAAGATCCCCTCCGAGGTGGCGATGTCGGCGTCGGCGGGCGTCGGCGTCTGAATCCAGAAGCCGTTGGTCGAACGGGCGGTCACGATGCCCGTGACCTGTACCGGCTGGCCCTCGTAGGGAGAGGAGTGCCCGGCCCCTTGAATTTGCGGGATCGTCAGGCTGAGCGGCACGACCGCCACGTTGGCGGAGGCCGGCGTGTTGTACGCCTCGCGGAACCGAGGCGTGCCGACGAACGCGGGGGACAGGCCCGAGCCGTCGAAATCGTTGCGGACCCAGTCGCTGGCGAGGTTCAGGTCGTTGCCGTTGGGAATCCGCGACGCCCCGCCGGCCGCGAATGTCCCGCCGTCAAAGGTCGGGGCGAGAACGGTCGTGGAATAGACGCGGTCGGTGGCGCCGCCATCGCTGACCCCGATCGCATCGATGACCGATTGCCAGGGGGCGAAGTCGAGCACGCCGTCGTTGTTCTGGGCGGTGATGGGGCTGCTGTCGAGGTCGTCGCCCACCGCGCCCGTGAAGTTCTTCACCAAGAGCAGCGTCGAGGTGCCGTTCTGGAAAACGTCGGACAAAAAGCCCGTCGTCCAGTAACCGGCCATGTCGGCCGAGGTAAGAGGATGCACGCTGTTGATGACGCCGGCGGCGTTGACGATATTGTCCCCTTCGATCTGCAGGAGCGTATAGGCGGACAGGTCGGCGCCGGGGGCGGCGAGGATTTCGACGAACTCGTTGGTGTCGGATCCCGTGTGGTTGAAGACGAACTCGTTGATGATCGGCGCGGGGGTGAGCTGATAGATCGTCACCGTGCCAGAAACTTCGTTCGAGACTACCAGCAAGGGGATTCCATGGGGGCTTTCGGCGGCTGAAATGAACACCAGGCCCTCGGGGCTGATGTCGTCGGTGGGCTCGATCGTGCCGTCGAGGTCATGGTTAAAGGCATACTGGACGAAAACCGGGCTTTGCGGGTGCGTCACGTCATAGACCATCACGCCCCCCGCCGAGCGTTCCAGGCCGACGAACGCGTACGTCCGGCCGTTGACCACGCCGGTCGTCACGCCCTCCGGCTCGGGCCCCTTGTCGTCGCTCCGTTGGTCAATGGCGTCGGCATCGCCGTCGTTGGCGTTGAACATGGTCGGGGTCAGGGCGAAAGTCAGCTTTTCCAGCTCCGCGGCGCTGTCAAACACCTTGTTCCCAGCGGAATTCCAGATGGTGAACGACCGGCCGCCGAGCGTTCTCAGCACGTCAACGTCGCCGTCGTTGTCGGGATCGCTATAGGGATCGCCGGGATAGTGCAGCACATTCAGCCGGCCGAGGTTGTCCTCGTTCTTGAGGAAGAGTTCGTTCGGAAAAGTCGCGTCATCCAGGTTCAAGGAACTGACGCGGGCCAAGTCGGTATCGGCGGTGTCGGCCGCATTCGGGCGGGCGTCGCCTTCGTTGGCGGTGACGTAGAAAGTCTGCCCGCCGACCGAGAACGAAGCGATCGCGTCGGGCATGTAGACGCCGAAGATCGGCCAATTCTGGAAGTTGCCGGGGATCCGCAGGCTGCTTCCACCCGTGCCCGTACCGTCGCGGTCGCTGGCGTCGAGCACGTTGCCGACCGCGCTCCAGTCTTTGAGTCCCAAGGGCTGGATCGAGGTGAAGGCATTGGTGACGAGGTCGAGCACGCCAAGCGAATTCGCTTCCTGCAGCGTGACACGGGCGGATAGGCCGTCTGGGGCGATGGCAATGTATTCCGCCTCCAAGTCCATGGCCACCGTCACGGCCGGATTGGGCAGCAGCCGCACGCCGGCGTCCATCAGGGCTTGCTTCTGGGCGTTGAACGCGCCGAAGCCCGCGAACTGCACGGGCGAGGCACTCAGGCTGCCGCCGCCGATGTTGGTCTTGTCGAGAAGGATGATTGAAACGCCGCCTTCCGGGTTGTTGACGGTCGGGAAGGCATTGTCGGCTGCTTCGCCCTCGATGGCGACCAGCACGCGGGCACCGTCTGGTGTAAAGGTGATCATGTCGGGCACCGCGCCGACCGTGACGCTGCCCAGCACCGCGCCGGAGGTGTTGAGAAAGACCACCTTGCCGAGATCGGTCTTCGAACTCGCGATCATGGCGGCCGCGACGATGCCGCCCTTGATCGCCACGCTGCTGATTGAGCCGCCGAAGGCCGCGAGGCTGACATTAACCGGAGCGCCGGGACTGGCGGGATTGCTGATGTTGATGATGTCCAGCGACGGAACGCCGCTATTCTTGGTGACGTAGATTTGCTCGCTGACCGGATCGTACGCGGTGATCTCCGCTCCGCCGGGCACGCTGACGGTGCTGATTGGGGCGAGCGAAACAGCGTCGTTGGGGGTCGGGAAGAGCGAGACGCGCCGGTCTTGCCGGGCAATCGTCTCGGCCTGGCCAAACGCCGCGCTGCCGCCGATGGGGAAATTCGAGGCGAGATAGTCGGCGAGGGCCTTTTGCTCCGAGCCGCTGGTGGCGAAAGCGTTGCCGGTTCCCGGCGCGAGATTGACGCGGCTGGGAGCGGCGAGCGTGCTGAACGGATAGCCGTCGCCGCCATCGGCCAGAAATCCGAGCGTGACCATCCGGAACTGGGCCGCTGGAGCCGCGACCACGCCGTTCTGTACCACGGCGACCTGATTGCCGGAGACGTCGGTGGCCGTCAGGCTGCGGAGCCGATCGCCGGCTGGCTTGCTGAGGTCGGCCTCCATCGTCATTCCGCCGACCTGCGGGAAGCGGCCGGGAGTATTGCCTGGGCGGCTATCGGCGAAGCCCCATTCGAGCAGGCGGGCGAGCTCGGTCCCGCTCAACGACACGACGGAAAGCCCGTTGTTGAATCGCAGCGAGTTTTCGATATCGAGTTGCGAAATATCGCCTGCCACCTTGCCCGCGTCGGGATTAGGGGCTGGCGGGAGCAAGGTGCCATCGACGGCGACCGAGCCGATTCCATCGCGGATTCCGCCGCCATTCTTCAGCGAGATACCGATCGAAGTGTCGCTGGTAAGCTGCCGGGCCGCGAACAGGTTGGCGTCGGCGGTCAAGTTGCCGAGATTCGTCTCCTGGGTGCGAACATTGACACGACGGCCTTCGAGGAACACGTCGGTCTGGCCGAACAGGTTCCCGTCTTTCGCCAAGATGACGGCTTCGATGGCGTCGGTGACCTGCTTAACGCTGGCGGCCTTGCCAGACAGCAGCGCAGTGTTCGGATCGAGGCCAACGTTGATCAGTCCCTGGTCATCGGCGGCATAGGCCCCGCTTACGTTCGAGTCGATGCTGAGCGGATCGATGATGGAAGTGTCCGCCCCGGCGCTATCGACGAAAGTGACGACCATCCGCCCGAGATAGCGGTAGCCGGCGTCCGTACTCACGATCGCGATGGGATTGGCGTCGGCGTTGGTGGTGATGACTGGGTAAACCGCTTCGATGGTGTCGCCGGCCCGCAGGTAATCGGTGGCGTCGGCGGAGATCGTATTCGAGCCGGCGGCGATGACGACATCCACGCCCGACAGGAGCGGCGCCAGGTTCACTTCGTTGATGAACTGCTGCAAGTGCGAGAGCAAGATGATCTTGTTGACCCCTTGCAGCTCCAGGGAATTCACGGTGTTGTTCACGACGGCGGCTAAAGCCGGCAGGTCATAGGCGCCGCTGCCAGGCGTGACGATCACATTGGGCCCCGGGCTGGAGATCGTGAGGATTTCGGGCGTTGTCAGGCCGATCAGGCCGATCTTCTCGCCGTTTTCGGTGATGATGGCGCTGGGCGCGATGCGGCCCTTGATGGAGCTGGCTTCCAAGCCACCGAGGCTAAGGCGGTTGTTCAGGTCCGCTTCGTTGGCGAAATTGACGTTCGCGCTCAAGTACGGAAACTGCGCGCCCTGCCATGATCCAGCCGGATGAAACAGGTTGCGAATTTCGCGTGTGCCCAGATCGAACTCGTGGTTCCCCATCGCGGAGGCCTCAAAGCCGATCCGGTTCATGATCTCGATATCGCCGCGGCCGATGGAAGCATTGCCGGCCCCGCCGAGCACCGCTGCGCCAACCGCCGGATCGCCGCTGGCGTTGAAGAAAGGTCCTGGCAGATAGTTGTCGCCGCCAGATATGAGAATCGAATTGGCGTGGGAATCTTCCAGTACATCCACAATGGCCGCGAAACGCGGCGCATCGTCGATCGTCGCCAGCCCCGCTTCAGCATCCGAGGCATGCAGGATTTGCAGCGTATAGGCGGCCATGACGCGGCGGTCTTCCAGTCGCTCCAGGAGGAGCCGACGGCGCACCGAAGAAATCTTCGAGCGGCGGGAGGCGGCGGAACGAGTCGAGATGCGGCTCATGGGCAAATCCTTTTGTAGAACTGAGTCGAGCGGCGGGCCCGCAGCGCGCCGTAATTGCAAAGCATCTGACCGGATGAATGTTGAAAATGAGCTTGCGTTCGATGAAGCTTGGCTATTGGTTTCATGAACGCCGTGCGAAGATCGCCACGGAAACGGAATAGGGGACTGCGCAACACCACCTTGAAAAATCTCCCGTTTCTGTTCGGCTTAGGGGCCTGATGACGGGGCCGACGGCGCTCGCCCTTGGCGCGGCGTCAGCCATCCATGTGATTCAACAGCGATAGATACCATCATGAGACGAGTCTCCGCGTTCGCGATTTTCTGGCTCGTGATTGCCAATTCGGTGGTCGCGGCGGGCGATCCGGCCTTGCCTGGAAGTCATCCGCTCTCCCAGGCTCAAGCGGGGAATGTGCTTCTTGCGGAACTGCGCTGCGCCGCGTGTCACAGTGGCGTCCCACGCAGTTCGTTGCCGGAAAAGTCCGCTCCTCATTTGGGCTCCGCCGGGGCGCGGATTTCACCCGAATACCTCCGACGATTCCTCGCGTCACCGTCGTCGGCTCATCCGGGAACCACGATGCCGGACCTGTTGGCGTCGCATCCGGAGGCGGAAAGGGACCGTATCGCCGAAGCACTCACGCACTTTCTGGTCGCTCAGTCGAAGCCCGACATTCCGACGGAAACGCTTCCGACGGAAACGACCGAGAAGTTTGATCGTCAGCAAGGCCAGGCGCTGTATCACTCGGTCGGCTGTGTCGCATGTCATGGTCCGCGGGAAGCTCCACCGCAGGAGACGAGACGAATTGACGAGGATGACGACGACGAGGATAAGACCGCCGCCGCAAAGCGGGCGATCAAGCCAATCGCCGTTCCACTGGGGCATGTCGCCGTCAAGTACAGCGTGAAGTCTCTGAGCGAGTTCCTGTTTCAGCCGTTGCGTGTCCGGGCTTCCGGTCGAATGCCCGACATGAAGCTGACTCCCGCTGAATCGCTCGCGATTGCCGGCTATCTGGTTGGGGAGCAGCAGCAGCAACCGGCCAAGGCGCTCGTCCCCCAGGAGCCGCTAGTGACGCTCGGAAAGAAGTACTTTCAGGAACTCAACTGCGCCGCGTGTCACTCTCTTCCCGGCATGCCGGCGGCGCCCCCGGTTGATTCATTGAAGGACGCGGATCTGGCTCTCGGCTGTTTGTCCCAGACGAGTGTGCGGAGTCCTCGGTTTCAGCTCGAAGACGCGCAGGTCAAGGCGATTGTCGCATCGCTACGGGAAGGCCCGGCGGTCGAGTCGGACCAACTTGTGGTGGCGAAGACGCTGACCGCATTTCACTGCATCGCCTGTCATGTTCGAGATGACTTTGGAGGCGTGCACGAAACACACGACCCGTTCTTTGCCACCAGCGAGCAGAAACTGGGAGACGACGGTCGCATCCCACCGCCGCTCACGCGGATCGGGGCCAAACTGCAACCGGCTTGGATGAAGAAGGTCCTCTTCGATGGTGAAAGCGTCCGCCATTACATGGCGACTCGCATGCCGCAATACGGCGTCGCCAATCTCCAGCACCTGCCGGGCGTCGTCAGTCGCCTCGACGGTCTGATAAGTTCGGACCTGAAGCCGCCGAGTCCAGAGAGTCGTTCCGAGAGTGAGCGCGAGCGAGAAAAGCTGCTGCGCGCGGCGGGACGTGAATTGCTGGGCGACAAGGGACTGAACTGCATCGCCTGCCACGACTTCAACGGGAAAGCCGCGCTGGCCAATCAGGGGATTGACCTGTTGACGAGTTCTCAGCGCCTTCAGCCGGGCTGGTTCAACAGCTATCTGCGCAATCCCGGTGCGTTTCGCCCGCGAACCATCATGCCGACGGCCTGGCCCAACGGTGTCGCCACGCACCGAACAATTCTCGATGGCAATACCGACCGGCAGATTGAATCCATCTGGTACTACTTGTCGCTCGGCACCTCCGCCGCCGATCCGTCCGGTCTCCGCGCGGTCAGCACGAAACTGACCGTCGACCATCAGGCCAGAACGTATCGCGGCCGCAGTCGAGTGGCAGGCTTTCGAGGCATTGCCGTCGGTTTGCCAGAAAGACTGAGCTATGCGTTCAACGCCGAAACCGGAACGCTGTCGGCCATCTGGCAGGGTGACTTCATTGGAGTGAATTGGAGTGGCCAGGGGTCGGGAGATTTCAATCCCGCCAGCGAACCCATCACTCTGGCTCAGGACGTCTCGTTCGCGCAACTTGCCGCTGATGACTCGCCGTGGCCGCGGATGCCGGTGATGACCAAAGAGGCTCGCACCAATTCCAATCCGCTCTATCCCAAGAACGTCGGTTATCAATTCCGCGGGTACGACCTCGGCGAATCGTCCATTCCAACGTTCAGGTACCTCAGCGGCACGATTGAGATCGAGGATCGGTCGGTGGCCGCCGGAAACGCCGAGCAACGACAACTGAAACGAGAACTGCAGTTCAATTCGCCGATGCCGCGGACCGTTTGGTTCCGAGCGCTCACGGGAGAGATCGTTCAGGAGTCCGAGCGTGTCTTCCGAGCTGGCCGACTGCGACTGACGATCCCCTCGGCCGAAACGAAACTGCGATCGCTGTCCGACGAACCCGCGCGATCCGAGTTGCTGCTGCGACTGCAACTTCCCCAAGGCAAATCATCTGTGGAGTTCCTGTATGAACCGCTTAAGAAGTAGTCGCCTGCGACTCCTTTGCCTGCTGCTTTCGATCGCCGTGTCCGCGCTGGGCTCTCTGGGCGCCGAGGAGGTTGGCGAACGTTGGGGAACCGAGGAACGCGAACGCGAGTATTATCCGATCGTCAACATTCCGCTTCCCAAAGACACGGTCATCGAGGCCGGGGCTTTCGCGGTGCTGCCAGATCGCCGAATCGCCGTGGGAACGCGCCATGGCGAGATCTTTCTGATTGACGGCGTCGATGCGGCCAAGCCGACTCCTTCGTTTCATCGGTTCGCAACCGGACTCGACGAAATCTTCGGACTGACCTGGAAAGACAATGCGTTTCGTGTCACTCAGAGTTGCGAATTGACTCGCGTCAGTGATTCGAACGGCGACGGCGTTGCCGATCGCTTCGAGACCATCTCGGATGCCTGGGGATACGCGAACTACCACGAATACGCGTTCGGCTCCAAGCTCGATGCCGATGGCAACCAGTTCGTGGCTCTCGGCCTGTCGGAGTCTTACTACTCCCATGCCTTGAACCGCGGTTTCATCATGAAGATTGCGCCCGACGGAAAAACGACCGCGCTTGCCAGCGGCTTGCGCAGCCCCGGCGGGATCGGACATGATGAACACGGCGCTCTGTTCTACGTGGAAAGTCAGGGGCCGTGGAATTGTTCCTGCAGTTTGAAGGCCGTATCGCCAGGCAGCTTTCAGGGGCATCCGGCTAGCTTCGAGTGGTACAAGTATGCACCCGAATTGGGGCCTGTGCCCCAGATGCCGAAGTCGGGAAGTCGCATCGCGACCGAGAAGAAACGCGTCAAGCAATTGACCCCGTACGCCGTCATCTTTCCGTACATACGCATGGGACGGTCGATCACGGCGTTCAGCGAGAATCAGAAGCAGGGACAGTTCGGCCCGTCCGAGAACAAGATGTTACTGGGCGAATAAACGCA
>Ga0105096_10001195_pt1 | contig 10428 bp, 7 predicted proteins | sample PPLLak3cmMay2015_FD_87036 | JGI IMG/M metagenome (GOLD analysis project Ga0105096, IMG submission 87036) | Freshwater sediment microbial communities from Prairie Pothole Lake near Jamestown, North Dakota, USA - PPLs Lake P7 Core (1) Depth... | ecosystem: Environmental > Aquatic > Freshwater >...
GCTTGCGCCCTCGGCCAGCTCCATCAGCACCAGGTCCTTGCGCCCGGGCTTCTTGATGCCTGCGGATACCGTTGCCAGGCGCACACCGGGAACAGGGTGCAGCACACCCAGGGCGTCGTCTCCTACCGCCATATCACTGCCCCCCGGCTAGATCTTGCCGTGGCACTGCTTGTATTTCTTGCCGCTGCCGCAGGGGCAGGGTTCATTGCGACCGACTTTGGGCTGGTCGCGGGTAAAAGTCTGTGGGGGTGCCTGCTCGCGTTCTCCCGGGACGTCCGCGTCGCCATCGGGGGAGGTCATGGCGGAGGCCTCGGCATGGCGGAACGCCAGCTTCTCGCGCTCGGCGGCCGCCCGGCGCTGGCGCTCGATCTGCTCCGCTTCATCCTGCCGCTGTATCTGCACGTGGCTGAGGAACTTGACGACCTCGTCCTTGAGATTCTTCAACAGTTGCTCGAACAGCGCAAAGGATTCGCGCTTGTATTCCTGCTTGGGGTTTTTCTGGGCATAGGCGCGCAGGTGGATGCCCTGGCGCAGGTGGTCCATGGTCGCCAGATGCTCTTTCCACAGGGTGTCGAGAACCTGCAACATGATCTGCTTCTCGATCTTGCGCATGCCGGGACCTACCCGCTCACTCTTGGCGTCATAGGCCGCCTGGACCTGCGCGCAAATTTTCTCCCGCAGGGATTCCTCCGCCAATTGCTTGTCCGCCTCCAGCCATTGGGCAAGCGGCAGGGAAACGGCGAACTCGGCTTCGAGCTGTCTCTCCAGGCCGGGTATATCCCACTGCTCTTCCACGCTCATGGGTGGTATGAAGCTGTCGATCGCATCATTCACCACGTCGCGGCGGATGGCGGTAATGGTCTCGGACACATCCAGCTCGCCCAACAGGTCATTGCGCTGCTGGTAGATGATCTGGCGCTGGTCGTTGGCGACATCGTCATATTCCAGCAGCTGTTTGCGGATATCGAAGTTGCGTCCCTCAACCTTGCGCTGGGCCTTTTCAATAGCATTGGAGACCATGCGGTGCTCAATCGCCTCGCCCTTCTCCATGCCGAGCGCCTGCATGAAGCTCTTGACCCTGTCAGAGGCGAAGATGCGCATGAGGTTGTCTTCCAGCGACAGGTAGAACCTGGACAGTCCCGGGTCGCCCTGGCGGCCCGCGCGTCCCCGCAACTGGTTGTCGATTCGGCGCGACTCGTGGCGTTCTGTCCCCAGGATGTGCAGGCCACCGGCATCAAGCACCTGCTGGTGGCGCTGCTGCCACGCCGAGCGCAGTGCCTCGCTCCGGGCGTCGTCGATCTCGCCGGCCGCGGCGAGTTCGGCTTGCAGGTTGCCACCCAGTACTATATCCGTGCCTCTGCCTGCCATGTTGGTGGCAATGGTAACCACCCCGGGCCGCCCGGCCTGGGCGATGATCTCCGCTTCCTGCTGGTGGTATTTGGCGTTCAGCACCTTGTGCTCGATCCCCGCCTTGCGGAAATTAGCTGACAGCGCCTCCGAGGTTTCCACGGAGGCGGTACCGACCAGTACCGGCGCACCTTTTGCCATGCACTCCTTGACGTCGGCCACGATGGCATCGAACTTCTCTTCCTTGCTCAGGTAAACCAGGTCGTTGAGGTCGGTGCGCCGCTGGGGCACATTGGTGGGAATGACCAGTACCTCCAGGCCATAGATCTGGCGGAACTCGAAGGCCTCGGTATCGGCCGTACCGGTCATGCCGGCCAGCTTGCGATAGAGTCGGAAATAATTCTGGAAGGTGGTGGACGCCAGGGTCTGGCTCTCGCTCTGGATGGAGACGCCCTCCTTTGCCTCGATCGCCTGGTGCAGGCCTTCGGACAGGCGGCGTCCAGGCATGGTACGGCCGGTGTGCTCATCGATAAGCACCACCTGCCCGTCCTGGAGAATGTATTCCACGTCCCGGTGGAACATGACGTGGGCGCGCAGGGCAGAGTGCACATGGTGCAGCAGGTTGAGATTGGTGGCCGCGTACAGGCTATCGCCCTCGTCCAGCAGTTTTTCCCGGATCATCAGGGTCTCGATAAACTCGTGGCCCTCTTCCGTCAGCTCGATCTGGCGTTGCTTTTCATCGACGGTGAAATGGCCCGGCTGGTCCTCCGAGTCCCGCTTCAGCAGGGGTACCATGCGGTTGATACGCTTGTACAACTCGGAGCTGTCCTCGGACGCCCCCGAGATGATCAACGGCGTGCGCGCCTCGTCGATCAGGATCGAGTCCACCTCGTCCACGATCGCGAAGCTCAGCGGGCCCTGCAACTGGTCCTCCAGGGCAAAGGCCATGTTGTCGCGCAGGTAATCGAAACCGAATTCGTTGTTGGTGCCGTAGACAATATCGCAGTCATAGGCAGCGCGTTTTTCCTGCTGCGGCTGGCCTGAACGGATCACGCCGACCGATACCCCGAGAAACTCGTACAGGGGCCTCATCCAGTTGGCGTCCCGGGAGGCGAGATAGTCATTCACCGTGATCAAGTGCACATGGTTACCGGTGAGGGCGTTGAGGTAGGCGGGGAGCGTCGCCACCAGGGTCTTGCCCTCCCCGGTACGCATCTCGGCAATCTTGCCCTCATTGAGCGCCATGCCACCGATCAACTGGACGTCGAAATGGCGCATGCCAAGCACCCTTTCACTCGCCTCCCGGGCTACCGCGAATGCCTCCGGCAATATCTTGTCCAGGCTTTCGCCAGCGGCAATCCGCTGCCTGAACTCACCGGTCCTGGCCGCCAGTCGGGTATCGTCGAGGGCTTTCATATCCGCGGCGAGCGCATTGATCTGCTTGACCACTTTGCCCATCCGCTTCAGCTCGCGGTCATTGCGGGTACCGAATAGTTTTCTCAGGCTGTTGCTAATCATCGCATTTCACTTTGTTGATATGGGGACGTTCGCCGCAGCTGATGCCGCGACGCTGAAAGAAAGAGAAAAACGGGAACTAGCGGCGTGTACGGTGGACGTAACTGGACGGGTCGACCGAGCGGCCGTGTTTGTAAACTTCGTAGTGTACATGGTTGCCGGTAGAGCGACCGGTGGAGCCGATCAGGGCAATGGGGTCCCCTTTGCGCACCAGGTCTCCGGGGGCTACCAGGTTCTTCTGGTTGTGCGCATAGCGAGTGACGAAGCCGTCCCCATGGGAAATTTCCACCATATTCCCATACCCGGATTCACGGCCTGACCAGGTCACGACCCCGGCGGCCACCGCCAGTACGTCGGAGCCCGGCTTGCCGGCGAAATCCAAGCCACCGTGCATGGCCCTGCGGCCCGTAAACGGGTCCGTGCGCATGCCGTAGTGGGAGGAGACCCAGCCCTTCGCGACGGGTTGGCCGGACGGCCAGGCCTCGTCAGCCATCTTCCGGTTCTGGAACAGCGACTCCAGCACACCCAGCTGCTGCTCGCGGTCATCCAGGCGGGCTGCAAAACTGTCGACTTCGCCAGCGAGGTCCATGGAGCCGAAATCGACGTTGTACTCGCCGGCCAGGGGTCCGCCCAGGGCGGGTGGCTGGCTGAAATCGAACTCCCCGTCGCCGAGCTCGGCCATGGCGGTGAGGTGCTCCCCCAGGGCGTCAAGCCGGGTCATCCTGGCCTGCAGTTCCGCGAGGTTGATCGAGAGCGCCTGTAACTTGAGCTCGGCTTCGTCCTGCAGGGCCGCCAGCCCGTTCGACTGCTGGTCCAGGCCTTCCTGAATACTGTCCAGGGCCGCTCCGCGCAGGGCGCTGCTCTCACTGCCCTGCCCCGCCAGGTAACCGATAGCCAGCATGCTGAGCGGGAAACCCAGGCAACAAAGGGAGAGAATGGCACGGGACCAGCGTCCCAACTCTATGGAACGGGAGCCGCCGTGCTTACCGCTAATGAGAATGACTTTCATTTTTAGTGGCGAGCAGCTATTTGACGGGCGACTATGCCACAATTACCGTGATAAATCCACGCAACGGGCGGCCCGCGATCGGGCGGCCCACGAATCGGGCGGCTTTGAGGCCCGGGCTAGCCTGCAGGCACCGGGGTCATGGCAAAAGAGATCGGCGCCGGGCTGCGGTCGCCGAAAGTGACCATTTCCCAGGCGTCGGGTTGGGCGATCAGGGCCCGCAATACGGCATTGTTGAGCGCATGCCCCGACTTGTAGGCGCGAAACTCCCCCAGCAGGCTGTAGCCAAGCAGGTAAAGATCACCCACGGCATCCAGCACCTTGTGCCGGACGAACTCGTCCTCGAAGCGCAGGCCTTCCTGGTTGAGGATCCGATACTCGTCGACAACGATGGCGTTGTCGACACTGCCGCCCCGGGCCAGCCCCCTGGAACGCAGGTATTCTATCTCGTGAATGAAACCGAAGGTTCTGGCGCGGCTGTATTCCCGTACGAAGGCCGCGCTGGAAAAGTCGAACTCGGCATGGGCAACGCGATCGCGAAAGACAGGGTGGTCGAAATCGATGGTGAAGGATACCTTGAAACCGTCATAGGGCAGCAGGCTGGCTACCTTGTCCCCATCCTCCACGGTAACCTTGCGCTTGATACGCAGAAACTTCTTGGCCGCCGCCTGTTCGACGACCCCCGCAGACTGGATCAGGAACACGAAGGGCGCGGCGCTGCCGTCCATGATGGGCACTTCCGGCGCACTCAGGTCAATAAAGGCGTTATCTATACCGAGCCCTGCCAGCGCCGCCAGCAGATGCTCAACAGTCGACACCCGCTCCCCGCCCAGGACCAGGGTAGTGGAAAGCGTGGTGTCACCGACGTACTCGGCCCGGGCGGGCAACTCGAGCACAGGGTCGAGGTCGATTCTGCGGAACACGATGCCGGTGTCAACCGGCGCCGGGTTGAGCGTCAGGTAGACTTTTTCACCCGTATGCAGGCTGACGCCGGTCGCCTTGACCGGGTCTCGCAATGTGCGCTGTCGCATCCGAACCTCTCCCAAACCTTCTAATTATTATGGATCTGGCAGCGGTGGCAAGGCCGCTGCGGGTACTATTCGGGCGACAGCATACTACCTAATCGGCCTGTCGACGCAAAAAAGCGGGTATATCGAAATATTCCTCGCCACCTGCCTCAAGGGTCATGGTCTGACCTGCAACGGCAGCCCGGCGCGACTTGCGCATTGCCGTGGGTCGCTCAAACTGCGCGTAATCCGGTTCCAGGTCGATATCGGTTGAGGCAGCCCTGGACGGGGATTCAACCACCTGCAGGGGAACCTTGGCAACCTCAGCGCCCAGCCCGGTGGCAACCACGGTCACCCGCAACTCGTCGCCCATGGAGGCGTCGATCACGGTGCCGACCACTACCGTGGCGTCCTCTGAAGCAAACTCTTCAATCGTGTCGCCGACTTCCGAGAACTCACCGAGCGACAGGTCGAGACCTGCAGTGATATTCACCAGGATCCCGCGCGCACCTTCCAGGTTGATATCGTCCAGCAGCGGGCTGTTGATCGCTTTTTCGGCTGCCTCGCGTGCCCTGTTTTCACCCCTGGCGCTGCCGGTCCCCATCATTGCCATGCCCATTTCAGACATCACGGTGCGCACATCGGCGAAGTCCACGTTGATCATCCCGGGACGTATAATCAGGTCCGCAATGCCCTGGACCGCGCCCAAAAGCACGTCGTTGGCTTCCTTGAAAGCATCCAGCAGGCTGGTATTTTTGCCCAATACCTCCAGCAATTTCTCGTTGGGAATGGTGATCAGCGAATCCACGTACTGCTGCAATTCAGCCAGACCCTCTGCGGCTACCTGCAGGCGTTTCTTGCCTTCGAAGGGAAACGGCCTGGTCACCACCGCCACTGTCAGGATACCCATCTCCCTGGCGATCTCGGCCACCACCGGCGCGCCGCCGGTGCCGGTGCCGCCACCCATACCTGCGGTGATAAAGACCATATCGGCGCCGCGCAGTGCATCGGCTATGCGATCCCGATCCTCCATCGCCGCGGCACGGCCAATCTGTGGGTTTGCGCCCGCCCCCAGGCCCTTGGTGATATCGCCACCGAGCTGCAACACGGTTTTGGACCGTATGTCAGACAGCGCCTGGGCATCGGTGTTGGCGCAGATGAAGTCCACGCCCTCGATGTTATTCGCGATCATATGCTTGACCGCGTTGCCGCCACCGCCGCCAACACCGATAACCTTGATGACAGCATTTGAAGGTACATTCTCTATCAGTTCAAACATGGCCTTGCTCCCCTTGGTATTAGTATGCCGCGCTCGCACACGGCGGTTTTGCTACACAAAAACAACAACTAGAAATTACTCTGCAACCAGGCTTTCGCCCGACTGAACAGCCCCTCGCCCGGAGTACTGGATTTGCCGGATACACCAGCCCCCGCCTCCTGGTAATGCTCCGCGCCGTAGAGCAACAGGCCCACGCTGGTGGCGTAGATCGGGTTGCGCACGATATCGTTAAGGCCTTTCACCGAATGCGGATAACCGACCCGCACCGGCATATGGAAAATCTCCTCCGCCAGCTCGACCACTCCTTCCATCTTGGAAGTACCGCCGCTGAGCACCACACCGGCGGGCACCTGATCTTCATATCCGCTGCGGCGCAATTCGGCCTGCACCAGGGTAAACAGTTCGTCGTAACGCGGTTCCACCACCTCCGCCAACGCCTGGCGAGACAGGTCCCGGGGCGCACGGTCGCCCACGCTGGGCACCTTGATGGTTTCGTCCGCTCCGGCGAGCTGGGTGAGCGCGCAGGCGTAGCGGATCTTGATTTCCTCGGCATGCTGGGTCGGCGTGCGCAGGGCCATGGCGATATCGTTCGTCACCTGGTCGCCGGCGATGGGGATCACACCTGTGTGGCGAATGGAACCATCAGTAAAGATGGCGATGTCAGTGGTGCCGCCGCCGATATCCACCAGGCATACACCCAGTTCGCGCTCGTCATCCGTCAGCACCGAGTAGCTGGAGGCGAGCTGTTCAAGAATGATCTCCTCGACCTCAAGACCGCAGCGCCGGATACACTTTTCGATATTCTGGGCCGCGTTCACCGCGCAGGTGACAAGGTGCACCTTGGCCTCCAGGCGCACGCCGGACATACCCAGGGGTTCCTTGATGCCTTCCTGGTTATCGATGACATATTCCTGCGGCAGGATGTGCAGGATCTTCTGGTCGGCCGGAATTGCAACCGCCTGGGCCGCGTCGATCACCCGCTCCAGGTCATGGGCGTACACTTCCCGGTCCTTGATCGCGACGATGCCGTGGGAGTTGAGGCTGCGGATGTGGCTGCCGGCGATGCCAACGTAGACCGAGTGGATCTGGCAACCCGCCATCAGTTCGGCCTCCTCCACCGCCCGCTGGATCGACTGCACGGTGGACTCGATATTGACGACCACGCCTTTCTTCATCCCCTTGGAAGGATGGGAGCCGATACCGATGATCTCGATCTGCCCCTCCGGACCAATTTCCCCGACAATCGCCACCACCTTGGATGTACCGATATCCAGGCCGACGATCATTTTCTTGTCCTGTACGCTGCCCATGGCAGTGTCTCTCCTGTGCCGCTTGTTGAGTGCTTATATTCCCGCTACCCGCGATGACTCGATAAAGGCCACCGCGACTCCCGTCTCGTAGCGCAAGTCCACCCGCTCGACCTCCGCTGCCCTTGCCGCCAACTCCATGCGATAGAGCTCTATAAAACGATTCATGCGTTCAAGATAATCCTCGCTCCCCAGCAGCAATCGCATACCGCCCGCCAGAACCACTTCCACCTGGCCGCGCTCATCCACCGTCAACTGCGCCACTGACAAGTTCAGCGGCGCCAGCAGGTCGACGAGGCGTTGGTAACCCGCCACCAGCGCCCTGGCGCTGTCTGCAGGACCATTCAGTCGCGGCAGCGCCTGCCATTCCTGGCTGGAATCGGACGGAAACACCTCGCCTTCATGGTTGAGGAATCCACTGTCGCCCCAACGCGCGATCGGCAGCTGCTCCACCACGTGGATTTCCAGGGCATTAGGCCAGCGGCGCTGCACCGTGGCCCGGTAAATCCAGGGCAGCGCTTCCAGTTCGGCGCGGATGCGCTGCAGATCCGCATGCAGGAACCCGCCAACAAGCGCCGGCTGGATCATGTCCTGGATCTGCCCGGTCTGGGTGTGCTCGAGTTCCCCGGTGACGGTCACGTGCTGCACAGGAATCGACTGCAAGGTGATGTACGCCTGCAGGGCCGCCGCCAGAACCACCCCCGCAGCCGTCAGGATGATGATCCGATTGAGCCACGCGGAAGGCTTGCGCGGCGTCTTCACCGCCGGCGCCGGAGCCGGCGCCTTGCGGGTAGCGCCATGCGCCGGTTTTCGCCGGCGGGTCCACTGTGCCCGCTCCCGGCGAGCTGCAGGCGTCACCCTGTCCTGCCTGGTCGCGCGCATACTAGCGCCACCCCTCACGACTCAGCTCCAGGATACGACCCACCAGTGCCTGGATGTCCATGCCCGCGGCGCGAGCCGCCATAGGCACCAGGCTGTGGGAGGTCATGCCGGGAATGGTGTTGACTTCCAGCACGTAGAATCTGCCGCTCGTGTCCCGCATGACGTCCACGCGCCCCCAGACAGCACAGCCCAGGGAGCGAAACGCCCGCAGCGCCAGCGCGCCCATCTCGGCTTCCTCCGCCGCGGTCAGACCGCTGGGACAGTGATAGCGGGTATCGTTGGAAATGTACTTCGCTTCGTAATCGTAGAACTCGTTGTCAGTCTCGAGCCGGATGGATGGCAGCACTTCATCACCGAGTATGGCCACCGTGTATTCCGGGCCGTCGATAAAATGCTCGGCGATCACCCCGCCGCCGTACTCGCTCGCGGTGAAAAAAGCCCGCTCCAGGGTCGCGGCGCTGTCTGCCGGCGTCATGCCGATGCTGGAACCCTCACAGGTCGGCTTGACGAACACCTTGCCGAGGCGATCGATCACCTGCTGCCAGTCGGTAGCAGGGGTCAGTCGGATGAAGCTGCTGGTGGACAGGCCGATACCCTGCCACAACTGTTTGCTGCGCAATTTGTCCATGGCCAGGGCCGAGCCCAGCACCCGGGAACCGGTGTAGGGAATATTCAATGCCTGCAGGGCACCCTGCATGCTGCCATCCTCGCCCCCGGGGCCATGCAGGGCGATAAAGGCACAGGACACACCGTCCAGCTGCGCAATCCAGTCTGCCCCGGAGGGATCCACTGGCCGCACCTCGAAGCCCTGCGCCCGCAATGCATCGATCACGGTCTGCCCGCTGTGCAGTGACACTTCGCGCTCGGCGGAGCTGCCGCCCAACAGGACTGCTACCGGCGCTGTGCGCAATGCATCCAGGCTCATGACCGAGCCTCCTTGGTAAAATCCATGGTCGCCAGGTCCTGCGCCAGGCGAGCGATGTTGCCCGCTCCCTGGGTGATCACCACATCGTTCGCACCGACGATGCCGCAAAGCAGCTCCGGCACATCGTCGATGCTCTCGACAAAAATCGGCTCCAGCTGGCCGCGCTGGCGGATGCTGCGGGCGAGGCTGCGGCTGTCCGCCCCGGGTATCGGGTCCTCACCCGCGGGATAGACATCGAGCAACAGCAGTACGTCGCATCGCGACAGCACCGCGACGAAGTCCTCGTACAGGTCTCTGGTGCGGGTGTAGCGATGGGGCTGGTAAATCATCACCACCCGTCGCTCCGGCCAGACCTGGCGGGATGACTCGAGCGTAGCCCTGACCTCGGTGGGGTGGTGCCCGTAGTCATCGACCAACTGGGCGGTACCACCGGGCAGCACCAGCTCGCCCATGCGGGTGAAGCGGCGGCCGACCCCGGTGAAGCCCGTCAGCCCGCGCAGGATCGCGGCATCATCCAGGCCCTCATCGCAGGCCACTGCCACTGCCGCCGTGGCGTTCAGCACGTTGTGGCTACCGGGCATATTCAGGCGCACCGCCAGGGGTGATCTGCCACCCGGGCGATGCACGACGAAGCGGGTGGCGTGTCCCTCCCGCTCCAGGCCGTCGATGCGGTAGTCGGCATCCGCGGCTACGCCGTAGGTGAGAATCTGGCGGGTGACTTCGCCCAACAGGTCGCGGATTACCGGGTCGTCCGCGCACAGCACTGCTATGCCGTAGAAAGGCAGGTTGTGGAGGAATTCCAGATAGGTGCGCCGCAGCAGCGTAAAATCGCCGCCATAGGTATCCATATGGTCCGCTTCGATGTTGGTGACCACGGTCACCATGGGCTGCAGGTGAAGGAAGGAGGCGTCGCTTTCATCCGCCTCGGCAATCAGGAACCTGCCGGCGCCCAGTTGGGCATTGCTGCCCACACTGTTGACCAGCCCGCCGATGACGAAGGTGGGGTCCAGACCCGCCTCGGCGAATATATTGGCTATCAGGCTGGTGGTCGTGGTCTTGCCATGGGTACCCGCCACCGCAATGCCGTGGCGATAGCGCATCAGCTCCGCCAGCATCTCCGCCCGGGGCACCACCGGAATGCGCGCCGCGCGGGCGGCCAC
>Ga0105096_10001197_pt1 | contig 10413 bp, 10 predicted proteins | sample PPLLak3cmMay2015_FD_87036 | JGI IMG/M metagenome (GOLD analysis project Ga0105096, IMG submission 87036) | Freshwater sediment microbial communities from Prairie Pothole Lake near Jamestown, North Dakota, USA - PPLs Lake P7 Core (1) Depth... | ecosystem: Environmental > Aquatic > Freshwater >...
ACTTCCAGGGCGTGCCCGAAGGTGTGGCCGAAGTTGAGCAGGGCGCGGTCGCCCTGCTCGGTTTCGTCGCGGGCCACGATGTCGGCCTTCAGCCGGCAGCTTCTGGCGATGGCCTGTTCGATGACCTCCGGCCGCTTCGCATTCAGCGCATCCGCATGTTTTTCCAGCCACGCGAAGAATTCATCGCCGGCGATCGCAGCGGCTTTCACCACTTCAGCCAGTCCGGCCCTGTATTCGCGCCCGGGCAGGGTTTCCAACACATCGGGATCGATCCAGACCGCTTTCGGCTGGTGGAACGCACCGGCCAGGTTCTTGCCCGCCGGCAGGTCGACGGCGGTCTTGCCGCCTACCGAAGAATCCACCATGGCCAGCAGCGAGGTCGGCACCTGGATGAACGCGATGCCGCGCATGTAACAGGCGGCCGCGAAACCGGCCAGGTCGCCGACCACGCCGCCGCCGAGCGCCAGGATGCAGCTGTCGCGGGTGAGCCTGCGCTCAGCCAGGAATTCAAGCAGCTCGGCGAAGCGCGCCAGGTTTTTTTCGCGCTCGCCGGCCGGCATGCTCCAGACCGGGCAGTCCGGGCGGCCGATGCATTGCCTGAGCCGCCCGGCATACAGCGGGCCGACATGGCTGTCGGTCACGATCAGGACCGCTCCGTGCCCGGAAACGGCGGGATTCATGGCCGTGCCCAGCAGGCCGGATTGGATGATGATCGGATAGCTGCGTTGTGCCAGCGCGACGGTGAGTTCAGGCATGGTGGTTGTTTGACATCCCGTGTTCCAATAAGGTTTGCAGAAGGTGCGGGCGGATCTGCGACATCGGCATCCGGCTGATGTCGACTTTGATGTCGGCGCAGGACTGGTAGATCGGAGTGCGCACGGCGGCCAGCTGCTGCAGGCGCTCGGCACGGTCGCCGGTCTGCAGCAAGGGCCGCTTGCGGTCGTTGAGCAGGCGCTGCAGCTGCATTTCCGGTGGAATGTGCATGTACAGCACAAGCCCGCGGCGTTTCATGAGATCCCGGTTGGCGTCCAGCAGGATGCTGCCGCCGCCGGTGGCGATCACCTGGTCGTCGTTGGCGAGGATCTCGGCCAAGGCGGCGGTCTCGCGCTGGCGGAAGCCCGCTTCGCCTTCCAGTTCGAAGATATGGGTGATGCCGGTGCCGGTTTTCTGCTCGATATAGGCGTCCATGTCGATGAAGGTCTTGCCCAATTGCCGGGCCAGCCACTTGCCGTTGGTGGTTTTTCCGGCGCCCATCGGGCCGATCAGGATCAGGTTTGACATCGCGTTCATTGCACAATGCTAACATTGAGCGCTGAGTTTGCGGAGCCTGTCATGTCCCTATCCCTTGTTGTGCTTGGTGCCGGTGATCTGGGCCTGCGCGCCGCCGCGCTGCGTACCCGGCAAGGCGACGCGGTCTGGGCGCTGCGGCGCAGGAACCTGCCGATGCCCGACGGCATCCACGCGCTGTACGGCGACATGCAGGACGCCGAAACCCTGCAGCGGCTGCCGTTCAAGCCGGATGTGCTGCTGTTCTGCCCGACGCCGGATCAACGCACCGAGCAGGCCTACCGGCGGACCTACGTCGATGCCCTGCGCAAAGCCATGGATATAGTTCAGCCGAAGCGTGTCCTGTTGGTCAGTTCCACGGCGGTGTATGCGCACAACGATGGGCAATGGCTGGATGAAAACAGCCCGGCCGAGGCCGACAGCTTCAACGGGCGCGTGCTGCGCGAGGCCGAGCGGCTGTGTCTGGGCCGGCCTGGCAATGCCGTGCTGCGGCTCAGCGGCATCACCGGTCCCGGCCGGCATATGCTGGTCAACAAGGCCCTGCTGGGTGAAGGCATCTCCAACACCTGGACCAACCGCATCCATATCGACGATGCGGCGTCCGCGATTTCCCATCTGATGGATCAGCCCATCCTGGACACGGTCTATAACGTCAGCGATGATGAACCGGCCCTGCAGATCGACGTGGTCAATTGGATCAGGGCCGGGCACCAACTGCCGGCCTTGCCTGTGCCGACGTCCGATGCCGCCGGCAAGAAGATCGGCAATGCGCGACTGAAGGCCAGCGGTTGGCTTCCGGTATATCCCAGTTTCCGCGAAAGTTACCCGCAGGGCGGGCCGGCACCGTCCCGTGCTTGATTCAAATCAGAAAGCCCTGCCCGGAATTCAGCGACAATAACCCAGACCCTTCAGGAGACAGCCATGGACGCCCTATATGAACAAGCCTTGGAAACATTCAACGCATTGCTGGAACAGGCCCGGCAGAGCCAGGACCCTGAACCGACCGCGATGACCGTGGCCACCGTCGGCCGCGACGGCCGGCCCGCCGCCCGCACCGTGCTGCTGAAGACCGTGGATGCGCGCGGCTTCGTGTTCTTCACCAATTTCAACTCACGCAAAGGCCGGCAGCTTGCGGCCAATCCGCAGGCCGCGCTGCTGTTCCATTGGAAGCATCTGCAGGAAGGCGTGCAGGTGAAAATTGAAGGCACGGTCGAGCCGGTCAGCGCGGAAGAAGCCGATGCCTACTTCAGCGTGCGTCCGCGCGGCAGCCAGATCGGTGCCTGGGCCTCCCTGCAGTCCGAGCCGCTGGCCTCGCGCGAACTGTTCGAGCAGCGGGTGTCCGATGTCGAGTCGCGCTACGAAGGCATGGATGTGCCACGCCCGCCGCATTGGTCGGGATTCCGCATCGTGCCCGAACGCATCGAGTTCTGGTACGGGGCCCGTTTCCGCCTGCACGAACGCCAATGCTACGAGCGTGTGGACGGCGTCTGGTGCTTGGGCATGCTGTATCCGTGATCGGTCCGCGCAGGATCGTCTGCCTGACTGAAGAGCCGACCGAAACGCTGTATGCGCTCGGCGAGCAGGCGCGTATCGTCGGCATTTCCGGCTTTACCGTGCGGCCTGCGGCAGCGCGCCGCGAAAAGCCGAAGGTCAGCGCATTCACCAGCGCCAAGATCGGCGAAATCCTGGCGCTCAAGCCGGATTTCGTCATCGGCTTTTCCGACATCCAGGCCGATATCGCCAGCGCCCTGATCAAGCAGGGCGTGGAGGTGTGGATCAGCAACCACCGCAGCGTCGACGGCATCCTCGACTACGTGCTGCGGCTCGGCGCCTTGGTCGGCGCGGCCGATAAAGCCCGCGCCTATGCCGATCGGCTGCGGATCAATCTGGATGCGGTGGCCGCGCAGGCCGCGCGTCTGCCGGTCCGGCCGAAAGTGTATTTCGAGGAATGGGACGAGCCTTTGATCTCCGGCATCCAATGGGTGGCGGAGCTGGTGCGCATCGCCGGCGGTGACGACATCTTCCCGGAGCTGGCGGCCGAATCCTTGGCCAAGAACCGCATCATGGCCGATGGCGCGCAGGTCATCGCGCGCGACCCCGACATCATCTTCGGATCCTGGTGCGGCAAGAAATTCCGTCCGGAAAAAGTCGCCGCCCGCCAGGGCTGGGATGGCATTTCGGCCGTGCGTCATCAGCGCCTGTTCGAAATCAAATCGCCGATCATCCTGCAGCCGGGTCCCGCCGCCTTGACCGATGGCCTCCATGAAATGGCCCGGCATATCCAGGCCTTCGCCAGCGCCTAATCGTTTTCCCTGCTGAGCGCCACGCCGCGGGCGGTCGCGGCATCCAGTGCGGTCTGCACCAGGCTGCGCAGGCCGCCTTGTTCAAAAGCGGTGACCGCAGCATGCGTGGTGCCGTTCGGCGAAGTCACCCGCTGGCGCAGCACATCGGCGGGCTCGCCGGATTCGCTGAGCATTTTCGCGGCGCCTACGAAGGTCTGTACCGCCAGGGCGCGTGCGGCGTCGGCCGGAAGGCCCTGTTTTTCGGCGGCCGCCTGCATCGCCTCGCACAGCAGGAACACGTAGGCCGGGCCGCTGCCTGAAAGCGCGGTGACGGTGTCCATCAGGGCTTCATCGCCGATCCAGGTACACAGGCCGGTGGCCCGGAACAGCTGTTCGGCGATGCGTTTCTGTCCGTCATCGACCCGGGCATTGGCATACAGGCCGTTGGCGCCGGCGCCGAGCAGGGCCGGTGTATTGGGCATCACGCGCACCACCGGCAGGCCGCCGCCCAGCCAGGCATCCAGCTGCGAAGCGGTGATGCCGGCGGCGATGGAGATGATCAACGGCCTGTGCGCCTGCGCCGTTTCGCGCAGCTCCGCGCAGACCGCCTTCATCACCTGCGGCTTGACCGCGAACAGCCAGACCTGGCCGGACTTGGCGACCTGGATGTTGTCATCCAGAACGTCCAGCGACAGCTCGGCCGCCAAGGCGGAACGCGTCGGCTCATACGGCTCGGAGACGTGCAGCCGGGATGTATCGAAACCCTGCTTGAGCAGGCCGCCGATGATGCTGCGCGCCATGTTGCCGCCGCCGATGAATGCTATGGATGTGTTCATGGGGCCTCTGGTTTTTCAGGACGGGCGCCGAACAGGGCGCTGCCGATCCGGACAAGGTTCGCGCCATGTGCGATGGCCGACGGGAAATCATCGCTCATGCCCATGGACAAGGTATCGACGCCGGCGAAACGCGCCTGCAGCGTGTGGAATAAATTCTGCATGGCGGCGAAGGCCCGGCCATGGTCGCCCTGGTTCGGGTCCGGGATGGCCATCAGGCCGCGCAGCAGAAGTTTCGGCTGCGTGGCGACAAGCTGCGCAAGGGTTTCCACTTCGGCCACGGCGCATCCCGATTTACTGGCTTCATCATCGACATTCACCTGGATGAGCACATTCAACGGCGGCAGGTGCGCGGGCCGGTACTGATTCAAGGCCGGAATGATTTTTTCACGGTCGACGCTTTGCACCCAGTCGAAATGTTCCGCCACGGTTTTGCACTTGTTGGACTGCAGCGGTCCGATCAAATGCCATTCGATGTCGAGTTCCTGCAGGGCCAGTATTTTAGCGACCGCTTCCTGCACATAATTCTCGCCGAAGGCGCGTTGGCCGAGTTGATGGCAGGCGCGTATGGCCTCGACCGGCTGGGTTTTGGAAACTGCGAGCAGGCGCACGGAATGCCCGCTTTGTTCCGCGCAGGCCGACAGCGCGTTGTTAAGATTTCGGAAGTTTCGGGGTATTTCCGGCATGGTCACTTGTCGAATCAGTCAGGAGGGTTATACTGGGTATGGTACTGTGCCATGATAAGCCACGGATCAGGGGGAATGAAATGGATATTGCTGAACTTTTAGCGTTCTCGGTGAAGAACAAAGCGTCTGACCTGCACCTGTCATCCGGCCTGCCGCCGATGATCCGCGTCGACGGCGACGTCAGGCGCATCAACATACCCGCGCTTGACCACAAGCAGGTGCACGCGCTGGTCTACGACATCATGTCCGACAAGCAGCGCCGCGACTTCGAGGAATTCCTGGAAGTCGACTTCTCCTTTGAAATTCCCGGTCTGGCGCGTTTCCGCGTCAATGCCTTCAACCAGAACCGCGGCGCCGCCGCGGTGTTCCGGACCATTCCGAGCGTGATCCTCACCTTGGACGAGCTGGGCTGCCCGAAAATCTTCAGGGAACTGATCGAACAGCCGCAGGGCCTGATCCTGGTCACCGGACCGACCGGCTCCGGCAAATCCACCACGCTGGCGGCGATGGTCGACCAGGTCAACAAGACCGAATTCGGGCACATCCTCACCATCGAAGACCCGATCGAATTCGTGCACACCTCGCAGAAATGCCTGATCAACCAGCGCGAGGTGCACCGCGACACGCACGGTTTCGAAGCGGCGCTGCGCTCCGCGCTGCGCGAAGATCCCGACTACATCCTGGTCGGCGAGATGCGCGACCTGGAAACCATCCGGCTGGCCCTGACCGCGGCCGAAACCGGCCATCTGGTGTTCGGCACCCTGCATACCAGCTCGGCGGCGAAAACCATCGACCGGATCATCGACGTGTTCCCGGCCGCCGAAAAAGGCATGGTGCGCTCGATGCTGTCGGAATCGCTGCGCGCGGTGATCGCACAGAGCCTGATGAAGAAAGTCGGCGGCGGACGCATCGCGGCGCATGAGATCATGGTCGCCACGCCGGCCATCCGCAACCTGATCCGCGAGGACAAGGTCGCGCAGATGTATTCATCGATCCAGACCGGCCAGGCCTCGGGCATGCAGACCCTGGACCAGTGCCTGCTGGAACTGGTCAAGAAAGGCCAGGTCAGCAAGAGCCAGGCTTCGGAATACGCCAAAGACAAGCGCCTGTTTGATTAAGCACACGGAGGTTTCTGATGAGCAGCATTGATTTCACCTCATTCTTAAAATTGATGGCGCACAAAAAAGCGTCCGACCTTTTCATCACCGCCGGCGTGCCGCCTTCAATCAAGGTGCAGGGCAAGGTGTCGCACATCACCCAGAGCCCGCTCACGCCGCAGCAGAGCCGGGAGATGGTGCTGAACGTGATGTCGCCCTCGCAGCGCGAGGAGTTCGAGAAAACCCACGAATGCAACTTCGCCATCGGCGCGGCCGGCATCGGCCGTTTCCGGGTCAGCTGCTTCTACCAGCGCAACCAGGTCGGCATGGTGCTGCGCCGGATCGAAACCAAGATCCCGACCTTCGAAGAACTGAACCTGCCGGCCATCCTGAAATCGCTGTCGATGACCAAGCGCGGCATCATCATCTGCGTCGGCGCCACCGGCACCGGCAAGACCACCACCCTGGCGGCCATGATCGGCTACCGCAACCTCAATTCCACCGGGCACATCATCACCATCGAAGACCCGATCGAATTCGTGCACAAGCACGAGGGCTGCATCATCACCCAGCGCGAGGTCGGCATCGACACCGATACCTGGGAAAACGCCCTGAAGAACACCCTGCGCCAGGCGCCGGACGTGATCATGATCGGCGAGGTCCGCACCCGCGAGGGCATGGATCACGCCATCGCGTTCGCCGAGACCGGCCATCTGGTGTTCTGTACCCTGCACGCCAACAACGCCAACCAGGCCATCGACCGCATCATCAACTTCTTCCCCGATGACCGCCGCGGCCAGCTGCTGATGGACCTGTCGCTGAACCTGAAGGCGATCATCGCGCAGCAGCTGATCCCGACCCCGGACGGCAAGGAGCGCCGCGTCGCGATGGAAATCCTGCTCGGCACGCCCTTGGTGCAGGACTACATCCGCGACGGCGAAGTGCATAAGCTCAAGGAAGTGATGAAGGACTCGACCCTGCTCGGCATGAAGACCTTCGATCAAAGCCTGTTCGAACTGTACCAGGAAGGCGAGATCAGCTACGAAGACGCGCTGCGCTATGCCGACTCCAGCAATGAGGTGCGCCTCAAGATCAAGCTGGCACAGGGCGGCGACGCCAGTACCCTGTCGCAGGGCATGGACGGCATCGAGATTTCCGACACCCGCTGACTTATCCCGCCAGGATCATGTCCGCCACGCGCTCAGCCAGCATCATGGTGGGCGCGTTGGTGTTTCCGCCGATCAGCTTCGGCATCACCGAGGCGTCCACCACGCGCAGGCCCCGGATGCCTTTGACCCGGCATCGGCTGTCGACCACGGCATCCGGATCATCGGCGGCGCCCATGCTGCAGGTGCCGACCGGATGATAGACCGATTCCGCTTTTTCGCGGACGAAGGCCTCAAGCTCGGCGTCGGACTGCGCCGCTTCGCCAGGGAACATTTCCGGGCCGCGGAAGGCGTCGAAGGCCGGTTGCGCGAATATGCGCCGGGATAGCTTGGCGGCCTCCACCATCACTTTCATGTCGAAGCCGTCGGCATCGCTGAGGTAGCCGGCTTCGATGCGCGGCTTGTGCTGGATGCTGTTGCTGGTCAGGTACAGGCGGCCGCGGCTTTTCGGACGCAGGAAGCAGGCATGCAGGGTGAAGCCGGAACCGGGCAGCTTGTTGCGGCCGTGGTCATCGAGCTGCGCCGGCACGAAATGGAACTGGATGTCGGGGCGTTCGTCTTCGGCCAGCGGCGAGCGCCAGAAGCCGCCGGCTTCCGCCACGTTGCTGGTGCCCGGGCCCTGCTTGAACAGGTAGAACTTCAGCCCGGCCATGGCCTGGTTGATATTGTCGTAAGTGATGGCCTGGGTGCATTTGCGCATGGTGCAGACATCAAGGTGGTCCTGCAGGTTGCCGCCTACGCCCGGCGCGTCGACCAGCACCTCGATGCCGTGCTGTCGCAGATGGGCCGCCGGGCCGATGCCGGACAGCATCAGCAGCTGCGGCGAGTTGATGCTGCCGCCGCACAGGATGATTTCCTTGGCGGCCGCTTCGCAGAAGCCGCCCTTGCCGTCGACCGCATACACCAGGGCGCTGGCCCTGCCGTCTTCGAAGATGATGCGCGAGGCGGTGGCCTTGGTGATCACTTTCAGGTTCTTTCGTTTGCGCACCGGCGCCAGGTAGGCGACCGCGCTGGAACAGCGTCTGCCCTCCCGGGTGGTGGTCTGGTACAGGCCGAATCCGCCCTGCCGTTCGCCGTTGAAATCGTCGTTGGTCCCGAAGCCGGCCTGCTGCGCGGCCTGCACGAACACCGGCGACAGCGGATTCAGATAACGCGGGTCGGATACCGTCAGCGGGCCGTCGCCGCCGTGCAGGGCGTTGGCGCCGCGCACGTTGCCTTCCGATTTCTTGAAATAGGGCAGCACGTTTTTCCAGTTCCAGCCTTCGGCGCCCAACTGCTCCCATTCATCGTAATCCCTGGCATGGCCGCGGATGTAGCACATGGCGTTGATCGAGCTGGATCCGCCGAGCACCTTGCCGCGCGGCCACCACAGGCTGCGCTGGTTGAGCTGCGGTTCGGGCGCGGTGCTGTAATCCCAGTTGACGCCTTTCTGTCCGACCAGCTGGGCGATGCCGGCCGGCATGTGCACCAAAGGATTCCAGTCGCTTGCGCCGGCTTCCAGCAGCAGGACGCGGGTGTCAGGATCTGCACTGAGCCGGTTGGCTAATACGCAGCCGGCCGATCCCGCGCCGACGATGATGTAATCGAACATATAAAGGCTTTTAATTGTGACTATTAGCAGACTATGCCGCGTGCATAGAGCAGATGCTCTAAATGCCGGTATGGGCGAACAGCGGCGCCTGTGATTTAATGGGCGATACGTTTCAGGATCACATCATGCGATTAGGCGCCACGCTTGACCGGTTCATCCATCTCAACCGACAGACGCCGGCACTGCTGTGGTCGTTCGCGTATTTCTTCCTGCTGCTGACCGCTTACTACCTGCTGCGCCCGGTGCGCGATGCCATGGGCGCTTCCAGCAATGTGCTGGACGTTTTCCCCGCGCCCCTGGTCGCCTGGTTCGCCGTGCGCGGCATCGCACTGGGTGAGTACACCCTGCAGGCGCTGTTCACCGGCACCTTCGTCATCATGCTGGTGCTGCAGCCGTTCTACGGCGCGCTGGTGGCCAATTTCCCGCGCAAGACCTTCCTGCCGCTGATCTACGGCCTGTTCATCGCCTGCATGCTGGGATTCTACTGGGCCTTCGACCGGCAGATGCCGGGGCGCGGCGCGGTGTTTTTCATCTGGGTGGCGGTATTCAACCTGTTCGCGGTTTCGGTGTTCTGGAGTTTCATGGCCGATATCTTCACCGACGCGCAGGCCCGGCAGGTGTACGGCTACATCGCCGCCGGCGGCACCTTGGGCGGCTTCCTGGGCCCGGTGCTTGCGCAGGGCCTGGTCAAGAGCGTCGGTGTGGCGCCCTTGCTGCTGGTCTCGGCCGGCCTGCTGGGTCTGTGCGTGCTGTGCCTGACCAGCCTGTCCAAATGGGCCAGTTCGCATACCGAGAAAGGCATCAAGGACACCGATATCATCGGCGGCAGCATGTGGGCCGGTCTGCAGCTGGTCTGGCGGACGCCGATGCTGCGCGCCCTGGCGGGCCTGATGGTGTTCGGCGTGGGCGTCGGCACGCTGCTGTACAACGAGCAGGCGGCCATCGCCAGGGCGTTTTTCAGCAGCGATGAAGCGCGTACGCAGTTCTTTTCGCGCATCGACCTGTGGATAAACGCGCTGACCCTGACCATCCAGCTGCTGCTGACCCGTGCGCTGCTGGGCCGCTACGGCGTGGCGCCCCTGCTGCTGATTCCGGCGTTCGCCATCCTGATCGGATTCGCCGCGCTGACCGCTTCGCCGCTGCCGTTGCTGGTCGCTGCGGTGCAGATCGCCACCCGTGCCGGTGAATTTTCATTGTCCAAGCCGGCGCGTGAGACCCTGTACACGCGGGTCGACCGGGAGAGCCGATATAAAGGCAAGGCGGTCATCGACACCGCCGTGTACCGCGGCGCCGACCTGGTGTTCGCCTGGGTCCACAAAGGATTGGCGGCGTTCGGCTCAAGCACGGTGTTCGCGGCCGGGTTCGTGGTCGCGGCGCTGATGACGCTGAACGCCTGGCGGGTGATCCAGACCGTAAAGCGGATGCGCAACCAGTAAGGGGCGGCAACCGCACCCGGGGATTATTTTTTCGG
>Ga0105096_10001198_pt1 | contig 10413 bp, 11 predicted proteins | sample PPLLak3cmMay2015_FD_87036 | JGI IMG/M metagenome (GOLD analysis project Ga0105096, IMG submission 87036) | Freshwater sediment microbial communities from Prairie Pothole Lake near Jamestown, North Dakota, USA - PPLs Lake P7 Core (1) Depth... | ecosystem: Environmental > Aquatic > Freshwater >...
CAAGCAGGTGTCCGCTGCCGTTAATCTGGTTCTGGTAGTCATTCTTGCCGCTGGTGCACTCGTGCTGGTCGCCGGGGTGCAAGCCAGTGTCGATACGCGCATGCACGAGAGTGCCATATTGCGAGCGTTGGGAGCGCAGCGTCGTTTGATTCTCGGCGGCTTGCTGATTGAGTTTGTCACCTTGGGATTGTTTGCCGGCTTACTTGCTACCGCGGGGGCAGAATTGTCGCTGTATATCCTGCAAACGAAGGTCATGGACATGACCTATGTGCCGACACCATGGATATGGCTTGTAGGTATATTCTCAGGGGCGCTGATCATCGGCAGTCTGGGTGTGTTCAGTTGCCGCAAGGTGGTGTCCGTGTCGCCGGTGACGGTGTTGCGGGAGCTGTAACTTTCTTCCTTGAGAATTCGGAGTCGATGTTGCAAACCCTGGAATTCGGCAACTTGCACCGGCAGTCGCCGGCGCGAGGACCACGCTTGCTCAACAAGCGACGTCATTCGCCGCGTGGTCCTCGCGCCGCCCACTGCCTTTGTCCATGATCAGGGTATTCTCGCTGCTGGTTGCCGTTCATCAGGAGTTTCACTCCGCGGCGGGACTGAGGCCGTCCAGGAAAATACGGACGCCAAGGTCCACCTGGCGCTGTAGATCAATGTAGCGTTCGAACAGATCCGGCGCATCAACGAGCAGTGTGGACAAGCCATAAATACTGGACCATGCGGCGTTAGCCATATAGGCGATGTCATCAACGTGTCGAAATACGCCGCTGTCTACGCCGCGCTGCAGGATGTCCTGCACTAGTTGCAGGGTGTCGCGACTGGCTTCACGCAGCTCGGGATACTTTACCGTGGGCTGTACGGCGGGGCCAAACATGAGCTTGAACAACTGCGGATTGCGTGCCGCGTAGTCCACATATGCGTGGGCGAAGGCGAACAACTGCTCTTGCGGACAGTCGCCTGCCGCAGCCCCCGCTTGGCGCAGCGCATCAAGAAGGTTCCGGTAGCCGTATGTGGCCATGGCGGCAAGTAACTCACTTTTATCCCCGAAGTGCCGGTAGGGTGCGGTTTGGGATACGCCAATGGCTCTGGCCAGTGCCCGCAGGCTCAGGTCTTCCACCCCTGCTTCGCGCAGTTGTTCGATTGCAGTATCGAGCAGCTCCGCACGCAGGTTGCCGTGATGGTAGCCTTTGGAGGTAGCAATATCGTTCATATTTTGAGCTTAACCCAAAAAAAACGGGGTCAGAGTGGTTTTCTGCTGACCCCGTTATATTGTTGTGGCCTTGATTGCAGCTGAGCCTTACGGCAGTAGATGCTGCACCGCGTCGCGTTCCTCGGCCAGTTCCTGTTCAGTGGCCAACATTTTGGAGCGACTGAATTCGCCGACCTCAACGCCCTGCACAATAGTCCAGTCGCCATTGTTGCAGCGGCAGGGAAAGGAGTAGATAAGGCCTTTCTGGATGCCGTAGGAACCGTCGGAACAGACTCCCATGGATACCCAATCGTCGCCGTCCGTGCCCAGCGCCCAGGAGCGCATGTGTCCAATAGCTGCATTGGCGGCCGATGCGGCAGAGGAAGCACCGCGCGCCTTGATAATCACAGCACCGCGCTGTTGCACGACGGGGATGAACTCGCTTTCATACCATTTCTGGTCGACCAGTGTGATGGCGGGCTTGCCATTCACCCGGGCATTGAACAGGTCAGGGTACTGGGTGGCAGAGTGGTTGCCCCAGATAGTCATGTTGGTAACATCATTAACTGTCTTGCCAGTCTTCAGGGCAATCTGGGTTTTCGCCCGGTTGTGGTCAAGCCGCGTCATGGCTGTGAAGTTGCGTGGATCGATATCGGGAGCATTGCGCTGGGTGATCAGTGCGTTGGTATTGGCTGGGTTGCCCACTACCAGCACTTTGATATTTCTGCTGGCATGGTCGTTGATTGCCTTGCCCTGGACCGAAAAAATTGCAGCGTTGGCTTCCAGCAGGTCCTTGCGCTCCATGCCTGGACCACGGGGCCGCGCACCCACCAACAAGGCATAGTCGGCATTCTTGAAGCTGGTGTTGGGGTCGTCGGTACAGACTATGCCGGCCAGCAATGGGAAGGCACAGTCCTCCAGCTCCATTTTTACGCCGTTAAGCGCTTCCATGGCTGGCGTGATATCCAGTAATTGCAGTATTACTGGTTGGTCGTCGCCCAGCATGGCGCCGGAGGCAATGCGGAATACCAGGGCGTAGCCAATCTGGCCTGCGGCGCCGGTAACAGTCACACGAACAGGTTGTTTCATCGGGGAGTTGTCCTCGCTTAAGTTTGGGTGAGGTATTTTGCGGCGAACATTGTCGTGGCAAAGCGACGAAATTACAAGGCAGCACGCGAACGGTGCGCTGGGGCGGCGAACGCCAGCGGTAATACCCCACTTGCTCAGAAGGCTAAGATATTCGCCGTGCGGTATTACCGCTGCCGCTCGCCTTGTACCGCGTATGCTGCAAGTTCAAATCAGATCAATGGAGTTCTCGTTCCGATCTTGCAAGGCGGAGTACCCGGCGGGAGAAGCCCTGAGGAGCGAATAAGCTTTTTGAGCGATCAGGGCTTCTCTCGTCGGGTACGGCTGGCAGCAAAACTTGTCGCAGACACAACTGGACGACAGCAAGCCGTAGCAAGTAAAATGCCCGCCAAATCAAGCACTAATGGCTATCTACGTGCGCGAACTGTCCCGCAAGGAAACACTCGAATTCAACAAGCTGCAAAAGCGCTTGCGCCGCAATGTGGGCAAGGCCATTGCCGATTACAACATGATCGAGCAGGGCGACAAGGTGATGGTGTGCGTCTCCGGGGGTAAGGATTCGTACGGCATGCTGGATGTACTGATCAACCTGCAACATAGCGCGCCGGTGGACTTTGAGCTGATTGCAGTAAACCTGGATCAAAAGCAGCCGGGTTTTCCCGCAGAGGTGCTGCCCAGCTACCTGACCGAGGTAGGCGTTCCCTATTTCATCCTGGAGAAAGACACCTACAGTATTGTGAAGGAAGTCGTGCCAGAGGGTAAAACGACCTGTGGACTGTGCTCACGACTGCGGCGCGGCAGTCTCTATGGTTTCGCCCAGGAGATCGGCGCTACCAAGATCGCCCTTGGGCATCACCGGGACGACATCGTCGAGACGCTGTTCCTGAATATGTTTTTTAACGGCAAACTCAAGGCCATGCCCCCCAAGTTGCTCAGTGACGACAAGCAGAATGTGGTGATCCGTCCCCTGGCCTATTGCAAGGAGCAGGACCTTGAGCGTTACTCGCGCTACAAGGAGTTTCCCATTATCCCTTGTAACCTTTGTGGTTCGCAGGAACACCTCCAGCGTGTCCAGGTGAAACAGATGTTGGCGCAGTGGGAACTCGAATATCCGGGTCGCACCGAATCAATATTCCGCAGTATTCGCCATGTGTCACCCTCTCAGTTGGGTGACCCCGGTCTCTACGATTTCAGTAAGCTGCGTGTAGAGCGCGATACCGGTCTGCATATTCCGGCAATCCGGGTGGTTAACCTCTAGTGTCCACCAATACGGCCGGCACGCTGTTGCTGGCGGCCAAGTCCCTGTGTCTGGAGCGGGGCGGGCGGGAGTTGTTTCGGGATCTATCGTTAGAAGTGCATGGCGGGCAGCTGTGGCAAATTGAGGGTCCCAACGGGGCTGGTAAAACCAGCCTGATCCGCATTCTTTGCGGCCTGGCGCGCTACGGTTATACGGGCCAGGTGCAGCGTCCGGTGCCACAGCTTTATGTGGGGCATCACCCGGCAGTCAAGGCGCTGTTGACCCCGAGGGAGAATCTGGCCTGGCACGCGAGCGGGGCTGGCCTTTACACCGATGCGCAGATCGAATCTGCCCTCGCCCGGGTGGGGCTCTATGGATATGAGGATGTGCCCAGCCATACGCTGTCGGCAGGCCAGCATCGACGCGTGAACCTGGCGCGTTTGTTTCTGTCCAGTGCGCCGGTGTGGCTGCTGGATGAACCGTTCACGGCCATCGATAAAAGTGGGATAGACGAGTTGCAGAGCCTGTTGGCAGCGCACGTTGCCGCCGGCGGTGCAGTGGTCATGACTTCTCACCATACCCTGAGGGTAGACTTTGAAGTACGTTTCCTGCACCTCGCGGGCAGCGTCACGTGAGTGCTCCCGGCATCTGGCAATTCTGTAGCAGGCTGTTGCGTCGCCAGTTGTTGCTCGCAGTTCGTCGCCCCATCGACATTGCTAACCCATTGCTGTTTTTTGCCATGGTGGTAGCACTTTTTCCCCTTGGCCTTGGCCCGGAGCCGGAAAAACTCGCAGGGTTCGCGCCGGGCGTCCTGTGGATTACCGCGCTGCTCTCCCACCTGCTAACCTCCGATAGTGTGTTTCGTAGCGATTTTGATGACGGCAGCCTGGAGCAGCTGTTGCTGGCGCCGCAGCCTCTGTATTTATCCGCGCTGGCTTATATTGGCGCGCACTGGCTGACTACCGGCCTGTTGCTGGCAGTGGTATCGCCACTGTTTGCGCTGATGCTCAATCTGCCTGTGGCCGCGTTGGGCGTACTCGTGGCCAGCCTCCTCCTGGGTACAGCCGTACTGAGCTTGCTCGGTGCTATCGGCGCCGCGCTTACAGTGGGTCTCAAACGAGGTGGAATGTTGATATCGCTATTGATTCTGCCTTTGTATATGCCAGTGCTGATATTCGGCAGTGCCGCCGTACAGGCTGCGGTCAGTGGTAACCCGACGGGACCGTATTTGGCGATTCTCGGTGCACTGTTGTGTCTGGCCATAGCGCTGGCGCCGTTGGCGGCCGCCGCTGGATTGAGGATAAGCATCGATGCGTGATCAGGTTCCGGCGCCCAACTCCGCATCTTCGGACTTTTGGTTGTTCTGCGCAAAGCGCCCTGTATAATTGGCGCCGTTATGTGGTCCTTCTTTCATAAGTTTGGCTCCCCACCCTGGTTGTATGCTCTTTCCGGCGTCATCCTGCGCTGGTTGCTGCCAGTTACATTACTGGCACTGCTCGTGGGTATGGTTTGGGGCCTACTATTTACCTCGCCGGATTTTCGCCAGGGCAATAGCTACCGCATCATCTATATTCACGTACCGGCGGCTGTTGTCGCAATGGCGGGGTACTATCTGATGGCTCTTGCCGGCGCCATCAACCTGATATGGCGGATGAAGATGGCCGATGTTGCGATGAAAGCGGCGGCGCCCGTTGGCGCTGCATTCACCTTTATTGCACTGTTTACCGGTGCGGTCTGGGGTAAACCGACCTGGGGGACGTGGTGGGTGTGGGACGCTCGCATCACGTCCATGTTGATTTTGTTTTTTCTCTACCTGGGTGTACTGGCACTGTATGAAGCCTTTGAGAATAAGGAGGCGGCCGGCAAGGCATGCGCCGTCCTCAGTCTGGTGGGCATGGTGAATATCCCCATCATCTACAAATCGGTGGATTGGTGGTACAGCCTGCACCAGAGCGCGTCAATCAAGTTCACCGGTGACTCCACGATCGACAGCAGCATGTTGTATCCGCTGTTGCTGATGATTGCATCGTTTTACGCCTTATTTACCTGCTGCTTGCTGCTGAATATGCGTACGGAGTTGCTGCAGCGTGAGTCGCGCACGCAGTGGGTGAGAAGGCTTGTCAGCGCAGCGGGGAACAACTGATGTACTTTGACAGCGTGCACGCCCTGCTTACCATGGACGGCCACGGTGTTTATGTCTGGAGCGCGTATCTGGTCACTATTACGGTAATCGCCACGACGCTGCTCGTCCCACGGTATCGTCGGAAGCGGCTTTTGCAGCGGTTAACGGCGGAGTTCAAGCGCACTAAGGGGGTCCATGGTGCTAACACCAGGGAGCAGAATTGATGCATCCGGTGAGACGGCAGCGACTCTACGTGGTGCTTTTTATAGCGTTGTTTTCCAGTGCTGCGATCGGTCTGGTGATTTATGCAATGCGCGGCAATATCAACCTGTTCTATCCGCCGGCTGAGGTCGTGGCAGGCAAGGCGCCAGTCGATCAGTCGATTCGCGTAGGTGGTATGGTAGTCAAAGGCAGCGTGCAGCGCGCTACCGATAGTTTGCAGGTGAATTTCCAACTTACCGACTTTCAGGCCTCCGTGCCTGTCGTCTATACCGGTATCCTGCCCGACCTGTTCGCTGAGGGGCAGGGTGCGGTGGCGTCCGGTAGGTTGAATGGGGACGGGGTGCTCGAGGCAACCGAAATACTGGCCAAGCACGATGAGAACTACATGCCCCCTGAAGTTGCCGATGCGCTGGAAAACTCGGGCTACGACCAGAAAGGCAAACCCCAATGATTCCGGAAATCGGGCACTTCGCCCTGATCATCGCGCTGTGCCTCGCACTGATCCTTGCACTGGTGCCCGCCTGGGGTGCCTGGCGCGGCAATAGCGTTGCCATGGCCCTGGCACCCAGCCTGGCCATTGGCTTGCTGGTTTTTGTCGGCATCAGTTTCATCTGCCTGACTACTGCTTTTCTTCAGGATGATTTTTCCGTGAAACTGGTCGCTTCGCACAGTAACAGTCTGCTGCCATCAATCTACAAGTTTGCCGCCGTGTGGGGTAATCACGAGGGTTCCCTGCTGCTGTGGGCGTTGATTCTCGCCCTGTGGACCGCTGCGGTGGCGCTGTTCAGTTCGCAGCTGCCGCTGCTGGTCCTGTCCCGGGTATTGTCGGTGATGGGTGGCATTTCGGTAGGCTTCCTGTCTTTTTCGCTAATTACGTCAAACCCCTTCGCCCGCTTGCTGCCGGCAGCGCCGGCTGATGGCAGCGATCTCAATCCGCTGCTGCAGGACCCGGGGCTGATTATTCATCCGCCTCTGCTGTATATGGGATATGTGGGATTTTCCGTGGCCTTTGCTTTCGCTATCGCGGCGCTGCTGGGCGGACGACTGGATGCATCCTGGGCGCGCTGGTCCAGGCCGTGGACCAATATCGCATGGGCCTTTCTCAGCCTTGGCATCATGCTGGGTAGTTGGTGGGCGTATTACGAATTGGGATGGGGCGGATGGTGGTTCTGGGATCCAGTGGAAAATGCTTCCTTCATGCCATGGCTGGCCGGTACCGCCTTGATACATTCGCTGGCCGCTACGGAGAAACGTGGTCTGTTCAAAAGCTGGACCGTGTTGCTGGCCATCTTCACTTTTTCTTTGAGCTTGCTCGGTACATTCCTGGTGCGCTCCGGCGTGTTGACATCGGTTCACGCCTTCGCCACCGATCCGGCCCGCGGCATGTTTATTCTCGTGTTCCTGGCCATCGTGGTAGGGGGCTCGCTGACCTTGTATGCCTTCCGCGCGCCGGCGGTAAGCAGTCGGGTCAGCTTTGGCTGGGTTTCCAGGGAGAGTTTGTTGCTGTGCAATAACGTGGTGTTCCTGGTCGCGACCTTAACCGTGCTTTTCGGCACGCTTTTTCCGTTAATCGTGGATGCACTGGGGTTGGGTAAGGTGTCCGTCGGCCCTCCGTACTTCAATGCAGTGTTTGTGCCACTCATGGCGCTGCTGGTGCCTCTTATGGGCCTGGGCCCCGTGTCCCGCTGGAAACGCGATGCTGTAGAGCGCTGGCGTGGTGAGTTGGCCATACCGGCCGTGGTGGCGGTATTGTGCGGTATTACCCTGCCGCTGTTGCATGCGCCTTACAATATCTGGGTCGCTCTGGCAGTACTGCTGTCGTCCTGGCTGGTGCTGGGATTGGCGCGGGATCTGTGGCAGCGTCTGCGCAGTGCATCCAGTGCCGGGCAGGGGTTGGCGCGGTTGACACCCGGCTACTGCGGTATGCTGATCGCTCATCTTGGGTTCGCCGCCTGTGTCGTTGGCATTGTGGCCACCAGCCAGTATTCGGTTGAGCACGATCTTAAAATGAGTCCCGGTGACAGTCGGGTGTTAGCCGGTTACGAGTTCCGCTTTGTTGAAGTGGTACAGGTGCGCGGGCCCAACTTTGTGGCCGATGAAGCACGTTTTGAAGTCACTCGCGATGGTGTCCCGGTGGCTTCCATGGGCCCGCAGAAACGACGCTATCTGGCCAGCGGCTCGGTGATGACAGAGGCTGCTATCGATGCCGGCCTGTTCCGGGACCTCTATGTTGCGATGGGGGAACCTGTCGGGAGCAGCGGCGCCTGGGCCATGCGATTGCACTTCAAACCACTGGTCCGATGGATGTGGTTGGGGGCGATACTGATGGCCCTGGGTGCGTTTACCGCAGCGCTGGACAAGCGTTATCGGCGCCAGCGAGAAGTGATCCACAGCAGTGGCGAGGCGGTATTGCGTGGGGCCTAGACTCAAGCTGTTCCTGCCATTGATCCTGTTTGCGCTGCTCGCTATTACCCTGTTCCGTGGCCTTGGTCTTGACCCCAATGAAATGCCCTCGGCGTTGATCGACCGGCCTTTACCCGCGTTCAATTTGCCTGCCCTGGGCCAGACTGGAATGGTGTCCGCAGCAGATGTCACTGGTCAGCCAGCCCTGCTGAACGTCTGGGCCACCTGGTGCGTATCCTGTCGGGTGGAGCACCCTTATCTGAAGCAGCTGGCGCAGCAGGGTATTCCCATCTTCGGTCTCAATTACAAGGACGATGACCTCGCAGCCCAGCGTTGGCTGGAAGAGCTGGGCGACCCCTATCGGTTCAATATCGCCGATCGCGAAGGTACTCTGGGGCTCGATTTGGGCGTCTACGGCGCGCCGGAAACCTACCTGCTCGATGCCACCGGAGTGGTGCGTTACCGGCACGCCGGGGTAGTGGACGAAAAAGTGTGGCAGACGATTCTCGAGCCGCTGTACCTTGCGTTGAGCAAGGGGAATGGTGTGCCATGAGATTGCTGCGTCAACTCCTGCTTGCTGGGCTCGTGCTGGTTGCTGGCCGGACCATGGCCCTGATCGAAACCTATGAGTTCAGCACACCGGAACTGGAGGCGCGCTACCAGCAACTGAGCGAGGAATTGCGTTGTCCCAAGTGTCAGAATCAGAACATAGCCGATTCCAACGCGCCTATTGCACAGGATTTGCGCAAGCTGTTGCACCAGCAGCTGGAGCAGGGTGCAACCGATGCAGAGATTCTCGACTACATGGTCGCCCGCTACGGCGAGTTTGTGCGCTACCGCCCGCGTTTTGGCGGCGCGAACCTCGTCCTCTGGCTTGCCCCCGTCCTGCTTCTGTGCGCTGCTATGGTGGTACTGATAATCACCTTGCGTTCACGGCCGAAATCCGCCGCTACCACGACGACCGTCCTGAGTGCTGAGGAGCAGTCCCGTCTGCAGTCCTTACTGGAAAGAGCGGAGCAAGATTCTTGACGACTTTTGTGCTGGCCTGCGCAGGATTGCTGCTATTGAGTAGCGTGTTTTTCCTGTTTCCCAGAGTGCGGCCCGGTGCAGCCGAGGAAGATCTTGACCGGGCCAATCTGGAGTGGTTCCGGCGCCGTCGGGTGGAATTGGCAGGGGAGGGTAATGAGGCGCTGCAGGAAGACGCGCGCCTGCGGCTGCTTGAGGATGAACACCAGAGCTACCCACCTCAGACAACAACCCGGCAGTCATTTCCCGTGTGGATTTTGCTGCCGCTCGTGGCGGTGTTCGCCAGTGGCGTGTATTACTTTTTGGGTGCGGCACCCGATGTTGTGATTGCCGGGAAGTTGCATAGCATGCGGGACGACACCCCTCCCGACGAGATGCGCAGCCTCATAGGAGATGTTGAGGCACGGTCTGGGCAGCGCCCGGACAATCTGCACTATATTGCATTGCTCGCCCGCTATTATATGGGGCTGGAAGATTATGCTCGCGCCGCGCAAAGCTACGGTGCGCTGGCCGAGGCAGTACCAGAAGATGCCCAGGCCCTCGCTTATGCTGCGCAGGCCGAATATCTCGCAGCTGGTCGCTCGCTCAGTGATCGCGCGCGTCTGCGCGCCGAACAGGCGCTGGCCGCAGACCCGCAGCAGCGCACCGCCCTCGGATTGTTGGGCATGGCCGCCTTCGAGCAGCAGCAATACCACGCTGCACTGGAGTACTGGCAGCGCTTGCTGGTAATGGAACCACAGGACTCTGAGAGCAGAAGGATGATTACCCAGGTGATGGAAACAGCGCGGCAGCGTCTGGTGGAGATAGATCCTGATGCCGCAGACTCATTCGGCATTGCCGCTTTACCAGCAGCGGCAACGGACGCTGGGGCGGGCGTGACGGTACGTGTCTCGGCGCCAGCAGATGCCGCTATCGGAGCTGCCGATACCGTCTTCATATTGGCGCGCAGTGCCGCTGCTGGCAGTCGGATGCCGATAGCCGTGCAGCGACTGACGGGTGCACAGCTCCCCATCACTGTGCGCCTGGATGACAGCAATTCAATGGCAGGGCAGAAACTGTCGCAGGCGGCATCGGTTATCGTCGCCGTACAAGTCTCCCCCGACGGTCGTCCAGGGGAGGAAAATGCCC
>Ga0105096_10001199_pt1 | contig 10403 bp, 8 predicted proteins | sample PPLLak3cmMay2015_FD_87036 | JGI IMG/M metagenome (GOLD analysis project Ga0105096, IMG submission 87036) | Freshwater sediment microbial communities from Prairie Pothole Lake near Jamestown, North Dakota, USA - PPLs Lake P7 Core (1) Depth... | ecosystem: Environmental > Aquatic > Freshwater >...
CGCCGGCCGGACGTCTGCCCTGCAACAACAGCGTATCGCCCGACGTGAGCGTCGTACTGGCATCGGCATCGATGATGCCCAGAGCTTGTTCGTTGCCGTGCCACAGGAGTTTGAGATCTCCAAGCGGCGTGCCGATGAAGCGCCCATCGCGGCTCACGATGTCGGCCGCCGTGACCATGGCGATGCCGTCACGTGCGGTCGTAAATCGAACGATCGGCTCTTCGAGGTCATACCAAATACCTTCTTGTACGACGACCGGCTGTGGCGCTGTTGAAGACGTCCACATCACTCGTACGGTGGCACTGTCGGCTACCTGTAGTTCATTGTCGTGGATGCGCCACGGTGAAACATCGACACCCAAGCGTGGCTTCCCCGCAAGGGCGCCGATCTTGGACAACGTAACATGTCCATCGGTAAGATCCGGGGCCGTAGATCTGCTCGGAGGCACTATTGTGGCAACCGATCGCCACGCGTGTACGGTCCATGTGACCCTGAGGTCAAGCGTCGTAGCACCATCCACGGTGTAGTATAGATGGTCCAGAGGGACCACCGTATCACTCACCGGAAGTACATTTTGCCGCTTAAACGTGAAGGAAGGGATCCCGGCTGATGCCGCTCGTAACGGGAAAGGGGCTACCGTAGCGCCAATGTTGCTCAATGTGAACACAGCTTCGCCTGCCCAACCTGTAGAGAGGGTCAGAAGCATGAACAACATGAGGAACGTGAACTTTGTACGGTATGTCATGATCGCAATAAAAACGCCGTGACACGAATGACGTATCACGGCGTTATGACGTTAATCGCGTTAAGAAGTTACGAGTTTGCGTTCTTGTCCGGGAAGGCCGAGCGCATAGCGATGATGATCTTCTCTGCCACTTTGTCAGAAACCACACGCTTCACATTCTCGTCGCTTGCAAGTGCCTCCTGAATCGCGGCTTCAACCTTCTGCTTGATCAGTTCTGACGTTTCACCAACGAGAGCATCGCTAAGCTGGTGCATATCGGTCGAAACATCCTTCATGGTCTCAAGCTGGTTCTTGCTGGCGTCTTCCATCTTCTTGAGCATCTTGTCCATCCGCTCTTCTTCTTCCGTATAGACAAGGCCAAAGGCAAGAAGGGCAAGGAGTGAACCTTCAAGGGAGATAGCGGCAAGGATCATCGACGGGCGTGTTGCCGGGATGAACTTCAGACCGCGAACGCCGATGATCACGATAAGGATAGCTGCACCGAAGTAGGCCAGACCCGTAACGTTATTGGAGTACTTTTCGGTGAAGTGATGAGCCATATAAAGGCGCAGACCACCAAAGAACTTCAGACGGTTACGCTGCCAATCGATACCCTTGGTGGTATCGGTGATCTCCTTGACCACAAAGTCAGAGAAGAATTCCTGGATACGGAGATAAAGGATCTCTGTTCGGAACTCAACAAGATCGATATCATTGGTGAAGACCTCTTCGAAGCGAACCAGTCGCTTGCCATGGGCCTTGGCCGTCTCTTCATCTTCAACGGCCGTGCGTTCCCACACCAGTCGGAATGCTGAGCGCACCTGATGATTCTCGAGGTTCTTGAGGTCACCGTCAGGCATCGTCAGCAGGTCAACGATCTCTTCCGAGAACCCGGTTTGCAGACGGATCTTGGACTTCGTGTGATGCACTTCACGGTCGACCTTTTGGGCCATGTAACCGATACCTGCCGGCATGAAGAACGTCACCAGGATCGCCAGGGCAAAACCAATGACCAACGACAATACCGTAAAGCCGATGATCGGTTCCAGAATGATCGCGGATTCCCCCAACCCGCCTTCGCCATTCGCCTTGATCACCCAGTCGCTGGCACCCTTGGAATATCCATCCTTGGATTCCTTGCGTTCCACCGAGGTGAAGTCGAAAATGTAATCCGTCTTGATGAGGGGCTTCAGATCCGTATTCGAAGCGACCTCTCCTGTGAACTTGTCTGTAACAACGGCATGTAAGCCGGGCATTACAGCTTTAAAGTTCTCCGCAAGCTTCTCATCGTGCGGCGCGAACAGGGCCATCACGGCGCTCTGTACGACACTTGGCATGATGAACTTATATGTACCGAACGAAAAGACGACTACCAGGGCCAGGAACACCAAATAGTGTTGCATGCCTGATTTCGAGCTTCCGCCGTGTGCATTGGCTGCCATCTACGACTCCTATCCCCAATGAATGATAGATCTTTATGCTGCTAGTTTGACTGACTTCCGAATCGTCGAATATACCAAAAACCACTTAAGAATGCCCAAAACCGTAGTTTTGTTACTATGAGAAGTTCCTATACCCCCCGTTTTGCCGTCGAAGCCCAGCGTTCCATCGAGGAAATGCGAAAAGTGATGCTCGTAGACGGATTCGACCATGTGATCGACATGGACAAGAGCCATGGAGCCTATTTTGTTGAAGCTCGAACCGGTAAGGAGTATCTGGACTTTTTCACCTGTATCGCCTCCATGCCCATCGGTATGAACCATCCCAAAATGATGGATCCGGCCTTCATCGACTACCTGGGCCGGGCGGCGATGAACAAGCCGTCGAACTCCGATATCTACAACACGTATCAGGCGACCTTCGTCAAAACGTTCTTCGAATTGGCTGTCCCCGACCATTTCCACTACGCCTTTTTCATTGATGGCGGCGCCCTGGCCGTAGAAAATGCCCTGAAGGTTGCCATGGACTGGAAGGTCCGCCGCAACTTCGCCAAGGGCTACCGAACGGAACGAGGGACGCAGGTCATGCATTTTGACGGGGCCTTCCATGGTCGCAGCGGATATACAATGTCGCTGACGAATACAGACCCGACAAAGACCGCTTTGTTCCCAAAATTCGAATGGCCTCGGATCTCGACGCCAGCATTGACGTTCCCGCTGACACCGGAATCACTTGAGCACACGATCAAGGCTGAAGAGCTCGCCATCCGTCAAATGGAGCAGGCATTCCGGTCCAATCCGGATGACATCTGCGCCATTATCCTGGAACCGATCCAAGGTGAAGGGGGCGACCGGCACTTCCGCACGGAGTTTCTGCAGAAGCTGCGCGACCTGTGCGACGAACACGAGGCACTCTTGATCTTCGATGAAGTGCAGACCGGCGTTGGTATCACCGGCCACATGTGGGCTCACTTGGGTCTTGGGGTCAAGCCCGACATTATGACCTTTGGTAAAAAGATGCAGGTCTGTGGCATCATTGTTGGTCCGCGCGTTGACGAGGTGCCAGAGAATGTGTTCCACACGTCAAGCCGCATCAACTCCACATGGGGCGGTTCGCTGGTGGACATGGTGCGCGTGACAAAGTACCTTGAGATCATCGACGAAGAGAACCTGGTCCAGAATGCAGCGACCGTAGGCGCGTACTTGCATGAGAAGACCGCCGCGATGGGCAGCCGTTTTGATGATGGGATCGTTTCGAATGTCCGCGGTATGGGCCTCTTCCGGGCTTTCGATCTTCCAACGACGTCGATGCGCAACGCCTTCCTCAAACAGGCCTATGCCAATGGCCTGTTGTTGGTCGGATCCGGAGATCGCTCGGTGCGGTTCCGTCCACCGCTGAATATGACGACAGGTCTGGTCGACGCCGGCGTCGATATCATTGAGACGTCGATCCGTCAAGTGCTGTAGCCGCCGCTGCCACAACGTGTTCAACAGCTTCCTGGATGGTCATGCCGTAGAGGCGTGCACCAGCCGCATAGACGTGTCCCCCGCCGCCATACGTGGCAGCCAGGTCGCGCACATAGGTGTTGCCCTTGGAGCGGAACGAGGCCTTGACCACATCGTCCAACTCCAAAAAGAAGATACCCATCGTGACTCCGTCGATGCTGAGGGTCTGCTGCACGAACCCTTCGGTGTCATCAGCATGGCAATGAGTTTCTCGCATGTCTTCCTTTGTCACGACCATCGTACAGAGCTTCCCGTCATAATGCGTGCGCAGTCCAGCCAGCGCTCGTCCGAGAAGAAGTGAGCGTTGGAAAGGATTGGCATTCATGACGCGATCATAGGCCTGCACCGGATCGGCGCCAAGCTCCACCAGATCAGCCGCAAGATGGAAGATCTTCGACGTGGTCCGTGGGTAGCGGAATGACCCTGTATCGGTCATGATCCCAACATAGAGACACTGGGCAGCGTGCGGCGTCAGGACAGCCCCCTCCCAACCCATGATCATTTCAGCGAGCATCGAACACGTTGCCGGTGCGTCGGTGTCGATCCAGGCATGGGTGGCGAACGATTCGGGATGTGTGTGGTGATCGATGTTGACGATGGTAGCCGTGGAGGCGGCGATCGCTTCACCGAGGGTGCCGAGTCGACCGACGGAGTTGAGATCAAGGACGGCGATCACATCACACGTAGCCATGGCGGCCCGCTGTTCATCGGAGCCGTTCCACACCTTCATCATGTCGGCATCGGGCATCCATTTCAGGTTGACGGGGCTTGATGACGGCAGGAAGATCGTCGTGTGGATGCCGCGGCTGCGCAGGGCATGGTGGAGTCCGAGAGCACTACCGACGGCATCGCCATCGGGGTTGACGTGAGTCGTGATCAGGACGTGGCGGGCTGACTGAAGAGCGGAAGACACGTGGTTCATGACAGCAAATTAGGATGGTTCTCCATCAAGATGGCGATATTCGCAGCGTGAGTACAACGCGACAACAAGGTTTCACATGGCGTCGGCTGGGAGTCTACACTGCCCTGCTGGCTGCCGGTTTGTTGATCGCCGTCGTACTCGTCGACCAGTTCATTCTGCCGGTCTTCTTTGCCTCCACCGAGACCATTGTTGTCCCGAAGGTCACGGGCACGCACATCGACGATGCACGGCGTCAACTCACGGAACTTGGACTACAGGTGATGGAACCGCACGAACAGTTCAGTGCGACGGTACGTGAAGGACAGGTGATGCAGCAGAGTCCGTATGCGGGTGCGACGGTGAAGGAAGGACGACGCATTTACCTGACGGTCTCGCAAGGCACAGAGACGATCGGTATGCCATCGTTGATCGGATCAACGGTGCGCGAGGCACGGTTGACCTTGATGCGCCTTGGACTGACGCTTGGCGATATCTCGTACGAGCAGAACGACTCGATACCAGAAGATCACATCATCTCGCAGAGTGTACGCATGGGCGAACGTGTGGTCACGAATGCCGTCGTCACCGTCGCCGTCAGCCGCGGCCCCTCGTCGATCCGTGTCCCCGACCTTCTTGGCCTCACCCTTTCTGATGCCGAAGCATTGCTCACCCAGTTCGGTCTTGTCGTAGGACCGATCCACACCATGCCCAGCGGCGCCTTTGAACCAAACACGGTCATGAAGCACGACCCGCCGGCGGATTCGCTAGTGGCACCGGGGACGGCGATCGTGCTGACGGTGACTAGATAGTTAGACGGCTAGTCAGCTAGACAGCTAGTCAGCTAGACAGCTAGTTGGCTAGATAGAGTAGATGGCGGAACGGACCGTGAGACGTGTGTATGACCACAGCAATGGGACGGTTCGACATCAAATGCGTGACATCTACCGACATTGTCAACTGTGACGCGGACGACCATTGCTCGTCCAGGCGATGTCCCAATAGATCGAAGATCTCGATACCACGAATCTCATCGGACCCCGATGCTGTGATAGTCCCGTGGCGCATCTCGACCAAAATAGGCCTTTGAATCTCTTGGAGCGACTGAGGAATACTGCTGATCGGGTCATCTGGTACATGCAACCGAAACGCAGCGACAGAGCCGTTCTTGTCGCCGATGTAAATCCTGGAGGTTTCCGGTTCGTACGCCACACATGTTGGTTCGCCGAAGCCCTGCCCTAGTGTTTGCACAACGGTTCTTTCGTCGTGATTAACAACATAGCCGACAGTGTCGGGTTGTTGCTTGAGAATGAAGCTGTAAGAGTCATTTAGGCGGATGATCTTGTAGCCATCACGAAAAGGCCACGAATGGGTTTTCGCCCAAACTCCATCGGTCAGTTCATAAACACTCTGTGTCGTGACAATTGTGGTCCTGTCGCGTCGGAATGCTCCCCATTCACGGTGATTGGGCTCGAATGGTATCACGAATAACGAACGGCCAAATGACGAAGTGAACCCAGCGAGCTGCGTCGACATGGTCACGAGCACTTCATTCGGAAAACGTGGATCTACATCAAACATCTCCGGATACGACCAGCCCCACTGATTGCGCACAGCATAATCCCCAGTTGTGAAGAGCGTATTCCAGACAGGTGAGGGAATAGAGTCGATCATTTCGACGATGATGCTTGGATCGCTTCCCCCAGTCCAGTCATCCCACACGCGGACCGCTGCCCGAATCCTTCCGTTCGACGGATCTTTCCAAAACACACCTTGTTCGGCCATCGGAAGTGGTACCAGTCCATAACCTTCAATAGACTTTTTGCCCAAGGCTGTGGTGAAGCCTCCTGCTTTGGCATTTGTATCAAGGGTCAACGGAGAACGATAGACATGGTGGCCGATATCATCCCATCGAACCTCTCGTATCGTGTATATGAACTCACTGCTGTCCACAAATGAAGTCATTGATGGATGTTTTAGGAAAAAGATCGGCTGATAGCATTTTGTGCATGGACTGGAGGACAATCGTCCAGCTGAAGTGTAGGTCCGGTGCGACGTAGCAATGAGGTCTCCAGCGACGGAGATCGTCTGGATCTGGCCAGCATCAACAAGGTAGTCTTGAACGATGCTGTCCGGCCGATACACGGTGATCGGATCTCCCATCGCCGAGAAATATTGGGACGTGCGATTACTCACGATTTTTACGCCGATCGTAATCAATCCGGTATCGGTGACACGACGTGTGATCGAAGGCGTCAGCGATGTGTCCGGCTTGCCGTTGATGTAGAAGATGTATTTGCCCGGATCCCATGGGGTGATCCCAACCGCATTGAGGTTGATCAGCGAGTATAACTTCACACGTTGATGCCGGTGGTGAACCGATGCGGTGTCTCCTGTCTGGAGATCAGAGAATCGGTATCGGTACGTGAAGCCGTGCTGTTGGTCGACAACGTAACACACACCTGCTGGCTGACTAGCCCATCCAGTGAGCTTATCTGCGGTCGCCCCTATCAGTGTGTCGACGATCAATGAGGCTCCACCCGCTACGTCAAACGTTCGGATCACCACGCCATCGTCGATCGCATCAACACCTAGGAGTGTCCGTTTGGCAGAAAGACCACATAAGACGCGATCCGGCCGATCGGCAACGTTCAACGACGACTTTGCAGCAATGGAATACAGCACCGTGTCGATGTACATCAGTCCAGGCCGGCCGATCGGAACAACGGGATAGCGATCGATCAGCTTCTTGTTGAAGAGGTCCGCGTCGAGCTGAACGGAATACCGAATCACTCCGTTCTTAACATCGAACTCATGCAAAAAGTCATTAGAATAGTCGTCGTCTGGGTCGCGGGGGACATGCCAGATGCCTCTGATGTTTGTCGAGATCGCGATCTCGTTGCCATTGGCACCACTGAAGATCCCCTTCGGATCACCGACATGAACGATGTGCTTAACGGCGTGGTCGAGAGTATCGATAAAGCACACGTCTCCGGTGGTTCGTTCGTTGGTGGCCTGACCACCCATCGTATAGCCGGTTGCTAGCACCAAGTACCCGCAGCCTGGAAAACCGTAGATCCCTCTTGTCCACAGATCTTTCAAGCCGTACCACGTGCCGCTAGATTCAAACGTGATCGTCTTTCCAACGATCTGTACGTTTTGCAGCGCACCTGCAGTGTCGATGTACCGGAACCCGCTTGCTACAGTAGCCACATACAGTCTGCTGCCAACAAACGCCAAACTTGGCGCTTTCCGCATACGAGGTACACTGAAGGTGTCAACGACATTTGACGTACCCCAACGCATGCGGACAACGGTCGTATCACTCAATCGATAAGCCGTGAATCGTCCGTCAACGGAAGCCACTTCGGCGCGGGCATTCCATACGCCTTCACGTTGCATCGTACCTGCAACAAGAAAGGTGCTAGCAGCGACAAAACACCAGATCAGGTGGGGCCAGCGTGACATATAGGAATTTACTGCATCGCAACCCAGATTCCGTCAGGTTCTTCTCTTGCGCTGTAAGTTTTCAATCCGCCCCCTACCCCCATATTCTTGCCCGTGCAAATGTCGAATCTCCAGGCATGCATGGGGCATGTGACGGTGCCGTCATCAACGAAGCCGTCGTGGATGGCGGCTTCGCGTTTGTGTGGACAGATATTGGTCACACAACGGACCACACCGTTCACGCGGAAGAGGGCGAGGTCGAACTCGATATCGAGATGGACGCGAAACCCGCGTCGAGCAGTGACGTCAACACTGCGACAGACACGCACCCACTCCACGCCGTCAATGGTTCTGCGTGGATGGTCACGCATAGGAGGTGATCTCGATGTCGGGTCCGAGGTGGACGCCTTTCTCACCTTGGACGATGGTCGCGGCCTGGCGCAATGCATCGTGTTCAAAGACGATGATCCACTGTTCTTCGACCATGCGCGGATGCAGCTTCTGCTTCTCAGCGATCGTCGTGAGCGGATGATTGTCGTAGGCCATGCCGTACGGAACGGGGACATGGGCTCCCGTCGGCATCAGATCTGCCGGATAATACACGTGCTTCGATCCGTCCGTCACCAACACCGTCTGCATGAATGGTGTATGACCGTGGACAGGCAGCAGATGAATTCCGGGGAACAGCTCGTCCTCGCCATCGGTGAGTTCCAGGACGCCGTGATCGGCCAGAGGCATGAACATCTCAGGAAGGAAACTCGCACGATCCTTGACGGATGGTTGTTGTGCCCACGCCAGATGTTCGCGCTGCAGATAATAGGTGGCTTGATGGAACCGTGGCAGCAGGCCCTCGGCCGTCTCGACAACGGCACCACCGGCATGATCGAAGTGTGCGTGGGTAAGGATCACGTCCGTCACATCGTCGGGCTTCACACCCAGACGAGCCAGCGATCCTTCCAACGTGAACTGCGAAAAGTCGATGCCGTAAATATCCTGGAGCTTCGGCGCCATGAATGGACTATTGCCGGTGTCCACCAGGATCACCTGATCGCCGTTTCGGATCAAGAGCGCCTTCGCCGCCATCGGTATGCGATTCTTCGCATCGGCAGATGCATAGGCACGCTCCCACAGATTCTTGGGAACAACGCCGAACATGGCGCCGCCATCAAGGCCAAAACGGCAGGTCTCTACAACATCGATCTGATAAGGTCCAACGGTGATCATAACTAGTCGTCAAAGATGAATACAGGTTCGTGGTAATAGCGGACCTTCTTGGCGAGGATCTTGGCCGTCAGCCAGTCTCGCATCCACTGATTCTTTTCGTTAAGGGGCTGGTCACGGCGCAACACGTCGAGATCCATGTTCATGTTCAACACCCGGCCCGAGATCAGGTGGCGTGTGATGCCGGCCGGAAGCAGGTCCTGATGGGACGCCACACCCATGATCTCATCGGGCGTGAAGGTGGGGAACATGACCACGCAGGGACAGTGATCTTCGCGCTGGACGATGTCGACGAGGTCGGTGTGGACAATTCGATAGATCTCCCCTGCCCCGCCGTATGTGCCGACCAGACCGCGCAAGATGCCGGCGGCGCTCTCGGGTTCGGCCGACGACTTGATCCAGGCGTGGTCCGTATGCAGGGTCAACAACAAGGCCTGGCCATCCGACTCTACCAACGCTGCCGTTGCCTGGCGGGCATTCAACGCCTCCCTCGCCGTCTCGACGTCAACGCGTGTAACGATGGATGCATGATGCTCGACGTAGGCGCGGGCCTGATCGGCAGCTGCATCAGGCAGCACGTGGTACCAGGCTTCCAGGCGTGTTTCTGGCTCCAGGTATGGCACAACCTGTACCGGGATGTGCCGCACCTGCAACTCGCGTAACGCTGTAGTTCGGGTGGCGCCATCAAGGACGACATAACGACCGTCGGGCATCGCCGCGGCGATCGGCGGATTGCGCAGGACCAGCTCACCTTCCAGCGATGAACGGAGGCGGGAGACGCGTGCGGGATCGGTCTCTTCGTGCAGGAGGACCGCTTCCGGGGTCACAAAGCGTAAACGCAGGTCGCGATGGTCGATCGTGGAATTCATATTCTGGACAAATCTACACCCGCCCCTTTTTGTATCTTTGTCGCTTGTATTAAATCCCAACTAGAAGTGGAGTATTGACGCCCATGGGTGCCATTACCAAGATCCGACAGATCAGTCCGTATTTCCTTGCCGCAGTTGCGGTGTTGTTCATCGCCTTCATGGTGATCCAGGATTCGAGTTGCGACACGGTGCGCCGTTCGCAGCAGTCGCCCGAGAATATCGCCGTTGCGGAAGTCAATGGTGAGAAGCTCTCGCTGGCCGACTATGAGCGCCGCGTTCGCGATATCGTCGAACGTCAG
>Ga0105096_10001200_pt1 | contig 10394 bp, 6 predicted proteins | sample PPLLak3cmMay2015_FD_87036 | JGI IMG/M metagenome (GOLD analysis project Ga0105096, IMG submission 87036) | Freshwater sediment microbial communities from Prairie Pothole Lake near Jamestown, North Dakota, USA - PPLs Lake P7 Core (1) Depth... | ecosystem: Environmental > Aquatic > Freshwater >...
CTGGACACACTTGCTGGTATTTTCGCATTGGGCCAACGACCCAGTGGCACGAAAGATCCCTTCGGGCTGCGGCGCCAGGCGCTCGGTCTGGTAAGGGTGCTTGTCGAAGGCGCGATCGAAGTCGATCTCCCCGCTCTTCTGGCCGCGGCTGTCGAACTGCAGCCCGTAAAGGATATCGGTACAGAAGTAGCTGCTGATCTTTATGATTTTATTATGGAACGCATGCGTGCCTGGTACCTTACTGGACAAGCCCCTGATCTGGCGGCGGGGGATATAACAACAGAAATGTTTAGTGCCGTACTTTCTCGTGCACCCTCGTCACCTTTCGATTTCGACCGCAGGCTTCGGGCTGTGCGGGCATTTATGACGCTTGATTCGGCGGACAGTTTGGCTGCGGCAAACAAGCGGATTGCAAATATTTTGAGGAAGGCTGGTGACATAGGCCCACAGCCCGTCGTTGCTGAGCTTTTTGAGCACCCAGAGGAAGCCTCTCTGCACCAGGCTGTAAGCTCGATTTTGCCTGCGCTGCAGGCGGACTTGAGGAACCGAAAGTATGCCAGCGTATTGCAACGGCTGGCTGGCTTGCGTAGTCCGGTCGATACATATTTTGATAAAGTAATGGTCATGGCAGACGACTCACGGCTGCGCAACAACCGTTTGGCCCAATTACGTCAGCTGCGCGAGCTGTTTCTGGATATTGCGGACTTATCTTTTATTCCAGGTTCACGCTGAACAGCCGGTCAACAATCAATGATTCATAGTCATGCGAAGATCGTTGTACTCGATCGCGACGGAGTCATTAATGAAGATTCAGAGGAATTCATCAAATCCCCCGCTGAATGGCGACCGCTTCCAGGAAGCCTGGATGCGATAGCCCGGCTGCATAAGGCGGGATTCACGATTGTAGTTGCAACCAATCAATCAGGCGTTGGCCGCGGTTTGTTCAGCCTGAAAACGCTCGGAGATATTCACCAGGAAATGCTTGCCAGAGTTACAGCTGCCGGGGGACATATTGCCCGCATAGTTTTTTGTCCACATAGTCCGGAGGATCACTGTGACTGCCGTAAACCCTCTCCAGGCATGCTCTATGAAATTGCGGAACTAACGGGGTGTGGGCTCGGCAACATGATAGTTGTAGGGGACGCCGCTCGAGATCTGCAAGCCGCCCGTGCCGCAGGATCAAGGCCTATCCTGGTTCGCACAGGTAAAGGACGCACAACCGAGGCGGCGCTGCTTCAGGATGAGCTGGTCGAGATTTACGATGATCTGGCAGCGGCAGCTGATGCGCTGATCCTGGAAGCTGGAATTAGAAAATGAAGGTTTTGCGATTTTTGGTTTTTAACATTCTTTCCTGGCTGATTACGATTGTCGGGACCATCCTACTTTTTCTTGTCTGGCCTTTTGGCGTCAAGTATTGCTATGCGGTTTCGCGTGGCTGGGCTGTGACACTTGCGTGGCTCTGCAAGGTAATTTGCGGGCTTGTATGGCGAGTTGAGGGTCAGGAGAATTTCCCGGCAGAGAGTTGCGTGGTATTTCTCAAGCACTCATCCGCTTTCGAGACATTCATTCAGCTAGAGCTTTTCCCGCGCTGTTGTGTCGTGCTTAAGCGTGAACTGTTATGGGTTCCCTTTTTCGGCTGGACGCTTATACCGCTTAAAGCCATAGCTATAGACCGAAATGCCGGTACAACTGCAGTGAACCAGGTTATCGAGCAAGGTAAATCGCGATTGGCAGAAGGTATTAATGTATCGATTTTTCCCGAAGGTACGCGAATGCCCCCGGGCACTACGCGACGCTACGGCAAGAGTGGCACGTTACTGGCACAGATTGCAGGCTGCATGATTGTGCCGATTGCGCATAATGCAGGATACTTCTGGCCGCGTCGGGGTTTCAGTATTAAACCGGGGTGTGTAACTTTTGTTGTTGGCAAGCCAATCGATCCTCGGGGCCGCGACGCCCGCGAGGTAAACGATGAAATCCAGCAGTGGATGGAAGCAGAAGTTGCGCGGATTGTCGCAAGAGACGATTCAGCTCAACCAATGAGCTGAATCGAAAGCATGGTTAAAAACGAGTTTTAGATATCAAGATTTTCGGCAGCCAGCGCGTTCCGCTCAATAAATTCCCGTCGTGGCTCGACCTGATCGCCCATCAGCGTAGTAAATATTTCGTCGGATCCTACCGGATCCTCGATACGAACTTGCAGCAGGCGGCGACTTTCGGGATTAATCGTTGTTTCCCAGAGCTGCTCAGGATTCATTTCGCCGAGACCTTTATAGCGCTGAATGCTCTGGCCTTTGCGCGCCTGCGCCAGAAGCCACTCCATTGCGTCGCGGAAACTGGCAATGGGCTGTTCCTGATCGCCGCGAACTACGCGTGCTCCAGTAGCAACGAGATCGTTGATCTGCTGACCGAGTAAGGCAATCTGCCGATAGTCCGCTGATTCAAAGAAATGGACAGACACTTCCGAAGTTGCTTTGACTCCGTGACGACCGCGATGAATCAGCAAGCCGGAAAATTGTTCGTCAATTATGTCGAGGCTAACGTCCCAGCTACCGCCTTCCCCATTAAGTGTGTCATGTAAAGCGGATGCAAGTCTCTGAGCCCAGTTTGTCAGCGAGTCGCGATCATTGAATTGCGTGGCCGGTAACTCGGGCATGAGCAATAGCTGGTCAAGCAACGTTCGCTCATAACGCGACGACAGGCGCTCCAATATTGTCATGACATTCATGTATTGCCGCGCTAAGGTTTCGAGCGCAGGACCCGATATTGGTGGAGCGTCCTGGTTAACATGAAGTGCGGCATTTTCCAGCGCGGCGTTGAGGAGATAGGCATTGAGCTCCGCGTTATCCTTTACATAGGTTTCCTGTTTACCACGCTTTATTTTGTATAGCGGTGGCTGCGCAATATAAATATGTCCTCGTTCAATCAGCTCGTGCATCTGGCGATAGAAGAAAGTTAGAAGCAAGGTGCGAATGTGCGAGCCATCAACGTCAGCATCGGTCATTATGATGATACGGTGATAACGGAGTTTGTCAGGATTGAAATCATCTCTGCCTATACCGCAACCCAGGGCCGTTATTAGCGTGCCAACTTCTTGCGAGGACAACATCTTGTCAAAGCGGGCTTTTTCAACGTTAAGAATTTTGCCTTTGAGTGGAAGAATGGCCTGAGTTCGACGATCACGTCCCTGCTTCGCAGAGCCGCCGGCTGAGTCACCCTCGACTATAAATAACTCTGACAAGGCGGGATCTTTTTCCTGGCAGTCGGCAAGTTTCCCAGGCAAACCAGCGATATCCAGCGCGCCCTTGCGACGAGTCATTTCGCGCGCCTTGCGGGCTGCTTCACGTGCGCGAGCTGCATCAATCATTTTCGCAACGATTGCTTTGGCTTCTGCCGGATGTTCTAGCAGAAATTCTTCGAGGCGCGCTGCTACGCTTGTTTCAACAATGCCTTTGACTTCGCTGGATACCAGCTTGTCTTTGGTTTGTGAAGAAAATTTGGGGTCCGGAACCTTGACGGACAGTACGGCGGTCATTCCTTCACGAGCATCATCACCGGTTGTCGCTACTTTGTCTTTTCGAGCACTGCCCTCTTTGTCGATATAGTTATTTAGTGTTCGAGTCAGTGCAGCCCTGAATCCCGCCAGATGCGTACCACCGTCGCGCTGTGGAATATTGTTGGTGAAACAAAACATGTTCTCTTGATAGCCATCGTTCCACTGAAGAGCGGCCTCGACGGTAACGCCATCCAGTTCACCACTGAAATAAACAACTGTAGGATGAACCGGTGTCTTGTTTCGGTTGAGGTGTTCTACAAAAGCCCTGATGCCACCCTCAAACTCGAAGACATCTTTTTTACCGTCGCGATCATCGCTCAGGGTGATGCGTATTCCCGAATTCAGGAAAGACAGTTCGCGTAGGCGACTCGCGAGAATGTCGTAGTGAAATTCGATGTTAGTGAAAATCGTAAGGCTTGGTTTAAAGCGGATGGTTGTGCCGGTTCGGGAACTTTTGGCTCCACGCTGCAGAGCAGCAACAGGATCCCCGAGCTTGTAGGTTTGCTCGTGGACGTAACCATCGCGATTGATGGTTAGCTGCAAGGTTTCTGAGAGCGCATTTACGACCGAGACGCCAACGCCGTGCAAGCCGCCGGAAACTTTATAGGAATTATCGTCGAACTTACCGCCGGCATGCAGGACAGTCATGATCACCTCGGCGGCGGAACGACCTTCCTCGCTGTGCATATCTACGGGTATGCCGCGACCATTATCACTTACGCTTACGGAGTTATCTGCGTGTATGGTGACTTGAATATCTGTGCAGTGGCCGGCCAAAGCTTCGTCGATTGAGTTATCGACTACTTCAAAGACCATATGATGCAACCCGGTACCGTCATCGGTATCACCGATGTACATACCAGGACGCTTGCGAACGGCATCAAGGCCTTTTAAGACCTTGATATTACTGGAATCATATTGCGTATTCTGGGCCATGAAGGTCCCCCTAAGCAGAACGCGCGATTATAGCAGAGACGTGACCCTGCCATGCTCCACGTGGAACATTCTCGCCTGAGCAGTCCACGGTAAATCATCAGCTTGCAGGCCTGTAATAAACATTTGTGCCGGCATATCTGCAAGCAAAGCAAAGAGGCGCTCCTGATTGCCACGATCGAGTTCTGCTGCCGGATCATCAACCAGCAACAACGGCGTAGTTGGAATCTGTGCTGCGACATATCGCGTTTGCGCAATTACCAGCGCGGCAGCGAGCATTTTCTGCTGACCACGTGATACGCGATGACGCGCGCGGCGGTCAGCAACCTCAAGGGTCAGATCGGCACGATGAGGGCCAACCTGGGTGGCGCCAAAAGCCCGATCTCGAGCAATGTTTTCTTCCAACGCGTCAGCAAGGGTAGATTTCGACGACCATCCTGACTTATAAGAGCATATCGCATCAAAAGAAAGGCTTTGACCGACGATAGACGAAAATAGAGGCAAAAAATCCGTTAGAAATTCTATCCGAAGTTGGTCTACCACTGTGCCATGGGAAACCAGGGCCTCATTCCAGAGCTGCACATGCTGGTCGGGCTCGTTCTGGCGAAGAGCAGCATTACGTTGTCGCAAAGCCTGCTGATAATCTCTCCAGGCAGCAAGAAAACCATGTTTCACGTGAAACACGCCCCAATCCAGAAAGCGGCGTCGAAGCTCCGGACCACCCTGCACTAACTCGTGAATTTCGGGGTCTATGACCTGTACCGGCAACCAGCGGGCCAGATCCGCGCCCGTTCCATCTTGTCCATCCACGCGGATACGTCTTCTACCGGCCTCAACTTCGATACCGAGTCTATGGGGATTAGGGCTACTCCCGTCTGCTATACCAAAGATCCTGAATCCTGAACTGCCGGTTTGTATCAGCTCTCTATTGGTGACAGGCCGGAACGAACGCCCTCTGCCAAGATAGTACAAACTTTCGAGCAGACTGGTTTTTCCGCTCGCATTCGGACCGATAAGCAGATTGAAACCTGGATCGAGCTCAATATCGAGGGTCTCAAGACAACGAAACCCTGTGGCATTTAAAAAGGTGAGACTCATCTGGCAAAAAAGAGCATAGGAGCCAGATGAACTTCCAGCCCTAGCTATAAACGCATTGGCATAACGACGTACAAACATTTGTCGTCGCCGGGTGCTCTAACAACGCAACTGCTGCTGGGATCGACAAGACCTATCTCAACATTATCATTCTCCACAGCGGCCAATGCCTCCAGAAGATAATTAACGTTGAAACCAATCTCCATTTCCTGGCCGCTGTACTCGATCTCTACTTCGTCTTCAGCTTCTTCCTGATCAGGATTGTTCGCCTGAATCCGAATTTTGTCTTTACTGAACTGCAACCTGACACCGCGATACTTCTCGTTCGAGAGAATAGCCGCTCTTTGCAATGCATGCCGCAATGCGTCACGACTTCCCGAAACGCGATTATCGGTTATCTGGGGAATCACACGATCGTAGTCAGGAAAACGGCCGTCAATGAGTTTCGACGTGAAGCGTATGTCACCAACCTGCAGCCTGATGTGATTGGTGCCTATCGACATTTGCACATCGCCATCGCCACCCAGGAGCTTCTGCAACTCCTGGACACCTTTGCGCGGCAAAATCACTTGCGCTTTACCGCCATCGAAGCCCTGCAAACCGACATCGCACAGCGCCAGACGATGTCCATCCGTAGCCACAGCCCTCAACCCCTTAGTCGAAGTCTCCAACAGCAAGCCATTCAGGTAATAACGAACGTCCTGTTGTGCCATCGAAAATTGCGTCTTACCAAGCAGCAACGCCAATTCTTGCTGGCTGACATTAACTGACCTGTTCGCGTCTATGTTCTCGACCAGCGGAAACTCGGCAGCTGGCAATGTTGCGAGTACAAACTTGCTGCGGCCAGACTGTATCGTCAACCGATCACCCTTAAGCAATAGCTTAACCGTCGCCCCCTCGGGCAAAGCTCTGCATATATCAAGAAGCTTCCGCCCGGGCACCGTTATCTCACCAGGAGCTTCAATAGAATCTACAGCGGTGCTGGCTACAAGTTCGACTTCAAGGTCAGTTGCTGTAATCGCAAGCACACCCTTTTTCGCGACCAACAAAACGTTCGACAAAACCGGCATTGTTTGTCGCCGCTCTACAACGCCAATCACAGCCTGCAACGGCTTGAGCAACGACTCACGTGAGGTACCGATTTTCATTCTTCACCTGTACTAAATAAAAAATAATATTAGATATATATCTGATAGCTGTTTCTATTAGGGCAACGCCGATCTGTAGACAATCAATTTTTACGCTTCTTAATCAATCACTTAAAACAGTTCTTCCTGTGCGTAACCGCACCCACATCCACTCGGTAGGCTGTGGACTAATTGTGTACACAAATTCGCCCAAAGAATATCCGCAGTTTGTCCACACGAAGTGCCACTGGAACAAGTAGCCCAACGACAGCCGCAAATTTTTATGCAGACAGAATACGCAGTAAGGTCTGGTAATCTTCCCTTATACGATTCTCGGAATCCCTTAATTCCTTAATTTTCCGACAAGCGTGCAAAACAGTTGTGTGATCTCGTCCGCCGAACGCATCCCCAATTTCCGGAAGACTATGGCTCGTCAGCTCTTTCGTCAGACTCATCGCGATTTGCCTTGGCCTGGTAACAGACCGACTCCGGCTTTTTGACAATAAATCTCCAACCCGTATCTGAAAATACTCTGCGACCTTTTTCTGGATGTTATCAATGCTGACCAGCTTTTCCTGCAGTGCAAGTAAATCCCGAAGTGCTTCTTTCGCAAACTCCAACGTAATTGCCTGACCCGTAAAACGAGAATTAGCCATTACGCGGTGAAGCGCGCCCTCGAGTTCTCGAACATTAGAACGGATGTGCTGCGCGATAAAAAATGCCACATCGTCAGGAAGCTCCACACCGACAGCAGCTGCTTTTGTCATCAGGATCGCTGCACTGGTTTCAACCTCTGGTGGCTCGATCGCGACGGTAAGCCCCCACCCGAAGCGCGACTTCAGCCGCTCCTCCAGTCCCGAAACTTCCTTGGGATAGCGATCACAGGTAAGCACCACCTGCCGCTGGCCTTCCAATAACGTGTTGAAAGTATGGAAAAATTCCTCCTGCGACTGCTGCTTGCCCGCAAAAAACTGGATGTCATCTATCAACAACGCGTCCAATGACCGGTAACTGCGTTTAAATTCATTAATAGAATTATGCTGCAGCCCTTTCACCATATCGCTCACGAATTTCTCCGAGCGAACATAGGCAACCCGAGCACCTGGCTGGCGTTGCATAATCTGGTTGCCAATACTATGCATCAAATGGGTTTTGCCCAATCCAACGCCCCCGGCAATAAACAGAGGGTTATAGGCAACACCAGGATTCTGTCCAACCTGAAAAGCAGCGGCGCGCGCAAGCTGATTACTTTTGCCCTGAACGTAATTCTCGAAAGTATACGAGGGATTTAAAGCCCCTCCCGGCACGGGAACGGGTGCCTGGGCGCTTGGCAAGGATCGCTCTGCGGAATCAACCACCATCGCAGGCGCCTTGTGACCCACTTCGACACTGACCGAACCAGGCGGCCAGCCCTTGGAATTACTAACCAGATCACTGATACGATCCATACAGTTAGCATTGACCCAATCAACGATAAACCGGTTTGGCGCCAGTAGCCGCAGGCCCGCCTGCTCTTCAACCGGTTGCAGGGGCCTAATCCAGGTATTGATTTGTTGCTCGCTAAGATCGGCTTCGAGGGCCTGAATACACTGGTTCCAAATGGACGTCTGCACCGCGTTTTATCCCACTCGTTCTTGTTATCTAGCGTGGTTGGGTCGGGGAGTGTATACCGCCTTTCCAATGTTATCCACAGGCTGCTGTACTATTGACAAGCAGCAGTGCTCCGCGTAACCTTCCGCGCTCTTTTGCCTAACCCATCCTCTTGTTTTCGAGCGGGTTTCTGCAAAAAATTCCGGCCAGATTGCGGCATTTCCTAACAAAGTTTTCTCACTACAATGAAACGTACATATCAACCAAGCCGCATCAAGCGAGCACGTACCCACGGTTTCCGCGCGAGAATGGCCACCAAGGGTGGACGACTCGTCCTTAACAGGCGTCGTCGCAAGCAACGCGCACGCTTAATTCCGTAGTGGCTTTTGCCTGGGTATAAAGCAACGGGCCCGCGATCATTCAGGTTTAGCCGTCTTAATCGACTTCTTCACCCTGCAGACTTTCAACGAGTATTTCGGGCGGCCACCCGCTCAGCCGATCGGTACTTCACAGTCTTGTGGCAGCAAAATCATCTACCATCCCCCAGAATTGGTTTTGCCATCGCGAAAAAACGTATTGCGCATGCCGTTGTCCGCAATAGATTACGACGCGTTGCACGGGAAAGCTTTAGGCAACAGCTTGTCGAGCTAGGTTCGGTCGACATCGTTATTCTGGCTCAACCGGCGGCAGCGACCGCGAATAATCAAGAATTGTTTCGCAGCCTTGCAAACCACTGGCGTAAAATCGCTGTCGCAACAAGTCAGCTAAATTCCAAAACAACCGGCACCAAAGAGCCCCGGGGATCAAATTTTGATGGATAACCTGCGCGTAATTTTATGGGTTCTGTTTGCCTCGATGGTGTTTCTTACCTGGACCCGATGGCAGACAGAGCATGCGCCTGTGTCAGCAAGTACGGAGTCAGCCGCCCCGCAGGCTTCCGGCGATACGTTGCCTGCAGCTGCGCAATCGCCAGCAGCGTCTCCCGTAAATCCTGCCGAATTACCCGAGGTACCAAGCGGTATAGAGGCTGTTACAACCGTTAATGCAGCTGCTTCCCAGGCCGCGACCGACGCCACGCCAGTCAGAATTGAAACCGATGTACTTGATCTTCTGGTAAGCAGAACTGGCGGCACGCTAATAGGTGCAGCGCTCAAACGTTATCCAAAAAACAAAGACGCTCCTGATGTGCCTGTGCAGTTGCTAAGTGCTGATCCGGCTAACCTGTCAGTGTTGCTTAGCGGTGTTGTTGATTCAGAGCGCGGTGGACCAACACACCTTGCACAATGGACTACAACTGCGGAACGCTTCGTTCTTGACGAGGCGGCAGACACTATAGAAGTACCCTTTACCTGGTCAGAGAACGGCATCACTGCGGAGAAAATCTTCCGGCTGCAACGTGGCAGCTACGACATAGATATCGAGTACCGTATACGCAACGACAGCAAGCAGACATGGCAAGCCTTAAGCTACCTGCAGGTTCGCCACCTGTTCAATCCGCCAGAGCGCTCGATGTTTGATGTTGATTCGTATTCCTATCACGGCGCCGTAATTTCCGACGGTGCGAAGTATGAAAAAATCGACCCTGAAGATTTGGCAGATACACCGGTAAACCAAAAACTCGCCGGTGGCTGGTTTGCGTATATACAGCATCACTTCCTGTTAGCCGCGGTACCCGCGCCTGAGGCTGAATACAACTACGTTGCAAGTTTTGCAGACGGCATCATGAATGTGCGTTCCGACGGTCCTGTCATCACGATTGCGCCCGGCGAAGAAGCACTGCTGACGGAAAATCTTTTCGTTGGTCCCAAGCTACAGTCGCAACTCAAAGAGCTAGCTCCTGAACTCCCGTTAACGGTCGATTATGGTGTGCTGGCATTGCTTGCCCAACCACTATTCTGGTTGTTGCAGCAGGTGCATGACATTGTCGGCAACTGGGGTTGGGCAATTATCATTGTCACCTTCCTCATCAAGCTAACTTTTTACAAGCTCACCGAGGCCAGCGGCCGCTCGATGGCAAAAATGCGCAAACTGCAGCCGCGCTTGCAGGCGTTGCAGGAACGCTATAAAGATGATCGCGCAGCCCTAAGCCAACA
>Ga0105096_10001201_pt1 | contig 10385 bp, 7 predicted proteins | sample PPLLak3cmMay2015_FD_87036 | JGI IMG/M metagenome (GOLD analysis project Ga0105096, IMG submission 87036) | Freshwater sediment microbial communities from Prairie Pothole Lake near Jamestown, North Dakota, USA - PPLs Lake P7 Core (1) Depth... | ecosystem: Environmental > Aquatic > Freshwater >...
AAAAAGCCGGATTGCAAATACCCGTGCACGGCATCCGTGCTGATGGGATAGGCGTGTGAACCTGGCGATACCAAGGCCGCGATCAGCGAGGCAAAAGCAACGATGCCGTCATTGATTGAGTAGAAAAGTGGTCTTTCGCCAGCCCGATCGCGGGCAAGTAATAATTTTTTCTCACGCGGGTCCCAGATAGCAATAGCAAAGGCTCCCTTGAGCTGTTCCACAAAAGCATCGCCAAGTTCCAGGTACAACCCGGGAATGACCGCAACGTCGGTACTCTGCTCAACTGTTCGCCCACGCTCAAGCAACCACTCGCGCAACTCAAGATGATTATCAATTTCGCCATTGCAGGCCATCATGACCCCACTGTCTCGGTCAATAATCGGTTGCTTGCCGTCGCTTAAACCTCGAATAGCCAACCGGGTCATCCCAAAGAGTGCCGATTGATCACCATCAATCCCGGTATCATCGGGGCCTCGATGCATCAACGCATCAACCATCTTGTTAACCTGTTGCTGCATCGAATTCCCTTCCGCCATCCCCGCAGGAACAACCAAACCACAAATACCGCACATATCAATTCCCTGCTGGAGTGGGCAGTAAGATCGCCCAGTACTTAGAACCCAGATCCACTACCTCAACGCCACGCTCCAGTGCAATTTCCTTGAGTTGCGGCAAATGGTCTTTCTTGGCAAGCAGGTAGATCGGATGAGTGCGGGTGGTGAGCCATTGATGCCATTGCGCTACAGGTACTACGCCCTCGGGCCAGGGGCCGGAATTAAGTGTAAAAATTACATAATTGCTAGTCAGTTCTTTGCCGTCACGTGTTAAGACAGTCACCAGCCGCTTGAGATAAAATGGCAGACCATGAGGCAGGCATTCCAGGCAAACCAGTTCGGTTGCTGGAGGTAACGTTGCCGGAATGTTTTCTGCCAGGCTACGCGCTGAGCGGGTCTGTGCATAAAGCGCCAAAAGATCAAAATTCACGGTAAGTAAAAGTAAAGGAAAACTTATGAAGGCGGCGAATATCAGTCGAGTGTTACGAGTCCAAAAGGCGACTGCCGAAAGAAGTGCAACAATACCAAACGATAATGCAATAGGCAGAAACGTGGGTATAAAAAGATCAAAAATCTCCTGTTTAGACGCGAGTCTGCTTTTGAGTATGTCAGGATTAAAAGCAATGATGCCCAACAATAAAGCCGCTATTGTACTTAATAGCAGAAGAGGCATCGTTCCATGCCATACAACTCGAGCCGCTCGCCCTGCATTGTTGTTCAATGCCCTTGCAAAAACACGCGCAGTCAAGATGCCGAGAGCGACCACAGCAGTAAGAATATAGCCGGGCAATTTCGATTGTGAAACCGAGAAAAACAGCACGACGACGATGGCCCAGACGACAAAGAGACGATCAGCGCGGGACCAGCTTTTCCTTTTCTGCCAGGCTATGACAATGGCTTCCGGTAGCAGTAAACTCCAGGCAAAAAAGGTCCCCGCAATGACTGGTGCATAGAAATAAAAGGGAGCTGTACGATGAAATTCAGTGGTGGTAAAACGGGCAATTGATTCCCTCATAATGCCGTAGTAAGGGAAGTCGGGGCGGAGCAAGGACAGTCCGACAAACCATGGCAGAACAACGGCAAAAAAAACGACCCAATTGCGAGGAGCAAAGGCGCGTTTCATGACGACAAATCGCCCTTCAACCGCATTAAAGACCGTGACAACCAAAGTGGGAACAATAAACCCCACGGGGCCTTTAATCAGCGTGGCGATTCCTGCCGATAAAGCGCCGATCAGATACCAGCGCATCCGCTGCTTTTCTTCCGATTCCTCAGCCAGAAAACATGCAAAAATGGTTGAGCATACAAAAAAAGCCAACGTCATATCAAAAATGACAAATCGCGAAAACGCTATGTAAAGCGGGGTGGTGGCCACGATGAGCATGGCCAAAATTGCTGTACGCTGGTCGTATATTCTTCGGCAAAACAGAAATACTACCACGAGCAGCGAAAAGCCAAAGAAAGCGGAAGATAATCGGGCGACACCCTCCGATTCCCCTAACAGTGAGAAAGACAACGCGATAGTCTTGAAATAAAAGGCCGGCTTATCAAGATAAACAAGTCCATCATATGTCGGGACTAGCCAGGAATGAGACTGGCTCATTTCTCTTGCCACTTCGGCGTTGCGCCCTTCATCCGGCGAGATTAATGGCCACCCTCCCAGACGGCCGAATAACATATAGGCACTGATAATGAATGAAAAAACCAGAACCCAGCGTTTGGGCTTAAGAAAGGACATTCTATTATCACCGGCAGAGCGGCTCACTTGAAGGGAGGAAAAAGTCATCGTTTTGTTAGTATTTATGTATGGAGGTTAAATAAGTAGGTGGGTGAGGCATACGCGCCAACTTAAAGATTAAGTCTGTTATTTAACTAAATGTTTTTGAGAATACTTTCGGCCATTTTAGGCATATCTGGTATTTTTCAAAGTTAAGTTTATGTGGTTTAGTTGTAGTGAAATAAGTCCGAAAGGCTCCTAGTCGGTTATTTCTGTCCATTCGCACCTGTCCTTTACAATGGGTGCAATATGATTGTTGCCAATACCGTTTGCAATTAAGGCTACAACCCGGTCGTCTCTACTGTAGCCAACATGAGCTTCCATAGGATTGGCAATTTTACCGATTCCAAACGCATCAAAAACCGAAGCTATATTTATATTGATATTGGTTACGTTAATACACAGTCTGGAATCAAGGTATTGTTCGGTAAAATCCTGAGGAATAGCATAACTGAGCAAGTCATTCGGGTCGCTAAAGGCAACAATCGACGTTTCCGCAAACAAACGCGATCTATATTTCGAGCCGTCCACATTACAAAAATCGGCTTTCTTTCCTGTTATTTCAGGGAGTTCCTTGCCCAGTTGCAACATCGGGAGCTGATTGGACAGCATAAAAATATGGATATGCTTTTTTTGCAAGGCTTCCCGCTTCTTTCTGTCAATAGTGTTTAGAATTGTTTTTTGATCCGGGCGCTCCAGCAAAGAGACTATACGCGTTAGTCCGTCAATGACTATCCGGCTTCCCAAACTATGGGATATAAAAACGATTTCATCCTGATTGAAATTATCGCCAATGCCATTAGAAAAATCACAGCCATGCCGGCCATTTCCGGGGATGTCATTCCAATTATCCTTGCTCATCCAGCAAAAAGCTTGCGCAAATGATCGTAATATAAGCTCTCTGCTTTCCCCGAGATAAAGAATCGGATCCGGGGCTGTATCATTAGTGAATACTTTTAACATATCATTGACTTTTGCCCGCCGGAAAGAAAATTCGCCCGAATTATCAAATGCCAATATAGACTTTTGATCACGAGTAATTTCCGACCAGGTCAGTTCAAAAAACCATAATTCCTTGCTGCTGTTTTCATTTTGCAGCCGGGTCACTCGCAAATTACCCAGTTTCTTTTCCGGATCACTAAAGGACATCAGCTGTATGTCTTTAAAAGCGCTTGATTTAGCCGTTAACTTCAGCTGATTCGATAATTTTTCCATGTGTTCCGTGGAATATCCGGGTAAACGATCACCCACGCCATGTATCATCAATACTTTGGACTTAGCGCGCGGTTTAGCTAATCCAGGCGCTATGCCCGCAAAAGGGGTTCCCCTTATCTGGCAAACCCGTGTATCTTCGGAATTGAATCTTCCCATAATGGCTTCCGCCATCCCTTTTCCGAAACTGGCGCAACCCGATAAAACAAAAGACAGGATGGTAAGTAATAAACAGTTTTTTATAGTCGATAAATTCATAGCTTTGATCATAATCGTTCCACAATTTTTAAATACGTAAAAAAGCTTTCAATTAGGCAAAAAAATCAATATCCCGATTTTTCATCATTCACAAATTGATTGTAGGACAAATACTTGTAACTCCCCTTTCGCATATTGAAGAACAATAACTCGGGCAGACTCATTAATATTCCCGTTGCTCCTGATTTTAGATTTTTTCCGAAATCAAACGGCCAGCTTAAAAAGCCAAATATACTTTGACCAATACCCGCAGCAGTATTGAATAGCCCAAAAATTGGCCTTAAAACCAGATTATCATCGGTAAAAAAAACAAAAAAAGCATCGTCCGGATTATAGGTATACAAAGTGCTGGTGAAAGTATTTGATTCACGCAGGGTGACCATCAAGCCATTATTCCGAGCATAAAGTTTTTCTAATTGTTGTCCACGGTAGGAACTTAATACTGCACTTGTCGTCACCTTATAGTGCTCTTGAACCGATTGAAAAGACACAAAAGGAATAAAATTATATGATGCTGAAATGTTGCCGCCCAGTCGTTTCATGGACTCCCTCATTAGCAGTTCGTCTTGTTTCGATGGGTCGACACCCGATTTGTTTTGCTGTAATAAAGCCTGATCAATTGTTCTAAATAGCTCAGTAACACAATTACGGGTTATCAAATCATACCGGTAATGTTCTGCCAATTCCTGAAGAAATTTATTTTCATAGTTATCCAGCTCTTTTAACGCTGTTTTTAGTTGTTGCTGAGTTAATTCGGGAACAATCCAGTCTGGCACACTAATACTTTTAGTTGGCAGAGCTTTTTCACCAATGTACCGGATACTCTTATGATGCCTGCCTTTGAGTAATTCAAAATACCGGTTCGCAGACATTTCCAGTTTGCTATAGTTGGATTCAGTAAGGCCATCAGGGTTTAGCAATGCTTTCCGGGTCTGTATCAGATTGTTCAGTGAATCTTTAATTTGCACTTGCATTTCTTCTGCGTATTGAGCAACTTGATCAGCGCTAACCCATTCACTATCCATGGCAAAATCGTCAATAAATACCCATTGCCCCAACTGCAATGAAAGGTCGACCGCAATAAACCGGGCCATATTCACTAATAAAGCATAGCCCCAATCTGGTCGCCCGGAATTGACCGACTTTAACAGGCTTAAGATCTGTTGATCTCGTAATCTCTCCAATACTGCCTTTTCTTCCGGAGTCACTGCCTCATGCGTTACCAAGAAAGCGTCAGGATGTAACGGCGGCCCCTCAGCCAGTACTTTTATAGCGATTAATCCCGTTAAATAATCTGCATATGTATCAGCAAATGAATTAATTGCAGGAGGAAAGTTTTCTTTCGACAAAATCGACTTAACGGCAGACCAACGGCTGGGCGTTAATGTCTTAATATCGGTTGTGATTTGTTTCTGGCGATGCATCAGATAATCTTGACCATAGTGTTGCTCGATTTTCTTTCGCAACATTTCGATAGTATGCGACGATTGAGATTGCACACCCTTTACGTTTCTTATGTTTTCGTCCTTTTTTTGACTATCCAATTCCTGTTCGGCATAAAAAAGTCCGGCACCCTTTAATTGTAAAACAACAGAAAAATCGGCATCCAGAAAGGCATCATCGGCGCCTAGTTTATATAACAATCGGCGCAAAAGAACACGATCTTTATGTAAATCGTTCAGTTGTTTAAACTGTTGATCTTGTGCCAGAAACTGCAACTTAAAATGCTCTTTGAGCATATTAAAAGTCTCATCGGAAACCTCAATATGACTCAAATGAATACGGCGGTTCTGCAAGAAGCGATACAGAAAATAAAACTCCGGTTTATCTTGTCTGAGCAGGCGAATTAATCCGGAATCATGATGTTGATAATGATAAGTTTGATCTCCGAATTGTATGGCGCTATGCCCACCGCTGGAATTACCTTCATTCGCTTCCACATAAAGATATTCAAACGATGCTGCCGAAACCGGAGCTGAGAATAGAAATAAAGCTATAAAAGCAGTATTTATGAAAACAGGCTTCAAGCTAAAGCGCATGATTAACAGGCAGCACCATTGAACTCTTTTATTTAACGAGCAATATATTAAAGCGACTGGATTCTAGTTTTCGGACTCATAACCGTCCTGAATTTCTTCCATTTTTTTGGAATCTCCCCTGGCAAAATTCTTTTTGTAAGTTTCATAAGCGACGCCTTCCACATTAGCTCTTTTCAATCCTTTTCCGATACCCGTATAGGTCAATGAATCCTGATCCCAGTTAGTAACGCCTTCTTTTGCAGCAACATCGCTTAACCCCTTGACGAAAGTATTGTAATCCGCATTGGCCGGGGAAGATTTAACAAAAGCCATCGTATAATCAGCAACTGCATTTAGGAATTTTTTGCTCTTTCCAGAAACTGAAGATGGACTACTAACAATGGAACTTGTCGAGTCTGAAATGCTTTTTGAACTATATGAAAAGGAACAGCCGCCTATAACAGACACTGTGCAACAAAGCGCCGTATAAAATAGTGTGTATTTTAAGTAACTCGAATATAAATGCATAATTTTTCCTGCAAAATTGAAAGAATGCAAAGGTCATGCCCCAAAGTGGCTAAGTTACCCTCGCCATTTTAAATATCAGAATTGTTCCTGATTCTACAAGGATAGGTTAATATCCTATTCCACCTGCGCCACGCCTGATTCTTCTCTGGCGGTCCAAATTCGATAATGAACTTCAAAATCATTTGGAACATAGACAACGACAGGTAATTTGCTATTGTAGCGCAACAAGCCCTCATTTGACCGAACCTGTACAAATGCTTCTTGTTCGTTCTTGTCTGGTGGACAGGCCATCAGTGTTGACGCAGGCCCCGTCACCGATTTGAGGATAAAGTAAGGAAACCCCCAACCTTCTGCAATTTTTTCAATCAACTGTCCACCAAACCAGTGACGATTACAGTCCACTTTGAGAGTTTTCCCAATGATTATTTCAAGTTTATTGTTATCTTCATTAGTTAGAGGTTGTAGATGGATAACCATTCTTTTATAACCCTCCTCCGCGGGAGGATAAGGTTTCATTATGTCAGTAGCAGCAAAGACATGGGAACTGAACAGCAAAAAAACGCTGGTCACAAGAAGTTTGGTATACGGGTGCATGATAATAGATCCTCTTTGATTTAACTTGCTTCGAATATTTAATGTTAGATAATCCATATCCTTCGCTCGGATTAAACTATTCAAACTATGACCCAAAACATGAACGACATCAATAGAATAGTTTTTTACACCCACACATCAGCAAAACTGGAACACTTCCGGCGAAAGTGTAGTTGTTGATCAGTATAACTAACCATTATTGGCTACGTCTCTTTTTTCCTGGCGCTCTAATTAAAAAAGTAAAGTAAAATATTAGGTTTTACAAAGCCTCACTTCGTGAATCTCAAACAGACATCAAAAGGTACACATGAAAAATTATAAAATCGCAGTGTTAGCCGGTGACGGTATCGGTCCAGAAATTACTCAGGAAGCCATCAAAGTACTTAAACTTATTGAAAAACGCAATGATGTCTCTTTTGAACTGATGCCTGCCGCTTTCGGTGCCTGTGCCTATTTTGAATTTGGCGATGCATTTCCCCAGTCGACTATCGATATTTGTGATCAGGCAGATGCCATTCTTAAAGGCACGATAGGCTTGAGTCATGAAGAATCCAAAAAAATCCCCATTGACAAGCAGCCTGAACGCGGTGCGTTGCTGCCGCTACGCCGCCGTTACAATACTTACGCCAATTTCCGGCCCGTTTCTTTGCCCAAATCAATAGCCCATTTTTCACCACTCAAACCTGAAATCATCGGTGAAGGGATTGATATTATTATGGTGCGCGAATTAGTGGGTGGCCTCTATTTTGGCCATAAAGAAATGGGTATTAATGAACAGGGCTTGCGTTATGTTAAAGAAACACTGGAATATGATGAGTTGCAGATCAGCCGCATTTTGCACCAGGCCTTCAAGCTTGCCAGAAAACGTAAGAAATTATTGCATAACATCCACAAAAGTAATGTTCTTAAATCCAGCGTACTCTGGAATGAGATACTGGATGAAGTCGCTGTAGGCTATCCTGACGTCGAAGTGATCCATCAATTGGTTGATTCAGCCGCTACAAATCTTTGCCTCAAGCCGACCCAATTTGATGTCATGGTCATGGAAAACATGTTTGGTGATATTCTCAGTGATCAGGGCGGGGGTATCCTGGGTTCTCTGGGGCTGATGCCTTCTGCTTGCCTGGGTGATGACAAAGCCTACTATGAGCCTTCTCATGGCTCTGCTCCTGACATTGCAGGTAAAAATATCGCCAATCCTTACTCCATGATAGGCTCGGTTGCCATGATGCTGGAAAACAGTTTTGATATGGCCGAAGAGGCAAAGAATGTTTGGGCTGCAATGCAGGGAGTCTTTGGCGATGGTTACTCAACTGCCGATCTTTCAAAACCCGGCAGTGGTGTCGTAATGATTAACACTGTTGAATTTGGTGACAAGGTCGTTGAAAAACTAAGGCAAATGCCTAAAGTATAACCAGCTATCAAATTAAGACTAAATGCTTAAGGGCGAGGTGCAAACTTCGCCTTTTTTGTTTGTGATTCTCAATAACCCTCATTAAATCATATTATCCAGAAAAGCACTGATTTCCGGTATTCACAACCAATTTCAGTCATGACTTTCTAAAACAGTGCCATTCGGATTATTATGTCATTCAATTTTGCTACACTGTGGCTAACAATGATTTATGATGATACCTTATGAAAACCAGTAAATTATTCCTTTTTTTAGCCGCGTGCTCAGCTTTAACAGGCTGCGGACAACCCGGCCCACTTTATCTACCGGGAACAACTCCACCTATTCATGTTGAGCCTGAACCTGCGCCCGAACCTCAACCAAAATCCGAATCCGGACCCGAAAAAAACAAATAACCATGGATTATTTTAATTACCGAAACAATGAGCTTTTCGCCGAAAATGTTGCTGTACAGGACATTATTTATAAATATGGCAGCCCTTGTTACATTTATTCCAGAGCTACACTGGAAAGACACTGGAAGGCTTTTGAGCTAGCGTTTGACAATCACCCTCATTTAATCTGCTATGCCGTAAAAGCCAATTCCAATATTGCCCTGCTTAATCTGCTTGCCCGTTTAGGTTCGGGTTTTGATATTGTCTCGCTCGGTGAACTGGAACGAGTCATTGCAGCAAGTGGCGATGCTGAAAAAATTGTTTTTTCAGGTGTTGGTAAACGTGAAGATGAAATTTTAGCGGCATTGAAAATCGGCATACGTTGCTTTAATATTGAAGTTAGTGGTGAACTGGATCGAATTAACCAGCTTGCAGAACACTTGGGCGTTATCGCGCCAGTATCTTTTCGGGTAAATCCTGATGTCGACGCCAAAACGCATCCTTATATTTCTACGGGTTTAAAAGAAAACAAATTTGGCATAGATATTGAGCAGGCATTAATTGAATATCGCCGTGCAGCAGCCATGCCACACATCAATGTTATCGGTATAGACTGCCACATTGGATCACAACTGACTGAAACACGGCCTTTTTTGGATGCGCTGGATAAAATCCTTGATCTGGTTTCAGTCCTGGAAGCCGACGGTATTCATCTGCATCATCTGGATTTGGGCGGAGGACTCGGTATTCGTTATAACGATGAATTACCACCCGAACCATATGAATATATAAAAGCGGTTTTAGAACGACTCGGCAAAACCGATTTTGAAATTTTACTGGAACCGGGTCGCGCCATCGTTGGGAATGCAGGTATTCTGGTGACTCAGGTGGAATACCTTAAACCCACCGCTCATAAAAACTTTGCCATCGTTGATGCAGCCATGAATGATTTAGTGCGCCCATCGCTGTATAGCGCCTGGCAGGAAATTATTCCCGTCAACCTGCAAAGCAACGCACCTGAACAACTTTGGGATATAGTAGGACCAGTCTGTGAAACCGGTGATTTTTTGGGTAAAGACCGTGTGCTTAAGCTAATGCAAGGTGATTTATTAGCGATACGCTCATCGGGCGCTTATGGATTTTCCATGAGTTCCAATTACAACTCCAGACCCCGCGTCGCTGAGTTAATGGTTGATGGCAATCATGTACATTTAATCCGGGAAAGAGAGAGAATTGCACAGCTTTGGGAAGGTGAGCATTTGTTACCCTGATTACGCTCATCGGATTCCTCTACTATACTAAGATAATCCGACCGAAGAATTACGCAATATGAAAGACATACAATGATTAACTTCACTAAAATGCACGGCCTGGGCAATGATTTTGTGGTGATTAACGCTATCAATCAGCACATAGCTTTGACGCCTGAACAAATCCGGTTCATGTCTGATCGTCACTTCGGTATTGGTTTCGATCAGCTATTATTGGTCGAAAAACCGGTCAGTGACAATGCCGACTTTAAATACCGTATTTTTAACGCGGATGGCAGTGAAGTCGGGCAATGTGGTAATGGCGCGCGCTGCTTTGCCCGTTTCGTGCGCGACAAGCACCTGTCTGACAAGGACGAAATACGGGTTGATACAGACTCGGGCCAAC
>Ga0105096_10001205_pt1 | contig 10373 bp, 7 predicted proteins | sample PPLLak3cmMay2015_FD_87036 | JGI IMG/M metagenome (GOLD analysis project Ga0105096, IMG submission 87036) | Freshwater sediment microbial communities from Prairie Pothole Lake near Jamestown, North Dakota, USA - PPLs Lake P7 Core (1) Depth... | ecosystem: Environmental > Aquatic > Freshwater >...
GGCCTGCTCGGGCACTGGAGCGTGTGGACGCACGGCGCGGTCGAACAACTGCAGCGAATCCACGCCGCCGTCGCTTCCGGCGCCATCGAACCGGCGCTGCTGGCGTTGGATTCGCGCGTCACCGACTGCAACAGCGCCTTCTTCGACGTCGCCCACGGTTTTGCCGGCTGCATCCCCGGCTGCCACGAGGTGCTGCGGCGCCAGGGCCTGCTGCAAGGCACCTGGTGCCTGGACCCGCACGAAGCGCTGTCGCCCGGCCAGGCGGCGGAGATCGACCGCGTCTGCCGCGAACATGCCGACCTGGCCGACGACGACTTCGTGGCCGCGAACCTCGAACGCTGGCTGAGCTGAAGCCGACGCCGAATGCAACGAACCGCCCCATGGACCTCCTGAATTCCAAGCTCGGCCGCTACACGCTGGGTGTTGCGGCGCACCTGCTGCTGCTGCTGGCCTGGTACCTTTTCGTGCGCCTGGGCGAAGTGCCGAAATTCGTCATGCCCTCGCCGGGCGACACGCTGGCGGCGCTGTTCGTCGCCGACTACGGCTGGTGGTCGAATACGCTGGTCACCGCGACCGAGATCTTCGGCGGCTATTCGCTGGCGCTGGTCGTCGGCGTGCTGCTGGCGTTGCTCTTCACCTGGTCGAAGACGCTCGAGGCGCTGATGCTGCCGCTGCTGGTGACGCTGAACATGATCCCGAAGGTGGCACTCGGCCCGCTCATCATCGTGTGGTTCAAATACGGCGTCTTCCCGAACTCGATGATGGCGTTCTCGATCGCCGTCTTTCCCATCCTGCTGACCACGGCGCGCGGGCTGCGCGAGATCGAGCCCGACCTGCTCGACCTGGTGCGCTCGCTGCGCGGTTCGCGCTGGCAGCTCTTCACCAAGATCCAGCTGCCTGGTGCGCTGCCGTATGTCTTTGCCGGCATGAAGGTGGCGGCGATCCTGGCGGTGGCGGGTGCCATCGTCGGTGAGTTCCTCGGCTCGGACCGCGGCTTGGGTTACCTGATGCTGCAGGTGCAGGTGACGCTGGACACGCCGGCCATGTTCATGGCGGTGATACTGATCACGCTGCTGGGCATGCTGCTGTACGGTCTGGTGATGCTGCTGGAGCACCTCTTCGTCGTGAAGGACGCGCGCGTTTCATGAACCCAGCGGTCACCGCCGCGGCGCCGGATGCGCCGCACCCGGCCGGTACCGGGCCAGCCACCCAAGCCTTCATCCACCTCGCGGGGGTGAGCAAGGTCTACCGCAGCGGGCGCAAGGAACACCTGGCCATCTCGGACGCCACCTTCGACGTCATGCCGGGCGAGCTGGTGGCGCTGGTCGGGCCCTCGGGCTGCGGCAAGTCCACGCTGCTGAAGATCCTGGCCGGCCTGCACGGCCACGACCAGGGCACGGTGCGCATCGGCTCGGATGCCCATCCCTTCGACCCGGCGCGCGACATCGGCATGGTGTTCCAGGCGCCGCTGCTGCTGAAGTGGCGCCGCATCATCGACAACGTGCTGCTGCCGGCGGAACTGTTGGGCCTGCCGATGGCCGCGGCGCGGGCGCGTGCGCGCGAGTTGCTGGCGCTGGTCGGCCTCACGGGCGCCGAGGACAAGTACCCGTACGAACTGTCCGGCGGCATGCAGCAGCGCGCCGCGATCGCGCGCTCGCTCATCCACGACCCCAAGCTGGTGCTGATGGACGAGCCCTTCGGTGCGCTGGACGCGCTGACGCGCGAGAAGATGAACCTGGAACTGCTGCGCATCTGGAAGGAGTCGGGCAAGACCATCGTCTTCGTCACGCACGGCATCTCGGAGGCGGTCTTCCTGGGTTCGCGTGTCGTCGTCCTCACCCCCGGCCCGGCGCGCATGGCCGACAATTTCGAGATCCACCTGCCGCACCCGCGCACGCTGGACATGAAGACCCAGGAGCAGTTCGGCGTCTACACGCGGCGCATCTACCGTCTGCTGGGCATGGAGTGAGGCGGCCTCAGTCGCGCACCAGGTAGCCCAGCACCAGGTCGGTCATGTGCGACAGCCGCTCGACCTGCGCCTTCGCGCCGAGCAGGTCGCGATCGAATATCGTCGACAAGGTGTGGCAGTTGCCGATGTAGAAGTACGACAGCCCGGCGATCGAGACGTAGAGCTGCACCGGGTCGACGCCCGCCCGGAACAGGCCCGCCTTGTGACCACGTTCCAGCACGTCGGCGATCGTCTGCACGAGCGGCGAATGCATGGAGCGGACCTTGGCCGATTGCTTCAGGTGCCGTGCCCGGTGCAGGTTCTCGCTGTTGAGCAGCGACAGGAACTCCGGGTGCGCGATGTAGTAGTTCCAGGTGAACGCGATGAGCCGTCGTATCGCCTCGATCGGCTCGACCTGCGTCAGATTCAGCTCGCGTTCGCGGCTGCGGATGTCCTCGTAGGCGCGCTCGAGCACGGCCAGAAACAGGCTTTCCTTGCTCTCGAAGTAGTAGTAGATGAGGCGCTTGTTGACGCTGGCGCGTTCGGCGATGCGGTCCATCCGGGCGCCACCCAGGCCGTGCGCCGCGAACTCGTCGAGGGCGGCGTTCAGGATGCCGCGCTGCGAGCGGTCGGCGTCGCGCGCGCGCGGCTCGGGGGCAAGGGCGTTCGACCGTGGCATGGAGGGGGCGTCGCGCTTCATCTTCGACCGCGGCAGTGTAGGGGGATCCGGCTACGGGCAGGCTACCTGTCGGCAGGCCACCGACCGGCACGCGCGACGATCGATCGGATCGCCGCCGAGGGCGCGCCCCCCCCAAGGTGCAAGCCTTTACAAGGCAGGGGTGCGCACCTAGCATCGGCCGCAGTGTTGTCGATACCCTTCTGCCCCGGGCGACGTCGCGGCCAGCGCCGCGCACCCCTGGCCCTGGCCGGGATGAGGGATGCGCGAGGCCGGGACCGCTGCGCTCGGGGGCAGGGCGCATGAAGCCGCTCAAGGACTGCGAGTACACCGCCTTCATCAGCTATGCGCACGCCGACGACGAGGCGTGGTACGGCTGGGTGACCTGCTTCCGCACCGAGCTCGAGCGCGGCCTGCAGGCGCTGCTGCGCGGCGTGCGGTTGCCGCGCCTGCACCTGTCGGCCGAGAACGGCCCCGTCGCCGGTGTGCTGAGCGAGGAATTGCAGAAGCGCGTCGCCGCCTCGTACGCGATGATCATCGTGGTGCACGAGAACTATGCGCAGAGCAGCTGGTGCCTGAAGGAGCTGGAGTACTTCAAGACGCTCTTTGGCGACGACGGCTTCCGCGAGCGGCTGTATATCGTCGCGCTGTCGGAGGCGGCCATGCTGCAGCTCAGCCAGAGCACGGCCTGGAAGCGGCTGTTGCCCCACGACGACCAGCTCTGGATTCCGTTCTACGATCCGGCCGACAAGTCGCGGCCGCTCGACATCTACATGGCCCCGGGCCTGGTGGCGACGGCGTTCCGCACGCCGTTCGAGCGCCTGCGTGGCGACTTCGCGGCCAGGCTGCGCCGCGCTGCGGCCGAAGTGACGCCGCCACCACCACCGCCCCGACAGCCTGCCGGCGGGGCGGTGCCGGCCGTGGTCGATGCCGGCGCGGTGCTGTTCGGCTTCGTGCCGCCGGCGATGCAGGCGGCGGCCGATGCCGCAGTGGCGCGGCTGCGCGGCAACGGTCTGAATGCGCAGCCGCTCGGCGCGGACGTGGTGCTCGGCGATTTCGCCGACTTCGGCGCCGCGCAGCGGCTGGTGCTGGCCTTCGACGACACGCCGCCGATGATGTCGTCGATGGCCGTCGGCGGGCACCTGCAACTGCAGCGCGACGCCTGGCTCAGGCAGGGCAAGCCCGTCGACCGGCTGCACTGGCTGGACTTGCGCCCTGACCCGGCCGCTGCGCCGGCGGCCGGCGGTGCGGCGGCCTTCGTCGCCTCGCTCGGCGTCGGCACATCGACCCTCGACACGCTCGCCGGCTTGCTGCGACCCCCGCCCCCGCCGCACCCGCTGCCGGAGGCCGTGCGCATCTACATCGAGAGCAACCGCAACGAGCGCACGCTGTGGGAGCCACTGGGCGAGCAGATCCGCCGCAAGTGGGACGAGATCTCGCGCCATCTCGCCCCGGATCGCGTGCCGCCGCTGGCGCTGCGCCCGCGCGGTCTGCCGGTGGACCAGATCGACAGCTTCCCCAACCTCGACGACGCCGACGGCGTCGTGCTGCTGTGGGGCAAGAAGACATCCGAGGCGCTGGTGGCGCAGATCAACAAGGTGGAGAACAAGATGGCGCCGGGGCGCGACGCGGCGCCGGGCATCGTCGCCTACCTGATGCCGCCGCAGCAGTCGACAGAGCCGGTCCCGGCCTGGGGCTGGCAGGTCCTGCGTTTCGATGCCCGCGACGAGGAGGCGATCGACGTCGTCGACGAGGAACGCGACGACCTGAAGCGCTTCCTGAGCAAGGTGCTGCAGCGTCGCCGGCAGCGCGACGAGGCGGGGTCCGGATGAGCGCGCCGCCGCTCGACGCACGGCAACGGCTGCCGCGCGAACCCTATCCGGGGCTGCGGCCCTTCCTGGACTTCGAGGCGGCGCTGCTGTTCGGCCGGGAGCGCCAGGTGCGCGAGGTCATCGAGCGGCTGCGCCAGACCCAGTTCGTGGCCGTGCTCGGCGGCTCGGGGTCGGGCAAGAGCAGCCTCATCCACGCCGGCGTCGTGCCCGAGCTGCGCAGCTTCGGCATTCCCGGCGCCGGTGACCTGTGGCTGCCGATGGCCTGCACGCCGGGCACCAACGTCAGCGCCGACGACAGCGCGACGCGCCGCCACTCGCCGGTGACGCGGCTGGCGTGGCGCTTCGCCGGGCTGCTGCGCAGCCGCGGCAGCGAGGCCGCCGACGCCGAGCGCCTGCAGGACATCGCCCGCGTGTTCCGCCAGGAGGCCGGCTTCTCGCGCCTGCTCGAGACCTACGGCGGCGAGCTCGCGGTGCCGCCGGGCCCCGACCCTGCCGAGGCCCGCGTGCTGTTCGTGCTCGACCAGTTCGAGGAGGTCTTCCACCCGACGAACCGCGGCGTCGAGGATGCCTCGCTGCTGGTCGAGCGCGTGCTCGACCACTTCTTCAACCCGCATCCGCACTGCCACGTCGTGCTGACGATGCGCAGCGAGCATCTCAACGACTGCGCCGCCTTCCTCGAGCTGCCCGACGCGATCAACAAGGCGTCATACCTGATCCGGCGCCTGGACGCCGACGAGCTGCGCGCCGCCATCGTCGGCCCGGCGCAGCGCTTCCTGCGCCTGGTGGCGCGCAACGCGCCGCCAGGCACTGCGCTGCCGGAGCAGGTGATCTTCGAGCCCGAGGTGCTGGAGCGCTTGCTGCGCGACGTGCAGGCCATTACCCAGGATCCGGACCACCTGCCGCTGCTGCAGCACCTGCTGGCGCGGCTGTGGGAGGCGGCTCTGGCGCGCGAGGAGATGGACGTTCAGGTGCCCTCGCACGTCACCGCGATCGACCTCGTGCGCGCCGTCAACGCCGGCGTGCAGGGCGACGGGGGGACGCTGGACGGGAGTGTCAACACGCTGCGCGCCTGCGTCGAGAACTGGCCCGAGTCGATCTACGGCTGGCACGACGAGACCCGGCGCAGGCAACTCGATGCCTTGTTCTCGCGGCTGGCGTTCAAGGATCCCAACACGGGCCAGTATTCGCAGCAGCGCGTCGACGTCGACGCCGGCGCCCGGCTGCTGGGCGCGGGTCGCACGCGCGCCGACCTGCGCGCGCTCATCGCCGAGGGCTTTCTCGGTTCCGTGGACTACCTGTACTGGGACGACGACGATCCGGCGCGCGTGACGCTGAAGGTCTCGCACGAGTCCTTCATCCGCGGCTGGTCGCGCTTTCGCGCGCTCATCGACACCGAGTCGGCGCAGTTCGAGGAGTTCGTCGGCGTGCTGCGCAAGTGCGCCGACTGGTCGCGCAATGGCCGCCAGGAGGACGACCTGCTGGAGACCGGCGAGATGCGTCGCCTGGACGAGGGCGCTTTCGTCGGCCGCTCGCGGCAGGCCGAGCGTCGCGAGGTCTGGCGCCGCCTGCTGGCGATGGACCGCGACGGCGCGCGCCTGGCGCGCTTCGAGCCCGAGCTCGATGCCTTCATCGACACCTCCGACCGCCGGCTGCGCGAGCGCCAGGCGCGGCTGCTGCGGGCGCGGCGCAGCCGCAACCTGCTGGTGGCGCTGATGGTCTGGGTCGGCCTGCTGCCGCTGGCGTTGTTCTCGCTGTTCGTGCAGGGGCCGACCCTGCGCCGGGCCGAGCTGCTGTTCGACGCCGGCAATCGCGCCAACCGGGTCACGCTGACCGGCGCCCAGGAAGCGGTCGGCGACGCCGCGGGCCCGCTCGACACGATGCTGCGCGCCGCCGAGCTGATCGACCATGCACGCGCGGCCGAGGGTTCGCTGCGCATGTCGCTCTCGAAGACGCTGCTGCGCGAGCTCGGTGACATGCCGCTGTTCAGCGATCAGCGCGATTTCCTGTCCAACATGTTCGCGCAGGCCGAACCGCCGGTGAACGGCACGCTGCGGGAACTGCTGACGACGTCGGTCTGGCGCGCCGAGCCGGCAGCGACCGTCGCCGCTTGGGCGCTGCGCAACCCCGACGTGCAGGACGACAGGCCCTGTGCGATGCCGGCGCTGGTGGGCGGCGAGCCCGAGCAGCGTGTCGGCAGGCTCATCTTGGCGATGCGCGGCGACGTCGGCGACGGCGGCGAGGGACGGCTCCTGCGCGGCCTGTTCATCGAGAAGAAGTCCGCTGCCGACCGCGGCCTCGAGGTGCACAGTGCCAGCGTCGATCCGGTCACCGGCGCCTGCCTGCGCGGCGAGGAGGTGCTGATCACGCCCGCGCCGCTGGACTCGCACCTGGTCGTCGAAGCCGGGCTGCGCTACTTCTACTACACGGTGAACCGGGCCAATGCCTTGCCCGCCGTCATCGTGCAGGAGATCGACTGGGAGCGCAGCCGCGACGGCCGCGTGCGCGCGTTGCAGAAGCAGACGCTGAGCACGATCGCCGACCCCGACGCCGTGGCCGCGGTGCGCGCCGCCGCTGGCGCCGAACGTGCCGCCGTGGTCCCCGCCTGGTGGGTGTCCGGCGGGCGCATCGTCCACCTGGCGGACAAGTGGTGGCGGCTGGTCGGCGCGCAGGCCCAGCGCCTGCCCGATCCGCCTGACGCCGCCGAGCTGGCACCGCTGCTCGCCGCGACGCCGGGCTCGCCCTGCATGAAGCTGGCGGGCCTGTTCGCGGTACCGGCGGGCTTTCGCGTCGACGCCTTCGAGCAGGGCGAGCACTGCTTTCGCGTCGCGCGCGGCTGGCCGCAGACCGGCTTCGGCGACGAGGCCCTGCGCCCGGAGCGCGACGAACTGCGTGTCTCGGTGCACGAGCGTCCGCGCCCTGAGGCGCTGGAACGCGCGGCCGGCAGCCCGCCGGCGCCGCTGGCCGGCCTGGTGCCGTTTGCCAGGGTGTCGCAAGGCGGTCCTGCCGGCGATGTGCCGCAGTGGTTCGTCGGCACGTCGGGCCCCTACGCGGGCTGGCTGCTGATGAAATCCGCCAACCGGCGTGGCGAGGTTCGCTTCCTGGGTCTGCCGTGGAGCACCTGCGCGTTGTGGCGGCTGGGCCGCGACCTGCAGGGTCGCAACCCCGCACCCGGCATGGCCGAGGCGGGGGCGGCATCGGCCTGCGGCGCGGGCTGACGCCGGGCGCACCCCGCGGTCGGCGCTGCGCTTAAAGTGGCGTCATGTCCGCCGCTGCCAATTCATTGCCCCGCCTCGCCGGCCATGCCCTCGTGGAGGCGCTCGTCGCGCAAGGCGTCCACACCTGCTTCGGCGTGCCCGGCGAGAGTTATCTCGCCGTGCTCGACGGTTTTCACGAGCACCGCGACCGCATCCGCTTCATTGCCTGCCGGCAGGAGGGCGGTGCGGCCTTCATGGCCGAGGCCCAGGGCAAGCTGAGCGGCCGCCCCGGCATCTGCTTCGTGACGCGCGGACCTGGGGCCACCAACGCCAGCATTGGCGTGCACACCGCGTTTCAGGACTCGACGCCGATGGTGCTGTTCGTGGGCCAGGTGGCCGGCGACCAACGCGACCGCGAGGCGTTCCAGGAACTCGACTACCGGCAGATGTTCGGCCCCGGGACGCTGGGGCTGGCCAAGTGGGTGGGCGAGGTCCAGCATGCCGACCGCCTGCCCGAATACGTCGCGCGCGCCTTCCACGTCGCGATGCAGGGCCGCCCCGGCCCGGTGCTGCTGGTCCTGCCCGAGGACATGCTGACGCAGGCCACGTCGGCACCGGTGCTGCCGTATGTCGAGCCGGTGCGGGCCTGGCCGTCGCCCGGCGGTTTGCGCGACCTGCGCGCGCTGCTGCTGGCGGCCGCGCGCCCGATCGTCATCGCCGGCGGGTCGTGCTGGGATGCCGAGGCGGCGAACGCGCTGCAGCGCTTCGCCGAGAACTGGCAGCTTCCGGTGGCCTGCGGCTGGCGCTTCCAGGACACCTTCGACAACCGCCACCCGCTGTACGCCGGCGACGTGGGCATCGGCATCAACCCGAAGCTGGCCGAGCGCATCCGTGCCGCCGATCTCGTCATCGCCCTGGGCGTGCGGCTGGGCGAGATGACCACCGGTGGCTACACGCTGCTGCAGCCGCCGCGGCCGGCTCAGAAGCTGGTGCACGTCCACGCCGGCGCCGAGGAGCTCGGCCGCGTCTACGCCGCCGACCTGCTGCTGCAGTCGTCGATGGCCAGCGCAGCCAAGGCGCTGGAGACGCTGGCCGCGCCGGCCGAGCTGCCGTGGGCCGCGCACGCCGCTGCCGCGCGCGCCGACTACGAGGCCAACCTCGTGGCGCCGCCGGTCGAGCCGCTGGACCTGGCGGTGGTGGTGAAGACGCTGCAGCGCCTGCTGCCGCAGGACACGGTCTTCACCAACGGTGCCGGCAACTACAGCGGCTGGCTGCACCGCTATTGCCGCCACCCGGGCCTGCAGCACCACGGCCGCACCCAGCTGGCGCCGACCTCGGGCGCGATGGGCTACGGCCTGCCGGCCGCGGTGGCGGCGGCGCTGCTGCACCCCGAGCGCATGGTGGTCAACCTGGCCGGCGACGGCGACTTCCTGATGACGGGCCAGGAACTCGCCACCGCCACCGGCTACGGCGCGAAGCGGCTGCTGTCGGTGGTCGTCGACAACGGTTCCTACGGCACCATCCGCATGCACCAGGAGCGCGAATATCCGGGCCGGGTCAGCGGCAGCGAGCTCTTCAACCCCGACTTCACCGCCTATGCGCGCGCCTTCGGCTGGCACGCCGAATTCGTCGATCGCACCGAGGCCTTCGAGCCCGCGCTGCGGCGCTTCATCGATGCCGGCGTGCCGACGCTGCTGCACCTGCGGCTGGACACCGACGTCAGCACCACGCGCACCACGCTGGGCGCCATCCGTGCCGCCGCTCAGCGGGCCTGAGGAGCGGCTTCGCGGCGTCCGGCGAGCAGCAAGACGACGCTCGCGGTGACGATGCCGGCCGCCGCCCACTCGCGGGCGCTGACGATCTCGCTGCCGACGGTGGCGCCGAGAATCATGCCGATGATCGGATTGACGAAGGTGTAGCTGGAGGCCAGCGCCGCACTGGTGCGCTGAAGCAGCACCATGTAGGCCGAGAACGCGACCAGCGAGCCGGCCACGACGAGGTAGACCCATGACAGCAGTGCACGTCCGTCGGGCGGCAGCCGCGGGCGCTCGCCCGCCAGCCAGGAAGCGACCAGCAGCAGCGCGCCGCCCGCCAGCATCTGGCTCGCATAGCCGGCGGCGCCGGGGGCCAACGCGAGCCGGCGGCCGCCGGGCAGCCCGTGCAGCGCCCACACCGTGCCGAGCGACCAGGTCACGCAGGCCAGGCCGATGGCCAGCAGCCCACCCGGCGAAGCCGCGAAGCCCTGGCCCCGGGTCAGCAGCAGCACGCCCAGCAGTCCGAGCCCGATGCCTGCGGCTTCCATCGCCGACGGCCGCACGCCGTAAGGCAGCTGGGCCAGCGCCACCAGGGCCGGCACGATCGCGATGAAGGCCACCACCAGGCCCGAGCCGATGCTGGTCTGCGCCACGGCCGTGGCGCCGTAGCCGCCGCCCAGCATCAGCGCGCCCAGCACGATGGCACTGAGCCACTCGCCGCGGTCCGGCCAGCGCGCGCCGCGCCACAGCGCGAAAGCGCCCAGCAGCAAGCCGGCGGTGACGAAGCGGCTGCCCATCTGGAAGAACGGCGGCAGGCTGACCAGCGCCCACTTGATCGCCAGGTAGGTGGAGCCCCAGATCAGCCAGGTGGCGGCCAGGCAGGCGACGATCAGCGGCGGCAGGCCCGCGGGCGCCGGCGGGCGCAGGGCGACGGAGGAGGGCATGGTTGGGGTATCTTACAAAGCGTGA
>Ga0105096_10001207_pt1 | contig 10373 bp, 5 predicted proteins | sample PPLLak3cmMay2015_FD_87036 | JGI IMG/M metagenome (GOLD analysis project Ga0105096, IMG submission 87036) | Freshwater sediment microbial communities from Prairie Pothole Lake near Jamestown, North Dakota, USA - PPLs Lake P7 Core (1) Depth... | ecosystem: Environmental > Aquatic > Freshwater >...
CCTCCTCCGCCAGTTGGTTCGGGGCCGGGGTTCACGTTGCCACACCAATTCGGCGAGACGTTCAATTTCAATTCGGTGGTGAGGAATTTCGCGATCTTGCGTTGGCATGCCGGCGTTTGTCGCACGACCAGGCGGTTTCCCACGTGTTGGACATAGGCCTGCGGCTCATTCCTCCAACTGTCGGGCTCCACGATCGCCTTGATCATTTCCTCCAATGGCGCCAAGTCAAACTTCTCCGAGCCATCCTGGGGCCGCACGAAGTACACCTGCACGACGACACCGCGCGGATTCGGTTGTTTCAAGGCCTCGGCGTCCTTGCGCCGCGTGGAGCGCAGGTCCGTCAGCAACTTCTCGACTTCGCGATGCACGCTGTCCGACTGCCCGATCACGATCGTCGCATGTTCCGCCAACGCCCCAATCGAGCCGATGCCTCCCTCCTCGACCCAACCCGACCCGGCCGAGCACGAACGCCCAAGGTTGCTCTTGATGAGCTGGATGAGTCGTTCCACGGCCAGCGCTCGACTCTCTTGATCCTCGGCGGTAACGAGGTCGCCGACCGGATAAAGCCGGGGAGTCGTGTACTTGAATTCGACGACCTCCGGCCGCGTGATCAAGATGGACTCGTGCGCAACCGTCCAGGTGAGCCCCAGATTGCGAGTGAGTCGATTGAGCAACGAATGCAAGCGAGCCCCCTTCGACTTGATCGTCACCGGCGTGTCCTCGGCGAGTCCCGCATCCTCGAGCGCTCGCTTGTCGAGCGCGAAGGGAATCGCCTGCTGGTCCTGCAAGAACGCCACGACGTCGCTCAAGCTGGTGTCCGTGAAATCGACATCCGCCGTTTTCTGCAGCGCCAAGTCAATCTTGCGATCGGACGCCAGCGGCAAGGGGAGCGACACCGGAACCACCGCTCGGGGAAATTTGGCTCGGTCCGCGGTCAGCGCGGCGGCCGTGCGGGCCTCGACGAGAAACTGACGAATGCGACGCTGGGTCCGCCAGGTATGCGTGACAATCATAGCCCCTTCGTTCACGGTCGCGTTTCCCCGGTCGCCGTTCATCGACCATTGATTCGGCTCGATGCTGTTTCTCAAGATGCTGATGATCTCCGCGGCCTGTTGTTCAGCCCCTTGGACATCGCCGATCGCGGGCGCAGTCAGCAGGTCGTGGATGTCATACACGCGAGAAAAAACCTGCGACTCCTCGGCGTCCGCCGTCGTGACCTCGATCGCCTCGTCGCGATAGGTCCAGATCAGGCCGACTTCGTTGGTCAGGCGGTCGAGCAAGGTTTCCAGACGCATGTCCCGCAATTGCAAGGTCACTGGCATGTCGCGGGCCATCCCGTTGACTTCCAGGCTGCGCAGATCCAACGTAATCGGAACCTTGCGCAGATCGGAGAGATAGTCGAGAACATCGCTCAGCGGCGCTTCGACGAAGTCCATCCAGGCTGTTTCGGCGAGCGCGCGTTCGACCTTCGCTTCCGCCTCCGGCAGTTGGAATTCATTCTTGTCCGCTTCCGATTCGGCTTGCGCCGCCAGCCGTGGCACCAGCGGCACTCGCGCTCGTTCTGGCCACATGGCCCACAGCACCACGACGCCTAGCGTTAGGATCACGGCCGTCCCACCCGACCAGCGCGCCACGCGGCGTCGCCGTCGTGGACCACCAGCGTTCGCGAACTTCTCGGCGAGCGCCGGCGCTTCGCCGAACTCATCGAGCGCCAATCGCACGGCTTCGTCGCGCGAGACACCCGCCTGGGATAGCTCGGCGAACTGTTCTTCCAGATGGTCGCGCAGTTCGCCCGCGATGGCGTCGCGCGAAACCTCGCGTCCCAAGTGCTCCGACAGTTTCCGCAAGAACTCCTCGAATTCACGCTCGGACATGATGTCACCTCCCCATGCTGAACAGCGTCGCGCGAATGCGCGATGAAATGAAAGGCCCGCCAGCGTCACCAGCCACGAATGATCGGGACATGCGAATCACGAACCACGACCGACCGAAGGCCGCAGCACGGCCTCCCCCAGCGACGACAGCAGCCGCTGAATGCACTCGACGTATTCCGTCCACTCATGAGCCTGCTGCCGCAGACGACTCTTGCCCGTGGACGTGATGCGATACCACTTGCGCCGTCGACCCGTTTCGTCGTTCCAATCCGCTCGCACCAGTTGTTCCTCTTCCAGCCGATGCAGAATCGGATAAAGCGTACCCGCCGGGAGCGGCACGCGCTCGCCGCTCGCCGCGCGGATCTGCTTTTGGATCAGGTAGCCATACTTCGGTCCATCGCTCAGCACGGACAAGATCATCAAGTCCAAACTGCCACGCATCAGGTCCCGTTGAAACGGACCGGTCATCGGAGAACTCCTCGCGAAACGGGTATCCATCGCCGAGTTTTGTATAGCGTGCCGATATATCGGCCGTCAAGGAAATAGTGGCGCGGGCGGTCCGTTCGGGTCGAAGGCCCAACGCTCATCGCTCGCCGCAGGCGAGCGGCCCGGCGTCAGCCGGCCGATGAGTCCGGGCGGTTTGTCCACCGCCGCTGTGAGTTTGTCGACCGTCGCGTCACGACATCCTGTCGAAGAGTTCGCGGCGTGCTGCCGCGGATGACGCGGCGAAATCCGGCGACAGTACGCCGCACTGGCGGCGTTGCCTCGGGGCCTGTGAGCAAGTGTCGGACGATCGTGAATCGCAGCCCAGGGCGGTCGCTAGCCACTCGCTTCCGTGTGGAACCATCGCCAGCCACCTTGCCGTTACTGATTGGGAAGCGGGAACGGCCGGTAATCGTCGGCCGGCTCACGCCGGGCCGCTCGCCTTCGGCGAACGTCCCCTATTTTTTGGGCACCAGCGGGCGGTCGTTGACGATTTACCGCCCGGTCGTGAAAATGGCTCGCGTCCGCCGACGGCACGATAAGCCGCAGATCGGCCCAGGCGTGGCGATTCAACCCGCATTCCAAGGATGTCGAGCATGGTGAAGACCGTCGAGCACTGGCTGGAGTCGACCGGAATGTCGCTCGGTATCGTCGCCGAGCGCGCTCGGCTGCCGATCGATCGCGTGGCGGCGATCGCGGAAGGGAGATGGACTCCCAGCCCCGACGAACGGCAGCGGATCGCCACGGCGTTCGGCGTGGCGATCGAGGACGTGAGCTGGGGGCACACGGCGAGCCCCCGCATCATTCGTTACGGCCGCTATGGACTGAAGGAAGACTTCAATCAGTCGTAAGTCGTAGCTCGCGCTACACCGCCGAAATCACACCCTCGGCAGCGCCCTTGTTCAGAACGTCGACGCTCGTGCGGATTTCGCTCTGATCTTCGAGCTTGATGATGGCTGGCTCGAGCGACTTGATCACGCCGCCGATCCAGGCATTGCCGTCGTGGTACTTGATTTTCATGCCGACGGTGAAGCCGCCGTTCTTGGCAGCCGGGGCCGCCGCGGCTTTCGCGGGGGCCGCCTTGGCCGGCGCCTTCGCGCCGCCGCGAGCTCCAGCCAGGTCCTGCAGCAAGTGCCAGTTTTCCAAGCGATCCTGCTTGGCTCGCAGCAGCGTCTCGCTGGGGTTGCCGTCCTTGTCGAAGTGCTTGCCGAAGCGCCCTTCGCTGCGGGCGAAGTCGATGAAATCGACCTGCTGTCCGGTCTTGGGATTGGTCCACCAATCGTCGTTGATGGCCGGATTTCCTTGCAATGACAGGCGGTCCCGCAGCAGATCCCCCTTGCGCGGATCGTAGATCATGAGCGGGAAAGCTCGAGTGTCGACAGCCAGGCGCGCTTGATCGGTCGCCATGTTGTCGGCGACGCCATGTTCGGGCTGGCACGTGGTATAGCAGCAGACGATCGCCGGGCCGTCGAATTCGAGGGCATCGAGGACCGAACGATAGAAGTGATTGACGTGAGCACACGTGGTTTGGGCCACGAAGGTGCGCGGATGCATCATGGCGATTTGAGCGATTTCCTTGCGGCGTTCCTGCTTGCCGTCGATCGCCTTGCCGTGCACGCTCATCTTCGTGTTCTGGCCCGTGTAGCTGCTCGTCGAGGCTTGTCCGCCGGTATTCGAGTAGACCTGGGTATCGAGCACGAAGACCTTGATGTTCATGCCGGAGGCGAACATGCGCGAGAGCGACTGGAAGCCAATGTCGAACATCGCGCCGTCGCCGCCAATGCACCAGATCGGTCGGCTGTTCCAACCCAATTGATCCCAGCGCGAGCGCACGCCCATGGCCATGGCGGGAGCGTTTTCAAACAGCGAGTTCACCCAGGGAACGAGGTACGGATTGTACGGATACGTCGACGTGTAGACCGTATTGCAACCGGTGGCCGCGACAATGCCCCACTGGTCGCCGTACTTGGCGCCGGTCGCGGCGCACATCATCCGCAGCGCGGTTCCTTCGCCGCAGCCCGCGCAGCTGCCGGCCCCACCCGTGTAGATGTGCGTCTTTTCGTGCAGCATCATGTCGATGAGCAGGTTGTCGCTGACGTACCGCTTATCCGACGGTCCGAACTCCTTGAACATGCGGTGGCTCTTGCGCACCGTGGTCATGACCTGTTCGGTCTTCGGGATCATTTTCAGCGCGTTGTCGTCGCAGACCGTGACGCATTCCGCGCACCCCTTGCACTTGCTGGGGTCGATCATGATCAGGAACATGCCCCCTTCGCCCTGCTTCTTGGCGGGGCCCTCGTAGTACTTACGAGTCTTGGACCACTGGGCGGCGAACATGTCGCGTTCCGCCGGGTCCTTGATTTCCGCCAACTTCTTCTCGTAGTCGGTCTCGCCGACCACCTTGCCCAGAATGGCCGTGTCCGGACAGAGGGTCACGCAGTCCATGCAGCCCGTGCAGTTGCTGGGAATGTATTCCGGGATATCCGGCGCGATGTAGCTGAAATCGCGCAGCGTCGCGGTCCCCGCGGGGACGATCGAGCGGGCTAACGACAGATCGGCCGGGAGCCCCTTTTCGGCGGTCCCTTCCTCGTAACTGCGGATAATGACTTCGTTGAATTCGTTGACATCGAGCACCGGTAGCGTGACCAGCTTGTAGGGCGCGTCGACCAACGTCCCGTAACTATTGTTGTTGTAGGGATCCCGTTCATTCGCCGCGTTCATCGAGGCCTGGGGCGGGGGAGTCGTCGTACTCATGAATCGTCTCGCTTCTGAACCGTGGGAGCTTTTGAATTGAATGAATGATCCGACGTTCGCCGCACGGGAGCCTACGTCCCAGTGATGATCGAGCGGGGAACTTCCTGAATTTCTTGGTAGCCACGCGTCACGCAGGTCATGTTGTCCTTGACGACCTGCTCGCCGCGCTTACCGAAATACTTGCGAATCGCCTTTTCGACCCCCGCGTAGACCTGGTCCTGGGTCATCCCGCTCTTTTCCGTATAAGGGGTCAGCTTCAAGAACGCTCCCAGCAGCACAATCCCCTGCATGCGCATCTGCAAGTCGGCGACTGACGCGACGTCGCGGGCGACCTGCACCATGTCGGCGAAATAGATTCGCAAGTTGCGTTGGCGGATCGACCGCTTGTGATGTTCGGGAATGCGGTTCCAAACGTCTTGAGCGCTGCTGTACGGCGATTGCATGACCACCGAACCGCCATCGATCAAGCCCGCCAGCGGATTGCCGCTGAACAGGGCCGTCGTATCGTTCAGCACCACCAGATCGACAAATTCCAGCTCGCTGTGCAGCAAGATGTGCTTGTTCGAAATCGTCAGATAGTAGGTCGTCGGCAGCCCCTTCTTTTCCGACCCGTACTTGGGATAGGCCTGCACGTCCATGCCGAACACGTCGCCGGCAATCGTCGCGATGACCTTGTTCGTGGTCACGCTGCCGAAGCCCCCCACGGAGTGGCCGCGCATCGAAAACGAGCCCGGTTCCCGCAGGTCCGGATCTTCGGTGACCTTCAGCGCCAACGGATGATCGATCCCCAGGCAGAAGAATTCCTTGCCACCCTTGATCATGTTGTCGAACACCGCGATCAAGTCGCCCGGCTGCACGTCGCGGCTCCCCAAACCGGCCGCTCCGGAATAAATCTTCGGAATCCGGTCGATCTTCTGCAGGCCGTTCTGACCGCCGATCGCGTCGCAAAACGCCGCCTTGATCTCGCGAGTCAAGTGATTGCCCGTCGTGCTCAACGGATCATCCATCCGTTCGATCACGGTGAAGGCCGTGCAGTTCTTCAGGGCCTCGACGATTTCCTGCGACGGGAACGGGCGGAAGCAGAACACGGTGAGAGCACCGACGGGAATGCCCTTCTTGCGCAAGTAATCCACCGTGGCCAGCGCCGTTTCCATATAACAACCCATGCCGACGATGATGAACTCCGCATCGTCGCAGCGATACTTCTCGACGAAGTCGTATTTCCGCCCCGTCTTTTCGTAGAAGAGCTGGAACGCCTCCTCGACGGCCGGGCGCACTTTGTCGTAGTACGCGCGCTGGGCGATCTTGCCCTTCATGTACGAATCTTGATTCTGCACCGTGCCGCTCATCACCGGATTCGCCGGATCCATCATGTTGTAGAGCTTGCCCTCGGGCTTACCGATGAATTCCTTCATGAATTCCAGTTCCGGCAGCCGCACCTTTTCGACGGTGTGGGTGGTGAGAAATCCGTCCTGGACATTGAAAAAGGGTGTGTACGAGGCCTCGGCCGCCCGCCGAGCGATCAGGCACAGGTCGCCGGCTTCCTGGGCGTTACGCCCCAGCAGCATCCCCCAACCGACATCTGAGACGCTCATCACGTCGTCGTGACCGGCGTGCACGTTGAGCGAGTGGCTGGTGAGCGCTCGAGCGCCAATGTTCATGACCACCGGCAGTCGTTTTCCCGAAATCGTGAAGAGGACTTCCTTCATCAGGATGAGCCCTTGGCCGGACGTGAAATTCGTCACTCGGCCCCCCGTCGCCGCGAACCCCTCGCAAAACGTGGCCGCCGAATGCTCGCTCTCCGGCTCGACAAACAGCAGCGTGTCGCCCCACAAGTTCTTGTAACCGGTCGAAACGGCCGAGTTGTAGCCTCCCCCCATGTTCGTCGAACTGGTGATCGGGTACGCCCCCGACGCCTGGGTCACATTCACCTCGACATGCACCACCGCTTCCGAACCGTCGCAGGTGGTGGGAATGCCCGGATATTGAAACTTCCGTTCTTCCTTCTTGGGACTTGCCACCGGCGTATCGTCACCAGAGTTCACTTGAGAATCAGCGAGCAACGTACCTTGGGCCATCGAGGAGCTCCCACAAGCGTAAAAACCATGAAATTGCTCGATCGATCGCTGTAAAACGACCGCCGCGCAGTGTGTACGGACAGATCGGACTCAATCGAACGACGAGGGAACACGCTGGCGTTCCGGTACCATTGGATCGGCCAGCTTGACCGTCAAACTCGACTTAATCGTCTTAATCGTCAAGTTCGACCCCCAATCGCGAGCTTGAAAGCGGCCAACATATCAGGGGCGACGCGCTGAGTCAAAAACAGAGGTTGCGCCGTCTACGGAGGCTACCTAAACCATGATCCCCTTGATCGGATCGCCCTTCGACAGAGCGAACGGCCGGCCCACCTGATCGTGTTCCTCGCGGCGCGAATCAATTCCCAGCAGGTGGTAGATCGTGGCCACGAAATCGGCGGGAGTCGTCGGCGCATCGGCCGGATAGGCGCCCAGCTTGTCCGACTTGCCATGGATCACGCCACCTTGGACCCCCGCGCCGGCGAACAACACGGTGTAGACCTCGGGCCAATGCTCGCGACCGGCGTTTTTCAAAGTGACTTTCGGGGAGCGGCCGAATTCGCCAGCCACGACCACCAGTGTTTCGGCCAATTCGCCGGTCGACTCCAGATCCGTCATCAACGCATGGAACGCTCGATCAAACGGCGGAATCAAGTCTTCTTTCAAGGCCGAGAAGTTATTCCAATGCGTGTCCCAGGCAAAGCCGTTCTTGCCTTGGACGCGTTGCCAGTTGACTTGGACCAGGCGAGTTCCCGCGGCGAGCAGCCTCCGGCCCAGCAGGACCGACTGGCCGAACAGGTTTCGGCCGTATTTATCTCGCTCGCTGCGATCCGCCGAGGAGAGATCGACCGCCTTCCGCACGGTATCCGAACTGACGATATCCAGGGCTTTCGACTGATTGTCACGTAACGAATCGGCAATGGCCGACTGCCGCAAGTAATCGACCTGGGCGTCGAGCTGGTCCACGAGTCGCAGGCGGCGTCGCGCGGTCTCGACGGGCAGATTCGGGGCGAGGGGCAATTGTTCGAGTTTGTAGTGATCGTGGTTAGGGTCGCCGCCCGGCAGCAGCGGATCGAACTTTGGTCCGAGCATTCCGGCAAACTGGCCGACGCGTCGACCTCCGGCCACGTCCATGCGGTGGGGAACCATCGCGAACGGCAGCAGCGAGCCTTGCGGGGCGATCTTCGCCACGCACGCTCCCATGTGGGGCATGTCTTGCCGCGACATGTTGTTGGCGTCGGGGACCGAGCCCAGGTACGGGTAGCCGGTAAACATCCAATACGAACCGCGCGCGTGATCGTTGTGGGAGTGGTACATCGAGCGAACTTGGGCCACGCGATGCATCAACGTTGCCGACAAGGGGAGGTGTTCGCCGACTCGGACCCCTGGCAACGAGGACTCGATCGTGCCGAATTCGCCGCGAATATCCAGCGGAGCATCCGGCTTCGGGTCAAACGTGTCGTGCTGAGGAGCGCCTCCGGACAAATACAGAATTATGCAACGCCGCGCGGCGCCAAAGCTCGGGCCGCGGTTAGCGATGTCGGCTGCTCGAGCCACCGGTCCGGTCGCGGGTATCAAGTCGCTCAGAGCCAACCCGCCCGCCAGCAATCCGCCGATCCGCAACAGTTCACGACGGCTCGCAGGCTCCCCCGCATACGACGCTGGTCCAACAAGACGTAACATGAGGTGCGTACCTTTTCGCTGTCGCGGGGAATTGTCAAAGTTATTTCTTCGCACTGCCTTACACTGGCCAACGTTGATATGTTGACGTTACCGAATTCGCGGGACTCGAACAAGCTTTCTCGATCAAGCCTCGCTCGAATCGGGTTTTGTCATCCCGAACACTCCCACCTTCCGTAACGCACACCGAACCACTTCGAGCCACCTTCCGATGTCGCGATTTCCCGTCCCCGTCACGCTGCTGGCGATGTTGCTCTTCGCCGGTTCCGCCCATTGCGCCGAAGTGGGGGGCTTGCATCCGTTCGTCGAGCACGTCGAGCCCCCCGCGGTCGGTCGAGGCCAGAAAACTCGGATCGCGATTGTCGGCTCACGACTCGATCGCGCGGTCGGACTTTGGACGTCGCTGCCACAAGGCTCCTTGACCGTCACGGCCATGATCGCCTCGACCCCCGACCGAACCGAACTGGAAGTCGAAACCGCGGCCACTTGTCCCGTCGGGTTGTACGGTCTTCGACTGGCCACCGAAGACGGCTTGAGCAACCTGCACCTGTTTGCCGTCGACGACCTGGCGCCGCGAGCCGCGCTGGCCGATCCCCAAGCGGAATTTCCCGCGGCGGTCGCCGGGCAGTTAGGAGCGAGCGACCGATATCGCCTGCAGGTACAGGCTGGGCAGCGTCTGACGTTTGACGTCGTCGCCAGTCGATTCGGACACGACTCCGATCCGCTCGTCACGATTTACAACGCGAGCGGACGTCGTGTGGCGCAGCGCGACAATTCGCCGGGGCTCTTTTTCGATACCTGCTTCAGCCACACGTTTGTCGACGGTGGGGTCCACACCATCGAAGTTCGCGACGCGCGCTTCCAGAATTCGCCGCATTGGCGATACCTGCTGCGGATCGGGGATTTCCCCGCCGCCGTCACCAGTGTTCCCTCCGCCGTTCAGCCGGGCAGCACCACGACGCTCAAACTTCCGGAATTCGGAGGAGCCGAAATTCCGTTCACGCTTTTGGCCGATCAGCCGTTGGGCGTCGCCTACCATTCGATTCGTCGCCCCTCGGATCGAGCGGGCGCCTGGATTCCGCTCTTGGCGTCGCCGATCCCCAGCGTGGTGGAACGAGAGCCGAACAACAGCGGGGACGACGCGACGGTTGTGGAGGCGATTCCCGCGCTGCTGCACGGTGTCCTCGACTCGCCCGACGACCGCGACTACTTCACCTTCGACTTGAAGAAGGGGGAGCGCCTGTCGTTTCGAGCGGAAACCAGAACCATTCAATCGTCGGCGGACGTCGAACTGCGGGTGCTCGACGCGTCAGGACGCGAAGTTCAACGCTCGGACGATGTGTCGCTGCCGGGCGGAGCATTGGAAGAAGCATTCATCACCTACAACGTCGGGCAGGACGGAAAATATCGTTTGCTGGTGCGCGACGTTACACAGGCTGGAGGCAGCGACTTCACGTATCGGGTCGAAGTTCGGCACGTGAAACCGCGAGTGCAGCTCGTGGCG
>Ga0105096_10001211_pt1 | contig 10364 bp, 12 predicted proteins | sample PPLLak3cmMay2015_FD_87036 | JGI IMG/M metagenome (GOLD analysis project Ga0105096, IMG submission 87036) | Freshwater sediment microbial communities from Prairie Pothole Lake near Jamestown, North Dakota, USA - PPLs Lake P7 Core (1) Depth... | ecosystem: Environmental > Aquatic > Freshwater >...
AAGGCGGATTTCCTTTTTCCGAAGAATCCAATCCAACTGCGGTGATTTTAGTCTTAAAAGGAAGCGACTGTTTTAAGGTTTTAAAAGCATCTTCTTCACTCAAATGACGCAAATAACTCATAATCAGTAACGAAGAAACGTTTAATTTGATTTTTGCGTCGTCGCAGGCTCTTGAAATGCCATTGATGACCGTTTCAAAAGCAACACCGCGATCGGTATGGGTTTGCGGATCAAACATAATTTCGGTGTGGCGAACCTGCTGGTCGGCGCATTTTTGCAGATAGCTGTAAGTCAAATCGTAAAAATCCTGTTCGGTCACTAAAACGCCTGCGCCCTGATAATAAATATTTAAAAAATCCTGCAAACAATTGAATTTATAGGCTTCTTCAATCGCTGAAACAGAATTATAGGGAATCTTAATATGGTTTCTTTGGGCTATTTTAAACATCAGTTCAGGCTCAAAAGAACCTTCAATGTGTAAATGCAATTCAGCCTTGGGTAAATTTGCTATAAATGTTTTCATGCTACAAATTTACATAAATGAATAATTTTAATGGATTTTTGTTTGAAAATTTCTACTGAAATAGATTTAGCCTTATTTTATGAAAATATTTGAAGAATCGGGCGAATTAAGCGTGCCTTTGGTTCTTTCTAAATAATCATTAAAATAAACTTTATAGCAGCATCAAAAAATAATAAGGTTGCAGTTACGCAACCTTATTGCTTTGTGCAATCTAAAAATATTAGGAAGCTTCTGAAATTGTTGAAATTAAATCGAATTTGAATATGGCATTGCAAATAAGATCTTCATTATTATGATGATTTATGACTGAGATTAAAAGTTGTAATTCAGTGTCGTTGAATTTTGTTATTTTGGATTTAATCAGAAGCTGATCGTTTAAAAAGGCGTTTTTTAACAATTGCAATTTATAAAGGCGGGGAACGGGATAGGCAAAATAAAAATTTTCAGAAATAATATTTAAAACAAAACTTTCTATTTCGTGATACAATATATTTAAGTGCAATTCTTTTTTTGTATTGATGTCGTTTTTTGTTACGGTGAAATGTTTTTCAGGACTTTTATAAGTGTTTTCTATGGTTTTCATAATTAATTTTTTTAAGGATTTTTAAATGGCGAACTGGGGTTGGGTACTTTGCTGTAATGTAAATTGTGCTGGCATTGCACCATAATTTCCTCATAAATTTGCTGTGTGATGTTGTGTTTTTTCATAATGGTTGTTTTTAATTAATAATTTAAGGACATAAAAAAAGGCGCTTTTCGAAAAAAGCACCTTTTAAAATATTGTTTTATAATTTTAAATATCTTCAATAATAATTGAAAGTGCTTTTTTGTATCCATACTTGCTGTTGTTGCAAAATATTGCACATCGTATAACGATTACACACAACTGAAAATAAGGACTTGCCAGCCTTAATAGTTGCCATAATAATAGTTTGTATGTTAAAAAATTCTTTCATATTTAAATCAAAATTAAAAATTAATTTCAATAAATGAACATTATTTGAATAAAAGATTAAATAATATCGCATTTTCTTGTAAATTTGCAGTCAAAAATAAACCAATAAAAATTTTATGGCAAGTATTAAAAATTTAAAAAAGGATATTAATTACGTTCTTGGAGATATTATTGAAGCGTGTTATACATGGGAATTGTACAATCCTAAAGCAGGTTCAGCAGGGACAGAGGCAATTATAGATGAAGCAATTGAATCATTTGATGTTTTAATTGAGAAAGTGAATGTTAAAAAAATTGAGGACAAAAAAGCTTATTTTAAGGCTATTAATTTAGAATTGGAAAAAACAGCCCATGATTTAATTGAAAAAGTGAACAAACTTTAGTTCTTAAAAGAATCACAAATTACGCTTAAAAGTTTTTAATGTGATATTTATTGATTAAATTCACACAATAATTAGACTAATACAACGTTCTTTAATTACCAACTAAAAACCTATTAATTTATGGCAAGAGCAATGTTTGAGTACACAAAAACCATACTCGAAAAAGTCAGCTTTAATAAAGAGTTATTTAAAAAAGAATTGGAAAAAGCAGTAAACAGATTATTGCCCTATGAAATAAAAGAATTGTACTATTGGCTAAAGGAGTTTACGCTTAACAAACCGGAACTTCAATTGTGTTTGGTCTTAGTAGAAAATAATAAAAGGAGCTTTTAAGCTCCTTTTTTTTGTGGCAACGGACTAATTATTTGAACGTCGTTAAAGGCGATTACGCCTCTTATAACGCTGTCTATTACATTTTTAAGCGTTTCAATTAATTGTATTTTTAATTGGGACTTGTGATAAATAAGGCTTATTTCCCTAGCCGGAACCGGCGCGTTAAACTGGCGCAAATACTTTGTGTCTTTTTCGGCTAAATCCAATGTTTGCAAATAAGGCAACAAGGTCATGCCCAAATCTTCTTTGGCCAATTTTATCAAGGTGTCGAAACTGCCGCTCTGAATCTGGAAATGCTGATTTTTATAGCCAATGGCACTGCATAAATTGATGATATTTTCTTTAAAACAATGGCCGTCTTCCAGCAGCAAAATATCTTCAATCTGTAATTCATCCACAGCAATGGTTTTGTTTTTAAACAGGCGGTGTTCGGCAGGCACAAACCCAACAAAAGGCTCATAATATAAAACGCGCTCCATAATCTGGTCATTTTCCAGCGGTGTGGCAGCGATTGCTATATCTATATGGCCATCGGCCAATTTTTTTATAATTTCTTCCGTGGTGATTTCTTCAATAATCAGATTTACTTTCGAATATTTTTTAATAAATGTTTTTAAAAATAGCGGCAGCAGGGTAGGCATCACGGTTGGAATGATGCCCAACCTGAAATCGCCGCCTATAAATCCTTTTTGCTGGTCTATAATGTCATTGATGCGGTTGCTTTCATCCACAATGATTTTGGCCTGTTCAATAATTTTTTTGCCAACCTCAGTAAGCTGAATGGGTTTTTTGTTTCTGTTGAAAATCTGCGTGTCAAATTCTTCTTCCAGTTTTTGTATTTGCATGCTCAACGTTGGCTGGGTAACAAAGCAATGTTTGGACGCTACCGTGAAGTTTTTGTATTCGGCCACTGCCAAAACATATTTTAATTGTGTGATTGTCATTACTATCAATATTTGTGATAAAGATATTAAAACTATCAATAAAGATTATGTTTATGGTGCTTTATTTTTGCCGAAATTTGTAGTATAAAATATTACAATAAATTTAAAAATGATGAATATGAACACAACAAGTATTGGATTAGACAAAGAAAAAGCTAAAAACTTAACCATCGGTTTAAATGGTTTATTGGCAAACTTTCAGGTGTATTATCAAAGTTTAAGAGGGTTGCATTGGAATATTAAAGGGAAATCCTTTTTTGAATTACATGTTAAATATGAAGAGTTTTATACCGACTCACAGATTAAAATAGATTTGATTGCTGAGCGTATCCTAACCTTAGGCGGAACACCTTTGCATACTTTTGAAGAATATACAAAATTGTCAAAAGTGGCGGTTGCAAAAAATATCACCACTGGCGTGGATGGCGTTCAGTTGGTGGTAAATTCTTTAACAGCACTCTTATTGTTGGAAAGAGCGCTACTTGATGAATCTGCCGATGCCAATGATGAAGGAACCAATGCGATGATGAGCGATTTTATTGCAGAACAGGAAAAAACAATGTGGATGCTGAACGCCTGGTTAAATTAAAGTTTAAAGTATAAAGCTAGTTTTTAAAAAGATCAAATAGGCTAGAATCAACTATTTATAATTTAAAAAAGCAGTTTTCATAAAATTGAAAACTGCTTTTTTATTAATAGATATCCCAGAATGTCCGTTGTTTGTCCAATTCTTCTTCCTGTCTTTTATATTCTGCCACAGAAATAACCTTTAAAAACGAAGGGTGTTGTTCAATGCCAAACTCTATTTTTTCTACAATTTCATCAACAGTGTCATTTTCGTAATCAATTTCAATAGGTTTTTTAATCACCATAGATTGCAGCACGTTTCGTTTTTTGATGAGCAGCCCTTTTTTGTCGTAGGCTCTTCTGAAACCGTCAATAACAATCGGAATCACAATGGGTTTACAGGTTTTTATAATGTGTGCTGTACCGCGTCTGATTGGTTTAAAGGGTTTGGTGGTTCCCTGCGGAAAGGTAATTACCCAGCCATCGTCCAGGGCTTTTTTAATATTGCTGATGTCCGACATTTTTACCTGTCGGTTTACATTTTCCCCGGCACTTCTCCAGGTTCTGTCAATGGACACAGAGCCTACATAGGCGAATATTTTTGGCAACAGACCCGATTTCATCGTTTCAGCTGCGGCAACATAATAAATATTTAATTTTGGATTCCAGATATATCCAATGTTTTCTAAAGAATCTACCCTTCCTTTTAATGAAGCATTAAAAACGTGATACATCGCGGCAACATCCGCAAAATAGGTTTGGTGGTTGGAAACAAACAGCACATTGGTTGGGGGAAGATCCCTGATGATTTCAGAACCTTCAATTTTTAGTTGGTTGAAACGTCGATAACGTCCGTGAGAAACAACTCCAATAATTCTTACAAGCCATCTTTTTATAAATAAGATATGACCAAAAGGATTTTTTTTAAAAATCGGCATGAAATTGATTGGTTTTTTATGAAGCACAAACTTAATAAAAAATAAATTAAATTTCTTTTAATAACACTTTGATTTCATTCAGCATCATAGCTGTTGCCCCCCAAACCATAAAATTGCTCAGATTAAAACAAGGAACTGGTATGTTTTTAGCATAGGAAGTGTTTACAACTGTGGTTGTACAAGTATTTTCGCTCAACAAATCTCTTAACAATACATCAATATTTTCTTCAACCTCCTCATTTTTCATTAGGATAGGCGTGTAGTCGAGCAATCCTAAAAATGGGGTAACCATAAAATTGCTCGGCGGGATAAAAACATCGGTCATTTGTTTAAAAATATACACATCATCCGAACAAATACCAACTTCTTCCTGCGCTTCCCGAAGGGCCGTATTTTTCAGAGAATTGTCAGCCTTGTCGAATTTTCCTCCCGGGAAACTTATTTGTGATGCATGCACGCCGTTATAGTTTGCACGCAAGGTCAGTAAAAAGCAGGTTTCTCCTTGTGTATTTGGGTAAAACAGCGCCAAAACAGCCGCTTTTTGGGCATTAAGAGCTTCTAAAAATTCCTCGGAATATTTTTGCCTAAATTTTGGTGCCAGTTCAAACTGCGCATCCAATCCGCCAAGAGCTAGGTCCGACAGTTTTGAAACGCTATTTTTGAAGTGATTAAAATCCATAAATTTATAGGAGTCACATAAATTATTAACAGCAATATGCAAAGGCAAAAGCAAATAATTTGTTACTAGGATAATTATTTAATTTTCGCTTTGGCAGCCATCGCTGCACCTATAATACCAGCTTCATTTTCTGCTTGCGCAGGCGCTATAGGCGTATCGACTTCAATTTTGTTGATAAACTTGTTCACTCTTTTGCTGGCACCGCCGCCAATGATAATAAGATCGGGCGACATAATAAAATTTACGTGGTTAAAATACTTGTGAAGTCTTTTTCCCCATTTTTTCTGACTTAATTTTTCTCTTTTTCTTGCTGAATCAGCCGCATAACTTTCAAAACTTTCCCCGTGTCGGTTCATCAGATGTCCAAATTCGGTATTGGGTAACAATTTACCATCTAAAAACACCGCCGACCCAATTCCTGTGCCCAGGGTAATCATCATAACTACGCCTTTTTTGCTTTTTCCGGCACCAAAATTTATTTCGGCTATTCCTGCGGCATCGGCATCATTTACAACGGTAAATTCATTTCCTGTGGCATTTTTAAAAAGTTCGGCTACATTGACACCCTTCCAGTCTTCGTGCAAATTTCCGCCCGACATGCATTTGCCGTGTTTTAAAGGTGTAGGAAATCCACAGCCAACCGGATCTTCCCAATTAAAATGTTTTACAATTTTCTGAATAACCTTCGTAATAGCTTCGGGTGTGGCAGGTCTTGGCGTTGGGATTCTTTTTTTTTCGGCAGAAAGTGCGCCAGTTTCAACGGTGACAATTGCAGCTTTTATTCCTGTGCCTCCAACATCAATTCCCAATATTTCCATTTGCTAAATTTTTAGTAGGCCAATTTAAGGATTAATAAATTAAATATTAAAAGTTTAAAATTAAAATTGATTAAATAAAAAGACCAATAAATCAAAATTACATCCGTTCTTCAATCCATTTGCTGAATTCATAAAAATTCTTTGGTGAAACGCCATGGCCGACAGGAAATTCCTTATAGCAATGTTTGATGTCCAATTGTTTTAAAAAATCGGGCGCTTTGTTGGCCCATTCAACCGGAATTACCTGATCCACACTTCCGTGTGAAATATAAAAATCCAATTTGGAATAGTCTTTTGAGTTTAAATCTTCAGGCAATAAATCGGGGTTGACATAGCCGCTCAAGGCGATAATTTTTTGAACTTTTTCCGGGTAATTTAATGCAACGGCATAAGCTAAAATGGTACCCTGGCTAAATCCGAGCAGAAATGTTTTTTCTGGTGAAACATCATATTTCTGCTGAACTTCATCAATAAAAACTGCTATAATTTCTCTGGCTTTGATGGCTTCGGGCATATCTGAAAACTTTCCCTGCGGACTGTTGAAGTGGATGGTATACCAGGAATAACTGCCAAATCCCAATGTTTGTGGTGCTCTTGCACTTATGATGATCAAATCATCGGGCAATTCGCCCGCAAAAGAAAACAAATCTTCTTCATTGCTGCCGTAACCGTGCAGCAAAATGAGCAATGGAGTGTTTTCTGTGATTGTTTTTGGTTCTCTGGCAATATAATGCAATGCTAATTTCTCCATAATATCAATATAAAAGTCGCGTTTTTGGACGCGACTTCAAAAGTAAATTAAAAAATTGGTTAATTAATTGCTTTAAACCAATCCTGAAATAAATCGCCCACGAACGGAACCCTTTTTTCTTCGCCTTTGATAGCGCCCATTAAGCCAATAATCCAAAGCACAAACAAGCCAATGGCTAAAATTCCAACAACGAACCCTGCATATCTTGCCATAAAAGAAATTCCTATTGCAAACAGCGACAAGCCAAGCATTTGGCGGATATGAAAAGCGGCGAATGAATTGTGCTTATCATTGTTCATGATAAAGGCAATTAAAGTTCCTACCCAGGTAATATAGCTGATAATAGCCATTGTTTTTCCTTCTTGAATCGTTTGATTTTCCATAAGTTTGATTTAGTTATAAACGTTTAATTTCCTTATCTCCAGCTATTTCATAATAATAAGGAGTAAAATTTAACCTTTAGTTATTGCCTTTCCTATAAATAATTCCCCCTGCGGGGTTTAGGGTACAACAATCTTATTATTTGAAATAATGCCATACACTTTTCCATTTAAATTTTTATTCAGGAAAATGGCATTTTTGGAGGCTGATATGATGTTTTTTTCTTCAAAAGTAGAATCGTAATTGGGATTAAAAAGGGTTAAATTGGCCTGTTGTCCTTCGGCTATCGAAAAGGTTGGTAACTTAAACCGTTCCCGCGGTTTGGTGGTCAGACAATCAATTAAGGTTTCCAGTCCGATAACTTTATTCAAGGCGCCAAACAAACTTTCAAGTCCGATAGTGCCAAACTTTGCATTGCTGTATTCCACTTTTTTATGCTCAACATCCATAGGATTGTGATCACTAGTCACCATATCAATCACGCCTTCTTTGATGCCTTTAATTAACGCTTTTACGTCTTTTAAAGTTCGTAACGGTGGCAATACTTTGGTGTTTGTGTTAAAGTTTTTCAACTCATCATCGGTCAGCACCAAATGATGCGCAGCAACGCTGCAGGTGACGTTTAATTTTTTCTTTTTAGCCTCTTTAATAAGTTCAACCGATTTTGCTGTGGAAATTGTTGGAATATGCAATTTTCCGCCGGTATATTCCAAGAGAAATAAATCGCGGACAATTTGCAATTCTTCAGCCAATGAAGGAATTCCTTTCAATCCTAGTTTTGTGCTGTTGATTTCTTCGTTGACCAAACCAATGCCGGCAATGGCATTGTTCTGTGGGAAACTCAAGATTAATGCGTCAAAATTTTGTGCGTACTGCAAACCGATTTTTAGCAGATTGGCATTTGAAATGGCTTTATTATAGTCACCAAAAGCAACGGCGCCGGCGTTTTGCATATCATACAATTCTGCAATATCTTCACTTTTACCAGCTTTAGTAAGGTTTCCTATGGGGAAAAGGGACGTGGCTGAATTGGCGGCTTTGCTTGTTAAGAACTGTATGGCCGATTTATTGTCGGTGGCCGGATTGGTATTCGGATTTACGGCAACTGCTGTAAAACCGCTTCTTGATGCCGTTTTCAGTCCGTTTTCTATTGTTTCCCGATCCTCAAATCCGGGTTCTCCAAAGCAAACACTCGAATCGAACCAGCCTTGCGAAATATGGAGGTTGTCAAATTTAAGTTCTTTATAATTTTTCGGATTTTTAAGCTTTTCGCCAATTTTTGTGATGATGCCGTTTTCAATAAGAATGTCTTTAATTTGAAGGTGAAACGGACTGGAATTGTCGATAATGGTAGCAGACTTTAGAAGTAAATTCATATTTTGAAATATTTTAACAACAGCATTTCAATGAACAAAAATAGCACAGAAAATGCTAAAAACCATTTAAAAAGCCAATTGATTTTATGTTGATTTTCAATTTCATCAAAAAGATCATCGATTGATGAGAAAACGGTCACATTTTCAGCATTACCTGCCAAGGATTTTAAATTGGCGTAATTGGCGTCGCTCTCTTCCCTGTTGTAGTTTAATGCAACGGTTTTTAGTACATTACTGCCAATGGAAACTTTGTAAAATCCGCTTTGTATTGGTACGTCAGACAACATTAAATCGACTTTGTTTTGGGATACTTTTTGAAGCGGAATAAATGCACCGGTTTCATTTGAAATTTTGAGGACTTCATCTTTTCCTATACTTGCTTTGATTTCAATGTTGTTTTCTGGTGCAATCGTGTAATACAATTGTGAAGTTTTTAGGCTTGTTTTAGAAAAATTATAAAAAATGGGTACCACCACTGGCGATTGAGAAAAATCTGAAATGCTTTTGTTTAATGGCGATGCAACCCAATATAAAGTTCCGTTACCAATTTTTGTGGAGGAGATAAACGCACTGTTTTTGTCGAATTTAAGAATCGCGGAGCTGTTTCGGGAATTGTTTTGGTAATGCAAGGCTGTTTTTGGATATTGAAAATTGGTCACTTTCTTTTCAAAAACATCATCAATCAAAGGATGACCGTAATTGATGGTGGTAATTTGATGTTCATTTTCAATTTTACCGCTTATTTTTCCGGCCTGAAACGCATTTAAAAATCGGTTATAAGAATCTATATGAATGTTTTGTGAAGGAATCACCACCAAATTTCCGCCGTTTTCCATAAACTCGCTTAAACTGCGCTGCAATTCGGCAGGAATATTAGCCAGTTCATTTAAGATGATTAAATGCTGATTTTGGATGGTATTGTAATTCAATTGGGGAAGCGAGGAAGCGGTAAAATTAAACTCGTTTTCAGAATAGATTTTCGGCAAAAATTCGGTCTGATTTCCGATGCTCAATACGTTGATTTTTTCGGGTGCCGAAATTGAAAAATAAAAGTCGTTGTCGAATTCCATTCCGTCATCAACCAAGGAAATTTTTCCATTGAAATTGGCGGAATTCGTGAGCGTAAATTCAACCCTTTGCCGATGGGTATTTGCGAATTTGGCCGTAGTTTTTCCCATGAGGGTTCCGTCTTGAAACAGGGATACGGGAATCGTTTCAGTGATCATCTGATTGCTTTTTACCAAGACACTCAAGGTTGTTTCTGTTGCAGATTTTTGTTCAAGAGTCACGCTGTCCAAAAAAATGTTTGGCACTTCTTTTGGAGATAGCTGCAGCAGTGAAACAGGTGAGTTTACAATTGTAAAATCAATTTCATTTTCAGTATTAATATTTTGAAAATCAGATATTAATACTATCTTATTTAAGGTATTGGTTTTATCTGAAAAATTGCCTTTTGCTTCCAGTAAAACGGTATTTAAATCAAGCTTATTTGGTGAATATTGTAGGTTTATCAATTCATTTTTTAAACCAGTGGCATCTAAATTCTTCAAATTATCCTCGTTGGTGATCAGCGTAAAAGTGCTGTTTTGAAGGTTGTTGTTTTCAATAATTTTTTGGGCGGCGCTTTTCAGCAATTCCCCTTTTTCACCCTTTGCCTGCATGCTGTAAGAATTGTCTAAATAAATGGTGACATTCACTTGTTGCTGCGTTGATGAT
>Ga0105096_10001212_pt1 | contig 10364 bp, 8 predicted proteins | sample PPLLak3cmMay2015_FD_87036 | JGI IMG/M metagenome (GOLD analysis project Ga0105096, IMG submission 87036) | Freshwater sediment microbial communities from Prairie Pothole Lake near Jamestown, North Dakota, USA - PPLs Lake P7 Core (1) Depth... | ecosystem: Environmental > Aquatic > Freshwater >...
TAGAGAGAAGTGCTAAGGTTGCCGGTTACAAGAGCAATTTATACCCCTATGGCACATAAAATATCAAGCAGCAGGCACCTGCCCGCCTTCACCTTGCAAGAGCTGTTAATCGTATTGGTAATTATGGGCATCCTCATTTTATTGGCCCTGCCCAACCTCATGCCGCTCATCAGCAAAACCAAGAGCATGGAGGCCCAAATAAACCTGAAGCACGTGTACACCCTGCAGCGCAGCTACTTTTTGCAGTACAGCAAATACAATGCTTCGCTAGAGGAACTGGGTTTTGAGCACGAAAAAACGATAGAAGAAAACGGCAATGCCAATTACCGCATCCAGATCGTTTCTGCTGAAAACGGCAGCTTTATAGCCAGGGCCACCGCCTTGGTAGATTTTGATGGCGATGGCCAGTTTAATGTGTGGGAAATAGACCAGGACGAACAACTGCGTGAGGTAACCAAAGATTAACTGAAAAACAAAGCGCCATGTGGTACCCCATCGCCCAAACCCTGCTGCTTGCCCGCATGAGTTGGGAAGACTTTACAACCCGCACCATCAACCTGTGGCTGTTTATCGCCTGGGGTGTGGTGGTGGCTTTTGGCCCGCATCAAGATTACCTCACAGTGCTACTTAATATTGGCATCACCTTGGCGCAGGTGCTGGTTATCCTGCTCTATACCGCCCTAAAAAGCAAGGGCAAGCAACTCAATCTCTTTCACTATATCGGCCTGGGCGACCTACTGTTCATGGCCATTGCAGCGGTACACCTTCCGGCACTCCTGTTTCAGGCGGGGCTGGTGCTTGCACTCATCCTCAGCCTGCTTTACGGGTGGTTGCGTGGGTCGTCTACCCAACCCTTGGCCGGAATGTTTGCTCTTGTAACGCTAGCCGCGCACTGGCTGCTGTACAGTAAGGTCGCCCTTTTTACCAATACCCAAGCGCTATGGCCCTAAGCGAACCTACCACCCTAGACCCCGCCATGTTGCGGCAACTAACCCCGGCCCAGGCCCACCGCTACCGCATTGTGCCATTTGGCCGCGAAAATGGCGCACTGCAACTTTATACCGACCACCCACACCCGCAACGCCTGCAGGCCGAACTGCGCCTAGTGCTTGGTACCGCCACCGCCCTGCACCCCCAGCCAACCGATTGGGTAAGCCGTGCTCTTGCCCAGCACTACCGGAAAAACGAAGCCCCGGCACTTACGGGCACCACCGACTTTATTGACAAATTACTGCATGATGCGCAAGGGCTGGGCAGCAGCGATATACACGTAGAACCCGGAGAAGCGCAAGGCCGCGTGCGCATGCGCGTGGATGGCAAACTGATAGAGCGCTACCAGATACCCAAAGGCGAGTACACAGCCGTGGTGAACAAAGTAAAAGTGCGCAGCGGTATGGACATCAGCGAAAAAAGGCTGCCGCAAGATGGACGAATAAGCACCGGGGCCGGCAAAAACGGCCTCGACCTGCGCGTGAGCACCTTGCCCGTGATGCATGGTGAGAAAATCGTGCTGCGTTTGCTGGGCCGATCAGCCGGCAACCTGACCTTAGAGAATACAGGCATGGACCCTGCGCAATTGGCCCAATACCGCAGCGCCCTGCAAAAACCCCACGGAGTAATCTTGATAAGCGGCCCTACCGGAAGCGGAAAAACCACCACCTTATACGCCACCCTGCAAGAAGTGGCAGACAGCAGCCGCAACGTGCTAACCATTGAAGACCCCATTGAGTACACCTTGGAAGGCATCGCACAAGTGCAGGTAAAAGAGCAAATCGGCCTTGACTTCCCAACCGCACTGCGAACCTTTTTGCGGCAAGACCCAGACATCATCATGGTGGGAGAGATACGCGACCCGGAAACCGCCCGCATGGCCATCCGCGCCAGCTTAACTGGCCATCAGGTACTGAGCACCATACACACCAACAGCGCCTGGGATACCGTGATGCGGTTGCAAGACATGGGCATACCCGCCTATTTGGTAAGCAGCACCCTCGCGTTGAGCGTGGCTCAACGCTTGGTGAGGTTGGTTTGCGCAAACTGCAAAAGTGAAGTACCGTTTAGCGACAAAAAGCTGCTGGGCGAGTATGCATCAAAAGCGCCACACGTGCTGGCCCGTGCCGTAGGTTGCGAAGCATGCCACTACACCGGCTACAAAGGGCGAAAAGCCATTTACGAAATTCTGGTGATAGACGACACCCTGGCCGAAGGCCTGAAACAAGGAACCTTGAACAAGCAACAGGCCTATGCCCACGCAAAAGTGAGCAGCCTGGCCACCCAGGCCCTTGGCCTGTTGCACACCCAGGCAACCACCTTAGAAGAAACCCTTCCCTATTTTTTAGCATGAAGAAAAACGCTGCACAACCTTGCGGAGCGCCAAGGCGCAAAACACCCATCCGTTGGGTTTGGGCCGTTGTGCTTTTTACCCTGCTGGCAGGGCACGCGTATGGGCAGGCCGATGCTCGCCTCACGGCCATAAAAGCCAATTTGCAGGCCTTAGAAGTAGAATCTCCCGGCCTTTCGGAGAAAACAGAGCTCAGCGTAAGCGGCATTCCGCTGGATGAATTTTTGCGCGCACTGGCCAAAAATCACAAGCTCAACCTAAACATAGCCGTGGGTTTGCAGGATGCGGTAACCAATAACTTTAGCAACGTTACGGTAGCCGACATCCTGTATTTTTTGGCCGAAACCTACAACCTTGATTACCGGATAACCACCAACATCATCCATATCACGCGATACCAGCCAACGGTAGAGCCCATCATTTACGCACCAAAAAACCTGAGCATTACCTTGGATAGTGCCACCCAGCGGCTCACGGTGAACTTCAAGAATGACAGCATCCAATTGGTGGCGCAGCAACTCAGCATCATCACCAACGAAAACATTGTATTTGCACCCGCACTGTCAGGCAAGCGGGTAAGCTTGTACCTGCAAGGGGCTACCTTGTACAAAACCTTAGAGCAACTGGCCTTTGCCAACCAAATGAATCTGGAGTATGAAGAAGACAGTACCTAACGCCTGTTGCCGCCCGATGCCGCCAACCCGCAAAAAGACAAGGCCAATCCGCGTAAGCCGGGCCGCGTAGCTACTGAGGCTGTGTTGTTTGTGCAAAACCCGGACAGCAGCTACACCCTTCAGGCCGACAATCAGCCCATAGGTGCCATCATCGCCACGATGTTTGGCCAAACCGAAAAAAACTTGTTTTACTACGCACAGCCCACGGGTAACCTTTCGGTTAGAGCCATTGATACCAGTTTTGACCGATTGCTCAACCAGGCATTTTCAGGCACCAAGTACACCTTCAGAAAAGCGGGAGACACGTATTATGTGGGTGAGCGCAGCCAGGAAGGCATGCGGGCAACCCAACGGCTGCACCTGCAGTACCGCAGCATCGATAAAATAAAAACCTACATCCCCGCCAACCTGATGCAAGAGCTGCAGGTGGTAGAATTTCCGGAGCTAAACAGCCTGGTTGTTAGTGGCAGCTACCCGCAGATACAAGAGTTGCAAGCCTATTTTAAGGAAATTGACAAGCCGGTACCGGTCATCCAAATCGAAGTGATGATTATTGACTACAACCGCAACCATGACATAAACGTGGGCATGGAAATGGGCATTGGCGACCAGCCCGTAAAAAGCGGAGGAACCGTAAGTCCCGGAATCGATTACACGCTGGGGGCGCAGTCCATCAACCGCATTATATCCGGGTTTAATGGTTTTGGCAGCCTAAACCTTGGGCCGGTAAACCGCAACTTCTACATCGGCCTGCGGTTAATCTTGCATTGGCGGGCAATTTCCTTGAGGTATTGGTTTCCATTTTGATTTGTATAAACCATGTTGAACAGTTTTCCTGTTGGGTTAATGTAACGGAGCGCCATATTGCTCAACTTCATCACAACCACTTTTGCATGCTTCTTGGTTTTACGCGGTGTAAAAGCCAAACGATTTTCAATGATATTATACGCGGGTAATGCTTTCGCGATCGCCTTACCGGAGGCCGGTATAACAAGCGAACAAAATTGGCTGCAAGTATGCTAGTTAGCCGAATGTCTAATTTGCAGTCAAGTGTAGTGTTTTGTGCCCCGTAACATCCCGCTAAATTTATAAGCTCTGGCCTATAAGACGATATCAGCCCGATGAGCTGTGACGGCTCAGTAGCCTGTTTGGGCAGAGCCTCACCCTCATCATCAGCAGCAATCAATACATCATCACCCATTTTCACACCCCCTGGCATCAATACATCCAAGCCAGCAAGCGCGTGTTTAAGGTAGATGTAAACCCCAATCACCCTGCCGCAGCCACCCTGGCCGCAGGGCAAAGCATCCGATTGATGCACAACTTTCTCATCCAGAAAAAAACTCGCAACTGTGGATCCAGCAGGATTGGAAAATTGAGCTTAGAACTGAGGAAAATTTGATAGGTTAGCCATAACCCCGCGTCAGGGATTGCAGCAGGCTACCCCCGAAACTTCGGGGTAGCGCGTAAAGCCCGCCCGGACGCCCAAGAATTACAACTTATCGAACAGCGCCATTTGTTCATCCTTTCGTTTATCGACAATCTTGCCGTAAATCTGCGTGTCTGTAATTTTACTATGACCTAAAAAAGTTTGCAACACAGTAATATCGCCCCCAAGGGTTAAAAAGGCTGTGGCAAAAGTGTGACGGGCGATGTGCCAGCTTATTTGCTTCTTTATTCCGCAAGAGCGGGCCACTTCCTTTAAAAAGCGGTTCCCAGCCTGGTTGGTGTAAACCTTGGTAAAGAGTTCACCATCATCATTTATAAACTGCCGTGCTTTGTTATTCAGTTTAAGACTAAGCATTTTGCCTCTCCCCTTCGTTTTCTGAGGCACGAAAACTAGATTATCGCCAACAATATTATCTCGATTAATTAAGGCAAGGTCACTATATCGCAAGCCAGTGAAACAGGCAAATAGAAAAACTTGCAGTGTATTGCGATGGACTTCCGGGCAAAACTCGGAGGCATAATAGCGTTCGAGCTTGGCAACATCGTCCAATGTTAGGTAAGTCCTGGTGCTGACCATGGTTGGCAGCTTGATAGACTTGGGGTCAAAGTCAAACTGAAAACCATCTATTTCTTTGGCATAGCGCAGATAAGTTTTTACCCGCTTAAGCATACTGTAAATGGTGTTCGGTCCATTTCCCCTTACCTTAACCATCCAGGTGCGCAAGTCCTGAATCAATCGGGCATCAATGTCTGAAAAGGGAATAACCGCTTTAAACTGCCGTAGTTTGCTAACGCCAGTTTTATGATTGCGGTAGGTTTCATCGCTGATTAAGTGCTTTCTCTCTTCAATCGCCTGATCCATGTACGCAAGGAAATCCAATTGCGGAGCTGGATTGGTAAATCGTTTTACAAATTCTTCCAGAGTGAGCACCTTTCCGGTAAGCCGGGCTCTCACAAGAATATCGTTGATATGTGCCTTATGCTGATTAATGATAAGGTTCAAGTCGGCCACAATGCGGGTATTGCCCCTAACCGATTGACCTTGCGCATCCCATGCAGCAGCCGGAACACTGACGTTCATGGGTAGATACACCTTGCGTCTGTTCTGGATGCAAAGCACATAGAGTCTTTGGGTACCATCTTTCTGGGTGTACCCTTTGCTAATGATTTTAACAGAAAGTTCTCCAATCATTTTGCCTTGGAGAACATTGGGGAACAATGGTAAAAATGCTTGGGCTTTTGGCATACACTGTAGTTTTTAGGCAACAGTGCCTGAGAACAGCCATAAACCTGCTTAACGGGCCCATAGGGCATAAAAAAGGGGATTTGAAGGTAATCTTCAAATCCCCTAAGTTCTTTTGCTTCACTCGCTAATCCGTAAGACATTACTGTCTTAGCGGTCTGGACGGGACTCGAACCCGCGACCCCGTGCGTGACAGGCACGTATTCTAACCAACTGAACTACCAAACCAAAAAAAGTAATGTTTCCATCTCCCGCAACAGCGAGACCAGCTTGCGCTGCTTATTTTGTATTGTCCGTTTTAGGCGTGAAGCAAAACTTGAAGAACTGCGTTTTTTCTAACGCGGGTGCAAATGTAACCCAATTGTAATTTGCCGCAAATATCTAAACAACTTTTTATCGCGCTAAAAAAGCTTGCCGCGCTTTATCATGTAGGCCTGCAAAACTTCATTAAAACCGCGGTTAATGTCTGCCTCTACAAAGTCTATGCGATACTGTGTGCAACGCAGCTTTAAAGCCGCCAATCGGGTAGTGCTTTGCTGCAAATACGCCTCTCTCACATCTGCCGGATTAACCTTTACATGCTCCCCCGTTTCCATATCTACAAAGCGATATGGGCGGTTTTCAAAATCAAATTGGCCTTCTAATTTTTTATCGGTTACATGAAAAAGTATGACTTCGTGTTTGTTGTAGCGCAAATGTTGCAGCGCATCAAAAACGGCATCCTGATCTGCTTTTGATCCTTCTATCATATCGGAAAACAGAACCACTAAACTCCGTTTGTGCAATCGCTCTGCAATTTCGTGCAGCGTGGTCGCTAAATCAGTAGCGCGTGCGGCTTTCGGATTTGAGTCCGGCTTCAGCAATTCGCTCAATTGCGCATACAGCAGCAATTGATGCTTGAGGGTGTTGCTAGATCGGCTGTGAAAACGGATGGCATCATCAAAAAGCGTAAGCCCGCTGGCATCGCGCTGCCTGCGCAAGAGGTTTACCAAGGCGGCTGCGGCATACACAGCAAAACCCAGCTTATTACTATTGTCAATGCTATTTGTCCGCTCGCGCGGGAAGTTCATTGAGCCGCTGATATCAAGTAAAATGTGGCAGCGGAGGTTGGTTTCTTCTTCATACCGCTTTACAAAAAGGCGGTCGGTGCGGGCGTAAAGTTTCCAATCAATATGCCGCGTGCTTTCTCCTGTATTGTAAAGGCGGTGCTCAGCAAACTCTACGCTAAAACCGTGGTACGGGCTTTTGTGCAAACCGGTAATAAACCCTTCTACTATTTGGCGTGCCAAAAAGTCGAGGCGCTCAAAGTCGCGTACTTGCTGTTGATTAAAATCCGTCACTGTGTTTTGCTATTGGCCGAAAATAAAAAAACCGCCCCGGTAAGAGACGGCTTTTACTATAAAATTGTTGCCTAGAGGTGAGCTTTTAATTTGCTTTCCAGCACATTTTTTGGTGCTACACCCACTTGCTTGTCTACCACTTGTCCATTTTTAAAAATGAGAAGCGTTGGTATGTTGCGAATGCCGAATTGTGCGGCAACGCTTTGATTCTCATCAACATTAACTTTACCAACTACGGCTTGGCCGCTATACTCCTTGGCCAATTCTTCTACAATTGGGCCTACCATGCGGCAAGGGCCACACCATTCTGCCCAAAAATCTACCAAAACCGGTTTGTCTGATTTTAGTACTTCGGCATCAAAATTTACATCTGTTAGTTCAAGAGCCATTCTATTTGCTTTTAGTGAATTAATCTACTTTTAAAAAACGCCCCGCAAAAGTAAACGTATTATCTAGGTTTCCGTAGCTGATAGCGTGTGTTAATCGCTTCATAAGCATTCTTAATTTAGATGTATATCTAAATGTCCGAGGGCCATTAACTCGTCAATAAACTTCTTGTTTAACCCCACGGTAACTTTTTTCGGTAGCAGTTTAACCTCTAGTGCCTGCATGGCGTACATCACTTTTATTTTCAACCGATTTTTACCTGGATTTGTCTTAAAAAGCTCGACCATACTTTGGATGCGCTGCTCGGTTACATGCTCTAAACTCATCCAAATTTCCGCGTTCTGGGTGTATTCTTCAAACAAGGCAGAAAGCAGTTTTACATCTAACACATCAACCGTTAGTTCTTTCTCCAGCCGTTCGCCAAAGCGCCTTGTGCGCTCATTAACGCGCACTTTTAGCCAAACCATTTGTTCGTTATCAAAAAAGTGGCGGTGCTTTAAGTAGGTATCAGTAAAGAGTTTAAACTCGTAATCACCGCTATAATCTTCCACCTTAAAAATGCCCCAGCCATTGCCGTTCTGCGCTACGCGATGATTTACGCTGGTTACGATGGCGGCAAAGCGATACTCCTGCCCCACTTTACCTTCTAAGGTGGCTAAATCCATGAGGGTGCCGCTTGTAAAGTATTTGATTTCGTACTTGTAAGCATCCAGCGGATGGGCGCTCAGATACATGCCGTTTACCTCCTTTTCTTTGCGCAGCGCAACCATTTGCGGCCATGTATCAAGCACGGGCAAGGGTGGAGTTGGCAAGCTAACCGCGCTGCTCTCTCCAAACAAACTTACTTGGGCGCTATCTTCTGCCGACTTTGCACTTTGGGCGTAGCGCATTACTTTTTCAAGAAAGGTTTTGCCATCGCCATCATCAGCAAAATACATGGCGCGGTGCTCGTTTGGGAAGCTATCAAAAGCTCCGCCCAAGGCTAAACTTTCTAGCGTGCGCTTGTTTACAATGCGTTGCTCAAGCCGGCCCACCAAATCGAAAATATTCTGATAGCGGCCGTTCTCTGCGCGCTCGTTAATGATGTGCTCCACTGCATTTTCGCCAATGCCCTTCATGCCACCCAAACCGAAGCGAATGGCGCCTTGCGCATTTACCGTAAAACGATATGCTGATTCATTAACATCAGGACCAAGCACGGCAACATTTGCCTTTTTGCATTCTTCCATAAAAAAGGTAACCTTCTTTATGTCGGCCATATTATTGCTCAAAACTGCGGCCATATACTCAGCCGCAAAATGCGTTTTTAGATATGCCGTTTGATAAGCAATTAAGGCATAACAGGTGCTGTGGCTTTTGTTGAAGGCGTAACTCGCAAAGGCCTCCCAATCTTTCCAAATTTTTTCTACCACCTTTTCTGGATGGCCTTTTTCTGCGGCCTGTTGCACAAATTTGGGTTTCATCTTATCGAGCACCGAGCGCTGCTTTTTACCCATGGCTTTGCGCAAAACATCCGCTTCGCCTTTGGTAAAACCAGCAAGTTTTTGGCTCAACAACATCACCTGCTCTTGATACACGGTTATGCCATAGGTTTCCGCCAAGTACTCCTCCATCTCCGGGAGTTCGTAGGTTATTTTTTCTGTGCCGAGTTTGCGCGCCACAAACTTCGGGATGTACTCTAATGGCCCCGGGCGATACAGCGCGTTCATCGCAATTAAATCGCCAAACACTGTTGGCTTAAGCTCTTTGAGATATTTCTGCATTCCGGCACTTTCATACTGAAAAATGCCCACGGTTTCGCCCCGCTGAAAGAGTTCATACGTTTCGGCATCATCTAACGGAAATTCATCAGGATCAAGATCTAATCCATGCCTTTGCTTGACCAACCTGACTGCCTCTTTAATGATGGTTAAGGTTGAAAGACCGAGGAAATCCATTTTTAAAAGCCCGGCACTTTCTACCACTGCATTGTCAAATTGCGTGCACCACATGTCGCTATCTTTCACCATACTCACAGGTATCAGCTCGCGGATGTCAGTTGGGGTGATAATTACCCCGCATGCATGGGTTCCGGTATTGCGCACAGAACCTTCAATAACGCTTGCTTGTTGCAATGTGCGGCTTTCTAAACTTGCTTCGTTAAAGCGTGCGCGGAGGGCTTGTGCAAGGTCTAAATCTTCGCCATTAAACTGGCTTTTTATTTCGCTATCCGTTTTTTTGAGGAGGTCTTGCAGCGATGCGTTGAGGGGAACCAATTTGGCCAAACGGTCAGTATCGCCCAAAGGCAATTCTAAAACACGGCCGGCATCCCGGATGGATGATTTTGCCGCCAAGGTGCCATAGGTAATAATCTGCGCCACCTGGCTGCTGCCATATTTATCAATTACATATTTAATCACTTTTTCTCTGCCAACATCTTCAAAATCGATGTCAATATCCGGCAGGCTTACCCGCTCTGGATTTAGGAAACGCTCAAAAAGCAAATCGTATTTGATGGGATCTACATTGGTGATGCCGGTGCAATAGGCCACTGCAGAGCCCGCGGCACTGCCGCGGCCAGGCCCAACCGAAACATCCATTTTTCGCGCAGCCGCACAAAAATCTTGTACGATGAGGAAGTAGCCCGGGTAGCCAGTTTTGGCAATGGTTTGCAATTCAAAATCGAGGCGCTCAGTAATCTCCGGAGTAATTTCTGCGTACCGCTTTTTGGCGCCTACGTAAGTAAGGTGGCGTAAATAGGCGTTCTCTCCCCGCTTTTGGCCGTCCACTTCATCTTGCGGATCTATAAATTCATTTGGGATGTCAAAATTTGGGAGGAGCACATCGCGCTGCAACTCATACATCTCAATTTTTTCGAGGAGTTTCTGCGTGTTTGTTAGCGCATCGGGCAGATCTGCAAATAAGGTTTGCATCTCGGCCGTGCTCTTAAA
>Ga0105096_10001214_pt1 | contig 10357 bp, 7 predicted proteins | sample PPLLak3cmMay2015_FD_87036 | JGI IMG/M metagenome (GOLD analysis project Ga0105096, IMG submission 87036) | Freshwater sediment microbial communities from Prairie Pothole Lake near Jamestown, North Dakota, USA - PPLs Lake P7 Core (1) Depth... | ecosystem: Environmental > Aquatic > Freshwater >...
ATTCAGAGGTTCCCGCGACACAGGGATGTGTCGCCAAATCAGCGGCGTCAAGCCGTTGATTTGTAGGTTGCTCGAAAAAGACAAATGACACTTTTCGGCTGCCGCACCCTGGTAATGTCAGGATGGCATGGATCAGGACTTCCTTGGTCAATTGTCGATGGAGTAGCCTGGTATGACGGTCAAACAGGGGTTCGTGTTTTTCAGTGTAACGCTGTTGCTGCTGGCAGGCGTGTGGAGCGCGTACTGGCCGCCCGCCGCGTGGTCATTGCTCCTGCTGCTGCCAGTGATCGCACTGGGTGTTTATGACCTGCTGCAACGCAGGCACACCATATTGCGCATCTATCCCGTGCTGGGGCATGTCCGTTTCATGTTTGAATCGGTCCGCAAGGAAATACAGCAGTACTTCGTGGAGTCGGAAATCGATGGCACACCTGTGAACCGGGAGTTCCGCTCGCTGGTCTACCAGCGCGCCAAGGGCGACACTGACACACGGCCTTTCGGCACCATTTTCGATGTCTATGCCGATGGCTATGAATATATCAATCACTCGCTGGCGCCCTGCGCAATCGGCGATCGCAATCCGCGTATTATTTTTGGTGAGGGCCGCTGCGCCCAACCTTACGCCGCTTCGCCTTTGAACATTTCGGCGATGAGCTACGGCGCTCTCAGTAAAAACGCCATCATGGCGCTGAACAAGGGTGCAAAACTGGGCGGTTTTGCACACAACACCGGCGAGGGCGGCCTGAGCCCCTATCACCAGAAATTTGAAGCCGATGTCATCTGGCAGATCGGTACTGGCTATTTTGGTTGCCGCAACGAAGCGGGCGGGTTTGATGCCGCGCAGTTTGAGCAGACGGCCAATTTGCCTCTCGTCAAAATGATAGAGATCAAGTTGTCGCAGGGGGCCAAGCCCGGTCATGGCGGCATCCTTCCCGCCGCCAAGCTGACCGAGGAGATTGCCGCCATACGCCATGTGCCGATGGGACAGGATGTGGTTTCACCGGCGGCCCACAGCGCCTTCAGCACACCTATGGGTCTACTGGAGTTCGTGGTCTTACTACGTGGGTTAGCGGGTGGCAAACCGGTCGGTTTCAAGCTGTGTATCGGCAATCAATCCGAATTCCTCGGGATCTGCAAGGCCATGCTCGAAACCGGCATCAGGCCGGACTTCATCACCATTGACGGCGCGGAAGGCGGCACCGGTGCAGCCCCGGTCGAACTGACCAATTCGGTCGGGACACCATTGCTTGACGGGCTGATATTCGTCAACCGCGCCCTGCAGGGTACGGGTCTTCGGCAGCACACCCGCCTGATCGCCGCCGGCAAGGCCCTGTCCGCATTTCACCTGCTCAGGCTGTTGGCATTGGGGGCCGACACGGTCAACGCGGCACGCGCCATGATGTTCGCCCTTGGATGTTTGCAATCCCGCAATTGCAATACGGACAAGTGCCCCACCGGTATCGCCACCCAGGACCCGGCGCGATACAAGGCGCTGGATGTCGAGTTGAAAGGCCAGCGCGTGGCGAATTACCACAAGGCCATGATCCAAAATCTCCTGGAATTGATGGCCGCCGCCGGGGTGAAAGGACTCGCAGACCTGACACCGGCCCATATCAACCGGCGCATCGGTGGCACCGCTGTCAGGAACTATGCTGAAATGTATCCACCCATCCCGGATGGCTGTCTTTTACAGGCGTCCACGATACCGGCTGATTGGCGCACGGCATGGAACAAGGCCGCTGCCCACCGCTGGTAAGGGTGTTTTATTAGACCGGAACGACAAAAAAACCGGAGCAGACCACTTGTTTAAAAACATCCATGTGTTGCTGTTGCTGATGGTTCTTGCTTTGTCGGCCGTTGGCTGCGGCACTGCCTTGCAGCAGGAACAGGCCCATGCCGATGTTCCTGCCTGTCGCATTATCTACGACGCCGGCAGCAGCATGACCCGTCTGTTTGTTTACCAGCAGACAGCCGCAGGCTGGCTGCCGCATCCGGGTCCCGGCACGGACGCGCTGGCCGACCCCATACGTGGCAAGCGCGGCAAAACCATGGCCGACATTGATAGCGTGATCGACGCTTTGCTCGGGGCGCTGTCCGACCTGCGCAGTGACGGCCCGCTTGAAGAGAATGGAAAACCGCGCTGGCAGGCATTTGACTGGCAGCGGCAATGCAGGGTTGAATCGGCAGCTGTCTATGGCACGGCCGGCATGCGCATGGCGCAACAACAGGATGCCGCAGCCAGCGGTCTGCTGTGGAAAAAGCTCAATGCAAGACTCGCTGCAACACTGGGGATGCCGGTAACCACACGGACGCTGTCGGAATACGAGGAAGGACTGTACGCCTGGCTGGCACTGCGCGAATCACAGCCCGATGCAAATTTTGGCATCGCCGAGATGGGTGGAGCCTCACTCCAGGTGGCCTTCCCCTGCCGTAGTTGCGAGGGCGCCAGGCAGGTCCGGGTGAAGGACCGATTGGTGCCGGTATTCAGCCGTTCATTCCTCGGCTGGGGACAGGATGAGGCCTGGCACAGGTTTGGTCACGTAGCGGAGTGCAAACGTGGCGCCGGTGCGGATGATCAGGGCTGGCAAATTGCTGATTGCGAGTCCGGCGTGGCGGGGTTTGCCGACGTTGCCGCGGAGGTCAGGCGCAACCTGGAGGAAGCGCAAGGCCTGCGCTGGTATCTGACCGCAGCATTCCGTTACATGCGCAACAGCGATATTGAAGATTTTTGCCAAAAGGGGGTCGACAGCGGATTCGAACCGGAATCTTCATGTTTTCGTGCGATCTACCTGCAAAGTGTCATAAAGACCCTTGCCTTGCCGCCTGCCGCTGAAAAAAGTGCTGCGAACTGGACACTGGGCGCCGTGGTCTGCGCGGCTACCCGGTGTCTCGAAACCCGTTGAGAATTGTATCGCTCGTCAGTCCTTGTCGGGTACCTGCACTTCGCCTTGCACGCCATTTGACCGGATCTCGCCACTGCTGTCCCTCTGCACGCGGAAATCACCGCCAATGTCACTGGCGCTGATATCACCGGATGAATCACGTTCAACCACGAAGTCGCCGCTGACCCGCGAAACATCGATATCACCGGAACTGTCGGACACGACCAGCACGCTGCCATTGACGTCCCGCGCATTAATGTCGCCGGAACTGTCGGATTCGATGGTCACGTCATCCTCAGCCCCTTCAATATCAATTTCACCGCTGGAGTCCGAGATCGTAATGGTCCCGCGGGCATGCTCGACTTCGATATCGCCCGAGCTGTCCTCGATCTGCACGTCGGAAATTTTTTTCAGCAGCATATCGCCACTGCTGTCCCTGACATCGAGCGCCAGGCCGTCGGGCACCTCGATGTGCATATCGAGCATCAGGTAAGTCGTGCCAAATGACCAGTTGCCATCCGTGGCGGGCAGGTTTGCGGCAATCCCTGCTTGTTTTCCAGCTGTGGTTTCTACATCCGATTGCTCCAACCACGCTTCCCTCGAAGCACAGACCCTGCCGTGGATAACGGCCACGTTCGTACCCGGCACGCCGACGACATCCAGTTCGCCCGCGGCGGCGGTTATTGACAGCCGCTCACTGTTTGACAGGTCCAGCGTCTTCTCGATTTTCTTTTCGAATTTACACTCGCCGGCAGCAGCATTGCTGCTGAACTGGCAGATCAGCAGGGCGACCGGTACGATGGCCCAGAAACGGAGCGGAAAGGTCAGGGCGGTTGTCTTCATTTTCATTGTCCTCACTGCAGAAAATTCAAAGGTTAGCAGGTTTCAAGAGCAAGATTTGAGCCACTTGAAGGTGCCGGTCCGGATTAACCACAAGGGCCGTGCAGCAGTCGCGTGGTTCCTGTGGGTAAGACGCCGGGATGAGCGGAATGGTTGTTTTTAACACGCAAGTTGCGTGACAGGGAGCGGTGAAGGTGCCACCGGGAAGCAGTTTCCGCCGGTTTCCCGGCGGGTTGCAGAATTTGGCCTGGTCAACAGAATATTGCCAGGTCCCGCGGTAAACAGGTGATATCAACCGGCGAGTGGCCGCAGAACTCGCCGTCAGGACCGAGCGGAAAACCCTGTGGCGATGAGATGCTGATATGCGTGGCCTGACAGGTTGATACTTCCGCGTATTCGACATGCCGTCCGCTATAAATGCTCGGAAACAGCTTCAGTAGCCGGCGCCGGGGCAGGCTTGCAAGGATGGTCACATCCAGTCGGCCGTCATCGAGCAGGGCTGCTGGCGCCATCAGAAAATGCGTACCGGTGTAACGGCTGTTGGAAATTGCGACAAACACGTTGTTGCTTTGCCGGGCCTGGCCGTCGATCTCCATGCGCAACGGATAACTCTTCAGTTTCAATACCTGCCACAAGGTGGCCAGCGTATAGGCCGGTTGGCCGAGAAATTTCAATTTCCGTGCGGCCAGGCTGGCGTCGACCGCGAAACCCATCAGCACGATATTCAAAAAGTAAAAACTCCGATCTGCCGCTGTCACCAGGCCGACGTCGACCTCGCGGGTGCGTCTGCGCTGCAGGATATCGATGGCGCTCATCAGCCCGTCCGCCGGTAAATTCAACTCGCGCGCAAACGCGTTACCCGTGCCGATGGGCAACAGGCCGAGGGGTACGTGCTGTGCCTTCGGGTGCCGGTACAGGCCATTGAGAACCTCAAACACCGTGCCGTCACCGCCCGCCGCAACCACGCCGTCAAAACCCGCAAGCGCAGCGCCTGCGACCAGTTCCGTGCCATGTCCCGGATGCGCGGTGGGCATGAATGACGCGTCAATACCGAGTTCTTTAAAGCGGGCCCTGATGGGCGCAAGTTTATGCGCTGCCCGGCCGTGGGCGGCATTGGGGTTAAAAATAACAAGCAGCTTCAAATGGATAAGTTTCCGGTTTTCAGGTGTTATGGAACCTCTGATTAATTCAGAGGTGCCCGGCCATTCTATTGTACTGATGGTTTGTTTGGTATCCTTGCACGGAACTGCGGAAGGAACCAAAGATCCGGCACGGAAATGGCGACGGAAATGGCGACCGGCAAGACAAGTTTCGTTCGAAAATTGTACCTTGCGTTTGGTGCGATGCTGGTCATCACGCTGGCGTTGGCATGGTACTTCTATGACAGTGTGCAGTGGTTTGAATATGACGTGGAACGCGTCACCATCGCCAACACCTTACTGAACGCCCAGCGTACGCTTGCCGCGCAGACTGCTGAGAAGATCAACCTGATTGAAGAAGCTGTGGCCAACGAGCGGATCGGCGATCTGGCGCGCTGGCACGACAACGACCAGTCCCTGCGAACCGCAATTATCGATATCCGCCAAACGCTTGCCGAAGAACTCGGTTTAAACAAACCCGGCAACGATGCGGGCGGGATGGCGGTTCTCGACGAAATGGAACGCCTGGCCAAGATCATCTTAGCCGCCGGCGAGGTCATCCGCACGTCCCTGGAGGAACAAAGACCCATTGAGGCACGCACCGAGCTGGAAATGTTGCGCAGTTCAGGCACGGCGGAAATATTCGATGAACTGATGGCGGAAACGCTCGCGGCAAGCCGTAACAAGCTGGCAGAAGCCAATACCGAAACGCTAGCCCTGGCGCATTACATTACCGGCGTTTTGCCACTGTTCATGCTGAGCCTCGCCGGCCTGACAGCGATCATCGCCTGGCTTTTTTCGCGCGGTCTCAGCCGTTCCGTCAACGAGTTGCACCAAGGCGCAGAGGCCTTCAGAAACGATGACCTGAACCATCGTATCCCGGAATTGCATGAAAAGGAGTTTGCCCGACTGGGTGCTGCATTCAATGTCATGGCCCGGCAATTGGCCGAACACCGGGCGGCGATGCGCGACTCCAATATCCGTCTCGAGGCCATTGTCGAAGAGCGTACACGCGCTCTGCAAAGCAGTAACGAAAGACTCGCGCGCGTCGATGAAAACAGGCGAAAACTGCTGGCGGATATTTCCCACGAGTTCCGTACGCCGCTGACGGTCATCCGCGGTGAGTCTGAAGTTGCCTTGAGGGGCAAGATAAAGACCACGGAGGAATACCGGGAAACGCTGACGCGCATCATGCAGCAGGCCGACCAGACCACGCGCCTGGTCGATGACCTGTTGTTTATCGCGCGCGCGGACGCAGGCGAACCCCGCCTGAAAATCCGCCCGCTATCGATCGATCAGTTGCTCAGCGCGGTATGCGCTGATTTTGCGGTCAGCGCCGCACAAAAAGGTATAGACGTCAGGCAGGAATTCGGCGGACGGGAAGAATGGGTAGTGGGTGATGCCGGACGCTTGCGCCAGGTTTTCTCCATTCTGATTGACAATGCCCTGCGTTATTCAGCACAAAACGGCACGGTAACAGTCGGTCTTGGCAGCACCGAACAGGAGGTGGTCGTGCAGATCAGGGACTTCGGCATCGGCTTGACGGAAGAGGAGGCCAGGCAGGCGTTTCAGCGTTTCTTCCGCGGCCCCAGGGCGCAGAGCCATGCCCGTGGAACCGGGCTGGGTCTGCCCGTCGCCAAGGCGATCATTGAAGCGCACAAGGGCAGGATCAGTCTCGAGGGTAAACCGGGAGAGGGTGCACTGGCGAGCGTATTTTTACCCGTTGAAAAGAACTTAAGGGCCTGAACATGAGAATACTGATCGTTGAAGACGAAACGCGTATCGCCGATTTTTTACAACGTGGCTTGCGCGCCGAAGGACACTTTCCGGTCGTGGCCAACGACGGCGAGGCGGGCCTGGCGCTCGCGCTTGAAGGAGATTTCGACCTGTTGTTACTCGACATGATGTTGCCGAAGATACACGGCCGCGAGATTTGCCAGCAGTTGCGCATGAAAAAGATCAATACGCCACTGATCATTCTTTCCGCCATGGACAGCCTCGATGATGTCATTGCCGGTCTGCGCATGGGCGCCGATGATTACATGACCAAGCCTTTTTCTTTCGAAGAATTGCTGGCGCGCATCGAAACGGTTATGCGGCGCACCTCGGAAATTGCCAGTGAAGCGCAAGTCCTGAGTATCGGTTCACTGGCATTCGACCGGCAATCGCTGCGCTTTACCGTGGCTGGCAAGGAAGTCAGGATGACAGCGAAGGAACTGGCCATCATTGAACTTTTGATGAGCCACCCGGGCACTTTATTCAGCCGCGAGCGCATCCTCAGTAACGTCTGGGGTCTGAACATGGATCCCCTGACCAATGTCGTGGACGTCTATATCGGCAAATTACGTAAGAAGATCGACACCGGGCATGGCGACTCGTTCATCGAAACGGTTCGCGGACTGGGTTACCGGTTGAATGCATGATTTTTTCGTGGCAGTTTCATTAAAAATTTAGTCAATTTTCATCTCTGTTTCAGTATCTGTTCAAACGCACGGTTTAGCATGGTGCCGAGGTTCAGGACACCCGTTCAGTTCACCCCTTGCTGACTTCCCAGGTGCGCCCGAAACCTTGTTGACCCTACCACCGCCTGAACGTTTGAATCGGTGGCGATGTGGACGCTCAGGCAGGTGGGACGGGTATCGGTTGGCCAGCGGCACTGCCGCGCTGTTCAGAGTAAGGAGACAATTTGCAGCGTGCGGAGCCGGGTAACTGACTGGAGTGAAATTTGTAGCGCCGCTTCGCAGGGATGCCGAAGCGGCTTTTTTTATTCACGGATGTCGTAGCGCAGCAGCTGGGCAGACAATTTTGCATCGGCACTGTAAACCATGTTGCCAAATTCGATGGTCGCCGGGGCGAGGTGAATCTTCGTTGGCAGGGCCTGTATGAGCAGTTCTGTCTGTCCGCGGAAAAACGCTGCATTTTCGCCCGCCATGGCCGCTTCCACCTTGTTGACCGTCAGGCCGATATCACACCTGGCCAGCAGTCGCGGGTTGTCGACAAAGACTGCTGCAAGCGGCGAGGGCCGGGTTTCGATCGTGACGCCGAATCCGGACCAGTGGGCAGTCAGCACACTGGCGGAGGGATCCAGTTCGCTGAGCAAATTGGCGACTTCCGGCGTGCTCGTGAACCTGCTTTTAAACGGCGCCTTCCAGGCAGAGATGCATTTGGCCAGGGGCAGGGTGTCGCTGACGGGTTTGAAATTCAATTCACCGGCCAGTTGGAGATTTGAATGCAGGCTCAAATCCAGTTGCAGACGCTCCAGGTCACCCTCGATCAGGAAATTGGAAAAATGTGCGCTTAGCCAGCCTGCGGTCTGGGCGCGGGCTTCGGCCTGCGCCAGTGTCGCTCCGATCGGCAGAGCTTGCAAACCCGCCCTGACCCCTTCACAGGCGGATTCATTGGAGCCTGATTCAATCTGACAACTGTCAAACGCGCGCACGTTCAGCAGGTCACATTCGCGTTTGGCATTTTCGGCCTGCGCAATACAGGTGTTGCGCAGTTCTTCGTAGCTCGCATTCTGACGTTCGCGTGACGCCTCGCATAGCGGATCGATGGCCGCGCTGACACAGCGGTTATTGAGCGGGTTGCGGAATTGGCAGGACGAACAATCGCGTGTGTCCCTGAGCCGCTTGCACTGGCTCAGGTTGATCTTGCACAGAGGTGCTGGGGAGCAGTCGCGCTGCGCACAAGTGACAGCATTGCCATCAAAGGCCTGAAGCTCGGCGGAGAACTGCAGTTCGGGCAAGCTGCCGCTGTCGAACCTGGCGTCGAGGTTCAATTCCGCCAGCGCGGCCTGGAGCACCTCCTGCAGGAATGGCCGCCGGACGCCAATCAAGGCGATACCGGGTTTGTCAGCCGCAATGGAAAAACCGCTCGTCCTGCGGTTGAATGCCTCTTTGAATTCGTCGAATGATTGCCTGGCCGTGACTGGGTTGACCCGCGTTATCAGGGTCTCGGCAGCAGCCGTGCGTATGGACTTGGCAGCCAGTATACAGCCTGATTCCTTTTCAACGACCAGCACTTCCCACTGCGAGACCCCGGCGTTTACCGCACGGTTTTCCGACCAGGTTCTCCAGCGCTCACTCGCCCCGACCGGCAGTTCCTCGACCACCTGTGGCAGACCGTCGGCAAACCAGTAATGGATAATGGTCAAAGGCTGCCTTGCGCCCGTGATTTCGGAAAAAAAGTAGCGCGCGTCATCGGCCTGTTGGATGCTCTGGGCAATAGTGACGGGCTCCCGGGACCGGATATTCCTGGCAAACTCGGCCCTGGAGACAGTGACGTCAGCGGGGCAGGTCGACAGGTCCGGGATAAAGGTCAGATCAAGCGCAATGTTGGTGACCGGCGAGTCAATCAGCACGGCGCTGCCGGCAACCATGAATACGCCCCTGAGCGGTTGTGTGCTGCTGGCAGTCGCGCCGGTCAGTTCCGGTAATGTTGCGCCAACCTGGACTTCACCCAGCGGGACGGGGTTTACCGCTATGGCCATCTGGTTGCGCCCGCCCACGGCTTGGGCGATATCTTCGCTCAGGTTCTGCAGTATGGTTTGAGTAAGTTCCGGGGTTGCCTCAATGTAGCTGTGACCGGCAAATACGAAGTCCCTGGTTTTAATTTGGAGTTGACTGAACCGGGGGCGCCACTCAAGACCTTTGCCCCGGTAGAGCAGGTTGATGTCACCGGACAGGTTTGCGGTAACGCTGTTTCCGATTTCATCTTTAACATCAACTATAGCTTCCATGTATATGATTTGATTTATAAATGAAAATTTTATCTTGCGAATATCATAGACCCCGGCAGCAGTGGCCTGGGTCCTTAAGACACTCTCGAACCGGTTTTCCAGCCAGCGGTTGTCCAGCCTGATCAGCGTGTCGATATTTTCCAGTTCCGCCAGCGCAAACAAGGCATTTACAGCGCGCTGGTTTTGCAGCGAGGCCAACTCGGTCGCCGGTTGCACGGTTTGCTGCAGGGCGCAGCCGGCCATGAACTGCAGGCTGGTGGCCATGCACAAGAGGCTGACAATGATTTTACGCATGCTGATTGTTTGTCGTGCTCCCTGTTTCATTAACCCGTCTTCGGGTTAATGGTTTCCCTGCCGCTATATTAAATTATTTTTTGAGTTCCGATCTCCACACAGACAGCCGTCGGTGACGATTTTCGCAAAATACCGCCGGCGGTGTCAGGCCAAAATCGCCGCGGGCCAATCGCAGGGGTACAATACCCGCAGTGCCAGACTGATCCCGGAGCTAGACACCATGCGAATTGAAAACGACGTGAAGCTGGATTTCAGTGACGTTTTGATCCGTCCCAAACGCAGCACCCTGACAAGCCGGAAGAACTTTGACCTGCAGCGCACGTTCACCTTCATGCACAGCGGGCGGACCTGGACCGGGGTGCCGGTCGTGGCTGCTAACATGGATACAACGGGAACATTTGAAATGGCGCGTGTGCTGTCTGCCCACAAGATGATTACGGCCTTGCACAAGCATTATTCCATCG
>Ga0105096_10001219_pt1 | contig 10341 bp, 11 predicted proteins | sample PPLLak3cmMay2015_FD_87036 | JGI IMG/M metagenome (GOLD analysis project Ga0105096, IMG submission 87036) | Freshwater sediment microbial communities from Prairie Pothole Lake near Jamestown, North Dakota, USA - PPLs Lake P7 Core (1) Depth... | ecosystem: Environmental > Aquatic > Freshwater >...
CATGATCTTGGCAATCCTCCATTTGGTCATTCAGGTGAGGAAGGGTTGAGCGATTTTTTTAAACATCATGAGGGACAACATTACAAACCATTTTTCTCAGACCTGGAGTGGGCCGATCTCACCTCGTTTGAAGGTAACGCGCAGGGCTTTCGTATCTTAAATAAATCACAGTATCAAGGACTGCGTCTTACAGCTGCTACTCTGGGAGCATTCACCAAATATCCATGTCCTTCTGGTTTTGATGGAAGGGATAAATCCAGAAAGAGCCAGAAGAAGTTTGGGTTCTTTCAGACAGAGCAATCACTTTTTGCTGAAACAGCTACTCAACTTGGGTTGATCAAACAGAAAGAAAACGTGTGGTGCCGTCATCCGCTGGCGTTTTTAGTGGAAGCTGCCGATGATATATGTTATAATATTATTGATCTGGAAGATGGCTGCCGGCTCGGTCTGATCTCGCTTGAGCAAACCATTGAGTTGCTGGCAAATATTTTAGGCAATGATTTTAATCCTGAGAAAGCGGCACGCATCAAAAGTGCTGATGAGAAGATAGGCGTGTTGCGTGCGATGGCGATTGGAAAATTAATCAATGATGCAGTAGATGTTTTCCTTCAACACGAGGCAGACATTCTGGAAGGTAAATTCGATAAGGCGCTTACTGATTTAGGATCCTATCAAAAGGAACTGAAACAAATCATTGATATCTCTGTTGAAAAAATTTACCGTGCCCGCCATGTCGTAGAAATTGAATCAGCAGGCTTTGAAGTATTACCAGGACTATTGAATGAATTCACTAAAGCAGCTGAACATGCTGTAAAAAATAACCAGGCTAAAAAATACACCAACCTGATGCGCTTGCTGCCACCAGAAACCCTGCAGGTTATTCTCGATAATCCTGACAACATGTATTTACATTTACGAGAAGTGATTGACTTTGTTTCTGGTATGACGGACAGGCACGCATTGTCACTGTATAGAAAGATTAAGGGATTTCAATTATAAAATCTTTTATAGCGTTCAAAATAATTTGCCAGTGATTGGCGTTTTATCCTCGCTATGCAAAAATCAAGTCTGGGATTTTTCGTCTGTCTGTTGGCAATCTGCTCACCGTTACTCATATCTGCTCAAACTACATTGGGCGATCAGGGTTTACCCGAAGAAAAAGTTAATGATCAAGCCAGGCGTGCCCACAAGCCGACTAAGGAACGTTCGGTTAGACCGAAGAAGGTTAATGTAAAACACACACCTCGTTATGAGTTTTATGCACGAGTGGAACAAGCTGCAAAAGACCGTCAACGTATGTTAAAGAAGATGGCTGATCCTCAGTATTCCAATCCTTTATATTTTGGACATAAGCGACCACCCAAGCGCCATGAAGCACATAAGATGCGGTATTGTAAAGAATGTGGCATCCGTCATTAGATAAATTAAAACGACATCATTTGTCACTCCTGATAATTATATGAGTGCAATGAATTAATTTCGTTTTTAATATGAACGAAAATTGACAGACATCGCGCGTTATATTGAGCATACCAATCTTAGCCCAATGCTTACCATCAACGATATTGATCGCCTTGTTGATGAAGCACGAGAATATAATTTTCTGGGTATATGTGTGCCTCCCTTCTGGGTGAAACGCGCACAACTCGAAATTCGAAAAGATAACATCGTACTCGTTACCGTGGCTGGGTTTCCGCTTGGCTATAATATGACTGAGACAAAACTGGACGAGATACAACGCGCCATCGATAATGGTGCCGATGAGATTGATGTAGTGATGAATATCTCATCATTTAAAAGTGGTATTCCCTGGACAAAAATAGAAATCGCCAAATGCAGTAAACTCGCGCATGATTATCAGAAGAATTTAAAAGTCATTATTGAGACTGCTTATTTATCAGATGAAGAGATAGCCGAAGCGTGTAAACTTTGTGCCGATGCTGGTGCTGATTTTGTCAAGACTTCAACCGGGTTTGCACCTAATGGTGCGAAAGCAGAACATGTAAGAATTATGCGAAAGTCGGTTGCTCCGCATGTAGGTATTAAAGCATCCGGAGGAATAAAAAATTCTGAACAAGCACTTCAACTGATTGAAGCCGGGGCTGACCGCCTGGGCACATCATCCGGAATTTCCATAGTAACCCCCAAAACCAACCTGTAAATCATGAGTGAATTCTTATCCGGTTTATTTTCTGAAGAAAAAATGATTCCTGCATCGGTAGCGCTTCCGGGCTATATGGAACAACGCGAATATCTGATTGACGGAAAAATGATCACATGGCAAGGTGATATGAGTCCGGTAGCAAGTCCTGTGTGTGTTCGCGAAGGAAATGAATCGAAGCAAAAGATAATTGGCAGTACCCCGTTGCTCACATCAAAAGAAGCACTCTCTGCGCTGGATGGAGCTGTGCGTGCTTACGATCAGGGACACGGAGTCTGGCCTATGTTATCGGTAGCAGAACGTATCGGGCACGTTGAATTGTTTTTAGGCAAGATGCGTGAGAAACGACAGGAGGTGGTAAATCTGTTGATGTGGGAGATTGGAAAAACGCTGAAAGATTCTGAGAAGGAATTTGACCGCACCTGCGATTATATTGTAGATACGATCAACTCATTGAAGCAACTGGATAGAAATTCATCGGGCTTTGTTCATGAGCAGGGCATCATGGCGCAGATCAGGCGTGTGCCATATGGTGTAGCGCTGTGCATGGGCCCTTATAATTATCCGCTCAATGAAACATTCAGCACTTTGTTCCCGGCATTAATCATGGGCAACACGGTGGTGTTCAAACCTGCCAAGTATGGTGTGTTATTGATTCGTCCTTTGCTTGAAGCATTTCAACAGAGTTTTCCGCCAGGAGTAATTAATATTATTTATGGTCGTGGCCGTGAAACGGTAGGTTCCCTGATGGAAACCGGTAAAGTAGATGTGTTCGCATTCATCGGTACCAACAAAGGAGCGAATGAACTTAAAAAACTTCATCCCAAACCACACCGCCTCAAAGCTATTTTAGGACTGGATGCAAAAAATCCGGCCATTGTGCTGGGCGATGCGGATATTGACAATGCCGTGAGCGAATGTGTTCTGGGTTCATTGTCATTTAACGGACAACGTTGCACTGCCCTAAAAATTTTATTTGTACATAAAACCATTGTGGACGAATTCACAAAAAAGCTATCTACAGAAATTGCAAAACTAAAGGTTGGTATGCCATGGGAAGCCGGAGTATCGCTTACGCCTTTGCCGGAGCCTGGCAAAACCACTTACCTGACTGAATTGGTAGAAGACGCGAAGCAACATGGGGCAACTGTTATGAACGATCATGGAGGAGAAATTCATAACACATTTTTTTATCCTGCTGTGTTGTATCCGGTTAACAGTAAAATGAAAGTTTATTACGAAGAGCAGTTTGGCCCTGTTGTGCCGGTCGTTTCATTCGATAAACTGGAAGAGGCAATTGATTATGTGGTGAACTCAAATTTCGGACAACAACTTAGTATTTTCGGAAAAGATTCTAAAACGATTGCAAGGCTGATTGATTTGTTTTCGAGCCAGGTGGGCCGCATCAATTTAAATACCCAGTGTCAGCGTGGTCCCGATGTGTTTCCGTTCAATGGAAGAAAAGATTCTGCGGAAGGAACATTATCTGTGGCGGATGCCTTGCGCGTATTTTCTATTCGCACGCTGGTGGCTACAAAAAGTTCTGAGCCAAATAAAAAAATAATCAGTGATATCATCCGTAATCGTGAATCATCCTTTTTAAGTACGGATTATATTTTCTAATGTAGTGCTTTAATTAAACACAATACGTGGAGTTAAAGCATTTTACCATTATTGTTTCCGGCAGGGTTCAAGGTGTTTTTTACAGGGCTTTTGCCAAGGAAAAAGCCGATGAACTGGGCATTAAAGGTTTTGTCAGGAACGAGCCCAATGGCGATGTATATATTGAGGCGGAAGCAGAGGAAGAGGATCTGTATAAGTTTATTAAGTGGTGTAACCTCGGTCCCACCCGTGCAGAGGTAGCTCATATTGAAGCAATACCAGGAGAACTCGTTGGATTTGCCAGGTTTGATATCAGGAGTTAAAATGATTTAATGAAGAGTGTTACTTCCTGGCTTCAATACTTTGATTCCAGTCATACACGTTGTCACTGATTTCGATGAGCAGGTTTGGATTTTTTTCCAGTGCATTGCCAATTACAATCAGGTCGGCTCCTGCTTCGAGCGCGTTCAGTGCTTTCTGACTGGTGTTGATGCCACCGCCCACAATAAGGGGAACGTTAACAGCTTTGCGCACACTGGTGATCATCCTGGCATTGATCTCACGCTCAGCACCACTTCCTGCATCGAGATAAATCAATTTAAGCCCAAGCATTTCTCCCGCCAGTGCAGTGCAGGCAGCAAGTGAATATTTATCTTCGGGTATAGGTGTGGTGTTGCTGATGTAGGCAACGGAGGTGGTTCTTCCCGAGTTGATCAGGATGTATCCGGTGGGCATTACTTCCAGCCGTATGTTTTTCAAAATGGGAGCAGCCACTACATGCTGACCAATAAGTAAGTCGGGGTTGCGGCCTGAAATAAGTGAAAGAAATAATATGGCGTCCGCGGAGGAATCAATTTGCAATGTGCTGCCTGGAAATAAGATTACCGGTATGGAAACGGTTTCTTTTATCTGCTTTACCACATCGGTTAGGTTGGTAGTGGTGATCAGACTTCCTCCAACAAAAAAATAATCAACACAATTTTCACTCGCCAGCCGAAGTAGGTTATTAAGGCGTGCGGCATCATCAATTTTGTCGGGGTCTACCAGCACGGCAATGCTTTTTTTACCTGCCAGGTGACGCTCGTTCAGCGTTTCAAGGATTTTCATCTTTCTGGTTGCGGTTGCTGAGATATTCTGCCAGTTTATCTTTTGCGATTCCCAGCAGGAGTGCAGTAGCCTGCGTTGCCACCCGTTCACCTATTTGTGATAAAAAGGAAGGTGGTGAATAGGATATACTTTCATCGTCCTGCCCGGAATCAAGGGTATCATCCAACAGGTTTTGTTTTACTTTTCCTTTTATTTTTGCCTTTACTTTTTTTCGTTTCGTTTTGCCGGAACCGAACTGGCTTACTATTAAAAAGGTAAGTGCCAGTGTGCCACCAATGATCAACGTATTTTTTACAACACGCTCCGTTTTGTCTGACAAAGCTTTTATCTCTCTGTCAAGCTCTTGCTTATGACGATCAGAAGTTTCTATGAGTCTCTTCTTATCCGGGTCCTGTGTTTCTAACAATTCCATCTTACTGTTTTTTGCGTTTGATCATCTTCATCAAATGCGTTTCCATGGAGTGACCGATACTTTTCCGGAATACGATGAAGATCAGACAAGGAATTCCATAAATGCCTGCAACAATCCAGTATCCAGCCTGAGGTTTGTCAAAGTAGTTATTCAGGAAGTGGGCTAACCCGATACTCAGGAAAAGCAAAAAGATCAACGCCAGAAGTGCCACAATGATAATTCTCAATGCGTTGGCAAGTACCTTGGCAATATCTTCTTTGATTTCAATCTTTAGCAGTTCAATGCGAGCCTCTACATAACCGGTAAGGTTTTCCATCAGGTTATCCAGCCGCAGAAATTTGAATATTGTATCCTTGATGTTTTCCATATTTAACGTGAGGCAATATAGCAAATCTGGGTTTCTCTTGCGAGGGTTTTGGGCGCTATAAAAGGAGATAGTTTGAAGCTGTAACCCCTTATTTTTCCTTGACCAGGATCAGTTCCTCTTTCCATGAAACGATACCTTGCGGGCTGACGATCTCTTTTTTTACCAGCAGATTTTGAGGGGAACTGATATAGATTACCATAGTGGAGGAATCAACCCGTTCAGGCTGATACCATATTCTTTCATATACAAACACGGAGTCGGAAGCGAGCGAAGGGCTTAGATTAAGCGAGGGCAATATCTCACGCAGACACGTCCTGAATTTTCCATTTTTATCTTCACCATCCTTGCAAAACCCAGGCTTATTCAATTCAAACAATTCGTTGTTGATCAGAAGAAGGTTTTTTCTACGGTAGACTGTGCGGATTTGTACAGGATCTGATTCAACTACTCGTGTCGGTTCATATTGAATCCAGCTTGTGATCGGCTGGTTTAGGTAGGTCTTGTTGATTATGGTAAAAGATTGTTTTTTCCCCGTCACAAGGTTTTCCTGTTGATAGGTGAGTTCCTGTATGGTCACAGAGTTTTTGTTAAACCATATAAGTGAAAATGGAATGAAAAAGAACATGAGCAGCACATATAGAAATCCGGTAAGTCGGTATTTTAAGGTCAGTTTTCCCAGACCATCAGCGAGTTTTATCGGTAGTTGATTAAGATAGGGTATCGGGAAGAAAATGAGAACACCAATCAGGTTAAAGAGAAAATGGGCGATGGCAATGCTGATGGCTGCATTGGAGTTGAACAACGCAGCAATAAAAGCCGTTATAGTGGTGCCCATGTTTGCTCCGAGTATAAACGGAAAGGCTGATTTTATCTGCACCACTTTTTTTGCGACCAGCGGCACAACAAGAGAGGTAGTAACCGTACTCGATCGTATGGCAGCCGTGGTGAGCAATCCCCAGATAAAAGATTTCAGCGGACTCTTGAAAAAGAATTGCTGAAAACGTTCCTGTGATCCAAACCCAAGTGTGTTGGAAAGTACTTTACGGAAAAACAGGATGGAGCCAAACAGTAAGGCAATCGACAATAACACCAATACAAAACCATTGTTGATTGTTGTAACAATAAAATTGATAATAAAACCAAACCGGTCGCCCAGCAAATTGAATTGCTTCTGGGCTATGCCTGCGGGTTCATTAAAAAATGATGTGGCAATGTATTGAGCCAACCCGGAAAGAAATCCGAAATAATATTCAAGTGGAAAAAGAATGAGTACAGTGAGTATGTTAAAAAAATCGTGGTAGGTAGCAATGGTTACCGCACGTCTGAATTCTTTTTTCCTGGTGATAAACCCCAGAGACACAATAGTACTGGTAATGGTAGTGCCAACGTTGGCCCCCATCAGAATAGGTATGGCACCTTCCAGGGTGATCGAACCAGAAGCAACCAATGCCACCACCATGGAGGTTGTAGCCGAACTACTTTGAATAATGGCAGTTACTAAAAGACCAATGAATAAACCCGTAAATGGATTGGATGTAGCCAGGATAATCACTTCCGCTGCATCTCTGCCGATATGCTGCAGCGATGCGATCATCAGATCAAGGGTAAAAAGAAAAATCAGTAAGGCAAGCAGAATATAAGCTGCATTACTGAGCACCGTCTTCCATTGTTCTGAACCAGCGAGCTGCTTTTTTTCCGTCTCTTGATTGTTCTCCATCGCGTCACGTAAAGATAGTTACGGCCTGTGAAGAAGAAAGGAAATAACAATTACTTAATATGAACATTAAGCTCAACTGATTCTTTCAACTCATTCACGGCCATCCATGCCATAAGGCCAGGACCGATTTTCAATGCGTCTTCATCAATATCAAAAGTAGGCGTATGCACATAAGAGGTAAAGCCTTTTGCTTCATTGCGTGTGCCAAGCCTGTAAAAAGATGCAGGAACCACATGCGAATAATAAGCGAAATCTTCTGAGCCCAGTGTGAGATCTAAATCCACCACGTTTTCTTTACCTACATATTGCTCAGCAGCATGTCGGATTCTTCTGGTGAGTTCTGGATTATTTTCCAGGTAAGGATAGCCATGCGAAATAGTGACTTCACATTTTCCTCCCATGCCCTCGGCAATGGACTCTGCCATTTTTTTAATTTTCGCCAGGCCACTTGCCCGCCATTCTTCGTTGAGTGCGCGAAATGTGCCCGCAATCTTCACTTCATTGGGTATGATATTCGTGGCTCCCTCACCAGTGATGCGCCCGAACGTGAGCACTGTTGGTTGCTTTGGGCTTGCATTGCGACTGATAATTTGCTGAAGTGCAATGATAATGTGCGAGGCGATTAAAATCGGATCGATAGTAAGTTCGGGGGCAGCGCCATGTCCACCTTTTCCAATTACCTTCAGGTAAATTTCATCACTGCTGGCCATATACATGCCTTCGCGAAAGCCTATTTTGCCAACGGGCACCAGTGGCATTACATGTTGGCCAATGATGGAAGCAGGAACAGGATTTTGCAGGGCGCCATCACGGATCATATAGGAAGCGCCACCGGGATTTTTCTCTTCTCCGGGTTGAAAGATCAGCTTTACGGTGCCTTCAAACTGATCTTTGATTTCACTCAGAATCCTGGCGGTGCCCAGTAACGAAGAGGTGTGCACATCATGACCACATGCATGCATCACACCTGGCCTGGTGGATTTATACGATACATCGCTGGCTTCTTCAATGGGCAATGCATCCATATCTGCCCGAAGTGCAACGGATTTTTTTTCAGGATTTTTTCCTTTGATCAATGCAACAATACCCGTGGTGGCAATGCCTTCCTGCGGATCGATACCATAGCTGCGGAGCTGGGAGGCGACAAATTTAGCCGTATTGAATTCTTCATAAGATAGTTCCGGGTGGGCATGTAAATGCCTGCGAAGCGCAACAACCTCCTGGCTGTATTTTTCTGAAAGGGATTTGATTTTTTGCAGCAAGCTCATTTCTAAAACAGAATTGTCCAAAGGTACTATTAAGTTTTAATTAGGCCGGTGTAATGCATTACCGGTTTATGTTTCAGCGAGGAAATCCGAAGATTACGAAAATGGCCTTTTAACCCTGTCCGGCAAGTTTTGAATTTCTGTAAAATTAAAAAGCAGCAGGCATTTGAACACTACGTGAATTATTGCGAAATTCCAGTCTTATTAAATCCTCAGATTTATGGAAAATTCTACTGCCTCGTTTTTTGAAACCTGGGATGCTTATCTCATCCTGGGAGCCTATGCTTGTTTTGGAATATCGCTGCTCATCATTTTATTCCATGAAGCAAAAATAATGATCACCTCTAACGAAAAAGACCGCTATGATTATGTGAATGAACATGAAATCCGGTATTTCTGGTATGCTATTATCGCCTTTATTGCGGGTGTATCCTTGTATTTTTCTGCTGTGATTACGCCTATCGTTCCGGTGGATAATTCGATGAAAGTTTATGTGAGTATTTTCTTTATGGGAGGGTTTGTTGTGATTGCCTACCTGATTCTATCAGGCACCATTCGCGTTTTATACCCACGATTTCTGGAGAACAGGCTAATGCGCATCCGTAACACGCCACGTGTATCCGTTGCCGGCAATAAAATGAGGAAACTTTCCTCAGATGAAGGTGTGGTGCATCTTGAAGAAGGCCAGCGGGCAGAACATGTAAGTGAAATTCATTCTGTTGAATATGATGTGTGGATCGATGAAAAAACGGGTGAGAAGAAAGTTGAAAAATACATGGCTTATCAGCACGCTGAAAAATGCGGAGAATGTGGCTTTTATACAATGAAGATTGAAACCGAGGAGGTTGTAAAGAGCCCAACGCTGCAGGGAGAAGGTATACTTCTCGAGCATTACCGTTGCAGTTATTGCAAGCACCGTGAAGCAAGACAAGTGCCTATTGCCGCCCTTTCTTCGAATGTGACAGGTTAAGTCAATCAGCCACAACTTATTTTATCACTATTTATTATAATGATGAACCCAGGCGAAACATTGCCAGGCTCTATTCTTATTTGCAAATCATGTTTCTGTAGTACGCATGGAAATAAAACAACCTGGCAGTAATTACATTCACTGCCAGGTTGAAACAGGTTCAGGCATTTTTCAGATTAAACTAAGGATTCATTTTAGCGAATACCAGACCTGCAACAAAAGCCTGCATAATTCCATATGCCAGCCACGTGGATACCATTATAAATGAAATATCAATAGCGCTGAAGGTAAGCCACAGTACGGGCACCATGGCGATGATACCATACGCCAGCGCAATTTCAAAAGCTCTCCAGACAAATGAACCATTGAAAAATGTTTTAAAACGGTCCCAGAACCAGTAAAGTGAAATGCTTAACACGAAAGGATGTGTATAAAATAACCAATCGGTTTGAAACGAAGAGGAACGGAATACAGGATTATAATACTCGTCCATCACAGAAGGTAAAAAATAAATGATGGTGAACAGAAGCAAAAGGCTTACTACTAATACGAGAGTACCGGCAAGCAATACAGGTGAAACGGCTTTTTTCATAGGAGTTTAATTTTTATTTAAAATTAACATGTGTTGACTTCTGGTTGCATGTTCAATATCGCAGTTTAAATTGACATAAGCCATATAATAAGGGGTAAATGCGAACACCACACTTTTAACTTAGTTTGCGATTGGTTTGACGGAATCA
>Ga0105096_10001220_pt1 | contig 10340 bp, 11 predicted proteins | sample PPLLak3cmMay2015_FD_87036 | JGI IMG/M metagenome (GOLD analysis project Ga0105096, IMG submission 87036) | Freshwater sediment microbial communities from Prairie Pothole Lake near Jamestown, North Dakota, USA - PPLs Lake P7 Core (1) Depth... | ecosystem: Environmental > Aquatic > Freshwater >...
CCGGCCTCCCGCGCCACCTCCCGCGCCCGGTTCTGGTCCTGATCGACCACCCCCACCAGTTCGACCCCTGGCAGTCGGGAGTAGATAAGGGCGTGGAAACGCCCCAGATAGCCGACGCCGATCACGGCTAGGCGCAGTTTGTTAGCCATGGTTCACTCTCCTGTCGGAATCTGACCGTAGCGGGGGCCAGGTCGTCCCTCGGCCCTCCTCTCGGCACCCCCCTCAGCCACCGAAGGCCCTTTGCGCTGGCGTCTGCCGGGCTATGGAGATGCTGTCCCCACCGTAATACACGTGAAGCTGATAGAACAGGGTGATCGCCATGCCGATGACGACGACAAGGATGAGCACGGAAAAGGGATCACGCTTGGAACGGCGGGGATTGATTCTCATGGAGCGGGGAAGAAGAAAAAGGTCTGGGTGGAGGTTGAGGGTTCGGGACCACCAGAGCGGCGCGAGGGAGGCGAAGGATGCAGCCGGCCCGGCGCCTGGTCGGGAAGTAGGTGATTATGGCCCAATTCGTCCGCCCTCGCCCCCTCTTTTTGGAAAGAGTCCCACGCCCAAACCAGCCGGTCCCGGCCAAAGGGACCGGAAACCCGCCTTGGCAACCGTTGTATTTCCAGCCCAAGGCCCTTATGCTGCAACCTCTTTTCCAGGTACCCGCCATGCCGTCCGCCGAAGATCCCCGCTACCAGATTTCCGTCAGCGCCCAAAGCGCCTATATCCGCGAGCAATCCCAGCCGGATCAAGAGCGGTACGTCTTCGCCTATACCATCACCATTCAGAACACTGGCTTCTCGGCGGCCCGCCTGCTCAACCGGCACTGGATCATCACGGATGCCAATGGCAAGGTGCAGGAGGTCCGGGGCGAGGGCGTGGTGGGCGAGCAGCCCCACCTGGGGCCAGGCGAGAGCTTCCGCTATACCAGCGGCACCATCCTGGAGACGCCGGTGGGGAGCATGCACGGCAGCTACGAAATGATCGCGGACGACGGCACCCGCTTCGATGCCCGTATCGATCCCTTCTCCCTCGCCATGCCCATGCGCCTGCATTGACGGAGACGCTGGATTTACGGCCGTGGCCTTCCGGGCCGCCGCCCTGCTAGACCGACAGGACCCATGACGACTTACGCCATCGGTGATATCCAAGGTTGCTACGACCCTTTACGCCGCCTGCTGGACAAGCTGGAATTCGACCCCGGCCAGGATCGCCTCTGGCTGGTGGGCGATCTGGTCAACCGGGGACCGGACTCCCTGCAAGTCCTGCGCTATGTCAAGAGCCTGGACGAGGCGGCGGTGACCGTCCTCGGCAACCATGACCTCCACCTCCTGGCCCTGGGGGTGGGCAATCTCAAGACCGCCGCCCAAAGCAGCCTCCACGATGTGCTCATGGCCCCGGATCGGGAGGATCTGCTGCACTGGTTGCGCCACCGGCCCCTGATGCACTATGACGCCACCAAGGACTTCGCCATGGTCCACGCCGGGCTGGTGCCCCAATGGGATCTGCTCCAGGCGCTGACTTGCGCCCGCGAGGTGGAGGATGCCTTGCGGGGTCCCGACTACCGTACCTTCCTCCATGCCATGTACGGCAACCTGCCGGATAAGTGGTCCCCTAGCCTGTCGGGCATAGGCCGGCTGCGTTTCATCACCAACTGCCTCACCCGCATGCGCTATTGCCTGCCGGATGGCACCCTGGGCTTGAAGGAGAAGGGACCCATCGGTACCCAGGCAAGTCCCTATATTCCCTGGTTCGATATCCCATGGCGCGCCAGCCGGGACCTGCGCCTCGTCGTCGGCCACTGGTCCACTCTGGGCTACATGGCCAAGGACAATGTCTGGGCCCTGGATACGGGCTGCCTTTGGGGCGGCTCCCTCACCGCCATCCCCATCCTCAAGAAAAAGGAAATCGAGCCCATCACCCTGGATTGCCCCCTGGCGGCCTTACGCGATTAGAGGGTTCTACGTTCCAGGGTAAGGAAGGTCAGGTCGAAGGGGTTGGCCGCGTCCCTGGCCCTTGCCGTGCGCTCGACTTCAAGCCACCGCGCCAGGTCCCATGGCGGGAAGAAGGCATCCCCGTCCTCGACCCGGGTAGCGACCAGGGTGAGATAGAGCCGCCACGCCAGGGGCAGCATGGCGCGGTAGAGGGACTCGCCACCGATGACCATCACCTCCCGCTCGTCCCCCGCCATCGCCAGCGCCGCCTGGGGAGTGGGCGCCAGCAGGCAACCGGGGGCCTGGTAGTCTGGATTACGAGTCACGACGATGTGACGGCGCCGCGGCAGCAGGCCCGGTAGGGACTCCCAGGTGCGGCGCCCCATGATGATGGGTTTGTCCAGGGTGAGGCGCTTGAAGTGGGCCAGATCCGCCGGCAGGCGCCAGGGCAGTCGGTTGCCGCGACCAATGACGTGATTTTCGTCCAGCGCGGCGACGAGGGAGACCAGGGGAGGCTGGCTTGCCATAGCGATGGATCGGGCTCGCCTCAACCCACCGCCTTGCGGGTGGCCTCGGTGGCTGTCCAGAGGCGCTCCAGGGCATAGAAGTCACGCACCTTGGGCAACATGACGTGAACGACGACACTATTGAGGTCCACCAGGGCCCATTCGCCCTCGCTCACCCCCTCCGTGCCCAGAGGCGTCTCGCCGGCTTCCTTGGCGCGAAAGGCGACGGTCTCGGCGACGGCCTTGACGTGGCGGTCGGAGGTACCAGAGGCGACGATCATGAAATCGGTCACCGAGGTCTTGCCGCGAACATCCAGCACCTGCACATCCTTGGCCTTCATGTCGTCCAGGGTGTCCAGAACCAGTTGCTTGAGTTGATCTAGCTCCAAGGCTTTCTCCTAATGCTCATGAGGGTAGAGGGTCGTAATCTTTTGTTGCGACCATCAGGTCGCTTGGGGACAGGCGCGGGGTCACCGGTAGAGACCCGCGCCTTCGATGAGGGCAATCACGGCATCGGGCAGCAAAAAGCGCGGGCTCAGGCCCTCCGCCACCAGACGGCGGATGCTGGTCGCCGAAATGGCGAGTTGAGTGACATCCTGGAACAAGACGAGCCCGGCGGGCGCCTGATCCAACTCCGCCGCTGACAAGCACAGGCGCGGCTCGACCCAGACCCGCAAATCCGCTGCCACCATCATGGCATCGCCGGGGCGCCGCATGACCACCAGATGGGCCAATTCCAGGATGTCGCTGGGCCTGTACCAGGACAGAAAACCGGTGAAGGCATCGGCGCCGAGCAGCAGGCAGATCCCCTCCTCCGCCCCCAGCTCGGCACGCAGCTCGACCAGGGTATCGTAGGTGTAGGAAGCGCCGGCCCGCCTCAATTCCCGGTCATCGACGCGAAAGGCCGCCTCCCCCGCCACCGCCGCCTGGAGCATGACCAGCCGCTGGTCCGCGCTGGCCAGGGGCTGGTACCTGTGCACGGCCTGGCGCAGGGGGATGAAGCGTACCTCCCGCAGGCCCAGGTCCTGGCGAATTTCCAGCGCCGGCCGCAGATGGCCAAAATGGATGGGGTCGAAAGTGCCGCCGAGGACGCCGATCATGCCGGTCGGAAACCCAGCTAGACGGCGACCAGCGCGGACCTCAAGCCCGTACCTCGCCGTTGCCCAGGACGATAAACTTGACCGAGGTCAGGCCCTCCAGCCCTACCGGCCCCCGGGCGTGGAACTTGTCCGTGCTGATGCCGATCTCCGCCCCCAAGCCATACTCGAAGCCATCGGCGAAGCGGGTGGAGGCATTGACCATGACCGAGCTGCTATCCACCTCGCGCAAGAAGCGGCGGGCCCGGCTGTAATCCTCGGTGACGATGGAATCCGTGTGCTGGGAACCGTGGCGGGCAATGTGGTCCATGGCCTCGTCCAGGCCCGCCACCACCCGGACCGACAGGATGGGCGCCAGATATTCGGTGTCCCAATCCTCCTCGGTCGCGGGGATCGCTTGCGGGACCAGTCCACGGGTGCGCGGACAGCCACGCAGCTCGACGCCCTTTGCCAACAGGGCCGCCGCCAGCCCCGGCAGGAGGGCTGCCGCGGCCCCTTCCGCCACCAGCAGGGTCTCCATCGTGTTGCAGGTGCCGTAACGTTGAGTCTTGGCGTTCATGACGATGGGGAAGGCCTTGTCCGGGTCCGCCTTGTCATCGATATAGACATGGCAAATGCCATCCAGGTGCTTGATGACCGGCACCCGCGCCTCGCGGCTGATACGTTCGATAAGGCCCTTGCCGCCCCGCGGGATGATGACGTCCACATACTCGGGCATGGCAATCAGGGCGCCCACGGCGGCACGATCCGTGGTGGCGATCACCTGGACACCCTCTTCCGGCAGCCCCGCCATCGCCAGACCGCGCTGGATGCAGGCGGCAATGGCCTGATTGGAATGGAAAGCCTCGGACCCGCCCCGCAGCAGGGTGGCGTTGCCGGACTTAAGGCAGAGGGCGGCCGCGTCCGCCGTCACGTTGGGTCGCGATTCATAAATGATGCCCACCACGCCCAAGGGCACCCGCATCCGCCCCACCTGAATCCCGGAGGGCCGGTAGTTGAGATCCGAGATGGCCCCCACCGGGTCCGCCAGGGCCGCGACCTCCCGCAGCCCATCGATCATGGCGTCCACCCGGCCCACCGTCAATTCCAGGCGGTCGAGGAGGGCCGCGTCCAGGCCCTTGGCCGCGCCAGCCTCCAGATCGCGCCTGTTTGCCGCCATGATATCGGCCCGGCGGGCGCCCAGATCTTGGGCGATGGCCAACAAGGCCTGGTTCTTGGCCGCCGTCTCGGCCCTGGCCAGTAGCCGCGAGGCGGCGCGGGCCCGCGCTCCTAGCCATTGCATATAGGCGGCGATATCGCTGATCTGTGTCTCGGTCATGGATGAGAACCCGCAAGGCTGGAAGGTACCAGGGCCTGGCAAGCCCTGGAGGCGACAGAGTGCGTGGATTCTAACAGAAACAGGGATGAGGGCTGGATCCGTGCTCGGACCCTGAAGGCCTATGCTATTCAGGTGTTATCGAAGAACAGGGCAAGTCATCAATGACCCTTGCCATTATCCCCTTACCTCCTCTCTCGAATATTAGGGTCGGGCAGTCGCGCCAGGGCAACCACCGCGGGGGGCTCGACGTCCGTCAGCGCCGCAGCATAAGGGTCTCGATCACCAACAGTACGACCGAGATGACATTGGCGACCATGGCGCCACCACTCAGGGAGACGATGCTGGCCGTCACCCCGGACGTCAGCCCCGTCCCCGAGACATGGACCGCCACAGTCCAGACGACTACGGCGGCGAGAAGCTGGAGCATGGCTGCCAGGCTGGTAGCCAGGAGCACGGCCCCCAACTGGCTGCGGTCGCCAAACTTGAGTACCGTGGCGATGGCGTTCACCACCAAGGTGGCAAAGAGTTGCCAGGCACCGTGGTGATCCGGATTACCCACATCGCCGACGAAGAAGCCAAAGTTGAGGGTTAGGGAGAGGACGATGAAGAAGCCAAAGACCACCTTTTCCGGATTCATGGGCCTGCCTCAGACAAAAGAAAAGGAGACGTGAAACAGCCTCTCCACGGCGGTGATCTGACGCTTGTCGGCCAGGAAGAGGACGATGCGGTCCTCCTGCTCGATCAAGGTATCGTGGTGGGGAAAGATGAGGCGGCCCTGACGCGCGATGACGCCAATGCTTGCGCCTGGCGGCAGTACCAGTTTGCCCATGGGGCGGCCAATCACGCGGGAGGAGCGGCTGTCACCGTGGACGCTGAGTTCGATGGCCTCGGCGGCGCCGCGACGCAAGGAGTGAACAGTCTCCACGTCACCGCGGCGTATATGGGTGAGCAAGGCACCGATGGTCACTTGGGCCGGGGACACGGCAATATCAATCTCCGTGTCCTGCACCAAATCGACATAGCTGGGGCTGTTGACAATGGCGATGGTCTTGCGAACCCCCAGGCGCTTGGCCAGGATCGCGGACAGGATATTGGCCTCTTCGTCGTTGGTCAGGGCGCAGAAGACGTCCGTGTTTTCAATGTCTTCCTCCCGCAACAGGTCCGCGTTGCCGGCGTCGCCCCGCAAGACTATAGTGCTAATCAGGCTCTTGGCCAGATACTGGCAGCGTCCGGCATCGCGTTCGATGATCTTGACTCTGTGATGCCCTTCGAGGCGTTCCGCCAATTGCATGCCGACATTGCCACCACCGGCGATCATTACCTTGTGATAGGGCGCCTGGGATTGATGGAAGGCGCCGATAGACTTGGCAATGTCATGGCTGGCGGCGAGAAAGAACACCTCGTCATTAACCTCGATGATCGTCGAGCCCTCCGGCAGGATGAACTGACCGCGCCGGTAAATAGCTACCAGGCGGTTTTCCGCGTCGGGGACCTGGCTTGGTAGCAGATGCAACGCCTTCCCCACCATGGGGCTTCCTGGTCGTGCCCGGACCGCCACCAGTTGCGCCTGGCCGTCAAGGAAGTCGAGGATCTGCAAGGACCCAGGCTGTTCGATCAGGTGCACAATGAAAAGGGTGACCAGGCGCTCTGGGCTGACCAGGTAGTTGATGGGGATGTTCTTGGACGAGAAGAGTCCGGGGTGGGCCAGATAGCTGGGGGCTCGCACTCGCGCCAGCCGCGTTGGGGTCTTGAAAAGGGTATAGGCCAGTTGGCAGGCAACCATGTTGGTTTCGTCGCTGTTGGTCACGGCCAGGATGAGATCGGCATGCTCGATGCCGGCTTCGATCAACACCTCCGGATGCGAGGCATGACCGGTAACCGTGCGCAGGTCGATACGTTCCTGCAAGAGTTGCAGCAATTGCGGGTCACGATCCACCACCGTGATGTCGTTTTCCTCGTTGGCAAGGCTGTGGGCGACCGTGCGGCCGACTTGGCCGGCGCCAAGGATGACGATTTTCATGGTCTTTCCCCTTCAATCCATGACATTAAGGGTTTCAATGCCGCCAATAGGCCGGCAGGAAGAGGATGAGCAGGGTGAAGACCTCCAGCCGGCCCACCAACATGCCGAACACCCCCAGCCATTTGACTGTATCGCTTACCTCGGCGAAGGTGACGGCAACCTTGCCCAGGCCAGGTCCAGTGAGATTGATAGTGGCCTGGACGGCGCCGAAGGCCGATAAAAAGTCCAGGCCGGCCCCCATCATGGCCATGGTCAGTAGCAAGGTCGTGGAGATATAGAGGACGAAGAAGCCCCAGACCGAAAACAGGATCTGGTCCGAGACTGGCCGACGGCCCAGTTTGAGGGGCGACACGGCCTGGGGATGGGCGAGCTGGTGGAGCTGGCGCAGGCCCAGCTTGCCCAGGAGTTGGATGCGCACGACCTTGATACCGCCCGCCGTCGAGCCGGCGCAGCCACCAATGAAGGTGAGGGCCACCAACATCAGTGGCAGGTAGAGCGGCCATTCGGCGAAGGTCGCGGTCGAGAAGCCCGTGCTGGTCAGGATAGATGCCACCTGGAAGGCGCCATGGCGCAACGATTCCCAGCCATTGGCATAGGTCCCGGCCAGGGCCAGGGTGGCGGCGACGATCAGGGTCGAGATCAGGAAGATGAGACCGTAGGCCCGTACCTCCGAGTCGCGGGCATAGGGCCAGGGCGACTGGCGTTGCCAGGCAATGAAGTGGATGGCGAAGTTGGCGCCACCGGCCAGCATGAAAAAGATGGCGATCCCTTCGATGAGAGGACTATCCCAATAACCGAAACTGGCGTCGTGGGTCGAGAAGCCACCGGTCCCCACCCCCGCATAGGCATGGCCGATGGCGTCGAAGAGGCTCATACCAGCGGCCCAGAAGGCCAGGGCGCACCCGGCGGTCAGGACGAAATAGACCAGCCAGAGGGAGCGGGCCGTCTCGGCGATGCGCGGCGTCAGTTTTTCGTTCTTGGTGACCCCCGAGGTCTCCGCCCGGTAGAGCTGCATGCCGCCGACGCCCAGCATGGGCAATACGGCGACGGCCAGGACCACGATACCCATGCCACCGAGGAAGTTGAGTTGCTGGCGATGGTAGAGGATGGATAGGGGCAGTTGGTCGATACCACTGGCGATGATGGTGGCGCCCGTGGTGGTAAAGCCGGAGATGGACTCGAAAACGGCGTCCGTCAGGCTCCAACCCAACCCGATCTTGAAGGGCAAGGCGCCGACCAGCCCGAGCAGAACCCAGAAGAGGGTGACCACCAGGAAGCCGTCGCGCACCGATAGCTCCTGTTGCGCGCGCCAGTTTGGCAGCCAGAGCAGACAACCCGCCACCAGGGTCAAGATAAACGATATGTCGAAGACCCCTGCCTGGCCATCGCCATAGTAATAGGCGATGCCGATTGAGGGCACAAAGTTAAGACTAAAGAGCACCAAAAGAATGCCAAATAGTCTGGTTATGGCGCGCCAATGCATGGAATTCCAAGAATTAAGAGGTTTCGTTTCAGGGGCGTGAGAGCGTCTTCGAGGCGGTGGCCAGGGACTGTGCCAAGCGGGATTCCGGGTGCCCTGATAAGCGTGACAAGGAGATTATCCAGACCGACCCAAGTGAGGTCACATAAAAACTCTGTAAAAATTTGATGAAATTTTTACACCCCGGCCTCGGTAACTGGGCCACCATATGCGCAATTCGCGGCGCCTTCCGCTCCCCTTCCATCCACCTAATCCGCCGTTAATGTCAAAGGCCGTTCGTCTCTTCAAGGTTCAGCCCCCGGCCCGGGCGCAACTGCTGCCCTATCTTTTCGCCGTGGTTGCCGTGGCGGTGACGGCCGCCCTCGCCTTCCTGTTGCCCCGACTTTTTCCCCATGCCAGCCGCTCGCTCCTCTTCCTGATCGGCGTGCTCGTCGTCTCCTCCCGTGCCAGTCTTGGCCCTTCGCTGCTAGCCAGTTTCCTCAGCTTCCTCGCCTTCAACTTCTTTTTCACCGAGCCCTTGCACACCTTCAAGGTGGCGGATGACGGAGACGTGACGACCCTCGTCTTCTTCCTCCTGGTGTCGGCCATTTCCGGCAATCTGGCGTCACGCATGCGCCAGGAGATGGCCCAGCACCGGGCCTCCCTGGAGCGGATCTCGAGCCTCTTTGATTTCAGCCGCCGCCTGGCCTCCGCCGTGGGGGCCGAGGAAGTGCTCGATGCACTGGTCGATCAGCTCGGCCTCTTGCTGCCGGGACCGGTGGGCGCCATTCGAATCTTGTTAGTCGAGGGAAAGGAGCCCCCAAGGGCAAGGCGGCGACGGGGTGACGACCGGCCCCTGACCTCAGAGGACCTGATGGCGGCCTGGGCGCGGGAGGGACAGGATCCGGTGGCGGTGGGCGACTGGGTCTTCGTCCGGTTGGCGACGGACACGGGTCGCCTCGGACTGGTGGCCCTGGCGGGGGTCCAGGACCCTGAGCGGATCGAGTCGGCTCGCAACGTCTGTGATCAGGCGGCGGTAGCGCTGGACCGTACTCGGCTGGTGGCGGACCTGGAACAGGCCAAGCTGGTCTCGGAGACCGAGCAGTTGCGCTCGGCCCTGCTGTCGTCCGTCTCCCACGATCTGCGCACACCCCTGGCCTCCATCATTGGCTCGGCCACCAGCCTGCTGGAATATGGCGATGCCTTCAGTCCCCAGGATCGCCGGGAACTCCTGGCCACGATCGCCGCCGAGGCCCAGCGCCTGGATCGCCATATCCAAAACCTGCTGGACATGACCCGCCTCGGCCAGGGCAAGCTGAACCTGCATCGGGATTGGGTGGACCTTCACGACATCATTGCCAGTGCCATCGCCCGGGTCCCGGACGTGCTGACTGGCGTGGAGGTCAAGATCCAGGTCCCCGCCGAGATGCCTCTGCTCTGGGTCCAGGGTTCCCTGATCGAGCAGGCCCTGGTCAATCTGCTGGACAACGCGGCGCGTCTCTCTCCCGAAAATGGGTGTATCGGCATCCAGGCCGAGCTGGTCGGGGATGAGATCCGGATCGACCTTTGCGACCAAGGTCCCGGCATCCCCGAGGACGAGCGGGAGAAGATTTTCGATATGTTCTACTCGGTGGGTCGTGGCGACCGTGATAACCGTGTCGGTAGCGGACTGGGCCTGGCCATCTGCCGGGGCATGATCGGCGCCCACGGCGGTCAGGTCAGGGCTTTGCCGGGCGAGGAGGGTTGGGGAACATGCATGCGTCTCTCTCTACCCCTGGCCAGTCCGGAGGCAACGCCATGAAGGGAAAGAACGAAACCCTGCTGATCGTCGAGGACGAGGCCCATATCCGCAAATTCCTGCGCATCAGCCTGGAGGCCCATGGCTACCAGGTACAGGAGGCGCGGCTGGGCGAGGAGGGTCTGCACATCTGCGTGACGACGCCGCTACGGCTGGTGATCCTGGATCTGGGTCTGCCCGACCTGGATGGCCTGGATTTCATCCGTCGCCTGCG
>Ga0105096_10001221_pt1 | contig 10338 bp, 10 predicted proteins | sample PPLLak3cmMay2015_FD_87036 | JGI IMG/M metagenome (GOLD analysis project Ga0105096, IMG submission 87036) | Freshwater sediment microbial communities from Prairie Pothole Lake near Jamestown, North Dakota, USA - PPLs Lake P7 Core (1) Depth... | ecosystem: Environmental > Aquatic > Freshwater >...
ACGTGTACGCGCTGAGCAAGCGGGTCGATGAGCTCGCCGCCGCAGTGGCCCGCTTGTCGAAATCGGCACCGGCCAAGACCGTGGCCAAGACCGCGTCCAGGACTGCCGCCAAGCCGGCCGCTAAGGCGTCCGCAAAGGCACCCGCCAAGGCCGCAGCGAAGAAGAGCACGCCGCGCAGCGCCGCGCGCAAGACCCGTAGCTGATCGTGGCCCGGAAGAAGAACGCGCCGGGCGTTGCCGCAACGCCTGGCGCAGCGCGCGCCGACGCCGCAGCGGGTCGACGCATCGGCCTGGCTCTGGCCGGCGGCGGCCCGCTGGGGGCGATCTACGAGATCGGCGCGCTGTGCGCGCTGCAGGAATCCCTGGACGGCGTCGACTTCAACGTCCTGTCGGGTTATGTCGGCGTGTCGGCGGGCGGCTTCATCGCCGCAGGCTTGGCCAATGGCATGACACCCAAGCAGTTGTGCAGCGCTTTCATCGAAAACGACAGTGCCAGCGAGGACCTGATCCGCCCGGGGCTGTTCATCCGCCCGGCCTGGGGCGAGTACGCGCGGCGCACGGCCGCCTTTCCGGGGCTGTTCGTGCAGGCCAGCGTGCGCTTTCTGTTCAAGCGCCGCTCGCTGCTGTCGGCCTTCGAGATCCTGGGCCGCGCGCTGCCCACCGGCTTGTTCAGCAACGCGCCGCTGGAGGCGCAGATCCGTCGCGTGCTCAGCGCGCCGGGTCGCAGCAATGACTTCCGCTCGCTCAAGCGCAAGCTGGTGCTGGTAGCCACCGACCTGGACAGCGGCGCCGCCGCGCCCTTCGGCCAGCCCGGCTGGGACCATGTGCCGATCTCGGTGGCCGCCGCGGCCAGCGCGGCACTGCCGGGGTTGTTCCCGCCGGTGGCCATCGACGGGCGCTGGTACGTGGACGGCGCACTGAAGAAGACACTGCATGCCACGGTGCTGCTCGACATGGGCCTGGACCTGCTGTTCTGCCTGAACCCGCTGGTGCCCTTCGACGCCAGCCATTCGCGCCGCCACCGCGTGCTCAGCAGTGGCGACCCGAGCATCCCGCAGCTGGTGGTGGGTGGCCTGCCGGTGGTGCTGAGCCAGACCTTCCGCAGCCTGATCCATTCGCGGCTGGAACTGGGCATGAAGGGCTACGAAGGCAGCCATCCGCACACCGACATCGAACTCTTCGAGCCCGACCACCGCGACCCGGAGATGTTCCTGGCCAACACCTTCGGCTACGCGCAACGGCGCGCACTGGCCGAGCATGCCTACCAGCGCACACGGGCTGACCTGCGCTCGCGGCGCAGCACATTGGCGCTGACGTTGGCGCGGCACGGCATCACGCTGAACAACGCCGTGCTCGACGACAGCCACCGCACCCTGGTAGGCCGCAAGCGCCACCTGCGCACGCGCGCGGCCCGCGCGCTCAAGCGCCTGGACGAAGTGTTGAACGACCTGGACGTTGCGCTGGCCGAGCGATCTCAGGCCAGGTAGCGCGACTCCAGGTGCGCCTTGAAGTGCGCCGGGTTCAGCGTCTCGCCGCTGGCCCGCAGCGCCAGCTCATCGGTGGTCCAACGGCTGGCCTGGGTCCAGATGTTGTCGCGCAGCCAGTCGAAGACCACGCCCAGGTCACCGGCAGCGATGCGCGCATCCAGGTCCGGCATGGCGCGGCGCATGGCGGCAAACCACTGCGCGGCGAACATCGCGCCCAGCGAATAGCAGGGGAAGTAGCCGAAACCGCCTTCGGTCCAGTGCACGTCCTGCAACGGGCCATCGCGGTAGTTGCCGCGGGTGTCCAGGCCGAGCAACTCCATCATCTTTTCATCCCACAGCGCCGGGATGTCCTCGGCCTCGATCTCGCCTTCGATCAGCGGGCGCTCGATCTCATAGCGCAGGACGACATGCGCCGGGTAGCTGAGCTCGTCGGCATCGACGCGGATCAGCCCGGGCTGCACGCGCGTCATCAGCCGCTGCAGGTTGCCGGCCTCGAAGGCCGGCTGCATGCCGAAGGCGTCGGCGAGCAGCGGCACCAGCTGCGCCACGAAGCCCGGGTGGCGACCGAGCTGCATCTCGAAGCTCAGCGACTGGCTCTCGTGCACCGCCATCGAGCGCGCCTCGGCCAGCGGCTGGCCGAGCCAGTCGCGCGGCAGGTTCTGTTCGTAGCGGCCGTGCCCCGACTCGTGCACGGTGCCGAGCAGGCTGCCGAGGAACTCGCGCTCGTCGAAGCGCGTGGTCATGCGCACATCCTCGGGCACGCCGCCGCAGAAGGGATGCGTGCTGACATCGAGCCTGCCGGCCTCGAAGTCGAAGCCCAGCAGCTGCATCACCCGTTCGCACAGCCGCCGCTGCGCGTCCACCGGGAACGGCCCCACCGGCTGCAGCACCGCCTCGCCAGCCTGGCGCCGGCGCGCCCGCGCGATCAGGCCGGGCAACCAGCCGTGCAGCTCGCCGAACACCCGGTCCAGCGTGGCGCTGCGCATGCCCGGCTCGAAACGGTCGAGCAGCGCGTCGTAGCGCGACAGGCCGCTGTGCTCGGCCAGCAGCCGGGCTTCCTCGCGCGCCAGGTTCAGCACCTCGCGGAAGTTGCCGAGGAAGCCCTGCCAGTCGTTCGCCGGACGCTGCGCGCGCCAGGCATGTTCGCAGCGCAGTCCGGCCAGCTGGCGGCGCTGCACCAGCGCGTCGGGCAGCGCGTTGGCACGTTGCCAGTCGCGCCGGATCTCGCGCAGGTTGGCGCGCTGCAGCTCCGACAGCGCTTCCTGCTCGGCGCGCTCGAGCGTGGACGCCAGCGCCGGTTCGGTGCGCATGCGATGCATCAGCGCGGCCATCTCGGCCACGGCCGCCGCGCGTGCCGCATTGCCCTTGGGCGGCATCTTTGCCGCCTGGTCCCAGCTGGCCAGCGCCTGCAGGTGGCTCAGGCGATGCAGCCGTGCATAGGTCTCGGTCAGCGCGTCGTAGGCAGGCGTGGCAGGCATCGGGCGGCGTCGATGGGCATAGGAGGCGCGGGCCCTCACGGCTGCCGCGATCGCGCCGATTCTCGCCTCGATCGCCGCAGGCGGCGCGTGCGCGCCTGGCGCGAACGGCCGGTATCGAGCCCGGTTGCGCAGCCTGTCACGCGCTGCCGTCGCACGCGGCGTCAGAACTCGAAGCGCCCGGGAAAGACCCACAGCAGCGCCGCGGTCATCGTCACGTAGCGCAGCAGCTTGCCCACGGCCATGTAGCCCAGGCACGGCCAGAAGGGCAGGCGCAGCCAGCCCGCCACGGCGCACAGCGGGTCGCCGACGCCGGGCAGCCAGCTCAGCAGACAGGCCTTGGGGCCGAAGCGGCGCAGCCACTGCAGCGCGCGCGCCTCGGCGGGCGGCCGGTGCTTGACGTGCTCGTAGGTGCGCTCGGCAGCATAGCCCATCCACCAGCTGATCGCCCCGCCGAGGGTGTTGCCGGCGGTGGCCACGAGCACGGCCGGCCAGAAGAGCTCGGGATTGAGCTTGACCAGGCCGAAGACGGCCGGCTCCGAGCCCATCGGCAGCAGCGTCGCCGACAGCATGGCGATGACGAAGACGGTGCTCAACCCGTACTGGGGCAACGACAGCGCACCGAGAAGGGAGTGCAGCCAGGCTTCCATCGCGGCGCATTATCGGCAGGCCACCGCCGCTATACTCCCGCCTCCCGTTTTCTCCTCCCCCCGGCCCGGCCATGCACATCGGCGCACACGCGCTCGCGAACAACCTGTTCGTCGCCCCGATGGCCGGGGTGACCGACCGGCCCTTCCGCCAGCTGTGCCGTCGCCTGGGCGCCGGCCATGCGGTGAGCGAGATGATCAGCGCCCGCCCCGAGCTGCGCGATTCGCTGAAGACCTCGCGCCGCGCCAACCACGACGGCGAGAGCGCGCCGATCACCGTGCAGATCGCCGGTACCGACGCGCCGATGATGGCCGATGCGGCACGCCACAACATCGACCGCGGCGCGCAGATCATCGACATCAACATGGGCTGCCCGGCGAAGAAGGTGTGCAACAAGTGGGCCGGCTCGGCGCTGATGCGCGACGAGCCGCTGGCGCTGGACATCGTCGAGGCGGTGGTCGCCGCCTGCGCCCCGCGTGGCGTGCCGGTGACGCTGAAGATGCGCACCGGCTGGTGCGACAGCGAGCGCAACGCGCTGCGCATCGCGCGCGCCGCGCAGGATGCCGGCGTGGCCATGGTGGTGGTGCATGGCCGCACGCGCGAGCAAGGCTACAAGGGCCAGGCCGAGTACGACACCGTGGCCGCGGTGAAGGCGGCGCTGCGCATCCCCGTGGTGGCCAACGGCGACATCGATTCGCCGCACAAGGCGCTGCAGGTCCTGCGCCACACCGGCTGCGACGCGCTGATGATCGGCCGCGCCGCGCAGGGCCGGCCGTGGATCTTTGGCGAGATCGCGCACTTCCTGCAGCACGGCACGCTGCCCGCCGCACCGGCCACGCGCGAGGTGCGCGGCTGGCTGCTCGAGCACCTACGGGACCACTATGCGTTGTACGGCGAGGCGGTGGGCGTGCGCACCGCGCGCAAGCACATCGGCTGGGCGGTGCGCGCGCTGCCCGGCGGCGAGGCCTTCCGAGCAGCGATGAACACGCTCGACGAGGCCGAGGCGCAGGTGCGCGCGGTGGCCACCTTCTTCGACGAACTGGCCGAAACCCACCCGCAACTGCCGCCGTCGGCAGCCAACGACGCCGCGATGGCGCTGTCGGCATGAGCCCTGGCCGCCATCTTCCCTGGTCGATCGCTGCGCGGAGAGCCGAGGCGTGAGCAAGAAGCACATCGAGGAATGCGTGCGCGCGAGCCTGGAGCAGTACTTCAGGGACCTGCGCGGCACCGAGCCGCATTCGGTGCACGACATGGTCATGCTCGCCGTCGAGAAGCCGCTGCTCGAGGTCGTCATGAAGCACGCCGAGGGCAACCAGAGCAAGGCTGCGCAGTGGCTGGGCCTGAACCGCAACACGCTGAGGCGCAAGCTGCTCGATCACAAGCTGATCAAGTAACCCCCATGGCCGAACTGACCGCATTGCTGTCCGTCTCCGACAAGACGGGCGTCGTCCCCCTGGCCCAGTCGCTGCACGCGCTGGGCGTGCGCCTGCTGTCCACAGGCGGCACGGCCAAGCTGCTGGCCGAAGCCGGCTTGCCGGTGACCGAGGTGGCCGAGGTCACGGGTTTCCCGGAGATGCTAGACGGCCGCGTGAAGACGCTGCACCCGCGCATCCATGCCGGCCTGCTGGCGCGGCGCGACCTGCAGTCGCACATGGCCGCACTGCGCGAGCAAGGCATCGGCTCCATCGACCTGCTGGTGGTCAACCTGTACCCGTTCGCGCAGGCCACGGCCCGGGCCGACTGCACGCTGGACGAAGCCATCGAGAACATCGACATCGGCGGGCCGGCGATGCTGCGCGCCGCGGCCAAGAACTGGGCCGACGTGGCGGTGCTGATCGACCCGGCGGACTACGCGAGCGTGCTCGCCGAGCTGCGCGATGGCGGCATCCGCCGCGCCACCCGCTTCCACCTGGCGAAGAAGGTGTACGCCCACACCGCCGCGTACGACGGCATGATTGCCAACTACCTGGGTTCGCTGGCCGACGGCGCCGAAGCCCGCCCGGCCGCGGTGCCGGCGCGCGCGCCGTTCCCGGCCGTCTACAACCTGCAGCTGACCAAGACGCAGGACATGCGCTACGGCGAGAACCCGCACCAGGCCGCGGCCTTTTACCGCGAAGGCACGCCTGGCACGGGCCTGCTGGCCCGCTGGGCGCAACTGCAGGGCAAGGAGCTCAGCTACAACACCATCGCCGATGCCGACGCGGCCTGGGAATGCGTGAAGACCTTCGACGCGCCGGCCTGTGTCATCGTCAAGCATGCCAATCCCTGCGGCGTGGCCGTCGGCGAAACGCTGGCCGAGGCCTACGACAAGGCCTGGCGCACCGACCCGACCTCGGCCTTCGGCGGCATCCTGGCCTTCAACCGGCCGGTGGACGAGGCCACGGCGCGGCGCGTCCACGAGCACAAGCAGTTCGTCGAGGTGCTGATCGCCCCCGGCTACGACGCCGGTGCACGCGCGCTGTTCGCCGCCAAGCAGAACCTGCGTGCGCTGGAGGTGCCGCTCGGCGAGGCGACGAACGCGCTGGACTTCAAGCGCGTCGGCGGCGGCATGCTGCTGCAGACGCCGGACCTGAAGAACGTGGCGCGCGCCGAACTGCGCGTGGTGACGAAGTTGTCGCCGACGGCGCAGCAGATGGACGATCTGCTGTTTGCCTGGAAGGTGGCCAAGTTCGTGAAGAGCAATGCCATCGTCTTCTGCGGCAGCGGCATGACGCTGGGCGTGGGCGCTGGCCAGATGAGCCGCATCGATTCCGCCCGCATCGCGCGCATCAAGGCCGGCAACGCCGGGCTGTCGCTGGCCGGGTCGGCCGTGGCCAGCGACGCCTTCTTCCCCTTCCGCGACGGGCTGGACGTGGTCATCGACGAAGGCGCAGCCTGCGTCATCCAGCCCGGCGGTTCGGTGCGCGACGACGAGGTCATCGCCGCCGCCGACGAGCGCGGCGTTGCCATGGTCTTCACCGGCACGCGGCATTTCAGGCACTGAACTCCGGCTTCCCTGTGAAGCCGGATCCAGGATTCGGGTCCCGGCGCATAGCCGCCTTTGGATGGGCTCGCTGTTCGCGTTGCGCTTGGGCGCCGCCGAGGCAAAGCCGACGAGGGGGTGGCCGGCTACGTTCAGCCAATTCCTATTCACTCCGCCGGCTACCCCCTCGCCGGCTTTGCCGGCACCCGCGGCGCGCTTCGGAGCCAGGAATGCGGCGCTTCGTGAGCCGACGCGCCCAGCAGCGTTGGTGCACACCGGCCCTGTCCGACAGCGGGGTGCCCAACGGAGTGAATAGGAATTGGCTGAACGGAGTTGGCCACCCCGCTGGCGGACAGCGTGCGCTTGAATGCCCGTCGATGAAGGACTGTCATGGCGCCGTGAGCAGCCATCGATGGTGGACCGCTCGCGCTGGCGGCGGCATGTGCCACCACTATTGCAGCTGCGCAAGGCGCCGGGGCCGCTAACATCTCGGCATGTCGATCGCGGTCAAGGCCATGGGCATGGCGGTGTCCTTCGTCGCGCGCCTGATCACCGGCGCGCAAGGGCATTGGACCGGTTGTCCGCCCGAGGCGCTGCAGCGCATCTACTTCGCCAACCACCAGAGCCACCTCGACTGGGTGCTGATCTGGGCCGCGCTGCCCAACGACCTGCGCGTGCGCACCCGGCCGATCGCCGCGCGCGACTACTGGACGGCCAACAAGTTCAAGCACTGGCTGACGCGCGAGGTGTTCCATGCGGTCTACGTCAGCCGCCAGCGCACCGACGACCAGGATCCGCTGGAGCCGCTCGTCGAGGCATTGCAGAACGGCGACTCGCTGGTCATCTTTCCCGAAGGCACGCGCAGCAACAAGGGCGAGCCGCTGCCCTTCAAGAGCGGGCTGTACCACCTGGCCGAGGCGTTCCCCGGCGTGCAGCTGATTCCGGTGTGGATCGACAACGTGCAGCGTGTCATGCCCAAGGGCGAGGTGGTGCCGGTGCCGATCCTTTGCACCGCCACCTTCGGCGCGCCGATGCAGCTTGAACCCGGCGAGGACAAGCGCGACTTCCTCGAGCGCGCACGCGAAGCGGTGGTCGCGCTGCGGCCGCTGGTCACCTGAGGGCGGGGCGCCGATGGACAGGTTGCGCGCACTGGGGGTGGAGCAGCAGGTGGCGTTGCTGTTCCTGATCCTGTTCGGGCTGCTGGCGGTGACCAGCGTGGCGGTGCTGGTACGCACGCTGCGCGAGCAGCACAGCGAACAGTCCGAGCAGTACGCGCGCATGCTGCGCGACCTGCGCGCGCTGTGGATCGGCACCGTGGTGTTCTGGCTGTCGTGGATGTCCGGTCCGGTGGGCGCGACGCTGCTGTTCGGCGTGTTCTCGTTCCTGGCGCTGCGCGAGTTCATCACGCTGGCCCACACGCGGCGCAGCGACCACCGCAGCCTGATCCTGGCCTTCTTCGTCGTGCTGCCGCTGCAGTACGTGCTGGTCGGCTCGCGCAGCTTCGACCTTTCCACCGTGTTCATACCGGTATACGTGTTCCTGGCCATCCCGGTGCTCAGCGCGCTGGCTGGCGACCCGGAGCGCTTCCTCGAGCGCAACGCCAAGATCCAGTGGGGCATCACCGTGTGCGTTTTCGGGTTGAGCCACGCGCCGGCGCTGCTGCTGCTGGACTTCCCCAACTTCGCCGGACGCGGCGCCTTCCTGCTGTTCTTCCTGGTCATGGTGACGGCGGTCGCGCAGATTGCGCAGGAGCTGTTCAGCCGCTGGCTGCGCCGCCGGCCGGTGGCGCGCCACATCGACCGCTCGTTCTCCTACCGCGCCTGGATGGCCGGCGCGCTGGCCGCCGCGCTGGTGGGCGCGCTGCTGGCCTGGATCACGCCCTTCCGCATCTGGCAGGCGGCGCTGATCGGCCTGGGCGCCGGCGCATGCGGCACGCTCGGCGAGTTCGTCATGAAGGCGCTGAAGAAGGACGCGGGCGTGCGCTACTGGGGCAACCACGCCTCGATCACCGGCGCGGTGGGCCTGCTCGACCGCGTGGCGCCGCTGTGTTTTGCCGCGCCCGTGTTCTTCCACTCGGTGCGCTGGTACGCGAGCCTGCAGCCGTGAAGGGCCGCATCCTCGGCATCGATCCCGGGCTGCAGACCACAGGCTTCGGCGTCATCGAGGTCAACGGCCGGGCGATGGACTACGTGGCCAGCGGCACCATCCGCACCACTGAAGCGGCCTTGTCCGACCTGCCGGGCCGGCTGAGGATCATCTTCGACGGCGTGCGCGAGGTCGTCGACACCTACGCACCGGCGCACGCATCGGTGGAGATCGTCTTCGTCAACGTCAACCCGCAGAGCACGCTGCTGCTCGGCCAGGCGCGCGGCGCGGCGCTGGCCGCGCTGGTGTCGGGCGGGCTGCCGGTGGCCGAGTACACCGCGCTGCAGCTGAAGAAGGCCATCGTCGGCCACGGCCATGCGAAGAAGCACCAGGTGCAGGAAATGGTCATGCGCCTGCTCAGGCTGCCCGGTCTGCCGGGCAAGGACGCGGCCGACGCACTCGGCCTGGCCATCACCCATGCCCACGCCGGTGCGTCGCTGGCCGCCATGGCCCGGGCCACCACGCTGGCGCCGCGTGCTCATGCGCAGTACCGTCGCGGCCGAACCTACTGACCCCCGAGCCCGTTATGACTGCACCCGTCACCACCGCCTGGACCCCGGTCGACGGCCGCGCCGGCCGCTTCGACGCCTACCTGGCATTGCCGCCCGCCGGCCGCGGCCCGGGCCTGCTGCTGCTGCAGGAGATCTTCGGCGTCAACGAGCACATCCGCGCAGTGGCCGCGCAGTACGCGCTGGACGGCTTCGTCGTGCTGGCGCCGGACGTGTTCTGGCAGCAGCAGCGCCGGCTGGACATCGGCTACACGGCCGACGACATCCAGCGCGGCCGCGCGCTGGCGATGGCCGCGGACAAGGCGGCGCTGCAGCGCGACCTGGCCGATGCCGTGGCCGCGCTGCGCGCGCGCCCCGAGGTGCAGGGCCGCGGCGTCGGCGCCTTCGGCTACTGCATGGGCGGGCGGCTGGCCTACGCGGCCGCGGCCACCGCCGGTGTCGACGCCGCAGTGGCCTACTACGGCGGCGGCATCCAGGACATGCCCGAGCTGGCGCCGGCGATCCGCTGCCCGATGCAGTTCCACTACGGCGCGCTCGACGCCAACATCCCGCTGAGCGCGGTGGACAAGGTGCGCGCGGCGATGGCCGGCAAGCCTGCCGAGGTCTTCGTCTACGAGCAAGCCGACCACGGCTTCAACTGCTGGGCACGCGGCTCGTACCACGCCGCCAGCGCGGCGCTGGCCCATGGGCGCACGCTGCAGTTCTTCGCCGAACGGCTTTTCCTCTGAGGATCTTCATGCATCACGTTGCATTCGCGCGTCGCCATGTGCTCCAGCTCTTCGCCGGCAGCGCCGCGGCGCTCGCCGCGCCACGCTTGCGCGCCCAGGCCTGGCCGGCGAAGCCGATCCGGCTGGTGGTGCCCTTCGCGCCCGGCGGCAGTTCGGAGATCATCGCCCGCGCCACCGCCGCCGAGATGAGCAAGCTGCTGGGCCAGTCGGTGTTCGTCGACAACAAGCCGGGCGCGGCCGGCAACATCGCCATGACCGAGGTGGCGAATGCCTCCGACCAGCACACGCTAATCCTGGGCCACATCGGCGTGCTGGCGGTCAACCCGTTCATCTTCGAGAAGCTGTCCTTCGACGTGAACCGGGACTTCAGGCCGGTGTCGCTGCT
>Ga0105096_10001223_pt1 | contig 10337 bp, 3 predicted proteins | sample PPLLak3cmMay2015_FD_87036 | JGI IMG/M metagenome (GOLD analysis project Ga0105096, IMG submission 87036) | Freshwater sediment microbial communities from Prairie Pothole Lake near Jamestown, North Dakota, USA - PPLs Lake P7 Core (1) Depth... | ecosystem: Environmental > Aquatic > Freshwater >...
CACATTGGTGCTGGGATGGCTCCAACGGAAGTCAGGGTCCTCGGTCGCGCGCTGTTGGATGTCCTGCCAGCCGGCGGACTGGTTGGGCCAGCCCAGACTGCGGGCCACATCCTCCCAGGCGGCGATCACCACCGGGCTGACCGCGAAGCGCACTGACTCGCCGATCAGCGATGGAGCGATCGCACCCTCGCCCACCTGCTGCACCTCGCCCCAGCGCCGGTCAAGCTGATCCAGCCACAAGCTGGAGTCGGGACTTATGGCCTGGAAGGTAGGACTAGCCAGAGCCTCTTCGATCATCACGTCAGGCGTCAGCTCGACCAGTTGCACATCCATCGACTGGCGGTCGGTCGTGCGCAGGTTCTGGGCGTTGAAGCGATCAACCAGCGTGCGCACCAGCTCGGCCTTGTCCGGGGTGTAGGCCAGGGTCAAGGTGGCGTTGTTCGGATCTTCCTGCACGACGGGCGGTTCAGCGACATCGCTGTCGGGAGTCAGCAACGCCACGATAAAGCCGCAGATGCAGATGAACAAAAAGACAGTCATCGCCAGTGCGACAATGCCCTCGATGCGCAGCGATCGTTTCCGGGCCGCCTGCTGGTCTATGTTGGTCCGCTTAGCCTTGGTCATGACGATACCCTCAACGCCCAACGTTCAAGTCAAACCAGCGCAGCAGCGCCAGCAGCACGTCGCGGTCGGGCGAGCGCATGGCGTCGGTGCGAGAAACGATAGGCGCCACGCCCTGCTCGGCCCAGCGCGTGAAGGGGCTGTTGGGCTGGTCCACCGAGACTGCCGCGTTGACCGGACGTAAGCCAGAATCGACAGCCTTGGCCTGCACGTCGGGCGAGAGCAGGTAGCGCTGGAACTCCAAGGCTGCGTTTTTCTCGACCGCACTGGTCTCCGGCCCCATCCAGATGGTGAAGGGGAAGTCGAACCAGGTCACGTACTGGGGGTAGAAGATCTCCAGCGCCTCGCCCCAGCGAGTCTGGATACCCTCCATGTTCTTGAGCAGGTCGGCCTCGAGCAGTTGGCCGCCGTCGCCAGCCGAGTAGCCGAAGAGTGCGAAGTCCTCGGCTGTGTAGGCGCTGCCGCCGCCCAGGTCCGTGGTGCTGCCCATCAGTTCACCGAGCCATTGCTGGAAAGCAGGATCGGTCACCTCGGCGGTGCCAATGCTGGTTCGGTCGTAGTACTCGCCGGCCGCGGCAACCATGGCCGCCAACCCGCCGACGTTCTTGCGCGGGTTGGGCACTACCAGCTTGAAGAAGCCCCAGTCTGGCTGGCCGCCCAGCGCAGGCCAACCGCCGGGATTGATGGCGGCGTCGTGGATGACCTGCCAGTCGATATCGCCCACCTGCGCAGTGAGCGCGTCGGCCCGGCTCTGGTAGAGACCCCAGGCAAAGAGGCTGAGCGCAATCGGCCGCGCGCGGTATTCGCCGTCGGTCAGGAAGACGTCGCGACCCAAGCGCTCCTTGTAGGCCACGTTGGCCAGCTCAGGCAGGTAGCGGCTGTCGGGGATCCAGGCGGTGGGGAAGCGCGCCAAGGCCCGCTTCTGTTCATCAGTCAGGTTCTGCAAATCCGCGTCGGGCGGCAGCGTGCCGAACTCGTCCCGGTCGAAGCGGCCCAGCGCGGCCAGGCCATCGGCCGAGATAACCTCCACCTGGATCACATCGCCGTCCAGGGTACGCTGCTCGGCGTTGAACTGCCTGGCGGCCTCGTTGACCCAGTCGTAGACCGGCAGCGCGGTCAGTACGCGCACCTGGATCGGGCCGCTCTGCTCGGCCACCAACGGAGATCCTGAAGAGCTGTTCATGCTTCGCAGCAACGCTGCCACCCCGACAAGCGCCAGGGCAGCAACGATGATGACGATGAAGATCACACGAGTTCGGTTCATCCTGAAGTCTCCGGTAGGTCACGTTATCAACGTGACGCTTCTTTCGGCCCACGCTGCGTCACGTTGATAACGTGATCTACGCACTACAGGGGCAATCCGTCATTCCCGTGAAGACGGGAATCCAGCGTCCACCTGACTGGATTCCCGTCTTCACGGGAATGACCAGCGGAGCGTGAACGAGATCTATCCTTCGGCGAGCCCCAAACGGCGCTTGCGTTCGATCAGGGCGGCGTCGATCTCGCCGCGCTCCAGCACATCGTCCATCTGCTTGTCGAGGCTGGAGGCAAGCATTTCGCTCTCGGCCGAGGCCTTGTCCAGCCGGGCGCGCACGGCGTCGGCCACGCGGGCCACGTCGGCATCGCCAGACCCAGCCAAGTCGTCCAGACTGCGCATGGCCTTGTTGCTGATCTCCTTGGCGCGCGCCAGGTCCATCAGCGCCTGCAGCTCGTCCTTTTCCTGCGTGGTGGTGGCCAGCTTGGCCTCGAGCTTGATCTTGGCGCTGCGCAGGGCGTCGTATTCGCGCTCCAACTGAGACAGTTGTTGGTCGTAGTTCTCGACCGTGCGCTGCGTGGAGTTGAGCTTGGCCTGAGCGGCCACAGCCAGCGACTCGTTGCCCTCGGTCAGGAAGAGGTCGATGTTGCGATCCAGCGTGGCGGCCTTGGCCTGATATTCGTCGCGCTTGCGGCGGATGGTCTTGACCTGGCCGCCTACAGTCGCGACCGCGTCGTTCAGGTCTTCCAGGTTGTTCTCGATCTCGCGAATGTATTGGTTCACTACGGCCACTGAGTTGGCCTTCAACGCCTGGTCGGCCATGTAGTGCAGGTTGGCCTTGATCAGAATATTCACCTTTTCGAGCAAAGACGCCATGGTTTATGTCCTCCGGTTGGTTTTTCAGTCGTGACGACTCAGGCGCTGGGCGCCTGAGGATCAATCATACCACAAGTAGCGCCGCATGACCAGACGCCATACATGTGGCAGACAACGGGCGGGGCCGGCACAGGCCGTCCTCTGCGCAGAGGGTTACACACGCTCGAAATCATGGATCACTGGCAAAGTGAAGAAGAAAGTACTCCCTTTGCCCAACTCGCTCTCGACCCAGATACGACCGTCATGCGCGTCGACGATGCGCTTGACGATAGCAAGCCCCAGGCCAGCGCCGGCAAAGCGACGGGTGGACGCACTATCGATCTGATAGAAGCGTTGCCAGATTTGGTCCGTACGGTCGGGAGGCATGCCGATGCCCCTATCCCGCACTTCGACCTGAACAGCGTTGTCCACCAGGCTGAGACGCACGCTGACTTCGCCGCCGTTAGGGCTGAACTTGATGGCGTTACCCAGCAGGTTGTCGAATACCTGTCCTAACCGCGTGGGGTCGCCATAGACGAGCGGCAGACCTGGCGAGATTTCCAGATGCATACGAATGCCAACCTGTTCAGCAGCCATCTTGCTGCCCTCTACGCAGGCGGCGGCAATAAGTTCCAGGGCCACCGGCTGCAGATCCATCTCCTGCAATTCGGCCCGCTTAAGTGAGACGATGTCGTTGACTAGCCGCACGATGGCGTCGCTGCGGTCGAGCACGATCTCCAACGCCTCTCGTTGGCCTTGATTCAGCTCGCCTGCGTAGCCCTCCAGCAGGTATTCCACGTACCCCTTGACAAACGTAAGCGGCGTACGCAGCTCATGGGAGACGTTCTGCACGAACTCGTCCTTGAGGCGATCCAGCTCGCGCAGTTCCTCATAGGCGTGAATCGTATCCTGATAGAGTTGAGCCTTGTCGATAGCCGCAGCCGCCAAATCGGCCATGGCCGTCAGCAACCGCTGTTGCGCTGCGTCGAGCGAAGCCTGCTCCACCTCGATCAGGCCAATCAACTGTCCGGCCAACGTCAACGCGACGCAGGTAACCAAGTCGCCAGCATGGTCAGATTCAGCCTCCGGATCGACCAGAACCGAGGACCGCAGGTCGGGGCCGCGCGCCAGGTCGGCAGGCAGTCGCAGCGCAGCTTTGTTCATCCGCTCTATGAATCCTGGCGGCTGGCCGCGCTCTGCTACAACTTTGAGATGCGCACCTGGTTCCGCCACCAAAGCAATGGCGCCCCGGTTGGATCTCAGCAGCTCACAGGCGCTGCCAAGCACCACATCCAGCACCGCCATCAGGTCCATCGCCTCCGTCAGCGAGGCGCTGACCTGCACCAGGCTCGACAACTCACGCAGGCGCTGCTGGGCATCGTTGAAATGTCGAGCCCGCTGAATAGCCACAGAGACCTGATCTGCGAAGGCAGTCATAACCTCCTGATTTCCCCTGGTGTAGTAGCCATGCTGGGCCTTGTCCACACTCAACATGCCCACCAATTGACCTGCAGCCACCAAGGGGGCGCCAATCCAGCTGGCCAGATGAGCCACACTCGGTGAGCCGATCCAGCGGGAATCGCTACGGGTATCAGAAACCAGAATAGTCTGCAATGTAGTCATCATCTCTTGCAGCAGGGGATAGCCATCAATGCTCAGTTTAGCGTCCATCCACCACGCGACTTGGTTTCCTTCGGCGACCTGACATACCATCACGCCGTCCTGTAGCAGGAAGAGCGCGCTGTTGTCATAGGGCAAAATCGAGCACAATTGCTGCATCACCTGGCGAAGCGCGTCGTCCAGACTTAGGGTCGAGCTAAGGATGCTGGCCACCTTGCCCAAGGTTTCAGCTCGCTGCCGCTCGCGCCGTTCGGCGGCCAACAGGCGAGCGTTGTCCAATGCCGCCGAGGCCTGATTAGCAAAGGCCTCGAAAGCCTGTAGATCGTCCTCGCTAAGGGTCTCGCCCAACACCAGGAAGATTCCGACAGTCTGCTGCTGGCTCACCAGAGGCGCCAGAATGGCGCGCTGCTTCTTCAAGGCCAGATTCAAGATCTGCCTGGGAACACCGATCTGCTCCACCACCGTCAGACTGGCCGCCTCGCTTGGTGCATCAACAAACTCGGCTCGGCCCGTCTGCAGCGGCTGGATGAAATCAGGCAGATCTTCCAATGCAATGGAAATGGATGTGGTGTCAGTTAGTGGCTGGTCAACTGGCCAGATCTGATCCAACTGCCCGGCAAACGCGCGATACTCAAGGATCAACCGCTGCTCAGCGGAGTCGTAGCTAAAGACCACCAACGAGAAGCCCAGCCTGCGCACCTCTTGTGCAATCGTGCGGTACACCTGGCTCGGTTCGGTGGCCTGGCGCACGGCGGCGGCGGCGGCGTTGAGCGCTAACAGGGTTCGCTCGATACGCTTGCGTTGCGTGATATCACTGAAGGCAGTCAACGTGCCTGAGAACACACCGTCTTCGAACAAGGGCGTGGCGCTGACCAGCACCTGCACCTCGTGGCCGTCCTTGCGCAACAAGGAAGCCTCGTAACGCCCCTTCTCGCCCAAGCGCCTGCGGGCTGCCTTGCGATCTACCAATGAGCTCATCTGGGGCGAAAGCATGATGACGGCTGGCTGGCCGATCAGTTCAGATTCGCTGTAACCCACCATCTCGCACAAACGAGGGTTGGCATAGCGGATGATGTCATCAGCCGTCTCCAACAGGATACCGGTCTCGACGCTCCTGACCAGATTCTCGTTGAACTCCCTCAGCCGCTCATTTTCCTGCGCGCGCTGCGCCACAGCCTCAAACAGCCGTGCGTTGGCCAGCCCTGTTGCAGCCTGGTCAGCAAAAGCTTTGACGATCTGTATCTCAGTGGCAGAGAATGAACCTGGCTGGTTGCGATCTACACTCAAGACTCCAAAAGACTCGTTTTGGAAGCAAATCGGAAAGCCCAGCCAGGAACCAATCCCGCGGCGCCCCACGTCGTGACGCCAGATCGCGCTCTTAAACGTGTCGGGGATCATCAAAGGCTCTCCGCTATCGAACACAAACTCAGACGAAAGCAACTCTCCTCGGGGAAACACCCTTGTGTCCGTCCAGTCCACACCCTCATGCGTCAGAAACGCTGCGATGCGAAACGCGTCACCCTCCCGCACCAAAACCGCTGTGCTATCGAGCGCCACGACTCGCGCCAGGTATTCCAGGATCGTCGTTGCTACCTGCTCGAAGTTCATCATCGAACTGACAGCGCTGGCAAGCTGGCGCAGGGTGTCAGCCAGCTCGCGGCGTTGCGCCTCCAGTTGGTAAAGCCGGGCATTCTCCAGCGCAATAGCGACCTGTTGGCTAAACAACTCCAACAGCGGTATGTCCGAAGTGGAAAGAACCTCCTGATCGACAGCCTCCACGTTCAACACCCCCCACACCTTCCCGTCCAGGAAGATGGGAATGGCGGCCTCGGCCCGAGTGGCTGGCAGGACAGGCACATAATCGGGGTCTGCTGCCACGTCGAACACGTACTGTGACTGTGCTGTCAACGCAGCCCGCCCGACAACTCCGCTAAATCCACTAATGTTGAGCTCAGGTGTGTTCTCCCAGGGCCTGCCATCGATAGCATCCAGCACGAGCACATCGTCCTCAAGGCGGTGAATGCTGGTCAAAGCATATCCGAAGGTCCTGCGTAGATCTTCAACCACCAGTTGCAATACCGCGCGCAGATCCAGAATCGCGGTCACCGAGGCAGTGACCCTCTGCAACGCCAGCAAGTGGTCAGCCCGACGATGACTCTCTGCCAACAAGAGCGCGCTGGCCAAGGCTGCAGAAGCCAGCGAGGCAAACAAGCCGGCCACACGCATGGCGTCATCGTCTAGCAATCGGTTCTTGGCATTGTCGAGAAAATTCAAGACGCCGATGGGATTGTCGCCATACAACAGCGGCACGGCCAGCGCCGTGCCAAATGTCACATCGCGCCAGACCGGGGAGGCTAGCGGCCACGACAGATAGTCGCCAACTATCTGCATCTGGCGCGCGAGAAAGACACGTCCTGACAATCCGTCGCCCACCTTGATGCGCCTGCCCAGGTGCGACTCTGGCAGGTTGTGGATAGCGCGCACCTCCAGCTCTTCCCGCTCGGCATCGGACAGGTAAACGCAGGCTCCCTGAACGCCCAGCAGGTCAGCCGCCCAACGCACGATCACCTCCAGAGTCGACTGCAGGTCCGGCTGGCCGTTGATCTCTACTGCCGCCTGGCGCAGCCTCTCCAGTTCGGCCACGCGCTGCTGAGCAAGCTGATACGACTGGGCATTGGTGATGGCGATGGCAGCCTGATTGGAGAGGGTCTGCGCCAGTGAGAGCAGAGAGCCGTCAAAACGCTGCGGCTCATCAAAGTACGCTGCAACTGCCCCCAAAGACACATCCTGATGGCGCAACGCCACCAGCAGCATCGAGACGAAGCCATTGCTCTCCACCAACGGGCGCACAGAAGCCAACCGCTCGTCGCTGCGAGCGTCCTCGATTACCTGAAAGCGCTGCTCCACCAACTGACCGCCAGGCAACTGACGATACGCGCCTTCTATCGCCGCGATGTAATCAGACGAAAGCCCCCGTGCCAACACGCAACTGGCAACCTCAGTGCGCTGGTCCAGCAGAAAGATTGCGCAATGCTCAGCGCCGAGCAGCGCTTGCATGCCATCTGCCAGCACTTCGCAAACGGTGTCAAGCTGCAGCGAACTGTTCAACTGACGAGAGAACGACTCTAGCGCAGCGAAACCTGCTGTCAATTGTATCGGACGACCAGGGGGTGACTTGCTCACTTATTAACTTTCAGGTACGCTCAGTCTCAATGCATCGGCAACAAAGTTCTTGAGGCTGTCACACCTGCCCTGGCGGGGGTGCCCGGGCAGGTGTGACAGCCAAGGACTTTGTTTACGCAGCACTCAACGCCGGGACCGTCTACGTTTGGAAGCTGCCTGATTCTGGCCGCCAGGGGCCGCGCCGGCCGGTTGGGGCGCAGCAGCGCCGGACGGCGTCCCTGCGCCGGCCACGTCGGTGCGCATGTGGCAGTGCTTGTACTTCTTGCCGCTGCCGCACCAGCACGGATCGTTGCGCCCCACCGTCGGGGTCGAACGCTTGGCTGGCTGCTGGCTGGCGCCGTTGTCGCTGCGGTTGGTCTGCACCACACGGCGGGCTGGCTGCTGCTGGCGCACCACATCGACCTTGTAGATGGCATGGACGATGTCGTTCTCGATGGACTCCAGCAGCTCCACGTACATACCATGGGCCTCTTTCTTGTAGGCCACGATCGGCTGAACCTGGGCAATAGCCCGCAGACCGATGCCCTCGCGCAACGCATCCAGGTCGGTCAGGTGGCGCACCCAGCGCTCATCCACCGCCCGCAGCATGACCATGCGGTCTCGGTAGAGCGCCGCGCCGTCGATCATCCCGCTTAACACTGCATCCTGAGCCTCGGCGGGAAGCTGGCGCAGGGGTAGCCGCACCAGACTGTCATCCACTGCGCCGCCCAGCGCCTCCAGCACGCGGCCGTAAAGCGTGGCATTGAACGGATCGAGCCGCTGTCCCAGCGTCTCCAGCGTCACCCCTTCGCTGCTCAACTGGCGCAGAATCTCCTGGCCGTTGGCCTGGGCGCGCCGGTCGTAGTAGCTTTCGGCGTATTCTTCGACCTGCTCGGCGATCTCGGCTGCCGTCATCTGCTGCCAAGCATCGGCGTCGATCTCAGACGGCATGGGCAGGATCGCGTTCAGCGCTGCGTGCAAGGCGGCCAGGTCGCGCGTGGCGTCATAGCCGTCGGGGGCGAAATTGCCCACCAGCCGGCTGATCTGCGAGGCCACCATGTCCAGCACGGTCGGTCGCAGGGTTGGCTCACCCAGAATGCGCCGCCGCTGGTCGTAGATCACCTCGCGCTGCTTATTGACTACATCGTCGAACTCCAGCACGTGCTTGCGGATATCGAAGTTGTAGCCCTCGACCCGGGTCTGCGCGCTTTCCAACGACTTGCTGACCATGCTGTGCTCGATGGGCACGTCGTCCTCGACGCCCAGTCGCTCCATCAGGCCGGCCACCCGCTCGCCGCCGAAGCGCCGCATCAGGTCGTCGTCCAGCCCCACATAGAAGCGGCTGGAGCCCGGATCGCCCTGGCGGCCGGCGCGTCCGCGCAACTGGTTGTCGATGCGGCGCGCCTCGTGGCGTTCGGTGCCCAGCACGTGCAGCCCGCCGGCTGCCAGCACGACCTCCCGATCGCGTGCGCACTGCGCCTTGGCTTCAGCCATTGCCTGCTCCCACACGCCCGGTTCCAGCATGGTCAGGTCATGCCCAGCCCGCCGCAGGTTGTCGCGGGCGATGCCTTCGGGGTTGCCGCCCAGCAGGATGTCCACGCCGCGGCCGGCCATGTTGGTGGCGATGGTCACGTTGCCCGGCCGGCCGGCTTGGGCGATCACTAACGCCTCCCGCTCGTGGTTCTTGGCGTTGAGCACGTTATGGACAATGCCGCGCCGCTTGAGCAGGTTGGCCAGGTATTCGCTGGTCTCGATGGCCACGGTGCCCACCAGCACCGGCTGCTGGCGGTGTTGGCAATCCTCGATCTCCTCCACCACCGCCTTGAACTTGGCCGGGGTGTTGCGGAAGACAACGTCGGAATAGTCTGTGCGCCGCACCGCCACGTGAGTCGGGATGGCGACCACATCAAGATTATATATCTTGGCGAACTCTTCAGCCTCAGTCTCGGCCGTACCGGTCATGCCGGCCAGCTTGCTGTACATGCGGAAGAAGTTTTGGAAGGTGATGGTGGCCATGGTCAGCGACTCGCGCTGCACCTTCTGCCCTTCTTTGGCCTCGATGGCCTGGTGCAAGCCCTCGGAGTAGCGCCGGCCTTCCATCAGGCGCCCGGTGAACTCGTCGACGATCACCACCTCTCCGTCGCGCACCACGTAGTCGCGGTCGAGTTTGTACAGTACATAGGCACGCAGGGCGTTGTCCAGGTATGGCGCCAGTTCAAAGTTCTCCGGCGAGTAGAGGTTGCCAATGCCCAACAGACTCTGCATCTTCTCGATGCCCGCTTCAGTCAGCGTGACCACCCGGTCCTTTTCGTCCACCAGATAGTCGCCATCCTGGGCCTCCTTGCTGCTGGCTGGACGCAGGCGCGGCATCAACTCCGCAAAGCGGCTGTAATAGTTGCTGGACTCCTGCGCTGCGCTGGAGATGATCAACGGCGTGCGCGCTTCGTCGATCAGGATATTGTCCACCTCGTCGACGATGGCGAAATACAGCGCACGCTGCACGCACTGGCTCAGGTCGCTGACCATGTTGTCGCGCAGGTAGTCGAAGCCATACTCGTTGTTGGTTCCGTAGGTAATGTCGGCGTGGTAGGCCTGGCGCCGGGTGATCGGCCGCAGCCCCTGAAAACGGTCGTCCTCGGACTGGTAAGCCGGATCGAACAGATACGACCCGCTGTTGGGATCGCCTGCGCCGGACTGGATGACGGCCGTGCTCAACCCCAACAGATGATAGACCGGCCCCATCCACTGCACGCCGAACTTGGACAGGTAGTCGTTGGGCGTGACCAGGTGTACGCCGCGGCCGGTGAGCGCGTTGAGGTACAGC
>Ga0105096_10001225_pt1 | contig 10334 bp, 11 predicted proteins | sample PPLLak3cmMay2015_FD_87036 | JGI IMG/M metagenome (GOLD analysis project Ga0105096, IMG submission 87036) | Freshwater sediment microbial communities from Prairie Pothole Lake near Jamestown, North Dakota, USA - PPLs Lake P7 Core (1) Depth... | ecosystem: Environmental > Aquatic > Freshwater >...
GCACGCATCAACGTGAAACTGGTCTCCGAAGCCGGCATCGGCACGGTGGCGGCCGGCGTGGCCAAGGGCAAGGCCGATGTGGTGCTGGTCAGCGGCTGGGACGGCGGCACCGGGGCGGCGCCGGAAACCTCCTTAAAGCATGCCGGCATCCCCTGGGAACTGGGCCTGGCCGAAACCCAGCAGACCCTGGTGCTGAACAACCTGCGCAGCCGGATCGTGGTGGAAGTGGACGGCAAGCTGCTGACCGGCCGTGATGTGGCCATCGCCGCGTTATTGGGCGCCGAGGAATTCGGTTTCGCGACCGCGCCGCTGCTGGCCATGGGCTGCATCATGATGCGCGTCTGCCATCTGAACACCTGCCCGGTCGGCATCGCCACCCAGGATCCGCAGCTGCGCAAAAAATTCCAGGGCACGCCCGATTCGGTGATCAACTACTTCCATCTGGTCGCCGAGGACCTGCGCGCGATCATGGCCAGCCTCGGTTTCAAGACCCTGCAGGACATGGTCGGCCAGGTGCAATACCTGCAGGCACGTACCGATATCGAACACGCCAAGGCGCGCAAGCTGGACCTGACCGCCATCCTCAGCAAACCGGCGGTGCCCGAAAGTTTCGCGCTGCGCAACACCCAGACCCAGCAGCACGACCTGCACAACACCTTCGACGAGCAGCTGATCAAGGACGCCGGTGACGCCCTGCTGCGCAGAACCCCGGTAAAGCTCAGCTACGCCATCAACAACACGCAGCGCAGCATCGGCACCCGCCTGAGCTATGAAATCTCTTCGCGGCACGGCTCAGAGGGCCTGCCCGACGGCAGCATCCGGGTGCACTTCAGCGGGTCGGCCGGGCAGAGCTTCGCCGCCTTCGGCGCGCCGGGCATCCGTTTCAGCGTGGCCGGCGACGCCAACGATTACTTCGGCAAAGGCCTGTCGGGCGCGGTCTTGAGCCTTCGCCCCGACCCGCGTTCCGGCTTCACCGCGGAGCACAACATCATCCTCGGCAATGTCGCCCTGTACGGCGCCACCGCCGGCGCGGCCTACATCCGCGGCATCGCCGGCGAACGCTTCGCGGTGCGCAATTCCGGCGCCGAAGCGGTGGTGGAAGGCGTCGGCGACCATGGCTGCGAGTACATGACCGGCGGCCGTGTGGCGGTGCTGGGCGGCACCGGCCGTAACTTCGCGGCCGGCATGAGCGGCGGCGTGGCCTATGTGCTCGATGAGGTCGGGGATTTCGCCGATCTGCGCTGCAACCGGGAAATGGTTGAACTGGAAAACGTGCTGGGCGGCCCTGACGCCGAGGAACTGCATGGCCTGATTGAACGCCATCTGCAGGCCACCGGCAGCGCCGTGGCCGAACGGATACTCGCGCAATGGGACGCCTACCTGCCGCTGTTCATCAAGGTCATGCCGGTCGACTACAAGCTGGCATTGGTCCGTTTGGCCAAAGAACGCGAGGTGGCCGTGTCGAAACGCCTTGCCACCGTGCTGCAGGATTGCTGATGGGCAAGGTCACCGGATTCCTGGAACTCGAACGCGAAACCGCCGGCAAGAAACCGGCCGCCGAGCGTATCCAAAGCTACACCGAATACCAACTGCCGATGCCGGAAGCCAAACTGAAACAGCAAGGCGCGCGCTGCATGGACTGCGGCGTGCCGTTCTGCCACACCGGCTGCCCGCTCGGCAAACTGATTCCCGACTTCAACGACCTGGTGTACCGCGGCCACTGGCGGCTGGCGGCGCAGCGCCTGCACAGTACCAACAACTTCCCGGAATTCACCGGCCGCCTGTGTCCGGCGCCGTGCGAGGAAGCCTGCGTGCTCGGCATCAACGCCGACCCGGTGGCCATCGAGGAAATCGAGAAGAACATCATCGAACGCGCCTTCGCCGAGGGCTGGATCACGCCGGAGCCGCCGGCCATGCGCACCGGCAAGAACGTGGCGGTGATCGGTTCCGGGCCGTCCGGCCTGGCCGCCGCGCAGCAGCTCAACCGCGCCGGGCATACGGTCACCGTGTTCGAACGCAGCGACCGCATCGGCGGCCTGCTGCGCTACGGCATTCCCGATTTCAAGATGGAGAAATGGCTGATCGACCGGCGCGTCAACCTCCTGCAGCAGGAAGGCATCGTGTTCAGAACCAATGTGTCGGTCGGCCGCGACATCAGCAAGGCCGAGCTGGACGCCGACTTCGACGCCGTGGCGTTCTGCGGCGGGTCGACCATCGCCCGTGACCTGCCGGCGCCCGGCCGCGGCGTGACCGGCGTGGTGCAGGCCATGCAGTTCCTGCCGCAGCAGAACCGGCGCGTGGCCGGCGACGCCGAAGCGGACATCGCCGAACCGGTGCTGGCCACCGGCAAGCATGTGATCGTGATCGGCGGCGGCGACACCGGCTCGGACTGCATCGGCACCTCGGTGCGGCAGGGCGCGGCTTCGGTGGTGAATTTCGAACTGCTGCCGATGCCCTCGCTGAAACGTCCGGCCGACCAGCCGTGGCCGTACTGGCCGATGAAGCTGCGCACCACCACTTCGCACGAGGAGGCCGGCAACAAACGCGAATTCGCCATCCTGACCAAATCCTTCGAAGCCGAAAACGGCGCACTGACCGCGCTGCATACGGTACAGGTGGAGATGATTCGCGATGCAGCAACCAACGCTGAGCCTGCAGGAAATCGCCGGCAGCGAGCAGACCTGGCCCTGCGACCTGGCCATCCTGGCGCTTGGCTTCCTGGGCCCGGAAACCGATTCGGTGGTGGCGCAGTACGGCTGCGCACTGGATGCGCGCGGCAACGTAAAAACCGAAAACTTCATGAGCTCAACACCCGGCTTCTTCTCGGCCGGCGACGCCCAGCGCGGCCAGTCACTGATCGTGTGGGCGATATCCGACGGCCGCGAATGCGCCCGCGCCATCGATCAATGGCTGATGGGCGAAAGCGCCCTGCCGACCAAGGGCGGCACCGACCTGCCGCGGATTTAAAATATCCTAAGTAGGCGGCCGCCCCGAAGTTTTAGTAAACTTGAGTTATCCGCGGCGGTGGCCGCATAATTCAGACGTCAGCCCTTTTCATATCTCAAGCATTTCCGTAGATTTGAAAACCAAGGAACCATATCCATGCCTGAAATTTCAATAAAGCTGGAGCGCCCCCGCGTAGAAGAGTTGCTCGCACGGTACAAATCACAAATCGGCAAAGACTACGCCGGATACCGCAACCATGTTTATCGCGCAATCACTTACGCAATGTATTTTCTTGACAATAAAGTCGAGCATGAGCAGCTTGTAGAGACCGCATTCGTCTATCACGACATCGGACTTTGGACAGATCATGAATTGGCATACCTGGAACCGTCCGAGGCTGTGGCAATCGCTGATAATGAACGGTACGGCTGGGGCCTGGATGCAGACCTACTTCGTGGCGCCATTCACTGGCATCACAAGGTCTACCCTTACAGAGGGCCCAACCAGCATGTCATCGAGGCATGCCGCAGGGCCGACTGGATAGATGCATCGAAAGGCATTCTCCGCAAAGGCATGGCCAAATCTGACGTCACCGCGGTAGAGTCTGCATTCCCTAATCTTGGATTCCATGATTCGTTGCTGCGCCTAGCAAAGGATTACGGCGGTTCGACGATTGTCGGTGGCCTGAAAGTTACTCTTGGAATTGTCAAATGGTGAGCCTGCTAGAGAATCGGCCTGGTGAATCATGTGAGAAGCATTGAAAAGAAAGATTATCGAAGTATGCGGCAAGAAGATTGACGGCAAAGGCGGCACGGACCTGCCGAGGCTATAACTTGACCTGGCAGGAATTACTGATGAGAATGCAGTCAGCAGCGGCCAGCGGGGAATAAGACCTTGTCCCGTTTGCCGTTGAATTCTAACGACCCAGGAGAATGGCGATGACACAGTATCTGATTGAGCGGGAAATAGACGGCGCTGGAGACATGTCAGCGCAGGCCCTTCGTGACGCGTCAAAGCATTCCAACACCGTTCTGGCGGGGATGAGCCCTGACATCCAGTGGGTCCACAGCTATGTTGCGGGCGATAAGATCTACTGCATCTACAATGCGCCGAGCGAAAAGCTCATCCGTGAACACGCCGATAAATCGGGCTTTCCCGCCAACAGGATTACGCCAATCAGCGCCGTCATCGACCCCTCTACGGCCGGCGGCTAGCCAAGCAGTCCGCTATGCGCAACAACCCCGCCTGCTGTTTCGAGTTATTCGTCCAGGACATGCCGTGCGCCAAGACGTTCTATGAAGGCGTGCTCGGCATGAAACTGGACAGGCTGCCCGGTCCTGATATCGACATGCAGGCGTTCGGCACGGCCGAGGAAAAAAATACCGGCTCCGGCGGCGACTTGGTGCATATGCCCGGCGTTTCGTCCGGCGGCAACAGCATGCTGGTGTCCTTCGCCTGCGAGGACTGCGCCGTGGCTGATGCCGGGGTTTTGAGCCGTTACGCGCTTCTCCTTCCCATCTTTCGCAGGTGCCCGGCAACCTAATGGGCGCTCAAAATCGAGCCGTGGATATTCTAGTACAATCATGCCTTGTGCCGGATGAATTCATATTCACTGCGCCGTTGCACTATTACGGTCAACACATGAAAGGAGGGCTGCATGGGCAGAATTTGGGCGGTTGTTGTCAAAGAAGTCAAGGAAGCCATGCCGGCGATGATTTTCTTTCTGCTGTTGTTTCATATGATCGGCCTCACCAAGGCCGTAGTGCTGGACGAGTTCAATTTCACCGCGCTCCGCGCCGCGGCCGCGACGATGGGCGCCTTGATCGCCGCCAAAGGCATTCTCCTTGTGGACATGCTGCCGATCTCCCGGCTGTTTCCGGGCAGGCTGATTTATCAAATTCTCTGGAAGACCTTGCTGTATGGAATGATGGTGCTGCTGTTGCGGTTCGTGGAAGAACTCATACCGCTCATCTCGAAGCATGGCGGTTTGGCCTCTGCCCTGAAGGCCATGCAGTCAGAAGTTGACTGGCCCCTATTCGCGGTCCTGGGACTTTGGATTCTCGGCGGTCTATTCCTCTACAGCCTTGCGAGTGCGCTGGTAAAGGAATTCGGACCGGACAGAGTCAAGGCGGCGCTCTTCGGCAGCAATGAAAGTCGTCCGAGATCAGCTGACCCGGCCTGAAGCCGAACCCGCCGGGCGGCCCGGCATATTTCATGCTTTAGCTGCGGACCGGCGCCTGTCAGGAAATGCACGCAGAAAATGGCGGATGAGGACAGAACCCTCTGTCCCAGGCGCAGGACAAGCCCCGGTCTTCAGGCTATGATGCACAAGAGCCATTTGCCGCCAAAGGATTCCCGATGATCAAGACCCAAGGATATGCCGCCCTCACCGCAAAGGACGCCCTGGCGCCGTTCACGTTCGAACGCCGCGAGCCCGGACCGAAAGACGTGCAGATCGACATCCTGTTCTGCGGCGTGTGCCATTCCGACCTGCACACGGCCCGCGACGAATGGCACATGACCCAGTTCCCGTCGGTGCCCGGCCATGAGATCGTCGGCCGGGTGACCGCAGTCGGCGCCGAAGTCACCGGCTTCAAGGTCGGCGACCTGGCCGGCGTCGGCTGCATGGTCGATAGCTGCAAGCATTGTGCGTCCTGCGATGAAGGTCTGGAGCAGTACTGCGAGAACGGCTTCACCGGTACCTACAACGGCCCCTTGTTCGGTGGCCCGAATACTTATGGCGGCTACTCCGACAAGATCGTGGTGCGCGAGGATTTCGTGCTGCGCATCGCGCCCGGGCAGAACCTGGCGGCCGTGGCGCCGCTGCTGTGCGCGGGCATCACCACCTATTCGCCGCTCAGGCATTGGAAGGTCGGGCCCGGCATGAAAGTCGGCATCGTCGGACTCGGCGGACTCGGCCATATGGGCGTCAAGCTGGCGCATGCGATGGGCGCGCACGTGGTGCTGTTCACCACCTCGCCCAGCAAGACCGCGGATGCCCTGCGTCTGGGCGCCGATGAGGTGGTGGTATCGCGCGACAAGGACGAGATGGCCAAGCACGCCAACAGCTTCGACTTCATCCTCAACACCGTGGCGGCTCCGCACGATCTGGACGCCTTCACCGGCCTGCTCAAGCGCGACGGCACCATGACCCTGGTCGGCGCCCCGGCCGAGCCGCATCCCACGCCGAGCGTGTTCAACCTGGTGTTCAAGCGCCGCGCCATCGCCGGTTCGCTGATCGGCGGCGTCGCCGAAACCCAGGAGATGCTCGATTTCTGCGCCGAACACGGCATCGTCTCCGACATCGAGATGATTGCCATGGCGGACATCAACGGCGCCTACGAGCGCATGCTGAAGGGCGACGTCAAGTACCGCTTCGTAATCGACATGGCGACGCTGAAGGCGCCTGCCGTCTGATCCGCTCTTGCTGGAACAATCACGGCAATTGATGCATCGACAGATTCAAGGAGTCCATCATGCGCAACAACCCCGTCTGCTGGTTCGAGATTTACGTACAGGACATGCCGCGCGCCAAAGCGTTTTATGAAGGCGTGCTCGGCGTGGCGCTGGAGAAATTGCCCGGTCCGGATATCGACATGTGGGCGTTCGGCATGGCCGAGGACAAAACCGGCGCCGGCGGCGCCCTGGTGCATATGCCCGGCGTGCCGTCCGGCGGCAACAGCACCTTGGTGTACTTCGCCTGCCAGGACTGCGCCGTCGAGCAGGCGCGGGTAGAGGCCTTCGGCGGCCGCATCCAGCGGCCGAAGATGTCGATCGGCGAATACGGGTTCATCACCCTGGCCTTCGACACCGAAGGCAACCTGATCGGGCTGTATTCGCAGAAGTGAGCGCCGAGGACGAAACGCCTTTCAAACTATCGCGCATCGACGAGCTGTCCGCGCGCGAACTGCATGCCATCCTCGCGCAGCGCGAACGGGTGTTCATCATCGAGCAGGACTGTCCGTATCAGGACGCCGACGATTACGATCTGGTGTCCTGGCATTTGGCCTGCTATTGCGACGGCCAACTGGCCGCATACCTGCGCATCGTCGATGCCGGCCATAAATACGCCGAGCCATCCATCGGGCGGGTTCTGACCGTCAAAGAGTACCGCGGGACAGGCCTTGGCAGGCAGTTGATGCTGGAAGCCATCAGCAGCTTTGAGGCCATGTATCCATTTCAGGACATCCGCATCAGCGCGCAGTCGTACCTGCTGGACTTTTACCAAAGCTTCGGCTTCAAGCCGGTCGGCGGGGAGTATCTGGAAGATGATATTCCGCACACCGAAATGCTCAGGATTTTCGGAGCCGGCGCATGACCGCGACCAACACGCCGATTCCGGAGGAAGCGATCAGCGCGCTTGAGCGTGGCGAGCTCATCGAAGCGGTCAAGCTGACACGCGGTCACAACGGCATTGGCTTGAAGGAATCAAAGTCTGCGGTCGATGCCTACATTCGGGCCAATCCGCGTCTCAAGCGGCGGCTGATATCCGAAGTGCCATCCGGCGGTGCCGCCAAGGCATTCGGATTCATCGCACTGATCCTGATCGCAGGCATCCTATATCTGGCCAGCAGAACCTCGGAGCATATATGAATCGCTGGATTCTTTTGCCGTTGCTTTTCCCCGCCGCCTCCGGCTGCGCGGCCTCGCCGCAGGCCGAGCCGGCCTGGGTCGAGGCGAAGATCAAACAGTTACAGAAAGGGCCGCCCGGCAATCCGCCATTATCGCTCTGGCGCTACGAGTACCAAGGCCGGATCGTATATTACCTGCCGCCGCAATGCTGCGATCAATACAGCCAGCTGTATGATGCCAAGCAGAATAGGATCTGCGCACCGGACGGCGGCATGGCAGGTAACGGCGATGGCCGATGCCCCGACTTCTACCAGAAGCGCAGCGCGCAGAAACTGTTATGGCAGGACAAACGCGCACGCTGAGGCGGGCGCTGGAAGGCCAATAAAAAAACCGGAGCATGCTCCGGTTTTTTTATGCGTAACAGCTTCCGTCAGGAATCTGCGGAGGTATCGACGGCAGCTTCTTCAGCCGTTTCCTCAACAGCCGTCCAAGTGCTGTCGGGGTCGAAGCTGTTGATGGCTTCCACCGCGGTTGGCGTGTCTTTGCCCAGGTCTTTCTGGAACACGGTGCCGTCCTGATTGACGATGAATGTCTGGATGCCGCCGTTGCCATACTCAGCCGGCCAAGCTACCAAGGCGAAGCCTTCGGTCATCAGGCCGTCTTTGAAGTAATCACGCGCGCCGCCCTTGGCATTGGCGCCTTGGTTGTAAAGCAAGCGGTAAAAATAGCCGTGGTATGGCGTACGGGGCTTGGCCGTATAGCCCTGTTCAGCAGCCTTGGCCACGAACGGACCGGCGGGGCTGGGCTCCTCGCCTTCGGCGGTTTCCCAGTACAGGCCGTTCTGCATACCCGGGTCACTCATCAGCTTCAATGCGTAAATGCCGGCCGGATCGCCGTCATGGCCCTGCGCGGCATATTCATTCTGGGCGGCTACGAAACCGCGGCTGACTGCGATGGCGCCGAGTTCATTCCGACCGATACGGCGCATGGCATATTCCTCGGCACCGGCGGCGCCATCGAACACCCATTTTCCATCTTGCTGGCGCAAAGGCACCGGCACCGGCCAATTATCTTCGCCGATGACCAGCGTTTTCATGCCCTCGCCGGCATCTTCAAAACTGTGCTTAGCGGTGTACGCGGCCACAAACTCGGCGCGCCCGCTCTTGTCGGCGACGGCGTCACCTGAAGAAACAATCGACTCCGATCCGGGGCCGAGAAGGCTCTTCAGCGCATCGACATCGTCTTTTTTCAGGGCATCAACAAGTGCCGTCACCGCGGCCTCCGGCGTATCGAAACCCTTGGCGGCGTCATTGGTCTTGGAGCAGGCACCGATACCAAGCGCCAACAGCAGGATGAGTGCGGTACGGATTCCCGGGATATACATGCTTGCGTTCCTATTCATTGGTTATATCTCCTCAGCGCCGTGATTTTTGTTGACGGGAGCCGCCGCTGCTTTGCTTGCCGCGTTGGCTGGCCGCACGGTCGGAACCACCACGACTGGCACCCGACATCGAACCGCCGCCGTGACCGCCGCCGCCTGAAGACCGCTGCTTACTTGGCTGCTGACGGCTTGCATTGCCTCCGCTACCGCCGCCATAACCACGATCACTGGTGCCCTTAGAGCGATTTTGTGCCTGCTGTGGTCGCTGTGCATCACGCGTGTACGGTTTGGAATCGGGACGTTGGATATCGCGCGCTGCCGGCTTATTGGCCTGCTGTGGACGTTGCGCATCACGCGCTGCCGGCTTATTGGCCTGCTGTGGACGTTGCGCATCGCGCGCTGCCGGCTTATTGGCCTGCTGTGGACGCTGCGCATCACGGCTACCGGAGCCTGGCTTGGCACCGGCATAGCCGCCTTGTTCCTTAGGTTGTTTGCCGGTTCGGGAGCCATCGCGCTGACCCTGCTGGGCGCCGGCATAGTTGCCCTTTCCGCCGGTTTTGGCTTGATCGCGGGCTTTATTGGCCAAATCCGCCGATGGCTTTCCCGTCGACGGCTTTTTCGCGCCGGCATAACCGCTCTGGCCTTTCCAGTCGGAAGACCCTGATGTTGCTCCCGGCCGCTTGCCATCGGCAGACCCGGGACGCTTGTTCACCTTGGACATATCGCGGTTGGGATTGGCTTTGCTGATCGGACTGGTGCCGGTACGCAGACGGCTGTCGTTGAAACCAGGGCGGTTGCCTCCGGTATTGATATTGATATCGCCGGTGTTGATATTGCCGTTGTTCTGCCAGCCGTTGTTGTAATTCGGCGGCCGGTTGTAGCCGTTGCTCGGATAATAGCCGTTGCCGTAAGCTGGGCGGTAAGGGTAGCGGTTGTAATAATAGCCGCCGCCATAGCCATAATGCGGATAATAACGGTCATTCCAGTCGTCGTCGTCATCGAATATTTCATTGACCAGCATGCCTGCTCCGAAGGCCAACAAGCCCGTCGTTATCAAAGCGCCGGTGCTATGACCTTCCTGCACCACAGTGGTGGTTGTCGCCGCAGGCACAGGCGCGTACACGGCGACCGGATCGTATTGCGGCACGTACACCACCTGCGGATCAGCCGGCTTGAGATAAATCACCTGCTCACCTTCCTGGTCTTCCAGCGAAACCTGCATCTGCGGCGATGATTTCAGGTTGCCGACGTCCTGGGCCTGGAAACGCAGGCGCTGCACGGCGTCCAAAACACCCTGCTGGTCGGCAACAAAAGCTTGGCCAAGTTCGGTGGTCCAGGCCATTTCCTGGCACATCATGTCCAAAGTGGCGGGGAACTGGAGTATTGCGCGCGTCGGCGGCGTGAAGCCTATTTTCGTCGCCGCCTGATCCAGTGC
>Ga0105096_10001226_pt1 | contig 10328 bp, 6 predicted proteins | sample PPLLak3cmMay2015_FD_87036 | JGI IMG/M metagenome (GOLD analysis project Ga0105096, IMG submission 87036) | Freshwater sediment microbial communities from Prairie Pothole Lake near Jamestown, North Dakota, USA - PPLs Lake P7 Core (1) Depth... | ecosystem: Environmental > Aquatic > Freshwater >...
CAGCTGTCCGGCACGAACTGCATCGGGTGCGAAACCCCCGGCCGAGTAAATCGCTCGCGCCCCGGCGAGGCCCGACAGCGTCAGCTGGGTGGTAGACGCATCGAGGCAACCGTTGTTGACGTAGCACCAGTAGCCGTTGTTGCCGTCGCCGCCGGCAAGGCCCTTCCGCTGGTTGGCGATCGTGCGATCGAACACCTTGTTCAGCGTTTCGATCAGGGTGAGCGGCGCGCCGTCGAGCTCGGTGGTCGGGCCGTCGTCCTTGTCGACGCCGCCCGTACGCATGTAGAGCGAAACGGCCATCATGTAGCCACCGTCGCGATAGGCGTAGAAACCCGCCCCCTGCGCGTTGACCTGGTTGATGATGTAACGGATGACGCGCCGCATCCGCGCCTTGTCCGCCTCGCTGGCGCCCGCGTAACCCAACGGCGGCCCGCCTGGGGGGTCACCGGCCCGCTTCTCGAGCAGCGCCAGCAACGTGAGGCCGGCAGCATCGCCTGCGCTGCTCGGGTTGTTGAATGCGCCGGACGAGTCGAGCCAACCCAAGCCCAGGTTGATCGACAGGCCGACATCCTTTTCGAAGTTATCGTCGGCGGCCTGCACGGCAGTGGTGCCAAGCACCGCCAAGGCCGCCCCGGCAAGGCACTTACTGAAAATCGTTCGCAGCATGATCGTCATCCCTCCCAGCGAGAAACTGCCAAAAGCGTGACTCCCCCCGGAGTCGGTGATTGAGGCAGCGATTGGTAAGTCGATCTCAGCCCCTGCATAGAGCGTGCCAGCCTGTCTACGGGAGGCAAATCAATCAGTTGCATCGACTGGGCTCGAGCCGCGGCCGTGAGGCGTAAAGAAACTCGACAGCGCCGCCGTCCTCAACCCCGCCTTTGAGTGGGCGGGTAGGTATTAACCACTACCGTAGTGGCGTGCTGAGCGGCTGAGACGCGACCGTTCGCTGCAGAAGCGGCGCGACCCGGGCGAAAAAGCGGCTCTGTGGTCCAGTCGGACCACGGCCGTGCCTGCCGGTGCTGCCGGAAGGAAGCCTGACGCAAACGCCATTGGAAAGTTTCCTGACGTCCTGCCAGGTCAGGGCTCGTTCGGGGAGATGTAAACGCGGGTTTCCCCGCCGGCCCCAGCGATGTTGAGGCGCGGCGATACGCCTTCGGCGAGCGACTGCTCGATCAGGGCGATGGCTCGCTCCGCGCTCCGAACGGGCTGCTCGTTCACCGCCAGGAGACGCGTGTCCGGAGGCAGATTCAGGATCGGCGCGAGGCGTCGCCCGGCCTCGGTCGTCGGGTCTGCGGCCCCTGCCTTCATTCCGGGCGTCGCCGGGCCCGAGGGGGTGGGCCTATCCACCGACTCCGCGAATGCCTGCGCATCCACGCGGCGGATCATCACGTGGCCGTCGTCGAGCTGTTCCTGAACGACCCCCAGCCCGGCCGGCACGACCGGGGCGCCCGTCGATCGGTCGAGGGCAAGGACGAGGACGCGGTCCCGCAGGTCGAGGCGCAACTGGCTGGAGTCGAGAGCCACGATCCGGCCCCCGCCGTCGATGGTGCTGCCGCGCCGCACCAGCACCTGCTTGCCGCCCGGCAGTTCGAGCAGGCCGAGATGGTCCTCGCCCACTGCGATGATGCCGGCGAGGCGGTAGCCATCCGCCGTGCCCGCGTGGAGCGCGGCGGACGGCAGCGCCGCCAAGGTGAGCGCGAGGACGAGGGCGCGCAGCACCCTGGGCACTCAGGCCGCGCGCCGCCGCAGCAGCGCGAGGCCGACGAGGCCAAGGCCCAGCAGCGCGAGCGCGCCCGGCTCCGGGATCAGCGCCGGATAGCACTGCAGGTTGTCCGCACACTTGACGTCGTTGGCCAGGCCCCAGTTCACCAGGCTGATGACCGGCACGCCGTCGGCGAGCGCGGTGAAGCTCAGCGTGGTGAGCTTGAGCGTCGGGGCACAGCTTCCGCCCGGGCACTGGACGGCGGTGAGATCGGCGTCGCTGAGCAGCGACACCAGGAAAACGTCGGTCATCGTGGCCTGGAAGTCGGCGTCGTAGATTGCATCGGCGAGGTCGCCCCACGGGTCGGAGAACCAGGTCACCGCGATGTTGTCGAGCACGGCCGAATCGAATGCCACGTCGATGTCCCATGCCGTGATGATCTCGTCGACGATGTCCGTGACCACCACGTCGACCGTGAAGTTGTCCCCCGCGACGACCGCGGCCGGCATTCCCTGCACCTGTACGCTGATCGCCTGCGCGGGTTGCGCACCTGCCAGCAACAGGCCGGCCGCCAGCGCCGCACAGGCATTGAGAGCTGCAAGTCTCATGTTCCGGATCCTCTTTCTGCGATTCCTGATGACTTCCCCGGTCCGTCGGCGGGTCGGCGCACCGGCCGGCCCGCCGCACGGGTCTCCTGCTACCTCGTCGCGCAGCTCGGCCGAGTGCATTTCAGCGTGCAGCCGCGTGCGTCGTTGACGTTGATGTACTTGTTGTTGTCGATGTCGGCCGCTTCCGGAGCCGGCGGCACCTTCTTGCCGCGGAGCTTCGTGATCGCCCGGATGTCGAGGCTGTCGATGTCGCCGTCGCCGTCCATGTCGCACCTGGCGATCTCGCAGGCATCGCCGATGCCGTTGCCGTTGCTGTCCTTCTGGTCGGGGTTGGCGACCTTCGGGCAGTTGTCGCAGACGTCGCCCACGCCGTCCTTGTCCCCGTCTTCCTGGCCGGGATTCGCCACCGCCGGGCAGTTGTCATCCGAGTCGCAGATGCCGTCCCCGTCGGTGTCGAGGCAGGCGCCGCCGAGCGAGCGCAGCAGCACGAGCAGCGCGTAGCCATGATCGGCCGACACGCTCCACGTGCCGTTCGGGTTCGGGAACTGGCCGGCCGCGGTCTGCAGGCTCATGAGCCGGTAGGCGTAGTCGTAGTACCAGCCCTTGGGCGTCTCGGCGTAGTAGCCGGCTGGACCTGCGACGCCACCGTTGCGAGGTGCGGGCCGCGTGTCCGTGGCCGGATTGCGATTCACCTCACGGCTGCGACTCCACGCGTATGTGCAGCTGGCCTTTGCGGGCAGCGTGCCCATGTCGGTCGGACCGACGTTGCCCGCGCTCGGCGTCACGTCCGAGTTCTCGATGAACCCGTACGCCTTGGACGACGACCAGAGGTAGTAGAAGTAGGCCTCAGGCCAGCTGTCGCGCGCGATGTTGTCGCTGTAGGCGTAGTTGTTCTGCAGCCACCGCAGGTAATTCTGGATCGCCGGGTCGTTCACGTTCTTGCCGGTGCCGAGTTGTTGCAGCCACGTGCCGGATGCCGTCTGCTGGTTCGACGAATTGGCGTTCCCGTAATTGCTCTGGTAGCCGTGGCCCCAGCAGGCCTGTCCCTTGGCCGGGTCGCCGCAGGTGTCGGAGCAGTACGTTCCGGTGGCCAGCTTGCCGTTCACCGCGTACGCGGCAGAGGTCAGGTCGAGTGCCGTCGAGATCAACGGCGCGCGGTTCTTGTCGGGCGACTCACCGAGGTTGATGTAGTAGCCCTTCGCGGCCCCGAGGCCGGCCGCCGTGAGCTGAGTCGTGGACGAGTCACGGCCGGTGCCGCTGTAGCCCCAGTACCCGGGCAGTCCACCCGAAGTGGGCGTTCCCTTCGACTGGGCTGCGATCGTCCGGTCCACGACCTTGTCCATCGTGGCGCGCACGCTGCGAGCCGAGCAGTTGTAGCTGCCGAACACTTCGCCGGGAACGTCCGGGCCACCGGTCTGCGCATACACGGACAGGGCCATCATGACCTGCCCGTCGTAGTACGAGTAAAAGCTGCCGCGGTCGCCGAAGCTGCCGTCGTCGATCAGGATGCAGGCCGACCGTCGGGCCAGCGTCTGGTCGGCCGCGTCGAGTCCGGCATAGCCGTCGTCGCCCGTCTTCTCGAGCAACGCAAGCAACAGCAGCCCGTTGCCGGGGCCGTTGCTGCCCGAGGCGATCTGGCCGAACCAGTTCTGGGCGCGGGCATAGGCGATGCCCGCATCGATCGCGTCGTTCACGTCCTGCTCGAAGGGCGTGATCGCCTGTGCGCCGACGGCGCCGAGGCACAGCGCACCGGCAGTGAGTCCGGTGAGTGATTTCCTGAGAATTCTCCGCAGCATGGTGTCGTCCCTCCGAGCAAGACCGCCGGTGGGCGGACTCCCCCCGGAGCCCTGCGCCGCGGCGGCGAAAATCCTTCATTTCATGCACCTGCGAAGTTGCATAAAGCGTGCCTCGCGAAGGAACCCGAAGCGATTCAAATGCCTGCGAAAACAGGGGCGCCCGCATCACGCCGAATATGTAAGAACGGCCGACGACGCGCCTGGCCAGACGCTGGCCGGGCGCAGCGTCGCCTAGGCATTTTTCGCGCGGACGCCGTGTCGAATGCAGAGGCGATTCGACGTCTTCCGCGGTTGCAGAATCCGGTCGGCGAGTTCCCGGCGCACCGCCGTGCTGGTCGCGCCGGTTCGTGGCGTCCCGGATCGAGAACGGATCGCAACAGGGGCGGCATCGCGCAACGTCGAACGTAAAGATTCCCGACACTTCTCGACTTACGGGGCCGCATCTTCGTGGATCGCAGCCGCAGCCACGCCCCGCAACGCGGGGCCTGCTGGCCCGCAGGCGAACACCTGCCGTAGCATCACCGGCGTGTCATTCCCGCGTTCGTTGTACTGGCGCCTGACCCTGGCGCTGCTCGGACCGCTGCTGCTGGCCATGCTGGCGGCGTGGGCCATCGGCGTGGGGATCGTGACGAAGGCGCTCGAGCAGCGCGTCGAGCGGCAGTCGCGCAATGCTGCGACGGTACTCGCCACGTGGGGGCTGCCCTACACGCCGGAGCTGCTGCGACGCCTCGCCTCGCTGCAGCAGGCCGACTTCGTGCTGCTCGATCGCGGCGGCCAGGTGGCGCTCAGCACCTCACCCGAAGTCGGCGCGGCGCTCGCGGCCGTCCTCGAGAAGCGCACGGTCCGGCAGGATGGCCGGGACGACTCCTTCCGGCTCGACGATCCGGTGCCGAGTGTGGCGGTAAGCCAGCCCATCTCCGAGAACCGCGATCCGCGCTATTCCGCGCTCGTCGCCGTGACCTCGCTCGAAGATGCGACCGCGGCAGCGCGCCGGGCGGCCCTCTGGCTGGGCCTCGCGATGCTCACGGCGGCCGCGCTGCTCGCGGCGCTGCTGCTGTCGCTGGTGCGCAGCATCACCCGTCCGCTGTCCGAGCTGTCGGCGCTCGCCGACCGCATCGCCACGGGCGAGCGCGGCGAGCGCGTCGAGCTGCCGCGTCCCGACGAGATCGGAGCGCTCGCGCAGTCGCTCAATTCGATGTCGGCGCGCCTTGCCGAGTACGAGTCGCGGCTCGCGTCGCGCAGCCGCCTCACGGCGCTCGGCGACATGTCGGCTCGCCTCGCGCACGAGATCCGCAACCCGCTCACCGGCATCAAGCTGCACCTGCAACTGCTCGCCGAGCGCGCCGCGCCGCGTGAACTGCCGCGCCTGCAGCAGCTGCTCGGCGAGGTACAGCGGCTGGAGCTGCTGGTGTCCTCCACCCTGATGCTGGGTGCCGAGCAGCCGCTGGCGGTCGCGCCGGTGGATCCCGCCGAGCTCGTCGCCGACGTGCTCGACTTGATGCAGCCCTCGCTCGAGCACCGCGGCATTGCCGTGCAGCGGGTGCAGGGCGGGCTGCCGCCGGTGCCGGCCGACCGCGCGCGGCTGCGGCAGGCCCTGCTCAACCTCATCGTGAATGCCGCCGACGCCATGCCGCACGGTGGGCGCCTGCGGGTGAGCACGGACCCCGACGAGGCGTCGCAGCACGCGCTGATCGCCGTCGAGGACTCGGGCCCCGGCGTGAGCGACGAGCTGCGCGCGCGGCTCGAGTCCGAGCCGCGCAGCACCAAGCCTTTCGGTCTCGGACTCCGCCTGGTCGTGTGCCGTGACGTCGCGGCCGCCCACGGTGGAGAGCTGCGCATCGAGCGCAGCACCGCCCTCGGTGGTGCGCGTTTCGTCATCGCGCTACCGTTGCAGCCCGTGAGCGAGCCCATCGCCGGAAGTGCCTGAAGCCCATGGCCAGAATCCTCGTTGCCGACGACGAACGCTCCATCTGCGAGGCGTTCCGTTTGCTGCTCGAGGCCGAAGGCCACGCGGCGCTCATCGCCTCCACCGGTGAGGAGGCGCTGCTGCTCGCCCGCGAGCAGGCGCCCGATCTCGCGTTCGTGGACGTGCGCATGCCCGGCATGGGCGGGCTCGAGGTGCTCAAGGAACTCGGCCAGGTGGCGCCCGCGCTGCCGGTCGTCGTCATGACGGCCTACGGCACGCTCGAGACGGCGGCTGAGGCGCTGCGCAACAAGGCCTTCGACTACCTCGGCAAGCCGCTCGACCTTGCGCAGATCCGGCAGGTGTTGCGGCGCGCCCTGCACCCGCCGGCGCCCGCCTCGGCGACCACCGCCGTGGGCACGGACGAGGAGGCGGACCCGCGTCCGCGGCTGGTGGGGCAGAGCGCCGCGATGCAGGGGCTGTTCAAGCTGATCGTGCGCCTCGCCGACAACGATCTCGCCGTGCTGGTGCTCGGCGAGAGCGGCGTCGGCAAGGAGCTCGTGGCGCGGGCGATCCACGAGTCCGGCACGCGCGCACGCGAGCCGTTCGTGGCCTTGAACTGCGCGGCCATCCCGGAGCAGCTCATCGAGTCGGAGCTCTTCGGGCACGAGCGCGGCGCCTTCACCGACGCCAAGGCGCAGCGCGTCGGGCGCTTCGAGGCGGCGGGTGCCGGCACGCTGTTCCTGGACGAGATCTCCGAGCTGCCGCTGCACCTGCAGGGCACGCTGCTGCGCGTGCTGCAGGAGCGCAGCTTCGAGCGCGTCGGCAGCGTCGCGCCGGTGACGTTCCGCGCACGTCTCGTATGCGCCTCGAACCGCGACCTCGCGGCGGCCGTCGCGGCCGGCGAGTTCCGCGAGGACCTCTACCATCGCATCAACACCGTGGCGCTCGTGGTGCCCCCGCTGCGCGAGCGCCTCGAGGACCTGCCCGAGCTCGTCCATGCGCTCGTCCGGCGCGCCAATCGCGAGGCCGGCACCGCCATCCGCTCGGTCGAGCAGGCCGCCATCGAGCGGCTCAGGGCCCATCACTGGCCGGGCAATGTCCGGGAGCTCGAGCACGTCATCAAGCGCTCGGTGCTGTCGGCGCGGGGCGAGGTGCTGACGGTCCACGACCTCAGCCTCGGGCCAGAGTCGGGCGCCACGGACCCGGCCCGCTCGGAGGTCGAACGCCTCGCGGACGTGGTGGACTCGGTCGGGCGGCGACTGGTCGAGGCCGCCGGCCGCGGTGAGCAACCGCTGCCCGTGTACGAATTCGCGATGGAGCGACTCGAGCGGGCGCTCGTGCAGGCGGCACTGGAGGTGACCGGGAACAACCAGGTCGCGGCTGCGCGGCTGCTGGGGATGAACCGCAGTACCTTCCGGGGCAAGCTTCCGCCGGGCGATCCGGCGTCCTGACCGGAATCCGGTCAACGGCTGGCGGATTTTCACCAGCCAGGAATCATCATCTGAATCAGTGTGTTATGTCCGCGTCGGCACTGGTCGTCGCTTTGAGGTGTCGCCAAACCTGACACCCTGTTTCGGATGCCGGGCGGAATCTGCGCCGTCGCGCAGCGGCAACCCACTGAAATTCAAGGAGTTCACCGAAACCTCGCCGCCCAGAGCCAGATTGGCACGCCGATTGCTTTGTATTCGTCGCAAAGGCGTCCAGCCGCGGGCGTCGCCTCGAGATCCGGATCCCCCCGATTTGCCGGTCCCGAGGTTGAGCATGGCGCGATCCCTCCCGCCATGTGGCAGCGGTCAAAAGGCTGGACCCGGTCGGGCAATTGCGCCCGACCGGGATCCACTTCGGCACCAATCCTAGAGGAGCGGTGCCTGGTCGCCCTTCGGTGCGACTCGAGTGAGGGGCAAGTCATGGTGACCGGTTTGGTTGGCACCCGTTCCGCGGCGACGGAGTGCGCTTGCGCCTGCGCCTGTGCGATGGGAGCGCTCGCGGTGGCGCCTGCCTGGGCGGCAGAGCCTGCTCCGGGCCCCGGCCAGGTGACCGAGCTCGAGGAGATCGTCGTCACAGCGACTCGCCTGCCGATGCGCTCGTTCGAGGTGCCGGCCCTGGTGTCCGTGACCGACGCCGCCACCATCCAGGGCATGCTCCAGTCGCGCACCTTGCCCGAGGTGCTCGGGGAGCTGCCGGGCGTCTCCGTGCAGAAGACGGCCTACGGCCAGGGCTCGCCGTTCATCCGCGGTTTCACCGGATTCCGCAACGTCCTGCTGATCGAGGGCATCCGCCTCAACAACTCCGTGTTCCGGGACGGGCCGAACCAGTACTGGAACACCGTCGATACCTACTCGATCGGCCGTGTCGAGGTGGCGCGCGGGCCGGCCTCCGTGCTTTACGGCAGCGACGCGATCGGTGGCGTCGTCAACGTTCTCTCGGACCTCAAGGCGCGGCCGGAGGGCTTCACGCCGAGGGCCCTGTACCGCTACTCGAGCGCGGAGAACTCCAACGTCGTGCGCGCCGAGGCCGGCTGGAACGGCGAGGGATTGCGGTGGACCGGCGGCTACACCTACAAGGATTTCGGCGACCTCGAGGGCGGCAGCGACGTCGGCACGCAGCCGAAGACCGGCTACGACGAGAACGCCGCGGACGTGCGCATCGAGTACGACCTCGGCGACTCGACCACGCTGATCGCCGGTTACCAGTACGTCGACCAGGACGACGCGTGGCGCACGCACCGCACCATCTACGGCATCAGCTGGGAGGGTACGACGGTCGGCACGGACCGCAAGCTCGCCTTCGACCAGCAGCGCCAGCTCGGCTACCTGCAGCTGCGCCATGACGGGCTCGGCGCCTTTGCCGACACGCTGCACGCGAGCGTGTCCTACCACCAGCAGAGCGAGGACCAGCACCGGGTGCGGTCGAATCTGCGCTCCGACGAGCTGGGCTTCGACGTCTACACGACGGGGCTCTCCGCCCAGCTCGAGAAGAAGTGGGGAGCGGTGCAGCTCGTCTACGGCGCCGACTGGTACCAGGACCAGGTCAACAGCTACAACGTGCAGTACAACGCGGACGGGTCGGTCCGCACCGTCTTCGCGCAGGGCCCCGTCGCCGACGACGCGACCTACGACCTCGCCGGCCTGTTCGCCCAGGCCATGGCGCCGCTCGGCGCGAACGTCGAGGCGACGCTGGCGGCCCGCTACACCCGGGCCTCGGTGGATGCCAACAGGGTCCAGGATCCGATCACGTCCAAGGTGTATTCGCTCGACGACGACTGGGACGATTTTTCGGCGAGCGCGCGGCTCGCGTACTTCCCCGTCGTGGACGGCCCGTGGATGATGTACGCAGCCGTGTCGCAGGCCTTCCGCGCGCCGAACCTCTCCGACCTGACGCGCCTCGACACGGCACGATCGGGCGAGCTCGAGGTTCCCGCCCCGGGCCTGGAACCAGAGAACTACCTCGGTTGGGAGGTGGGCGCGAAGTTCGCGAACGAGCGCTGGGCCTTCCAGGCGGCGTGGTTCCGCACCGACGGCAGCGACGTGATCGTGCGTGCGCCCACGGGCGACGTCATCGGCAGCTCCACGGTGGTGACCAAGGCCAACGCCGCCGACTCCTGGGTCATGGGCGTCGAGGGCCAGGTCTCCTACCAGGCCATGCGCGATCTGATGCTGTTCGCGGAGGGCTCGTGGCTGGACGGCGAGCAGGATGCGTTCCCCTCCGGTCCGAGCGCACGGCCCGTCACCGAGCCGATCGACCTGCTCGCGCCGGTCGCGTGGCGCATCGGTGCGCGCTGGAGCCTGCCCGGGCCGCGGCTCGAGTTCGAGGCGCTGGTCGAGCACGCCGACGAGCAGGACAAGCTCTCGAGCCGCGACATCGCCGACACGCAGCGCATCCCGCCGGGCGGTACACCCTCCTGGACGGTGTTCAACCTGCGCTCGCAGTGGCGGATGACTCCTCGCACCACCCTGTCGCTCGCGCTCGAGAACCTGACGGACGAGGACTACCGTATCCACGGCTCCGGCGTGAACGAGCCCGGTCGCAACGTCGTGGCTTCACTCGCCGTCAGCCTGTGAAGCCTGCATGAGTGCCGAGGGCGAGGTGATCGTGGCGATGGAGGATCGGGTCCGGGATCCGGCCTCGAAGCTGCGTCACATCGACGCCTGCCTCACCGAGGCGGTCGAGTACTCGCGCTCCGCGGGATTCGAGCGCTTCGAGTTCGTCAACGAGGCCCTGCCCGAGCTCTCGCTCGCTGAGCTCGACCTCGCTGCGACCCTCGCCGGCAAGCGCCTGCGCGCGCCGCTCATGGTCGCCCCGATGACGGGGGGCAC
>Ga0105096_10001228_pt1 | contig 10324 bp, 10 predicted proteins | sample PPLLak3cmMay2015_FD_87036 | JGI IMG/M metagenome (GOLD analysis project Ga0105096, IMG submission 87036) | Freshwater sediment microbial communities from Prairie Pothole Lake near Jamestown, North Dakota, USA - PPLs Lake P7 Core (1) Depth... | ecosystem: Environmental > Aquatic > Freshwater >...
AATACCATTTTTATACGTTACAATTGTATGCTCGAAATAGCTTTCTGGCGCGCCTGTTCCATGACCCCATAATGGGCGCTCAGCAATACCATGTAAACCAACATCCCATATAGCGAGCCGATAACCCAAACTAGAACGGTAGTCACCTTGTTGTAATAACTCGATATCGCTTTTTCCCTGAACCCATCTGTCCTGAAAAACGGAGCTGCCAGAAGCAAAAATTGTAGTGATCATAAGTATAGATACAAAGATACCCATGAATTTTCTAATTTCCATCCTATAGCGCAAGAAAACTAAAAATATGACAGCTATTAGTGTTGCAAGTAAAAGAAGTCTGCCGTTCTGATGAAATTGAACCAATAGCAATACAAGCACGACTGAACCCGACACTATTCTTAATTTCACTGATTGACCCAAACAAGTCAGATAACTTGCCACTATAATCCCTATCCCGAGCATGGCTGAGAAACCCAGATAAGACATTCTCAATGGCGGAACACCCTGATCTCCCATAACAAGCCAATAATAAACACCTATGGCTAGAACGCTAAAATAGTTCGTAAGTAGCGCACCTATCACCCACGGTAAGCGTTCTTTATTCAAAAGGGAGTAAAATGGAATAAAAATCAATAAAACATAGTACTTCACCCATTTGGCTCTACCGACTCGACCGTCTTCTGGAAAGTCACCCCATAGCAGCCCTAAAAGTAAAAGCGCGCATAAAATAAGAATTGCTTGTACAAATGGTTCTCTAATGGTTTGCTTAAATCTATCCAGACCTCCATCCATCAGCCAAGCCATTCCAAGCAATGGAAAAGAAAAAAGATTCAATCCACCCTTCCAAAATCCCAGGCAGATAAAAACCAGTGCAATTCTGATAAAAAATTCTTGCCGTGTAATATTAGCTTGCATAAAACCAATAGACTGATGTTTTCAATAAACCGTTCTAAGTCTGAATAGTCTGGCACTCCAGTTATTCTGGATTCTGTTTGGTAATCTCTTGCTTTAGTACAGGCTTCACTGATATATTTTTCTGAGAATCTAACAATCGCACGGAAAATTCAAGCTACGCAGCTTCCCATTTCCGCATTTCCAATTTGCGCACACGAACAAAAAGTGCCAATAAAATACGCAACAATACCGGCACACCTGGCAAAATCCACACCGCAGAAATGCGTTTATCCGGGCGTGAGCGACCGCGCACCATCAGTTTGATTGCCATTTTGATACTTGCTGGATAGTTACGCATCTGCAAACAAGATAACTGAGGTAATGGCAATGGTGTCAGCCAATGAATGCGGCTCCCTTGCCGCAATACCTGCTCAATAGAATCTGCCAGCTGCGCTGATAAATCTGCCAATGTATAGGGGCCTGAAACCAGCAGAATATTGCGGCGTGCCTCAGGATAACGCGAAAGATATAATGCACGATTACGCATCGCCAGTAACTGATACGACCGGTCACGCCCAAACGAAGCCCCGCCCGCATGGTGGATGGTTGCATCCGGATGCACACCCATACACCATCCTTGCTGAACCAATCGGCGCCCCAGGTCTGTATCCTCAAAATAGCCTAAACCAAATTGCGCATCAAATCCACCGATCGCGACAAATAGATCACGCCGGACTAAAAAAGCATATCCTTGAAAGCGATACGTAGCAACATAACCACCCGGACGCCGTTGATAGCGATCCAGTTTAGACCTGGTAAAATTTCCATGCACAGGACTGATAACTGCCAATTCCGGATCAACTGAAAAAGCATTGCACAATAATGGCAAGAAGTTTTCGTGAACTTCGGTATCCGAATTGAGCACTAGCACCCAATCCGCATCCGAGCGTGCGACCGCGTCATTGACCGATTTGCCAAACCCCTGATTTTTAGGCGCGTGATAAACATGAAGTTGCTGGTAACACAAGTTATCGAGCATCGCACAAGTTTCCGCGCTCGATGCATCATCTTGAACATAAATAGCCCTAATTGACTGGCCCAGATAAGTTACAACAGAGTCAATACACCGCTTTGTCAACTCTGGCGCATTATAGACAGGTATGATGACATCAACAGAAGGCGCAACGGGTGTATTCATAAATTGTAGGCAAGCGTTCTTAAAACCATCCGATCACTTCAAAAACATGAAGAGATACAAAATATGCGCTGAGCTGACAGCCTCCTAAATCCTTTCAAAGATCAGATAAGCTTCTCCCCAGTTTCTGGTTGATCGCTGCTTCACTTCAAGACCAGCCTGTTTCATTAAAGCGATGGCTTTTTCCTGTTCCTCATCAGTACCTAACTCGATAATGACAGACCGCAACGCTGGGTGCGCCAATACAGACTCCGCACCTTTAAGAATGGAAATTTCGATACCATCGACATCGATCTTGATATAATTCGGATAGGGGAATCCCCATTTACTGCATAAATCATCTAACGTCACACCAAACATTCCTTGGATGTGCGTAGCAGACATTTTCAAGTTCTCAATGTCTTCTTCTTTTCCAAATTGAGACCGATTCCCACCCGGGATAAATTTAGGTATATACAATTTGGAAAATTCACTTTTACCCGATACCGCAACACAATACGATAAAATATTTTCTTTGAGGTCATTAAAATAAATATTTTTGTTTAGTGCATAATAATTATTGCTTTGCGGTTCAAAAGCGTAAACTTGAATTTTGTCACCATATTTTTTGGCTGGATATAAGGAATATTGGCCGATATTGGCGCCAATATCAAAATAACATGAGTTGGGTTCAAAGCTATCCAACCAATCCAGCGTATCCGGCTCTTTGATCGAATACGTTCTCGCACGGTTAAGTGTGCGCAAATGATCGACTGAAATTAGAATGCGCTGATCTCTGACCTGTACATTTGCATACCCGCCTTTTAGTTTATACGCTGTCACAATCAACTCATTTAATATATTTTTGGCAAGCATCGTTATCACTTTTAGGTTAGAGGGGTAAGCCTTGATTCTTCTTAAGCGGGTGAGTAGAGCAGTTCAACACGCAGATTGCTCAAGCAACGCTACATAACGGGGCAGCACATCGGCATCCGGAAAATCCAGCATTTCCTTTAAAAAGCGCTGCCGGTGTTCTTCAACATAGAAGGAGTCACAGCCATTGGTTAAAAAATAACTGATTCTTTCATACACATCATCGCGGCATTTCATCTCTGTTTCCGGCATGTAATAGGCCACAGCTGAGCGAGCTGCGATTAAATAATCAGCAGCCAGTACTGGCTTTTTTGCCCTGACGGCTTCAAATACCACTGAAGTGGCCAAATCAATAATGACATCGGACCAGTTCATCAAATGCACCGAATGCGCATCATCGCTCGCAACACGCACATTAGGCAATTGCTTGATCGAACTGTCTTTGGTCAGCGACTGTTTCCAGCCGCTCCGCGTATGCGGTTTGATGATCAATTCCACACCGGGAAATTCGGCTATCATATGAACCACTTCACCCACTTCATCCCAGAATGTCGTAAAGTTGGCTTTTCTTAGGAACATGACAATTTTAAGGCGGCTGTCCGAACGGACGAGTGGTGAAGGCGGCATCAATCCGGAAAGTATCTTTAGCCACTCTTCACAATATCGCGGCGAACCCAATACGGCAAGTTGGTTTTCTTCCAGAAACGGACGGAAACGAATGGAACATAACTCGTTGGGCACCACCACCCTATCAAATATCTTAGCTGCCGAAAATGTGATATCGGGTTTCAAGTGTCTTTCACCACGGCGAATCAATTGACTGGCATGTGGGCTATCGCCATGCGGCAGCGATACTGTACCCAACCCTCTGCCTTTTGCTATAGCCACAACAACCTCAACCCATTCCACACAAATCACCGAATTTCGTTCAATCCAGTCAAAAGCCACAACGCCTTTGCCTGTATCGCCAAAACATCGGTTCAGCAGGTATTCAGCGGTATGCCGCCACAACGGTTCACGCTGTTTTTCATCATAACGGTCAGACAGTTTCTCCGCCAACCGGCCAATAATTTTTATGCGCCTGACATTGCGTGTCAATATCAGCATTTGCAAGCGCCATTTTAAATACTCGACCAACGGAAACAGATCCTTTATATGTGCAACACGCACACCTTCCAGCTGGCTTAAATATTTAATGCGAAAATCACGACGGAATTGTGTTGAGCCAATCAGTACCACATCACATTGGTGCCCCGACTCTGTCCACTTGTAAATGACCGGGGTAACATGATCAATATCGTTATAATGTCGAAGAAAAAAAAGGGCTTTCATAGCCATGATAGGGTTTCAGATATATTCAGGATATGCAGCATCTCTATTATTTTCCCAGTTTAAACAGAAGATTCTATGAAAAGCGCCATTCTACTCTTGCAATTATTCAATTACCAGCAAGCCATATCATCTCCGGGATAAAACCACAGCATGCAAGAAATCCGTTAAATTTAACAATAAGTATTACCCAAGAAACAAGAAAAACCTGATAATCAGCAAGTAGCTTTTGGATATAATTTTTTATACTCGTAAATATTAACCAACCATATGACATTTGAATGAGAACAATCGCTGTAATACCTGCCCGTATGGGTTCATCACGTTTTCCAGGCAAACCCATCGCAAAAATATTGGGCCGCCCGATGATTGAACATATCTATAAGCGCGTCGCCATGAGCAAATCACTGGATGCCACCTACATTGCTACCTGCGATGAAGAAATCCGGCAAGTCGCGGAAAGTTTTGGCGCTCAGGTGATTATGACCGCCGATACGCACGAACGCGCCAGCGATCGCGTAGCTGAAGCCGTCACCCAACTTGATGCGGATCTGATTGTCATGGTGCAAGGTGACGAACCGATGACACACCCGAACATGATTGATACCGCGGTGGCGCCGTTTAAAAACGATCCGCAGTTGGGTTGCGTCAACCTGGTACGAAAAATTGATCACGAAGCCGATTATTTGGACGTCAACACGATCAAAGTGGTGATGAATCAGAAAGGTGACGCCATGTACATGTCGCGCCGTCCGATCCCGACATTGGCCAAAACCGGCTTTGCCGATACCGCCGCGTACAAGCAAGTATGCATTATCCCATTTCGCCGTGCCGTGCTGTTTCAATACACCCATTTAGCACCCACACCACTTGAGCAATTGGAATCGGTCGATATGCTGCGCCTGCTCGAACATGGCCTCCAGGTTAAAATGGTACACACCGAATATAATACCCAGGCGGTGGATACCACGGCGGATCTCGCACGTGTCGAGAAACTGATGGAATCAGACTCGTTGCTCAGCCGCTACTAGGAATAATTATGTCACTAAAATCAAGGTTGAACCGGTCCGAATTAACCATTGGCTCATGGGTCACACTGGGACATCCATCCATCGCCGAAATCATGGCGGCAGCCGGATTTGACTGGCTGGTTCTGGACATGGAACACAGCGTACTGGAACTCAGCGAAGTGCAATCCATTATTCAGGTGCTGGACGCTAAACAATGCCCGGCCATCGTGCGCCTGACGTCAAACCACCCCGATCAGATCAAACGCGTCATGGATGCCGGTGCAACCGGTGTGATGGTGCCGATGATTAAATCCGCCGCTGACGCCAAAGCCGCCGTGGATGGCGTGTATTACCCGCCACGCGGACAACGCGGCGTCGGCCTGGCGCGCGCTCAAGGCTATGGCAACAGCTTCCAGGCTTACCGGCAATGGCTGGATGAAAATGCGGTGATCGTCGTGATGATCGAACATGTCGATGCCGTCAAAGCCATTGATAGCATTCTGGCTGTGCCAGGTATCGATGCCTATATCATCGGCCCCTACGATTTGTCCGGTTCGATGGGACGCCCCGGTGATCTCGATCACCCGGATGTACAGGCTGCCATTGCACAAGTTCTGGAAGCTGGCTGCCGTGCCAACAAACCCGGCGGTATTCATGTCATCGAACCGGATCTGGAAGCATTGCAACAACGCATCCAAGCAGGTTTTAATTTTCTCGGCTATGGTCTGGATATTCGTATTCTGGATTCCATCTGCCGAACTCACTTAAAAAGTATCCGCGCAACACTTAAAACGCTATGAACGCATTTGTCATCTCCACTTCTTCCTTCGACATTGACAATAACCCGCATATCCAATATTTGCTGCAAAAAGGCATGCAAGTTATCACCAATCCACACCGGCGCAAACTCACCGAGGATGAGATTATTGAATTACTGCAGGAAGGAGCAACCGGCTTAATAGCCGGGATTGAACCACTGACCGAGCGGGTATTTCAGTCTGCCAACAATCTGAAAGTTATCTCGCGCTGCGGCGCCGGATTAGACAGTGTCGACCTGGTGGCGGCAAAAAATCATGGCATTACGGTTTTTAACACGCCGGAAGCACCCGCGCAGGCCGTGGCTGAACTGACAATGGGATTGATACTGACCCTGCTGCGGCAAATCCGTCAGATTGATCAGTCGGTGCGCAAAGGCGAGTGGCCGCGCACGCAAGGCCGTCTGCTGGCCGCGCAAACGGTGGGCATCATCGGCATGGGGCATATCGGCCGGCGCGTTGCGCGCCTGTGCCAGGCATTTGAAGCCACGGTTATCGCACACGACCCGTATGCAGGCGAAATTCCTACCGGTGTTGCATTAATGTCCTTGGAGCAATTGCTGGCCACCGCAGACATTATTACCCTGCATCTGCCTTATGGATCGGAAACGCATCATTTACTGAATGCCAAGGTATTCGCAGCCATGAAACCTGAAGCGATTGTCATCAATGCCGCGCGTGGTGGATTGGTCGACGAAGACGCACTCTTGGCAGCATTACAAGCAGGCAAAGTCAGCGCCGCTGCCTTGGATGTTTTCGAGCAAGAACCTTATCATGGCCCATTAATCGAAAGCGGCAATGTCATCCTAACGTCGCATATCGGCTCTCTTGCCCGGGAATCACGCCAACTGATGGAAATTGAAGCGGCTGAAAATCTACTGCAGGGTTTAATCAAAGCAGGTCTAATCAATAACGGATAACACTATGGTGAATGAAACGGTTGTTGTATTTGGTGCCAGCGGTTTTCTAGGAAGCCATGTTGCCGACGCATTATCGGCTGCAGGCTACCGGGTACGGTTATTTGACCGCAGTCCTTCTCCCTATCTTAAAAGTAATCAGGAAATGATCATTGGCGATATTATGAATCTCGATCAAGTGATCGAGGCCGCCAAGGGAACATCCATCGTGTATAACTTTGCCGCGATTGCTGATATTGATGAAGCCAACGACAAGCCCATTCCCACTGCAACCATCAATGTGTTAGGCAACATGCACGCCTTGGAAGCCGCGCGCATTGCCGGAGCCCGCCGTTTTGTGTTTGCCAGCAGCATTTATGTCTATTCCGAATCCGGTTCTTTCTATCGCGCCAGCAAGCAGGCAGCAGAACGTTTCACTGAAACCTATCATGAGCGCTACGGCCTGGATTACAGCATTCTGCGCTACGGCTCGCTGTATGGTCGACGCTCAGATAAACGCAATGGCATTTATCGCATGCTGCACGAAGCTGTCGCCCATCACTCCATCACCTATAAGGGCAGCGGCGACGCCATGCGGGAATATATCCATGTGGAAGATGCTGCGCGTATGAGTGTACAAATATTGGCACCGGAATTCGCCAACCGGCATATGATTTTGACCGGTCAGGAAAGATTACGCATCAAAGATGTCATGACGATGATCTCGGAAATCCTACCGTGGCCGGTTGAATTGCACTTTGACGAAGCCAATACCGTGCACCACTACGAAATTACGCCCTACGCGTTTCAACCCCGCGTTGGCCGTAAACTGGTTCTGAATGAACATGTCGATCTGGGACAAGGCATACTCGATTGCTTGCGGGAAATTCACCAAGACTTGCATCATTCCGATGAAAATGACGACGCCACCCCGTCAACGTCTGATAATCGGGCATAACCATTCAGCATGAAAACTTTTGATTGGCAGGCAATTATTTTCGATTTTGATGGCGTTGTGGTGGAATCCGGGAAAATCAAAACTCAGGCTTTCGCCGAGCTTTACCGTCCTTACGGTGAAGACATCGTCGCAGCGGTGGTGCAATTTCACAACCAGAACGGCGGCATGTCGCGCTACCGCAAATTCCGTCACTTTCAGAAACATTTTCTAAACAAACCGCCGCTAACAGAAGCGGAAGAAAAACAACTGGATATCCGCTTCTCCGAACTGGTAGTGGAAGCCGTCATTGCCGCAGAGGCGGTGCCGGGTGCACTGGAGCTGATCCGCCAACAAGCCGAGAGAATTCCATTATTTGTCGCCTCCGGCACACCGGAAACAGAACTCAAGATCATCGTTGAACGCCGCGGCCTAACACCTTACTTCACCGAAGTGCGTGGCGCACCGGCGCTCAAGAAAACCATCATTGCAGAAATTTTATCCGCACATGCACTCAAACCCGAAACGGTGTTAATGATCGGCGATGCCATGGCGGATTTGGAAGGCGCACAAGCCAACAACACTGCCTTCCTGGGCCGCGTCTCCCCCGGTGACCCGAATCCTTTTCCCGAACATGTGGAAATCGTTCCGGATTTGCGCGGGTTAGTCGCGTAAGCGCATCAACTTCCCGATGCAACGCCATGTCTTTCCGGATATCAAACAATTGAGCCAAGCCTTTGCCGACTTTGCCGCAACCACACTACAAAATACGCTAAACCAAAAACAACACGCCACGCTGGTCGTCCCCGGCGGCAACACCCCGCGTTATTACCTGCCCGCATTGGCAAAATGTGCGTTACCTTGGGATCGAATCACTGTTACGCTGAGTGACGAGCGCTGGGTTGATGTTACTGATGAACAATCCAACGAGCATCTGGTAAAGCAACACCTGATGAATCGCCTCCCCGCAGGCACACGCTTTGTCGGACTCAAAACCCAACACGATGATCCTTTTGCTGCCGTCGATGAGATTCATCAGCGATTGGATCAATTGACGCTGCCATTGAGTTTGACGGTATTGGGTTTGGGAGAAGACGGGCATATTGCTTCGTTGTTTCCCGGAATGAATCCTGATTTACTCTCTAGGCATCATTGCATCGCCGTTGCGCCGCCGATTGCGCCATCACCACGCATTAGTCTTTCGTTGGCGATGCTGGCGGAGAGTGAACATATTGCGTTGATGGTTACCGGTAAGTCCAAACGGCGGTTGTTGGATCAGTTGAATGAGTATCCTGATCCGAAGTTGCCCATTGTTTGGTTATTACAACTAAGTGACACAGCAATTACTGTTTTTGAAACAGGCGAGGTGTAAGATCTGAAGTCAATTAAATTTGAATTAACGGAGAACTTGTGGATTGGTGGATAGTAAAACAACTTCGGGCAACGATCTTAACGGATTTACACGATTTTATTCCTAAGTATTACTTTGAAAGCGAAGCCGATAGATTCAAACTTCACAATGGTCTAAAAAACTCTGCACACTACTCTCGCGAGTTCAGATGGGGATATTTAGCATCTAAGCTTGGAAAAAGATTATTCTTTGAATCGACAATTATTATGTCGGCAAAGCAAGTCTCTGCAAGCGAGCTATTAATGAATCTGGGATTACTGGCAATAGCAGAAGCAATTAAAGGCTCTACTTCACAGCTATCTAATAATTCGAAAATAAAAGATGTTCCAGATGGTAATGCAGGAGAAGTTGCAAGACAGATGGAAGAACAGCACATCCCTACTTTTATTGATAACACTAGAGGCGCTCTAGAACAATATTTGCGATATCTCACACCACTTGAAGCAAAGCCATTTTTATCTTTATTAGAATCTTGCCAAGATGAGGATAAAACAGCTGATGAACATCCCAATGTAAGTTTATTACTTAAAAGAATGACAACAGCATTAGAAGATGATGATCCATCAGGTGTTCTCCATGCTAGTGCATCTATTTTTGAAACAATAGCTAAAGACATAGTTGGTATTGATAGTATTCAAGAAAAGCCTTTAGGTGCCTTCTTTGAGCGATATCGAATAGAATCAATGCTTCCAGAAGAAATATTAAATTACATCGAATCAATATATAAACGAAGAAATACAGAGCCATTAGCTGGTCATGGAAGCACCAGGCAACCAGAAATTACCAAAGAAGAAGCTATTATTCTTGTAGAAATAACAAAAGCCTTAATAAAGTGTGAGAGATTACTAAAGAATGAAAAACAATTATTTGCTATAAATAATTGCTTAACAAGGTAAAACTCAATTCAATTTTATTGCACCGAATGAAAAATTCCGGTGCAATGCGCTTCGCTTATTGGCACCCTACTACTCGCGGTAGAGACTAAACCACT
>Ga0105096_10001229_pt1 | contig 10322 bp, 8 predicted proteins | sample PPLLak3cmMay2015_FD_87036 | JGI IMG/M metagenome (GOLD analysis project Ga0105096, IMG submission 87036) | Freshwater sediment microbial communities from Prairie Pothole Lake near Jamestown, North Dakota, USA - PPLs Lake P7 Core (1) Depth... | ecosystem: Environmental > Aquatic > Freshwater >...
ACCAGGGTGGAAATAATGCTGAGTTCAAAAATGATTCGCACATTGCTGGGTATTGAGTTGCGCAGAATGGAAACTGTCAGGTTGGAAAAAGAAATGACAAAGGTCAACGCCAGCGCCATTACCACGGCCGTATTCAACTGAACAGTAACCGCCAGTGCCGAACAGATACCCAATACCTGAATAGAAATGGGATTGTTTTGCCAGAGCGGATCGGTAAATGTCTTAAACGTCTTGTTACTTGTTAATTTCATGGCATGACTCTCGTTTTTTAGTCAACCGGTTCCAGCGGCATTTGCTTACGAAACCTCACGGAAACCGGTTCATACTCCATGAGGATATCTTTCAGACTAGCTTCCAGATATCTTCCGGTCAAAGTGGCCCCGCTGATGCCATCCACATAGTGGATTTGCCGTTCCTCAGGAACCCGGTCTTCCACCAACCCCCGAGCGATACCCACCGATACGAAACTGCCCTCCTGATCCACTATTTTTTTGCCTTCGAAATTTTTCTGAAACCACCGTCTTTCAATTTCACCTCCCAGACCGGGAGTTTCCTGGTGCTTATAAACCGTAAAACCCGTAATGGTGGTTCCATCACTATCGATGGCAAGGTAACCGTTAATTCTGCCCCACAGACCACGCGCATCGATGGGAACAATATATGCAATGATCTCGTCTTCGTGCATATAGAGATATATAGGCAGTCGTCCCGCAGTTTGCCCCGAAACCTCAATAATACGACCATCGGAATCCACATAAAAGGATCGGATATTATTTCTGTAGAGTGATTCGATCTCATCGGCCAGGTATTTTCTTTGATCGTCAATCAACCCGACGGAACGTAAAAGGTTCTTCTGGCGATCCAGGTTCATATTGCGCAACTGATATCCCCTCAGGCCGTTGGATGCCGCCGTTATAAGCAAACTGCATACCACACACAAAATACCTACGGCCACAAAGGATTTGCGATGATCAGACATTGGGAATCCTCTTTTTACAGGCGGTTTTAATGGCAAAATAATCCAAAAGGGGGGCAAAAAGATTCATGAAAAGAATCGCCAGCATGACCCCCTCGGGAAAGGCAGGGTTAAAAACCCGGATCAACACGGTTAAAACTCCGATTAAAAAACCGTAGATCCATTTTACATTTTCCATGTCAGGGGCCGATACCGGGTCAGTGGCCATGTAGGCCAAGCCAAAGGCAGCACCTCCCATCACCAGATGATAAAAAGGATTCATACCCATCCAAGCCAGGGAACCGACACCAGCCAGAAGATTGAGGAGTCCGCCTGTAACCAGAATGCCAAGAATACCCCCCAGGATAATGCGATACTGGCAATACCCGCAACTATCAGTACCAGGGAGCCCACAAGGCATAAAAACGTGGATGTGGAACCAATGCTGCCGGGATAAAGTCCCCAGAACATTTTGGAAAAAGAATATCCCGACTCCGCCAGCACCTGTTCAACCTGGGCCGGACTTTCGACAAGCGTGGCAATGGCCAATGGGGTGGCGCCGCTTACCGCATCCACAGCGGCATCCTTGACCTGGCTGACCGCAATCCAAACTTTATCGCCGGACATCTGGGCCGGGTAGGCGAAAAAGATAAATGCCCTGCCGGTCAGGGCCGGATTTAGAAAATTCCGGCCTGTGCCTCCGAAAACTTCCTTGCCGATAACCACCCCAAAAGATATTCCAATGGCAACCTGCCATAGAGGGGTAGTGGGTGGAAGGGTAAGAGGAAACAACATACACGTGACAAAAAGCCCCTCACTGATATTATGCTTTCGGACAACGGCAAATAATGCTTCCCAAAAAAATCCCACGGCATATGTCACAATCACCATGGGCATCACCACCCAGAACCCGAAAGTTATAACCGGAAGAAAATCAGGTGGTAATCCGGCTGACAGCCGCGCATGGTAACCGGTATTGTAGATACCGAACATCAGATGGGGTATCAAAACCACAATCACAATGGTCATAAAACGCTTGACATCCAGATTATCCCGCACGTGCGGGCCTTGACCGGTGACATGGTCCAACCCATAAAAAATGGTTTCAATGGCTTCATAAAAAGGATATAGCCGGGAAAAGCGGCCGCCTTTTTCAAAATGCGGGCGTATTTTGTCAAAAATGGATATCGGTTTCATGTTTGCGATTGTTCCTGATGATATTGTCGTCTGGCATCCGCAAGGACGCTGCTCAGTTCAATTTTAGCCGGACATACGTAACTGCACAAACCGCACTCCACACAGTCCATGAGGCCCAGGGCAAGATATTCCTCCACAGCCTCGGCCAGAACGGCCTTGAAGGTCAACTGGGGCAAAATATCCACCGGGCAGACCTTGACGCAGTTGCCGCAGGCAATGCAAGCCCGCACCCCTCCATGAATATTGCAGTCAAAAGGCTGGTCGGAACCATTGAACCAGGACAAAAATGTGCGGGAGTAACTGGGTTTATTAAAACCGGGGCGCACAAAACTCAAAAATTCCCTGTGCCGACCCTCCGGTATCAGCGTAACCGCTGTTTCATAAAGACCCGCATAGGAATCAGGGCCGGTGGGATACCCCTGGAAAACGCCACCGGTTATCCAGCGTATATCCATACCAGGCTCTGCAAAGGGTTGAAACGCGGCCAAGGGCATTCCCAGGCGAACACGTATATGTCCTGTCCGCCGCGCAGCGCTTCCCCCAATAACCATGGTACGGTCGGTGGGATATTTTCCGTGCTTCAACAGATGGGCAATAAGCAGAACATCCTGCCCGCGAATATACCAGGTTCGATTCTCCTTGCTTGATTGTCGGGTCATATAAACCAGCACTCCGGGATCATCCGCCGGATACCTTCCGGTTACCCGACCGGTGATATGCCCATCAAGCGTTTTCAATCGACGGACACTTTCAGGACGGGCAAACACCTCCACCCGGGGTGAGAGGCGCCGGAGTACTTTTAATCCGAAAACAAACAACTGATCCTTATCATGAAGGTAAACCGAAGGTTCAGGTTGAAAAGGTTCAAGGTCGTCCAGTACGACAAAAATTGCCGGCGGCTCCGAATCTGTCGACGCAATATCGCGGGAAGGCAGCCCGTGCAAAAAAGACCAGAGTCCGCCCCCCAGGATTTTTTCAACCAGTTCATGACGCGAAATGGTGTCAAGATCGTTTTCGGACAACGATTCAAAATCAACCGATTCTTCATCCGTGTCCAGGCGGATAACGATTTTTTGAATCACCCTTCGGGGTCCAAAATCTATGGCATCCACAATGCCGCCGCCGGGGGAAAGAAATTTTAAAAAAGGACGACGCTTATCCTCGAACAAGAGGGATCCGATTTTGACAGTATCACCCTTCCCAACCTTAAGGCGGGGTTTGATAAACGGAATTCTTTCCGGAACAACCGCAACCTTTCCGGGTTTGTTCACGGTCAGCATTTCCTGGGAGGGCTGTCCGCTGATTTTAAGATTATATCCTTTTCTAACCCTGATGAGATTCATGTTATGAGCAACTCGGTTTTAGGTTATAATTTTTTAACATTTTCCCTGCATTGATTCAACTTTAATTCCAGGGCTACCGCAGTTCGGCTTTCAGGATTTGGATTTGGCACGACCTTTCTTAAGCAACGCCGTGAAAAAGCCCAAAACAAACCCTCCCACTGCTGTAGAAAAAAGCAACAAAATTACCGAAACCTCCGCAGTAAACCATAGAAAATGCGCCTGAACCCTGGCGGTGTTTTGTAAGATAACCAGAGCAACTGCAATAGTGAAAATTATGATCAGAACAAGTTTCAATTTTTTCATAAGATGCAAATTCCTCCAAAATTATGCGATCAGGTCTTTGTTTTCAGTTGTCCGACAGTGGTTTAAGAAGGTTTTGCCCCTCTTCCGGTGTTCGGGATTGACGCGCTTGCTCCTGAATCTCTCCGGCCTCGCTGCGAAGGCCGCCTTCGGCATCTGTGGAAACCCTATCGGATTCCTCGAGAGCCTGAAACACCCTTGTTTGAATTGATCCGGGGTGTCGCTCTTCAAGTTTTTCCGGCTCAATTATCCTGACTGGAACCCCATTTGGAAAAATCAATTCACGGGCTTCATCCGGCATGGAAATTCCCGCATCCTGAAAAGCACGTTTGACCAAGCGGATAACAGATGATTTGACCTTAATGAGGCTATGCTGTCGTCCATCCAGCCAGAAATAAACTTTCAGGTCTACGGTCGAGGCGCCCAGATTGTCCACAAGAACCCATGGCTCCGGGTCCTTCAGAACAACCGGGTGCTCTGCCAGGATTTTCAGAACCATTTCCTGTGCGGACAAAATGTTGTCATCATAGCCGATTCCTACCGTAAACTCCCCCCTTCGGTTGGGATTGCTGGTGTAATTATGGATATTGCTTTTATAAACCGTAGCGTTGGGAATCTGCACATGGTTACCATCGGGTGTCATGAGAATTGTGGCCCGAATGGTAAGCATCTGTACGAACCCAGTAATCCCTGCGATCTCAATCAGATCACCATTCCGGAAAGGGTTTTGAAGACTTAAAAAAATGCTGGCCAAAAGATTCTCCGTAATATCCCGGAAAGCAATACCCAGAACAATACCCAACAGGCCGGTACCACCCATTACGGTCAGAGCCACGGTAGTCAATCCGGCCACCTGGAAAACAACATACAACCCTACCAGAAAAACACCCAGACCCCCAGCTCGCGCAATAACATCCTGCAGCAAGGGATTGATCTTTCTGCGGCGAAGGAAAATTCGGGCAACAAAACTGGAAAGCCGGGCAACCACCAAAGCAACGGCAAGAATAAACAATCCGAATAAAATAAATGGTGATCCCCGTAATACACCTCGCCATTGTTCGCGCAAGCCGTTAAAGGCGGGTTGAAAATCCCATAAAGAAGGTTCCATTAATTCGATTTGATTGACTACCGCTACCACATCCTGTGTGTTACGTGCCAGGTCTCCCGCCCATTTCTTGAACTCTCCGGTCTCTGTCATGCCCTCGAGAAAAACCACCCCGTCGATTACCCTCACCTCCGGAGCCGTAAACCACCCTGTGGCCTTTAGGATGTCTTGGAGCCTTTCCCTGATTTCGTGGTCGCGGGCCAGGGGCTTGACATCAATCCTTGTTGGAGCTTGTGAAGGCGTTTCTTTTGCGGGTGGAAACGGTACTTTTTCTGACTCTGTACCTGCCCCCTGGTTGGCCTGGGCAAAAACCGGAGCAGCAAATTCAGGGTTAAAAGCAACCATGACGATGACCAGCATAAAAAGACTGAAAGAAAAACAAAATAGCCTTTTTGAGGCCTGGTCTTTGACCGGCCCGGTATAGCGGCTAATTACAATATATAACCAAAATGGATCCATTCTTATTCCCACAAAAACCGTCCGAAAATTTTTAAGATTAAACCTAAATTATTAACCCGGCAATCCACGTTTCTCACAATATATCGGACCTGATCCGGCATCCGGAATTCACATCACGACAATACACTAGAATCAAAAATGTCCGTCAACCTGAATATCTTCAAAATGGGTTTCTTTTAAATTGATGTTCAGATCGCACTCCAGCCCGTCGCTTGACCACTTGGTTTTAAATCCCAGTTTTCTGCCCAGGGCCAGCATATTGATATTTTCCCGAAGGACGGTCCCCCAAACATTTAAAAGCCCTCTTTGTTTGGCTATTTTTAAGACATGCTCAAGAAGTTTCGCACCGACTCCTTTACCATGCCATGGGTCGCCCACCAGAATTGAAAATTCCCCGTGTTTGCCATCCGGGTGGATAAAAACCTGTGAAACTCCGATCATTTTCTCCTTCCCTTTGCCGCCATCGATGGCCACCATGGAAATTTCACGATCATAATCCACCTGGGTAAAACGAGCCAGCATTCTGTGAGAAAGTTGTTTCATTGCCCTGAAAAACCGATAATAGATACTTGTTTGCGATAGTGTGTTGAAAAGCTCGACAAATAATTCGGCATCCTCGGGTTTGATGGGCCGAACAAAAAGATAGATGCCCGAAGTTGTTTCAAGGTGAAACTCGTATTGTTCCGGGTAAGGGCTGATCACCAGGTGCATAGGTGATTTGACCGAAGTTTTTTCCAGAAGAATCCGGGCATCGATAGCAAAAAGTTCACTATTTTTAACAATCACCGGGTTCATGTCCAATTCTTTTATCTCGGGAAAATCCACCATTAGTTGAGCAAGCCTCAGGATAAGCTCTTCGAGCTGCACCATGTTAACCGCAGGACGTCCACGATATCCCTTAAGTATTTTATAGACTCGGGTCTGTTCCAGCAATCTTTGAACAATCAAACGGTTCATGGGAGGAAGTCCGATGGCACGATCCTTAAAGATTTCGGTATAAATGCCTCCCATACCAAATAGCACGACAGGTCCGAAATTGGGATCTTTTTTGGCACCCACCAGAAGCTCCAAATCAGGACGGGTAATCATGGCCTGAACCGTCACCCCGTTAATTCGGGCATCAGCCTTGTAATTTTCGGCACCTTCCATGATTTTGTCATAGGCCTTTCGAACATGGGCGGCATCCATCAAGTCCAGTTGAACACCCTGAGCATCGGTCTTATGGGTAATATCCGGCGACAGAATTTTTAAGACCACGGGATATCCTATTTTATCGGCTATGGAAACAGCCTGCTCTTTTTCCGTGGCAATCTTTGTTTCATTGACGGGAAAACCATAAGCAGCCAAAATCTCCTTTGAATCGGTTTCTTCGAGAAATTGATTTTGATGTTCCAGCCCCTTTTGAATTTTTTCTTCGGCGGCATTGCGGTCAAAGGTTAGATCTTTTTGAAGCTTAGGTGGGATTTCATTTAATAAATCCAGGTTTCTAGAATAATCGTACATATAAAGAAAAGCATGGATTGCGCGTTCAGGGGTATCATAGGTGGGCACACCCGCATTGTTTAAAATTTCAATCCCCTTAGCCATATCTCTTCCTCCAATCCATACGGCAAAAATGGGGAAATTTTTTTGCTTCATGATCTCCGTTAATTTTTGGGCCACTTGCTCCGGTTTGGTAAGGGCCTGAGGCGCAAGAATCACCATGAGGCCGTCGAATTTTTTCGACTCAATGCAAATTTCAATGGTTTTGGCAAATCGTTCCGGCGAGGCATCTCCCAGAATATCAATGGGATTGTTTCGGCTCCAGAACGCCGGCAGAACTTCATTTAACCTGCCCATGATATCGTCATCAAGAGGCGCCGGATCGACTCCGTATTGAGCGAGAGCATCGGTAGCCATGACGCCGGGGCCGCCGCCATTGGTAATAATAGCCAGTCGGGACCCGGTAGGTCGAGGCTGCTTGGCCATCAGTTCCGCACAGTCGAAAATATCCTGAATCGTATCCACACGGACCACGCCTGTTCGCTTAAAAGCAGCGTCATAAACTGCATCCTCACCCGCCATTGCCCCAGTGTGGGATGCGGCTGCCTTGGCCCCGGCGGCACTTCGGCCGGATTTGAGCACAACAATGGGTTTTACCCGGGAAACCGCTCGGGCCGCACTCATAAACTTTCTGAAATTGGTCAGGTTTTCAATATATAAAAGAATACTTTTTGCCTGAGGATCATTTCCAAGATAGTCGATCATATCCCCAAAATCAACATCGAGCATGGAGCCGATACTCACAAAATGGCTGAAACCGATCTTCTCCTTAAAAGCCAGGTCGAGAATTGCGGTGCATATGGCTCCGCTTTGAGAAACAAAGGCCAGATTTCCCGCACGGGGCATATCCGCGGCAAAGCTGGCATTGATTTTTTTTCCCGGCAATATCACTCCCAAACAGTTGGGACCGACAATGCGCAGACCTCCATCATAGGCGATCTTTAAAATTTCCTGCTCGATTTCATGGCCTTTTTCGCCCGTCTCCTTTCCACCTGCCGAAATCACAATCGCACCGCCTACACCGTTTTTCACACACTCCTCCGCAATGTCGGGCACGGTGGCAATAGGAGTTGCGATCACTGCAAGATCCACCTCTTGCTGGATATCCGTCAGAGATTTATATGCCTTTAACCCATGAATTTCACTATAATTGGGGTTAACGGGGTAAAGATTCGCATTGGTTCCACCATCAACAAGATTTCTGATGATTGCCTCACCCACGCTATTCGGCTTTTCACTAGCACCGATAATCGCGATGGATTTTGGTGAAAAAATTTTATCCAGATTGTATAAACCCATATGACAAACTCCTTTTTGGTATCACTCGATGTTCAAATTTTTTCCATCCGGAACCATGAGAGGTCCGATTATGACTTCCACACACCAGGAACCGGACTACTACAAAAAGCGCACAAGCCTTGCTTAATCTCGGGCCTGCCTATCGAATATCCCCTTCGGGAAATCAACACCTTTTTACATTTCGGACAAATGGTATCTTTATCCCCCAAGACATTTCCAAGATATATAAAATGAAGGCCGGCTTTTTGCCCGATAGACGCCGCCTTTTCAAGGGTCTCAATCGGGGTGGGATCAGTGTCCGTAAATTTAAAATCCGGATGAAACCGACTGATGTGCCAGGGAATATTCGGATCGACGCTAGCAATAAAATCGGCGATACCCGACAGTTCCTTGTCCGAATCATTAACGCCGGGCACCACCAGCGTGGTCACTTCCACCCAAATACCAATTTTATGCATATATGCGATTGAATCGAGCACCGGCTGAAGACGTCCTTTGCAGATTTTTTTGTAGAATTCATCACTGAAAGACTTAAGATCAACATTACAGGCATCCAGAAAGGGGCGGATAACATCCAGGGCGTGCAGGGACATGAAACCATTGGTAACAAATATATTTAAAATACCTTTTTCCCCGGCAAGCCTGGCAATATCGAGGGCATATTCAAAAAAGATCGTCGGTTCGGTATAGGTGTAAGATATGCTTTTGCATCCATGTTTTATAGCTTTAGCAACAGCGTCTTCGGGTAATAGCGCATGTCCGGACAGGCTTTTGTCTTTTTTTCTTGAAGTCTGTGAGATTTGCCAATTTTGACAAAAAGCGCATTGGAAATTACATCCCGCGGTCGCAATGGAAAAAGAACTCGATCCCGGCAGAAAGTGATAGAGAGGTTTTTTTTCGACAGGATCCACATTGGCGGTAATAACCCGACCGTAGGCATAGGTGTAAAGGACTCCGTCAATATTTTCCCTCATTCCACAGATTCCGAATTTAGATGGTTTTATGGTACAGTTGTGGTTGCATAGAAAACACCGGACATCTGCATTCTCCAGCTTTTCATAAAACATTGCTTCTTTTTGCATGGCCATATCCTTTCCCGAAAAGATTTTGGTTCCACAGGAAAGATCTAAATTCCAATGGTTTCCCTCCAATTCGAGGCAGTCATATACGTTAGAATGATTCAAGCAAGAAAAAAATCAGTCGACATTTATTGTAATTATACATGGGCCGACAAAAATTGCAAAAAGAAATCCGTTTATTACTGATTTGAGAAATGGGAACATGTTGACCAATGTTTTCTTTTTCCCTATGATAAAAAATAAATGGTATTTTTTACTCCGTCCCATCCGTTAATTTCAAACAACTTTTAATATTTGAGGAGGGCATGGTCATGAGACCTAAATTAAAAAACATTATGTGTCTCACTGATTTATCAACATATTCCAATCAAACTATCGACTACGGTATAGCTCTTGCCAAGGAATTTGAATCCCGGCTTTACCTGTGTCATGTGGTTGATATTCCTTCCATGGCCCTTTATGCCGAAGCGCACATAGACCCCATGGAACAGCAAAGCCGGATTATCAGCCAGGCGGAAGTAACCCTTGGCGATCTGACCAGAGGCGAAGAAATTGACTGGCAACCGCTAATTACCGTGGGACCAACCGTTTCCGAAATTTCCAGGCTTGTGGTGGAAAAAAACATCGATTTGGCCATATCAGCCAGCCATGGTCGCTCAGGCCTTAAAAGACTTGTATTGGGATCGGTCACCGAAGAACTGATACGAACCATATCATGTCCTATGCTGGTGATGCGAGGCCCTGAAAAGTCCGGCATGCAACCGGAGCCTGTTCAATTCCATTTGAAAAAAATCATGGTGGGATGTGATTTTTCTTCGGATTCCACCCTTGCATTGCGTTATGCCCTTAGCTTAGCTCAGGAATTCGAGGCTGAACTTCATTTGGTTCATGTGATGGAACCTACAGCCTATCAAAATATATCGAAAACAATCACAGAAGCTGAAAAAAGTTATCAAGACGAGTTAAGAAAACTTCTGGGAAAAAAACTTGATAATTTGGTTCCGGAAGATGCCAGAAACTGGTGCTTTCCAAAAACAGCCCTG
>Ga0105096_10001231_pt1 | contig 10313 bp, 9 predicted proteins | sample PPLLak3cmMay2015_FD_87036 | JGI IMG/M metagenome (GOLD analysis project Ga0105096, IMG submission 87036) | Freshwater sediment microbial communities from Prairie Pothole Lake near Jamestown, North Dakota, USA - PPLs Lake P7 Core (1) Depth... | ecosystem: Environmental > Aquatic > Freshwater >...
CGCATTCGCTCGCCGCCGTTCTGCGGCAGGGCGATGTTCTTGGTCGGGGCCGGGCGTGCCGGCGCGCGAAAGGTTAGCCGCTTTGCGCCGCCGCCGCTGCCTCAGGCAGCGGCGGCGGCGGATTCCTCGTGCACCGGCAGCACGCGTACGTCGCGGATGATCGAGAGTTTCCAGGCGGCCAGCGCCAGCAGCAGGCAGCCGGCGCCGGCAAAGGCCAGCGAGGCGCGCAGGCCAAGGTGTTCGCCGAGCCAGCCGCCCGCCAGCGCGCCGGGCGCGCCGGGCACCAGGATCAGCCAACGCATGGTGCTCGTCATCCGGCCGAGCAGCCGCGTCGGCGTCACCGCCTGTCGCAGCGCCAGGAAGTTGACGAAGACGAGGATCGCGCCGGCGCCGAGCAGCATCAGCATCAGTGCGAAGAGCAGCACGCCGAGCGGGCCGACCGGCGCGATCGCCGCCAGCAGCCAGCCGCCGCCGCAGCAGGCGAAGCCGGCGATCATCGCCGGCCCCGGGCCGAGATGGCGCGAGATGCGGTGACCGAGCAGGCTTGCCGACACCGTGCCGACGCCGACCATCGTGTAGGCCAGCCCGACGCTTCCTTCCGACAGGCCGAGCACACGGGTGGCGAACAGGATCTGCACCACCTGCGCCGCGAAGTAGCAGACATGCCAGACGCCGACCGCCACGGCCATGGACAACAGCAGCCGGTGCGAGGTGACGAACCGGACGCCCTCGCGCAGTGCCGGCAGGAACCGGTGCCGCACCGCCAGCGGCGCCTCGCGGACCCGCATGCCGGCGAGGATCAGCGTCGAGGCGACAAGCAGCAAGGCGTTGGCCAGCAGCGTCAGCGGCGCGCCGAGCAGGCGGATCAGCATGCCCGCCGCCGCCGGCCCGGCCACTTCGGCCATCGAGTTGGCCAGGCCGTTGCGGGCGTGCGCCTCGACCAGCCGCTCGCGCGGCACGATCTGCGTCAGCACGATCTGCGAGGCGCTGCCGGCGACAGTGTTGACCATGCCGAGCGTGAAGCCGACCACGTACAGCCACTCCATGGTCAGCCAGTCCATCCACCAGGCCAGCGTCACGCTCGCCATCGCCAGGGCAAGTGCGCTTTCGCCGGCGACATAGACCGGCAGCTTGCGCCAGCGGTCCAGGTAGACGCCGGTAGGCAGCGAGAACAGCGCGAAGGGCAGCACCTCGAGCGCCGAGAGCAGCCCCATCTGCGTCGGCGTCGCCTTCAGCAGCACGGCCGCGGCGAGCGGCAGCGCCAGCATGCTCATCTGCGTGCCGAAGGAGCCGACCAGGATCGCGCCGAACAGCCGCCGGTAGGTGGCGTCGCGCAGCAGGTCATCGGGGGCGAGCGCGAAGCGGGCGCGCAGGCCGGAGAACTTGGCGGAGTTCAGAAGCCGGGGTTCTTGTTCTGGCGAGGGCGCGAGCGTAGCGCGCCGCGACCTGGAACCCTCGGCTTGTCCTTAACGACTTGCGCTTATGCGGCGGGTCAGAGGTCGAGCAGCAGGTAGATGCCAAGTCCGATCATCACGATGCCGGCGATCGCCTTGAGCACCCGGCCCTCCTTCTCCTGCAGCCGGTGCCGGCTCAGCAGCGTCACGCCGATGCCGAGCACGATGACGTCGTCGAGCATGTAGGCGAGGTTGTACAGCAGCATGTAGGTGTAGTAGGCCGGGGTGTCGAGCGCGCGCATCGTCAGGATGCGCGTGAACAGCGCCGGAAAGCCCGAGGTGCACATGAACTCGACCACCTGCACCAGCAGCGCCAGCGCGATGGTGCCGACGATCGCCGCGGTGTAGGTCGGCGCATGCAGGATGCCGCGCATGCGGCTGTAGATCTTCGGCTTGGCCGAGTCGGGGATCGACAACGAGAAGCCGCGGCCGAAGGCGAAGAAGTCCTTCAGGTTGACGAGGCCCGCGAAGATGGCGATCAGCGCGATGACGATCTGCGAGACCCGCGACAGCCCGATCAGCAGGAAGAAATTGAGCCACGCGGCCATCATCGCGAAGTAGGCGATCCCCTGCACCAGCACGAAGGTGCCGGCGATGGCCAGCATCCGCTTGCGGTCGTTCAGCGGCGCCAGCATCGAGATCATCAGCAGCAGCACCCACATCGAGCAGGGATTGAAGCCGTCGAGCAGCCCCAGCACGATCGAGAACAGCGGCAGGCCGACGTCGTCGAGGGTGATCGTGCGGCCGAAGAGGCTGACCGAGAAGTCCTCCTGCGGCGGCGCATGACCGCTGCTCGGGCAGGCCAGGCTGTCCTCCGCGGCGTCGCAGGTGGCGGCTTGGTCGCTCGCGCCCGCCACCTTGCCGCCGGCCAGCGCGCTGCGGATCAGCTTGTCGGTGCTGGCCTCTTCCGAGTAACCCAGGATCAGCTGCCCGTTGACGTAGGTCGCCGGCACCCGTGCCACGCCGCCGGTTTCCCGGACCAGCGCCTGCAACCGCGCCATTGCCTCCGGCTCCCTGGTCACGTCGCGGATGACGATCGCCAGTTCCGGCCGTTCGCGGCCAAGTTCGTCCATGAACTTCTCGGCCGCGGCGCAGTGCGGGCAGCCTTCGCGGACGAAGAGTTCAATCCGGCCGGGATCGGCCGCCTGCGCAGCGGTCGCCAGCAGCAGCGCGACCAGCGCCATCAGCAAGGCGCCGAGCCGGCGCAGCGGGCCCGAGCGGTTTCGGGTCACGGTGGATGTCAAAGCGGACTCCGCAATGCAGCAATTCGCCGCGAGTCTAGGAACCGGGGTCCGGCCGGGCCTTGCGTTAGCGCAGCAGTTGCCCTGCGCTGGATCAAGCCCTCGACTTCGGCCGTCGGCGGCGGGGAGCAACCGGGATCCAGCCTGGGCCACCGCTGCCGCCAGCCTGGAGTTGCTCTGGTCGGCTCATGCAGAGCAATGGCTCCCACGTAAGCCAGCACTCGCATCCTCAGGCCGGGAGGCGACCTGTCGCAGTCGGTGCATTGGCCCTGCGCCATGCCGTGGGTGTCCCCGGCGATCTTCGTCCATGCTGCCGATCGCGCCGGCAAATTCCCGGCCGGACTTGCCTGCTTGGCGCCGGACCGGCGGCACGACAACTGCGCGTTCCGGGCGCAGCAAGAAGAACGCCCCGCGAGCGGGGCGTTCCTGTCAGGACGTCGGCGGGTTGACCGCTTGCCTTACTTAAGACCGAGTTCGTGCACTTTGCGGACGTCCTTGTCCTTGCCCGGGCCGTGGCAACTTGCGCATCGTTCCTTCACTGTCGTGCCGATCTTGTCCTGGGTAGTGGCAAACGAAGCGCCGCCGGTCTTGATCATGTGGTTGCGGGCCTCGCTCTTGTCGTGGCAGGACGAGCAGGCGGCTGCGGTGGGCGTGATCTTCAGATCGTTGGCGGGGTCGACGTCGATCGTCCGCTGCGCCCCCGCGGCAACCTGATAGGTGCTCTGCGTCTTGACCGTCGTTCCCAGAACGGCCGTATTCATCGGCAACTCGAACGAACCCCTGCCCTTGGCGTCGACGACGTGGCACATCAGGCAGCTCTTTCGAAGTTCTGCAGGAAAGCGCACGTCGCTGAAGTCGTTGACCGAACTGTCGCGGCCGATGACGATGAACGCCGACTTCCGGAAGCCACCGGCGTGAATCGAGTGGACCATGGTCTTGAAGTCCATCGGCGTTTCCGGGCCGCCGATGCGCGGATCGGTCGGCGAAGCGAAGCGGTACGGGACATCGGTCTGGTTCGGGTTGTGGCAGACCACGCACAGGTCCAGGTTCTCGTTGCGGTTGGCGCCGTGCAGGCTCAGGCGCGGGACCACGGAGTCGCCATGCTTCTTGTCGTCATGGCAGCCCTTGCACTTGGCGATGTCCACGATCTGCCGGCGCTGGTTCGTGACCATCGCCGCGTTCGATGGCGTGAACGCAAAGTCGGCCGTGGCACTCCGGACCGGGATGTTCGGATACGGCGGCGCTGTCGGGCAGCCGAGCGATGGACTCAGACCGCTGTCGTTGCATACGAGCCGGCCTTCGATTGCCACGCGTCCGGTGGTCGCGGTCGCCGGAACCGGAGTGACGTCCCTCGATATCCAGTAACTGTTGTACAGCTGGTCCGAAGTCAGTCCCGGGCAATCGTCTGCGCTCACACATGCCGTCGCAACTGAACCCTGCAGGCTGCGCACCTGTACCGGCAGCGCGGTACCGGCGCCGAGGGCGGTGGCGACAATCGGCGCCAGGGCCGCGCCGGAACCGCCGGTGTTCGTGAACTCCCTTCCCTCCCAGCCGATGTCCAGCGTGAGATTCGCGGGAGAAGTCTGGAACGGGCGCGCGCTCTTGACGTCCCAGTGGGTGCCACCCGCGGGCGGGTTGCTGACCGAGTAGATCACTTTCACCTTCCACAGGCCGGTCGTGCCCGCGGCGACGGTCACGTTATGGATGTTGATCTGGAAGTACTTCGCCTGCGCCCATGCGAGCGCCTGGCCATGTGCCACGGAGACGAACGTGGCCAATGCGGTTGCCATTACCCCTTGCGCGAGTCTGCGCAGGGTTGTCATTGTTTTCATGAATCCTCCCCTGAGTTCATTGCAATAGTTCCGAGACAGCTCGACGTGCGTAGTCGGCCAGTTCGTCGGCCAGTTCGCTGCGCCCGCCTCCCCGACGCAAGGTGCCCGACGCAGGCGGCTTGCCGCCCGAGGGAAGTGGAGGTCGCTGCTGCCGAGTCCACGTTTCGGTTCTGTCGCCGCGATCATCGATCGAAAAGTCCATGACGGGGGCGTGGATTAGCGCTGTCAGGCGACGGTCCAACGGGTTAGCCTGCCGCACAGGGCGACTGCGCCATTGCCGGTCCGCAGGCCAGCACTGCTGCCAGCGCTGCGCTCTGGAGATGAGTTCTCAATTGCGGTTCCTCCCGTTTCGGTCGACGAGGGGAAACTTAGGCGGCGCCGTTTAAGCGGTCGCGGCGCCTCCGGTGGTCAGTACGACAAGGGCTTCACGCCCGACCGCTCGCGCTACTCGTGTCTGTCGGGACCGGCGCTGGCCGGTGTCGAACTGGCGCTCGCCGATCTCGATGCCGCGGTCGACTACCTGAAGAGCCGCAACGGCGTCGATGCCTAAGCGGCCAGAACGAGCTTGCCGGCGTGGACGCGGTTGCGTCCCGCCGCCTTGGCCTCATACAGCGCCTCGTCGGCGCGGCGCAGCGCGTCGGCGACGCCGCCGGGCGCTGGCCGCGCCAGGGCCACGCCGGCGCTGATCGACAGCGGCGGGCCATCGAACCAGCGCGCGGTCGGAAGCGCCGCCATCGCGGCGCGCATCTGCTCGGCCACCCGCGTGGCGGCATCGAGATCGGCTCCGGGCAGGAGCACCAGGAACTCCTCGCCGCCGAGGCGGCCGGCGAACATCGGCGCCTGCAGCGCCCGCGCCACCTCGCCCGCCACGGCCCGCAGCACCTCGTCGCCGATCAGGTGACCGTGGCGGTCGTTGATCGTCTTGAAGTGGTCGATGTCGACGATCATCACCGCGCAGGACCGGCCAGCGGCAAGCAGTTCGGCCAGCCGCGCCAGCACGGCGCGGCGATTCGGCAGGCCGGTCAGCTCATCGGTCATCGCCAGTGCCCGCATCGCCCGGCTGATCCGATGGTGGCGCCACGCCAGGAGTCCAAGCAGCAGCGCCATCAGCACCGCCAGCGATACGGCGACGATCCGCAGTTCGCCCGATTGCTGTTCCTGCGCGAGCGCCGCTTCGGTCGCTTCCATCTCGCGCAGCAGATGTGCATTTTCCTTCTCCTTGGCCACGGCGTCGAACCCGACCTTGAGCGTCAGCACGCGCTGGTCGACCTGCTGCCGGTGCAGGCGGTCGCCGATCTGTTTCTGTCGGCGCTGGTTCTCGTAGGCGCCGCGCCAGTCGCCGAGGTCGGCCTGGGCGGCGGCGAGCGCCTCGTGCGTGGCCGCCATCTCGGCCAGCGAACCGGCCTTGCCGAAGGTCGCGAGCGCCGAGTTCAGCACCGCGACGCTTTCGGCCGGCTTCCTGCGCCCGCGCAGCGCGATTCCGCGCGCCAGCGCCAGTTGCGCCTGCAGCCGCGCATCGGGGGTGACCGCGGCGTGGCGGTCGGCCTCGTCGAGCCGCTCCAGCGCCCGCGCCCATTCGCCGCGGGCGATCAGCACGCTGGCCAGTCCGCGCAGCGCATAGGCCTGGCCGCGCGCGTATCCGATCCGGCGCGACAGCTCCAGCACCTGCTGGTAGACGCGCTGCGCGCCGTCCAGCTGGCCGAGGTTCTCGCGCGAGCGGCCGAGGTTGTAAAGCGAGACCACCGCCTCGCGGCTCAGGCCGGCGGCGAGCTGCGCCTTCGACGCCAGTTCGAAGTACTGCTGCGCCTGCGCGTAGTCGCCCATCCGGTTGTAGATGCTGGCGATGCCGTTGACGGCGGTGCGCGAGTGCTCGGGAAAATCACCCTTCTCGTACAGTGCCAGCGAGCGCTGCATGTCGTGCAGGCCGAGCGCGTACTCGCCCTGCACGCCGCGCAGCCAGCCGCGCAGGTACAGCGCGTCGGCGAGCAGTTCGTCGTCGTCGGCGGCTTCGGCGGCCGAGACCGCCGCCTCGAAAGTCGACAGCGCCTGCGCGTTGTCGCCACCGGCCTCGTGGATTTCGCCCTCGCAGTTGCGCGCCCCGGCGCGCAGGCCGGCGCGGTGGGCCAGAGGCAACTGCGCGTTGATCTGCGCCAGCAGTTCGCGCGCCCGGTCGAGATTGCGTTCGGAGTAGTAGTCGCACAGCGCCAGCCGGGCGCGGATATCGAGGTCCACGTCGGGCTGCACCGCCAGCTGTTCCAGCGCCGAGTTGGCCAGCCGCATCGAGTCGTCCGGATTGCTGCGACTCGCGCGGATCGACTGCTGGATCAGTGCCGCGGCCGGATGGGTCGAGGCGGCAGCCGGGTTGCCGGGCGTCGGCTTGTGCGCGGCGACAGGGAAAAGCGGGACCAGCGCAAGCAGCGCGCCGACGATGAGCTTGCGGGGCATGTTGGGCATTGTCTACGGGGTATCAGGGCCTGCCATCGGCCGATCGGCCGACGCACGGGATACGCATGGCGCGCCGCGGACGCGGAGGCAGACAAAGACCGCGGCCGCCCGCGGCTGCGGTACAACGCTGCATCGCACGAGGCGACCCAGAAGGAGGCTCCTCATGGACCCGGCCCGCCCCAGCGTCGCGGACAAGCGGCGCACGTTCCACCGGCTGCACGAAAGCGGCTGCTTCGTCCTGCCCAACCCCTGGGATCCGGGCAGCGCGCGCTACCTGCAGAGCCTCGGCTTTCCGGCGCTCGCCACCACCAGTGCCGGCTTCGCCTGGTCGAAGGCCCGCCCCGACAACGGCGTGACGCGCGACCAGGCGATCGCCCACCTGGCGGAGATGGCCGCCGCCACCGACCTGCCGCTGAACGCCGACTTCGAAAGCGGCTTCGCCGCCGATGCCGCCGGCGTCGCCGCGAGCGTGCGCTTGGCCATCGACGCCGGCGTCGCCGGGCTTTCGATCGAGGACTCCACCGGCGACGCGGCGCGTCCGCTGTTCGACATCGACACCGCCGTCGAGCGAATGCGCGCGGCGCGCCGCGCGATAGACGCGGCCGGCGGCGAAACGCTGCTGGTCGGCCGCGCCGAGTGCTTCCTCGTCGGCCGGCCCGACCTCGACGAGACGATCGTGCGGCTGAATGCCTACGGGAACGCCGGCGCCGACTGCCTGTACGCGCCCGGCCTGCGCACGCGCGAGCAGATCGCCGCGGTGGTGGCCGCAGTGGCGCCGAAGCCGGTCAACGTGCTGATCGGCTGGCCGGGCGAACTGATGGTGGCCGACATCGCCGCGCTCGGCGTGCGGCGGATCAGCGTCGGCGGCGCGCTCGCGCGTGCCGCCTGGGGCGGTTTCATCCGTGCGGCAAAGTTGCTCGCCGAGCAGGGGAGCTTTGCCGGCTTCGACGGGGCAGCGCCGGGGGCCGAGCTGAACGCGCTCTTCGCGGCGCGCTGAATCCGACCAGGCCACGCGGCGCGCCGCCGGGCCGGGCGGCCTCGTCTACGCTGCGCCCCTCGCGAAGATCGATCGAGGAATCGACATGATCCAGCTCTACTACAGCCCCGGCAGCGCCAACCTCGTGCCGCACATCCTGCTCGAGGAGATCGGCGCGCCGTTCGAACTCCTGCTCGTCGACCGCGCCAACGCCGCGCACAAGTCGCCGCAGTACCTGAAGCTCAATCCCATGGGCCAGATCCCGGTGCTGGTCGACGGCGACTTCGTCGTGTACGAGACCGCGGCCATCTGCCTGTACCTGGCGGACCGCTTCCCGGACCGGATGCTCGCGCCGCCGCTGGGCACGCCAGAGCGCGCGCACTACTACCAGTGGATGGTCTGGTGCACCAACACGCTGCAGGCGATGATGATGCACTTCTTCTATCCGGAGCGAATGGTCGACGACGGCGACGCCGCCGCGGCCGCGCAGGTGAAGCGGCGCGCCGAGGCCCGCGCCGGCGGCATGCTCGACGTGCTCGACCAGCAACTCGCGTCGCACGGCGGCGACTGGGTGCTCGGCCGGGATTTCGGCGCCGTCGATCCCTACGCGCTGATGCTGGGCCGCTGGACCCGCGGCTTCGCGCGGCCGGCGCGCAGCCTGCCGCACCTGGCGCCGTACCTGCAGCGCATGCTGGCGCGGCCGGCGGTGCAGCGGGCGTTTGCGTCGGAGAAGTTGTCGGCACCGCTGGTGTGAAGCAGTGCACGCCGGATTGCTTTGATCTCGACTATCCGCGTGCCCGCGTCGCTGAAACCCGAGGTTCGCATGGCGCTGTTTCGACGGGTTGGCAGTGCCCGGTCGATTCAGTGGCCTAAGGAAGCCAGCTACTCGACTGCGGCCGGCCCGACCAGCAGATCCAGTTCGACGCCCAATGTCCCGGAAAGCTTGCGCAACAGACCCACCGAGGGCTCGCCCTTGCCGCTCTCGAGCTTGGAGACGTGGGCAGGCGTGACGCCGACCCTCGCCGCCAGTGCCGCGGCAGTCAGCCCCCGATGCTCGCGCCACACGCGAACCGGCGATTCGCCGGCCAGCAGGCGATCGACGATCGCGGCCGGAATCGTTTCCTCTTCGCGCCGGGCGAGGCGGCGGGCGGCCCGCTGCAGCGCTGCGGCGTCGGCCGTGTCCTCGGCCAGTTCGAGCAGGCGGCGGTACTCGTCGATCGGCACGATCGCAAAGGCCGGCTTGCCGCCTGCTTCCAGGATTTGAACGCTCACTTGTAAACCTCCCCGCGCGGCGCGATGCGAATGATCTGGACCACCAGCCGGCCCTCGATGAGCAGGTAGACCACGCGCCAGTCGCCCACGCGCAGCCTGTAACCCGGGTGTTCGGTCAGTCTCTTGACCCCAGAGGCGCCGCGCGGGTCGCAATTCGCGAGCATTTTCGGCGCGCGTTCACTCGATCCAATAAAGCCGATCGACCGTCCGGCTCATCATCAGCGCCAGACCGCTCGCATGCATACTCAGCAGGGCGACGATCGCGTCGGTCGAGCCGTTGCCGCGCCGCGCCCTCGTCATGCACGTGGACTGAACCGGGAAACTCAGCCGACAGCCCTGCCGCCAATCGCGGCGAAAGGATCTCGTCGAAGAGGAGCTTCAAGACGCAGCGACGAGCTTGGCCTGTTCACGCTTCGCGGCGTAGGCGAGGCACGCGCGTATGTCGTCGGGGGTGAGGTACGGAAAGTCTTTGAGGATCTCGTCTTCGGTCATCCCCGAAGCGAGATAGCCCAGCACGTCGTAGTCGGTGATGCGCATGCCGCGGATGCACGGCTTGCCGCTGCGCTTGCCGGGCTCGATGGTGATGATCTGCCGGTAGTCCATTGACATCTCCGTTGCCGCCCGCGAGGCGAGCATGGCCCTGCTGCTACATGCTCCTCCGGTACTGCCCCCCTACCTCGAACAACGCATTCGTGATCTGCCCGAGCGAGGCGACGCGCACCGCGTCCATCAGCACCGCGAACACGTTTTCGTTCCTGATCACCGCCTGCTGCAGCCGCTCCAGCATCGCCGGCGCCTCCTTGGCGTTGCGCGCCTGGAAGTCGCGCAGCCGCTTCAGCTGGCCTTGCTTCTCCTCCTCGGTCGACCGCGCCAGCTCGATCTGCTGCGGCACCGTGTCGCCTTGCGGGGCGCGGAAGGTGTTGACGCCGATGATCGGGTACTCGCCGGTGTGCTTCAGGTGCTCGTAGTGCATCGACTCTTCCTGGATCTTGCCGCGCTGGTAGCCCAGCTCCATGGCGCCCAGCACCCCGCCGCGCTCTGAAAGCGCCTCGAACTCCTTCAGCACCGCCTCCTCCACCAGCTCGGTCAGCTC
>Ga0105096_10001233_pt1 | contig 10312 bp, 9 predicted proteins | sample PPLLak3cmMay2015_FD_87036 | JGI IMG/M metagenome (GOLD analysis project Ga0105096, IMG submission 87036) | Freshwater sediment microbial communities from Prairie Pothole Lake near Jamestown, North Dakota, USA - PPLs Lake P7 Core (1) Depth... | ecosystem: Environmental > Aquatic > Freshwater >...
GCCGTCGTAGTTCGCCTTGTCGGCGTCGATGAAGGCGAAGTCGTAGCTGCCTGCTTCGCCGGCGGCGAGGCGCGCATCCAGCGTGGCGAGTGCCGGCGCCAGCACCAGTTCGATCTTCTGCGCCACGCCGGCGCGGGCCCAGAACGGCCGGCCAACCGAAGTGAATTCGTCGCTGACGTCGCAGGCGAGGATGTGGCCGTCGGCCGGCAGGGCGAGCGCCACCGCCAGCGCGCTGTAGCCGGTGAAGACGCCGATCTCGATGCAGCGCCGGGCGCTGGTCAGCTTCACCAGCAGAGCCATCAGCTGCCCCTGCTCCGGCGAGATCTGCATGCGGCCGCGCGGATGCGTGCGAGTCGCCTCGCGCAACGCCGCCTGCTCGGGGTGCTCGCGCAGCGAGTGGTCGAGCAGGTACTGGTACAGCCTGTCGTCGAGCGTCAGCGTGCGGCTGGACATCCTGTGCTCCCGGGTTGGTCGTTCGAGGCCGGCGCGTCAGACTGCCGGCACCTCTTCGGTGGTGAAACCCGCCGGCATCACGATCTCCAGCAGTTCGACGTCCTCGCTGTGGCCGGTCTCGCGATGGCGGATCAGCGGCGGCTGGTGGACGCAGGAGCCGGCCTCGAGCCGCACGATGCCCTGCCCCTCGTACTCGAACTCGATCCAGCCCTTGAGCACGTAGACGAGTTGGAAGGTCGTGTGGTGCCGGTGCGGCTGCCCGGAAAACGCCGCACCCGGCTTGCCGCGGATGACGTGCGCGACGACCCTGCCATCCGTGGCTGCCTCGATGCCGAGGTCGCGGTATTCGAAGAACGCGCGCAGCCCCGACTCGAAGCGGGCATCGCGCAGGTGGCTGATGGTGAATCCCTTCGTGGTCATCGCGTCCTCCGTGCCGGCGATGCCTTCCGCGCCCGGACGGTCGGGCCGCGGCGGGGCATCGCCATCGATGCGCTGGCCGTGGTGCGGACCTTCGCCGACACGAGCCCGCCGTTCCGTTCACCCTTCGGCAGCTACACCAGCCTGCCGCGATCGGTGGCGAAGCGTCAGGTCATTTCTTCTTGTCGGCCTTGGCCTCGATCGTCTTCGCGGTCATCGAGTACTCGATGGTCACGTTGGCGCCGACCTTGAGGTCGCCGGTCACCTTGGTTTCAGGCGTGCGGGCGATCTCCCACTTCTCCTTGCCCTTCTGCACGACGATCTTGGTGGCGGTGACTTCCAGCACGGGCCCGGTGACCTGGTAGGCCCAGAGCGGGCCGGCGAAGGCGAACGCAGCGATGGCGAAGAGATTGCGGGTGACGCGCATGGTCGATGCCTCTCGGGTTGAAGCAGGCGTCGAAGAGTGAGCCTGCGGGCGCAACGCTAGCACCGCCGGCTGGCCCGGCCCAAGCGGCGGCGCGATGGCACCACACCGCGGGTGAGCGCGCGAGCGGGTCGAGGCTTCCACGGCATCTCGGACGGCGAGGCCATGCCAAGGTCAATTCGACGCTCCGGTCCGCATCCGCTCCGAGTGCCGCCGCAGTGCCTCGGTCGACCCTCCTTCCGCAACAAGCGGTTCGCGGGCTGCGGTCTCAGTGCTCGCGCCCGTGGCAGTGCTTGAACTTCCTGCCGCTGCCGCAGGGACAGGGCTCGTTGCGGCCGACCTTCGGCTCGCGGCGGATCGGTTCCTTGACGCGGATCTGCTCGAACTGCACTTCGCGCCCGGTGTCGCGCAGGTCGTAGGTGGCCAGCAGCGCCTCGGCGATCCGGCCGTCGCGCTCGTCCTCGCTGCCGGCCGGCTCGCCTTCCTCCGGCACCAGCGCTGCGATCGCGTCGAGCGCGTCGTCGACCAGTTGCGCCGCCTCGTCGTCGCCTTCCGGCAGCGCATCCCAGTCGTCGCGCATCCGGTCGACGGCGTGCAGGAAGCCGCGCGCCCACAACTCGCCGCGCAGCGGCAGGTCGCCTTCGCCCTGCCAGTCGAGCAGCAGCGGCACGTAGGCGCGCGGATCGTCGAGCCGCTCGATCGGCGCGTCCAGCGCCGCCAAGACCTCGGCGTGCCGCCGCAGCAGCAGTTCATGGAAGCGCTGCGCGGTGGCGTCGTCGGGAAACCGGACGTCGTCGGCGCCAAAGACTTCCGCCACGTGCTCGAGCGGCGACACGAGGCGCGGCGCGCAGACCAGGCCGGCAAGAAAACCGTCGAGCTGCTCGAGATCCATCGTCGTCTCCGGCGCCCAGTCGGCGCCGAGCAGCCGCCCGAGCTCGTCGAGTTCGGCTTCCGCGAGCGGCGTCAGTTTCGCCGGAGATTCGATGTGGGGTGCACTCATGCGGGCCGGTCTCGCCTGGCGACGGCCGATCGTACGCCCGGACCTTCAGTTTCCGTCGCGGCTTGCCCGGTCGACCAGGTGCACGATCGAGCGGTAGGTGATGCCCGAGTGCTGCGCCAGGCCGATCTCGCAGGTGCGGCTGCTGGAGTAGCCATCGGCACAGCCGGCCGGGATCGAGGCACGCAGGTCGCGCAGCGCATGCGCATTCAGCTCGGGCGCGGTCCAGCCCTTGTCTCCGGCCCAGCCGCAGCAGCCGACCCGTTCCGGCTGCACGACATGGGCGGCGCAGGCCTGCGCCACTTCGCGCAGCACGGTTTCGAGCCCCTGCTTGCGGACGCTGCACACCGGGTGCAGGGCCACGGTGCCGGCGACCGGCGTCAGCTTCAGCCGCGGCAGCACCAGCCGTTGCAGCGCCTCGCTGATGTCGAGCACGTCGAGGCGGCCTTCGACCTGGCGCTTCATCCGGTAGGCGCAGGGGCTGGTGTCGAAGACGATCGGCAGCCGGCCGCCGTCGCTCGCCGCGCGCAGCGCCGCTTCGAGCTCGGCTGCCTTGTCGTCGGCGGTGGCCAGCAGCCCCTTGCTCTCGAACGGCTGGCCGCAGCACAGCCCGCCCATGTTCTCCGGATAGATCGGCGCGTAACCGGCGCGGCGCAGCACGCGGTCGGTGACCGTGGGCACGCTGTCGACGACCGGATCGCCGCGCGCCGGACCCATGCTGCGGGTAGCGCAGCTCGGGAAGTAGACGACCGGGTCGCTGCGCTCAGCCGCCTGCGGCACGCTGAAGCGCGCCGCCCGCGGGGTGTGCGGCGTCCACGGCGGGATGCGGTTGGCGGAGAGCTTGCGCATGCCGCCGGTGATCGCTCCCATTGCGCGCGTGCCGATGGCGGCGTGCAGCAGGGAAGCTGCGGCGAGCCCGGCGCGCACGCCGACCGACACCGTGCCATAGTGGGAGGCCACGGCGCGGCCAACGCCATGCGCCAGCGCCCCGAAGGCTTCACCGCGCTGGGCCTTGACCAGCTTGCCGGTCTCGATGCCCACCGGGCAGGCGGTGGCGCACAGGCCGCAGCCGGCGCAGGTGTCGAGCGCGTCGTAGGCGTAGCTCGGGCGCAGCGCCGCCGTGTCCTCGCCGTCCCGTTCGGCCCGGGCGATCGCCCGCCAGCTCGCGATCCGCTGCCGCGGCGTGAAGGTCATGCCGGCCGAAGGGCACAGCGGCTCGCAGAAGCCGCACTCGATGCACTTGTCGACGATCTCGTGCGCGGCCGGCAGCGGCTTCAGGTTGCGCACGTGCGATTGCGGATCGTCGTTGAGGATCACGCCGGGATTGAGCAGTCCCGCGGGGTCGAACAGGCGCTTGATCTCGCGCATCAGCGCCACGCCTGCCTCGCCCCATTCGAGTTCGACGAAGGGCGCCATGTTGCGGCCGGTGCCGTGCTCGGCCTTCAGCGCGCCGTCGTACCTGCCGACGACGAGCCGCGCCAGCTCGTCCATGAAGCGGGCGTAGCGCTGCACCTCGGTTTCGGCTCCGAAGTCCTGGGTGAAGACGAAGTGCAGGTTGCCTTCGAGCGCGTGGCCGAAGATGATCGCCTCGCGGTAGCCGTGCTCGTGCAGCAGCGCCTGAAGGTCGAGCGTCGCGTCGGCCAGCCGCTCGACGGGAAAGGCCACGTCCTCGATGATCACGGTGGTGCCGGTCGGGCGCCGGCTGCCGACCGACGGGAAGGTGCCCTTGCGCACCTTCCACAGCGCCGCGCAGTGGGCGGGATCGTCGGTGAATTCGATCGGCGTCGCCGTCGGTATCGGCGCCAGTGCCTGGCGCGCCGCGTGCAGCCGATGCGCCAGTTCGCCGCGGTCCTCGCCGCGCACCTCGACCAGCAGCGCGGCGGCGTCCGCGCCGAGCGCCTTGACCGCCTCCGGCACCGCCTTCTGCTCCTGCACGCTGGCCAGCGCGGCGCGGTCCATCAGCTCCACCGCCGCCACCGGTGTCGCCTTCAGTGCCGTTACGGCCTCGCAGGCGCGGCGCAGGGTGTCGAACAGCACCAGCGCCGTTGCCTTGTGCGAATGCTCGGGTACGGTGCGGTAGGTGACCGAGGCGATGAAGCCGAGCGTGCCCTCGGAGCCGATCATCAGGTGGGTCAGGATGTCGAGCGGATCGGTGAAGTCGACCAGCGCATTCAGCCCGTAGCCGGTGGTGTTCTTCATCCGGTACTTGTGGCGGATGCGCGCGGCGAGCGCCTCGTCAGCCTGCGCGCGGCGGGCGAGCATCGCCAGCCCGAGCAGCAGTTCGGCGTGGCTCGCGCGGAAGGCTGCCACCGAGGCCTTGTCCTCGGTGTCGAGCACGGCGCCGTCGGCCAGCACGAGCCGCATGCCGGCCAGCGTGTGATAGCTGTTCTCGCGCGTGCCGCAGCACATGCCGCTGGCATTGTTGGCGGCGATGCCGCCGACCTTGGCGGCGTCGATGGACGCCGGGTCGGGGCCGATCTTGCGGCCGTGCGGCGCCAGCAGCCGGTTGGCCTGGCCGCCGATCACGCCGGCCTGCAGCCGGATCGTCTCGGAATTGGGGCCGAGCACGGCCTCGCGCCAGCCGTCGCCGAGCACGAGCAGCACCGAGTCCGAAATCGCCTGCCCCGAAAGGCTGGTGCCCGCGGCGCGGAAGGTCAGCGGCGCCTGCAGTTCGCGGCACACGGCGAGCGTCGCCAGAACGTCGGCTTCGGTCTCGGCGATCACCACCACTTGCGGCACCAGGCGGTAGAAACTGGCGTCGGTACCGTAGGCAAGCCGGCGCAGCGGGTCGGTCACCACCCGCGCGGCCGGCAGGCGATGCCGCAGCGCGGCGGCGAGGGTCTCGGCTTCGGGCATGCGCGGCAACGTAGCATCGGCCGACCGGTCTGTCTTGCGCTGAAGCAAACGGAGAATGGCGGCAAGGCCGCGGCGGCGCGATGCGCGACGGGATCGCCGCCGCCGGCATTTGCGCTGAGAATGCGGGCCGATATTCGCAACCCATGAGGTGACCGATGCTGCTGCTGATCGCCGGCCTGATCGTCTTTCTCGGCGTCCATTCCTTGCGCATCTTTGCCGACGACTGGCGCGGCGCCCGCATCGCCGCGCTGGGCATGAACACCTACAAGGGCATCTACACGATCCTGTCGCTGCTCGGGTTCGCGCTTATCGTGATCGGCTACGGCCAGGCACGCATGGCGCCGATCGTGCTGTGGGACCCTCCGTTGTGGACGCGGCACCTCTCCGCACTGCTGATGCTGTTCTCCTTCGTGCTGCTGGTGGCGGCCTACGTGCCGCGCAACCGCATCAAGGCGGCGGTGAAGCATCCAATGATCCTCGGGGTCAAGATCTGGGCCGCCGGGCACCTGATCACCAACGGCACGGTTGCCGACCTGCTGCTTTTCGGCGGTTTCCTCGTCTGGTCGGTGCTGAGCTACCGCGCCGCGCGGGCGCGCGACCGCCGCAACGGCACGCTCCCGGTCGTGTCGACGCTCGCCGGCACGGTGACGACGATCGTCGTCGGCGCAGCCGCCTGGGCCGTGTTCGCGATGTATCTGCACGCCTGGCTGATCGGCGTGCGTCCCTTCGCCGCGTGAGCGGCGGCGGCAACTACGGAGTTGGCGCGAGGGGAACCGATCGACACCCGCGGACTCCGACTCCGATCGCATCACAAGGAGTCGGGCCGATGAAACAGGATCGAGCGATCTGGTGGTGGGCGGCCGGCGTCAGCCTGGTAACGCTCGCTGCTGGCGGCTGGTGGTGGTGGGCGAACCGTGCGCCGCCGCCGCAGGGCATCGTGGAAGCGCCGCAGCAGCCGTTGCCAGGCGTCGGTCCGGTCGCAACCGAGCCGGCGAAAGCCGAACATCCGATCGAAGCCGCGCCGGCCGCAATGGCGGCAGCGGGCGCCGAAAGCCTGCCGCCGCTCGCCGAAAGCGACAGCATGCTGCGCGGCGCCCTGAGCGGCCTGGTCGGCGAGCAGGCTCTGCTGCAGTTCTTCCAGATGACCGGGCTGGCGACACGCTTCGTCGCCACCGTCGACAACCTGCCGCGCAGCAAGCTGTCGACGCAGGTCCTGCCGCTGCGCGGCCCGGGCGGCGTCCTCGGGGTCGAAGGCAGCGCCGGCGAGCTGGCGATCGGCGCCGTGAATCCGGGCCGCTACGGCGCGCACCTGCAACTGCTCGAATCTATCGACATGCGCAAGGCGGCGGCGATCTACGTCCGCTTCTACCCGCTGCTGCAGCAGGCCTATCGCGACCTCGGCTATCCGCAGGCGCCGTTCAACGACCGGATGGTGGCGGTGATCGATCACCTGCTGGCGACGCCGCGAATCGACGGTTCGATCCGCGTCGTGCAGCCGAAGGTGCTGTACGAGTTTGCCGACGCCGATCTCGAGGCGCGCTCGGCAGGGCAGAAGCTGCTGCTGCGGATGGGACCGGACAACGCCGCCCGAGTGAAAGCGAAGCTGCGCGAGTTCCGCGGCGAAATCACCGCGGCGCCGCCGCCCGAATGAGCCGCAGACGGAGCTACTGCGGCGGCGCCTTTGGCCAGTAGGGCGGCACGTAGGGCGACGCGGGCGGCGGCGGCGCGTTCGGTGGTGGCACGGCGGCGTTCGGCGGCGGGACCGCGGCATTCGGCGGCGGGGCCATGGCAGCAGGCGAGGCCGGTGCTCGCGCCGGTTCCGAGTAGCGGGCGACTACCGGCACCCGATGGCCGCGCGCGTACATGCACGAGTAGTAGGCGCCGTCGTAACTGCGCTGCACCACCTGGTAGGACGCCTGTGACGTGCCGGCGCCGATCATCGCCCCGGTGAGCAGCCCGAAGACAGCGCCGACCGCCGCGCCTTCGCCGCCGCCACCGAAGGCGCCGCCGGCAGCGGCGCCAAGCATCGTCGAGGCCACGACGCTGGCGGCGGCGCTTTCCTGCGCTGCCTCACCTGACCCTTTGCCGCCAACCTGCGCCAGCGCGAACTGGCGGCAGTCGGCATCGTCGATCTGGAACTGCTGCATGCCCATTCGCGAGCCCGGCAAGGCCTGGACGCTAGGGCCCGACGGCGGCAGCACCACGCAGCCCGCGAGCAGCACCGCCCCGGCCAGCGGAACCATCCTGATGGCGTGTGTCATCGCGCGTCGAGTGTTCACTGCGGCCTGTCCGAAGGCACGGCGGTCTGCGGCGCCACGCGCTGCCAGCCGCCGGGACATTCCTTCACATAGGGGTAATAGGCCCTGGCGTCGGTACACCAGTACCACCAGACCTGCGGGGCCGGCGCCTCCGACTCGGCCCAAGAGCGCTCGATGAAGACTGGAGTGTCGGGGATGACGACCGTCTGCTGCACCGGCGTCACCCAGACGCCCGGTCCCCAGCCGCCTGCCCAGACGCCGGGTCCCCACCAGCCGCCTGCCCAGACGCCGGGACCCCACCAGGCACTGGAGCCCCACCAGACACTGGGGCCCCACCAGCCGCCGCGCCACACGCCGGGGCCGCGCCAAGCCGGCGAGCCGTGCCACCCGCCCGAACTGCGCCACGCGCCCGAGTTGTGCCAACCGCCCGAACCCTGCCACCCGCCCGGGCCGCGCCACCCGCCAGGGGCAGCGGTGACATTCGTCCTCGGACCCGAAGCCCCCCAACCGGGGCCACCACCGCCGCGAGACGGCCCGCCGCCCTGGAACGATCCTCCCGGCGATGGCCCGCCGCGGTAGCCGCCGGAGGGCGGGCCCTGCGCTTCGACCAATGGGATATGCGCCAGCAGGGCCAGCGAAACCGCCGCCGTGGCGGCGAGTTGATGCAGCGCTTTCATCGTGGTCACCTCGAACTGGCGGGCGACCGCATCGAGTTCGGATGCCGTCGTCGACAGTTACATTCTTGGGCCGCGATTCGGCTGCCGCAACCCGCAACGTGTAACGGCCGGTGTCCGCGATCGGCTGACCTTTGAGCTGCGTCAGTCCATGACGTGAATCAGGTCTCGCACCAGCGGATAGATCTGCTGGGGCCAGCGGCGGCCGCTGAAGACCCCATAGTGGCAGTCAATCGGTCCAGCCATCAGCGTCAGGCTTTTCGGCTGCCACCGCGGCCGGACTCAGCTTCGCTTCGGCGCGCTGCCGATGTCGGCGAGCAGCGCCGCCATGATGCCCACGCCCTGCACCGCGACGTCGGCCAGCAGGTGCTCGTCCGGCGCGTGCTGCGAGCAGGCCGGATACGAGTGCGGCACCCAGATCGTCGGCAGGCCGAGCACCTCGGCGAAGCAGTCGTTGGGCAGCGAGCCGCCCAGGTTGGGCAGCACCGCCGGGGCGATGCCGGTCGAGCGCGCCACGTTTGCCGCCGCCCAGCGCGCCCAGGGATGGTCGGGGTCGAGGCGGGTCGCGGCCATCGTTTCGCTGCGCGACGGTTGCACGGTGACGCGCTCGAAGCCGTGGGCGTCGAGGTGGGCGCGGATCGCGGCGATGAAGGTCCGGTGGTCGCAGCCGGCGACGAAGCGAAGTTGCAGATGCGCCGTGGCGCGCCCCGGGATCGCGTTGACCGGGTTCTCGGGGTTGCCGGTCTTGAACGCCAGCACTTCGAGCGCATTGAACCCGAACACGCGCTCGGCGGGCGTCAGGCGGGGCTCGCCCCAGTCGGGATCGATCGCCGGGCCGCCGGGCTCGCCGGGTTCGATCGGCGCCAGTGCCCGCCGCACGCTCGCCGGAATCGGCGCCGGCCGCAAGCCGGGCACGAGGATCACGCCGCGCCGATCGACCAGCGAAGCGATGGCATTGGCGAGGATCGTGCCCGGATTGGCGAGCAGGCCGCCCCAGTTGCCGGAGTGATGGCCGCCGTCGCGGCAGTGGCAATCGAGTTCGAAGTTGAAGGCGCCGCGCGAGCCTAAGAACAGCGTCGGCAGTTCCGAGCGCAGCCGCGGCCCGTCGCTGGCGAGCAGCGCATCGGCGGCGAGCGATTCGCGGCGCGCCTCGCAGGTGGCGCGCAGGCCGGGGGAGCCCACTTCCTCGCCCATCTCGAACAGCCACTTGATGTTGCAGCCGAGGCGGCCCTGCGACTTCAGCACCAGTTCGATCGCCGCCAGGTTGATCGAGTGCTGGCCCTTGTTGTCGGCGGTGCCGCGGCCGTACCAGCGGTTGCCCTGCTCTTCCAGCGTCCACGGCGAGGCGGCTTTCTTCCACTGCGCGTCGTAGCCGAGCACGACGTCGCCGTGGCCGTACATCAGCACGGTCGGCAGCGATGCGTCCTCGATCCGCTCGGCGAACAGGAACGGTGGCTTGCCTGCCACAGGGTTGTCCCAGATCGTCCAGGTGAAACCGAGCGCGGCCAGCGTCGGCCCGATCTCGTCGGTCAGGTAGGCGCGCAGTTCGGCGCCGCGGTCGGGGTCCTGGCTTTCGGTGCGGTAGGCAACGCGGCGGGCCAGCGCGCGGCGCAGCGCTTCGCGATCGATCGGTGGCAGCGGGGTCATCGTTCCTTCCTGTAATCCAGCCAGAGTGCGGGACATCGTAGCCGGCACGCGGAGCCCTTCAGCGCTAGTCTTGCGGCAAAACCCCCGGCATGACCGGGGTTCACGAGGAGACTGCGATGTCGAACATCCTGCGCGACGCCGCGCTCGAATACCACCGCAAGCCGACGCCGGGAAAGATCTCGGTGGTGCCGACCAAGGCGATGGTGACGCAGCGCGACCTGTCGCTCGCCTATTCCCCCGGTGTGGCCGAAGCCTGCAAGGCGATCGCCGCCGACCCGCTTGAGGCGGGCCACCTCACCTCGCGCGGCAACCTGGTCGCGGTGGTGACCAACGGCACCGCCGTGCTCGGACTGGGCAACATCGGCCCGCTGGCCGGCAAGCCGGTGATGGAAGGCAAGGGCTGCCTGTTCAAGAAGTTCGCCGGCATCGACGTCTTCGACATCGAACTCGCCGAGCACGACCCCGACAAGCTGGTCGAGATCATCGCCGCGCTGGAGCCGACCTTCGGCGGCATCAACCTCGAGGACATCAAGGCGCCGGAGTGCTTCTACATCGAGCGCAAGCTGCGCGAGCGGATGAGGATCCC
>Ga0105096_10001235_pt1 | contig 10308 bp, 10 predicted proteins | sample PPLLak3cmMay2015_FD_87036 | JGI IMG/M metagenome (GOLD analysis project Ga0105096, IMG submission 87036) | Freshwater sediment microbial communities from Prairie Pothole Lake near Jamestown, North Dakota, USA - PPLs Lake P7 Core (1) Depth... | ecosystem: Environmental > Aquatic > Freshwater >...
CGCGGCGAGGACAGCCTGCTGTCGATCGTGCAGATGCCCAAGGGGGTGCCGGTGGCGACCTTCGCCATCGGCGAGGCCGGGGCGGCGAACGCCGGGCTGTTCGCGGTCGCCATGCTGGCCACCGCCGACGCCGAACTGGCGCAGAAGCTGGCGCAGTTCCGCGCCGCGCAGACCGAGCGGGCGCGCAACATGACGCTGCCGCTTTAGTTGTGACCAGTGACCGGTGACCCGTGACCGGTGCAGTGCGGCTCCAGCGGCATGACTGTTGAGGGCAACCCGGCGGCGGCGATCGCGCCGGGCAGCTGGCTGGGCCTGCTCGGCGGCGGCCAGCTCGGCCGGATGTTCGCGATCGCGGCTGCCACCCTCGGCTATCGCGTCTGCGTCGTCGATCCTGATCCGGAGAGCCCGGCGGCGGCGGTCTGCGAAGAGCACCTGCAGGCACCGTACGACGACCCGGGAGCGCTGGCGACGCTGGGCGAGCGCTGTCGCGCGGTGACAGTCGAGTTCGAGAACGTGCCCGCCGCGGCGCTGCGCGCCCTGGCCGATCGGCTGCCGGTGCGGCCGGCGGCGGCGGCGGTGGCGGTGGCGCAGGACCGCATCGTCGAGAAGCGCTTCATGGTCGACAACGGCATCGACGTGGCGCCGTATGTCGCGGTCACGCGGCGCGAGGATCTCGATGCCGTGCCGCCGTCGCTGTTCCCGGCGATCCTGAAGACGGCGCGGCTCGGCTACGACGGCAAGGGGCAGGCAAGCGTGGACACCGCGGCCGCCGCCATTGCCGCCTGGAAGGCGATGGGCGTCGCCTGCGTGCTCGAGCAACGGCTGGCGCTGAAGCGCGAGGTCTCCTGCATCGTCTGCCGGGGCGCCGACGGCGAACTGGTCAACTTGCCGCTGATCGAGAATGCGCACCGCGGCGGCATCCTGGCCGTGTCGGTGGTGCCGGCGCGGGTGCCGGTCGCGGTGGCGGCGCAGGCCGAGGCGATCGCGCGCAAGGTGGCGGCGGCGCTCGACTACGTTGGCGTGCTCTGCGTCGAGATGTTCCTGCTCGACGAAGACCGCGTGCTGGTCAACGAGATCGCGCCGCGGCCGCACAACTCCGGCCACTTTTCGATCGACGCCTGCGACACCAGCCAGTTCGAGCTGCAGGTGCGCGCGCTGGCCGCCTTGCCGCTGGCGGCGCCGACGCTGCTGGCGCCGGCGGTGATGCTGAACATCCTCGGCGACGTCTGGTTTCGCGGCGGCGGTCGAACCGAGCCGCCGTGGCGCGACGTGCTCGCCGTCGCCGGTGCCAGGTTGCATCTGTACGGCAAGATCGAGCCGCGCCCCGGCCGCAAGATGGGTCACGTGACCTGCCTTGGCAGCACGCTCGACGAGGCGCTGCGGCGTGCGACGGCGGCGGCCAGCGTGCTCGGCATCGAACCACCCCGGTGACCACGATCACGACGGTCGATGCCGCCGCCGTCGAGCGCGCCGCGGCGCTGCTCGCACAGGGCCGGCTGGTGGCGTTTCCGACCGAGACCGTCTACGGCCTCGGCGCCGATGCCGACAACCGCGATGCGGTGCGCGCGATCTTCACCGCCAAGGGTCGTCCTGCCGATCATCCGGTGATCGTTCACGTCCTCGATGCGGCCGCCATCGCCACCTGGAGCAGCGGCGCTCCCGAAGCCGCATCGCGGCTGGCACAGGCTTTCTGGCCCGGGCCGCTGACGCTGGTACTGACGCGCTCGGCGCGGGCCCACGATGTGCTGACAGGCGGCCAGTCGACGGTCGGCCTGCGCTGCCCGTCGCATCCGTGGGCGCGGGCGCTGCTCGGCGCCTTCGCTTCGCGCCAAGGCGACGTTGCCGCAGCGATCGCCGCGCCGAGCGCCAACAGCTTCGGCCGCATCAGCCCGACCACCGCCGCGCACGTGCGCGCCGACCTCGGCGAGAAGCCGGCCGGGCGCATCGACCTGATCCTCGACGGCGGCGCCTGCCCGGTCGGCATCGAGTCGACGATCATCGATCTCGGCACGAACGCGCCGCGGCTGCTGCGCCACGGATCGATCACGCGCCGAAGGCTCGAGGCGGCGCTCGGATGCGAGGTGCTCGATGCCGGCGGCGACGCACCGCGCGCCTCCGGACGGTTGAAGAGCCATTACGCGCCGCAGGCGCCGCTCGAACTGCTGCCGGCGGCGCAGTTGCCGGCGCGGCTGAATACGCTCGCCGGCACGAAGCTCGCCGTGCTGGCCCCGGCTGCCGCTCTGCTCGACTGGCCGGCGCACGTTCTGTTGCGTCTGGTGGCGCCGGCGACGGCGGCCGAGTACGCGCGGCGGCTCTACGCGCTGCTGCATCAGCTCGACGCCTCCGGCGCGCAACGGCTGCTGGTGACCCAGCCACCGCAGGGTGAGGACTGGGAGGCTGTCCACGACCGTTTGCGGCGCGCCGCTGCTGCCGCTGATCCGTTCGAAGAAAGTCCCTGAACGGCGGGCCGCCGCGTATCATCGCGCGACGGCGCGGGGGCTCGGGCCGTATCAGATCGAATTCGGGAGGAGACAGATGTTCGACTTTCTGCGGGCGCGCAGGCGCGTCCTTCTCGTGGCCGCGGCTTCCGCCGCCACTGCCTTGCTGGTGTCTTGCAGTGGCGGCGACGACGACCTGCCGCCATTGTTCCGCACGGTGGTCACCTTTGGCGCCAGCGTCAGCGACAACGGCAACTCCTGCAACCTGGCGGCGGCGAACTGCCCGCCTTCGCCGCCTTACGCGAGCGGTCGCGCTTCGAACGGCCCGCTGTGGATCGATGCGGTGGCGGCGCGCTACGGCGCCTCGGCCGTGCCGTCGCGTCTCGGCGGCACCAACTTTGCCTACGGCGGCGCCCGTACCGGCACGGTGCCCGGTGTAACCACGCCGCCTTCAGTGCCGAGCATGGTGGTGCAGGTCGAGCAGTATCTTGCCTCCGTCGGCTACGTCGCCAGTTCGCAGACGCTGTTCGCCCTCGACCTGGTGACGGTCGGTAGCAACATTGCGGACGCACTGACGCTGGCACAGACCAACCCGAACGCGCCGGCCCAGGTCGTCACCGCGGCGGTGACCGACGCCGTCGGCATGATGCAACGGCTCTATTCGTCGGGCGCGCGCCACATCGTGGTCATCAACTCCACCAACGTCGGCCGCACGCCGCAAGTCCAGTCGCTCGGTGCCGCTGCGGTCGCAGGAGCAACGCAGATGTCGGCGCAGTTCAACGGCGCTCTGGCGCAGCAGATCGCGGTGCTGAAGGCAACCTCGCCGGGCCTGAACGTCTATCAGGTCGACGTCTATGCGGTGAGCGAGCAGGCCGCGGCCAATCCGGCGTCGCTCGGCCTGACGAACGGGACGCAGGCCTGCTTCACCACGACGCCGTCGCCCAGCGTCTGCGCCAACCCGTCCGGTTACTTCTACTGGGACGGGTTCCACGGAACCGCTGCTGCCAACTCAATCCTCTCGCAACGGGCGATCGCCGCGATCGGCCGCTGATCGCCTTCGACGCAGCGACGACGGCGCCTTCGGGCGCCGTTGTTCGTTGCGCTGCGGTGCGCGTCGGAGCAGCGCAGGCATACTCGCCGCATGGCCTGGCTCGACCGTATCCCGCTGCTGATCCCCGTACTGTTGGCACTGACGCTCGGCCTGGCGCCGTTCGTTCCCGAGCCGCACCTGTGGGAGAAGCTGAAGATGCTCGCCGCCGGCACACTGTCACGGCCGATCGACATCTTCGATCTCGTCTACCACGCCGCGCCGTGGCTGCTGCTGGCGCTGAAGCTGGCGCGCATGGCGCAGTTGCGGAACTGAGCAAGGCCGGATCGCTGCCTGCCGCGATTGACCGCTGCATTCGGGGCGCCTAACTTGCCCCGGCGCGCGATCGACGACTCAGTCCGGCATCGCGCGCAAGTGCCGCCGGACGTGCGGCCGGCCGGCGCTCGACGGAGCCGGTGCCGGCCTGTTTCGCGCTTGAGCCAGGCTCCGACACTGCTTGCCACGAGCAAGGGAGAACACACATGGCCACCTTCGTCACCCTCGGCAACTTCACCGAACAGGGGATCCGCAATGCGCGCGACTCCGTCAAGCGTGCCGACATGGTCAAGGAGGCGGCGGCCAAGGTCGGGATCAAGATGAGGGAGATCCTGTGGACGCTCGGCACCTACGACTTCGTCGCCACGTTCGAGGCGCCTGACGATGCCGCGATGACGGCGTTTGCCCTGACCGTGGGCTCGGCCGGAAACGTGCGCACGCAGACGATGCGCGCCTTCACCCACGACGAGATGGCGCCGATCCTGGCCAAGCTGGGTTGAGGCGCCGGTCGCAACGGCCGGCTGCAACCTGTGGTGCGGCCCCGCTCCGGTGGGGCCGCTGCCGTTCCGGAACGGGTGGTGCAGCACATTCGCGATGCCGGGCGGTGACAGCGACGGCGCGGCGCGCTAAGTTCGCTTCAGTGTCGCCACGGAGAAGCGCTTGGACCTGAATTTCACCGCCGACGAACTGGCCTTCGCCGCCGAAGTGCGCGCCTTTGCGCAAAGTGCTCTGCCCGAGGACATCCGGTCAACGGTGCTGCAGGGCGAGCACGTTCCTGCCGACCATATCAGTCGCTGGCAGAAGATCCTGCACGCGCGCGGCTGGGGCGCGCCGACCTGGCCCGAACAGTGGGGCGGGCCGGGCTGGGATCCGGTGCGCCAGCACCTGTTCGACGAGCAGATGATGATCGCGGGCGCACCGCGGCAGCTTCCATTCGGCCTGCGTATGGTGGGCCCGGTGCTGATGAAGTTCGGTGACCCGGCGCAGCAGCGGCGCTTCCTGCCGCGCATCCCGTCGGCCGAGGACTGGTGGTGCCAGGGCTATTCCGAGCCCGGCGCCGGCAGCGACCTTGCGGCGCTGTCGACGCGGGCGGTGCGCAAGGGCGACCGCTACGTCGTCAGCGGCCAGAAGACCTGGACCACGCTGGCGCAGCACGCCGACTGGATGTTCTGCCTGGTGCGCACCGATGCCGAGGCCAAGAAGCAGGAAGGCATCAGCTTCCTGCTGCTCGACATGAAGAGCAAGGGCGTGACGGTGCGGCCGATCGTCCTGCTCGATGGCGGGCACGAGGTGAACGAAGTCTTCCTCGACGAGGTCGAGGTGCCGGCCGAGCAGCGGGTCGGCGAGGAGAACCAGGGCTGGACGATCGCCAAGTACCTGCTCGAGCACGAGCGCACCGGCATCGCCAACGTCGGCATCAACAAGCGCGAACTGGCGCGCGCCAAGGGGCTGGCGCAGGAGTGCCTTCGCAACGGCCGGCCGATGGCGGAGGACGCGCAGTTCGCGGCGCGGCTGGCCGAGGTCGAGATCGAGTTGATGGCGCTCGACGTGCTGAACCTGCGGGTGCTGGCTGCGGCGCGCGACCGTGGCTCGCCAGGGCCGATGGCGTCGATGCTGAAGATCAAGGGCTCGGAGATCTACCAGCGCATCGCCGAATTGATTCTCGAGGTGCGCGGCGCGTCGGCGCTGCCCTGCTGCTGGGACGAGGAGTCTGCGCGCTGGGTGCAGGATCCGGCCGCGGCGTTCTACCTGAACCTGCGCAAGGTGACGATCTACGGTGGATCCAACGAGATCCAGCGCTCGATCATCGCGAAGCACGTGCTCGAACTCTGAACCATGGACTTTTCCCTTTCCGAAGACCAATCGATGTTCGTCGCCAGCTGCGAGCGGCTGGTGCGCGAGCGCTGCGGATTCGAGGCCCGGCACGCGGCGGTACGGCTGCCTGCCGACGCGCCACCGCCGCTGTGGCGCGAGTTCGCGCAACTCGGCCTGACGGCGCTGCGGGTGCCGGAAGAAGTCGGCGGCCTCGGCCGGCCGCCGATCGACGGCGTGCTGGCGGCACAGGCGCTCGGCCGCGGCTGGCTGCTGGAGCCCTTCATCGACTGCGCGCTCGCGGCGGCGACGGCGCTGGCGCGCGCCCCCCGTGGCGTGGCGCGCGACGCGGCGCTGGTGGCGATCGCGGAAGGTTCGTCGATCGTGGTGCCGCTGGCACAGCCGCGGATCGCCGCCTGCACGGTGCATGGCACGGCGCCGCACGCGGCGGTCGCCGATGCGGTGATCTTCGCCAATGGCGAGCGGCTTTGCCTGCTGCCGCTCGCGGATGCCGAGCGCACTAACTGGCGGCAGTTCGACGGCACCGCAGCCGGCGAGTTCACCTGCTCGCTGGAAGCAGCCGTGGTGCTGGCGCAGGGGCGGGACTGCGCCGCGGCGATGGCAGGCGCCGCAGCGATGGCCCGGCTCGGCCGCATCGCCGAAGGCGTCGGCCTGGCGCGTGCCGTGCTCGACCTCACCGCCGACTACCTGCGCACGCGCCGGCAGTTCGGCCAGCCGATCGGCCGCTTCCAGGCGCTGGCGCACCGCATGGCCGACCTGGCGATCCGCTGCGAACAGGCGCAGTCGCTGCTGCTGGCCGCGGCGATGAAGCTCGATGCCGCCGATGGCGCGCGGGCGCTGGAGGCGGCGCAGTGGATGGCGCATCGCGCCCTGCGCTCGATCGGCCAGGAAGCGATCCAGCTGCACGGCGGCATCGGCATGACCGACGAGCTCGCGGTATCGCACTACGTCAAGCGGCTGCTGGCGATCGAGCTGGAACTCGGCGACGCAGACACGACGCTGGCGCGGTTTGCCGCCGCAGCCTGAACCGCGGCTTCAGAGGAGCTGTACCACCAGCTTGCCGTGCGCCTTGCCGCTGCGCGACCGCTCGAGTGCCTGCACCGCATTGGCGAAGCTGAAGCGCTCGGTGACTATCGGCTTGATGCGGCCGCGGCGCAGCCAGCCGACCAGCGTGCGCAGGTCCTCGGCATTGGGCTTCAGCCGCAGCGTGTAACGCTTGACCGGCCGCAGCATGTTGAGCAGCGGATCGAAGGCCACCGCCGGGATGGAGGGCAGCGTCCGCACGCAGGCGCCGCCCTTGGCGAGCAGCACGCCGACATCGTGGCTGCCCAGCGTGCTGGCGCAATCGAGCACGACATTGAACGGACCGCCCCAGTTGTCAACGCGCTGCGACCCGTAGTCGATCGCCGCCTCCGGCTCCAGTTCGCGGATCAGCGCCTGGCTCGACCGGCTGCCGGTGGCCACCGGCCGGCCACCGAGCGCCCGCACCACCTGCACCGCAAAACTGCCGACGCCGCCTCCGGCGCCGTGCACCAGCACGCGGTGGCCGCTTTTCACCTCGGCAAGCCGGCACATCTGCAGCGCCGACATCGCTGCCACCGGCAGCGTGCAGGCGACGGGAAGATCGGCCGCTTCGACCGGAACAGCGGTGGCGGCATCGACGGCGACATGCTCCTGCAGGGCGCCCGGCGGCCGCGCTGTCGGATCGATGTAACTGACCACCGGCGTGCCGATCGCGAGCGTCGTCACGCCGCTGCCGATCGCCTCGACGACGCCGCTGAACTCGCAGCCGATGCCTGCCGGTGGCTTGCTCTTGAAAAACAGCTTGAACTCGCCTTCGACCAGCTTCCAGTCGAGCGGATTGATCGAGGTGTAGTGCACCCGGACCAGCACCTGGCCGCGTCCGGGTCGCGGCTGCGATATCTCCGCCAGCCGCGCCATCGCCGCCACCGGCCCGAAGGCGTCGTATCGCCAGGCCCGCATCGGTTCCGGCCCTAGGAGAAAGCCTGGATGCCGGTCTGCGCCCGGCCCAGGATCAGGGCATGGATGTCGTGCGTGCCTTCGTAGGTGTTGACGACCTCGAGGTTGACCAGGTGCCGGGCGATGCCGAACTCGTCGCTGATGCCGTTGCCGCCGAGCATGTCGCGCGCCATTCTCGCGATCTCCAGCGCCTTGCCGCAGGAGTTGCGCTTCATGATGCTGGTGATCTCGACCGCCGCCGTGCCCTCGTCCTTCATCCGGCCGAGCCGCAGGCAGCCCTGCAGGCCGAGAGCGATCTCGGTCTGCATGTCGGCGAGCTTCTTCTGGATCAGCTGGTTGGCCGCCAGCGGCCGGCCGAACTGCTTGCGGTCGAGCACGTACTGCCGCGCCCGGTGCCAGCAGTCCTCCGCGGCGCCGAGCGCGCCCCAGGCGATGCCGTAACGGGCCGAGTTGAGGCAGGTGAACGGACCCTTGAGCCCCTCGACATTCGGCAGTTCGTTCTCCGCCGGTACGAAGACGTCGTCCATCACGACCTCACCGGTGGTGCTGGTTCGCAGCCCGACCTTGCCGTGGATGGCAGGCGCCGACAGCCCCTTCATGCCCTTCTCCAGCACATAGCCGCGGATGACGCCGGCGTCATTCTTGGCCCAGACGACGAACACGTCGGCAAACGGCGAATTGCTGATCCAGTTCTTGGCGCCGCGCAGCTGGAAGCCGCCGGGCACGCTGCGCGCCCGCGTCTCCATGCTGCCGGGATCGGAGCCGTGGTTCGGCTCGGTCAGGCCGAAGCAGCCGATCCACTCGCCGGTGGCCAGCTTCGGCAGGTACCTGCGGCGCTGCGCTTCGGAGCCGAACTCGTGGATCGGCAGCATCACCAGCGAACTCTGCACGCTCATCATCGAGCGGTAGCCGGAGTCGACCCGTTCGATCTCACGCGCGATCAGGCCGTAGCAGACATAGTTCAGTTCCGGGCCACCGTAGTCGGCCGGAATCGTCGGCCCGAGCAGGCCGAGGGCGCCCATCTCGCGGAATATGGCGATATCGGCGGTCTCGTGACGGAAGGCTTCGAGCACCCGCGGAGCGAGCTTGTCCTGCGCAAATCGCTGCGCGGCCTCGCGCACCATGCGCTCGTCGTCCGAGAGCTGCGCGTCGAGCAGCAGCGGATCGGACCAGTTGAAGCGGGCCTTCAGGCGAGCGGAAGCTTGCGGCGCGTTCATGCGTGTCTCTTGCAGGCGGACGCGCGAAGTCTACGCGCCGAGGCCGGATGGCTCCGCTGGTGCAGGCCGCACCACGAGGCTGCACGCTGCCTTGCCGGATACCCGCGAGCGGGCGCAGTTGATTCGCGCGCCGCCATCGGTCACGATCGGCCGCGTCGATGGTGGCTGGAGGTCGCAACTCTTGCGGCTTCGGCCGGTCGAAGGGCGGTTGCAGCGGGAGGACGGCAATGAAGCGGCGGGCGTTGTACAGCGAATCGCGGCCGATCTCGGCGCGGAGGTCCGAGCCGTCGGTGCCGGAAGCCCCGGCGGCGGCCGAGGCGCCGGCCGCAGTGCTTGCCGGAGTGCCGGGCGCGGCTGCGGCGCCGCCGAAGTCTCCCGGACGGCTGCGCCGCCTCGCGGTCCGCCACGAGCGCGTGCTGCTGGTGACGGCAACGGCGCTGATCACTGCGCTCGCCGTTGTGCTGCTCCAGCGCAGCGGCCCCCTGCCCAAGCCGCTGACCCAGGACGACATCGACAAGGCGGTGCTGCACACGCTCACCACCAAGTCGCTGCCGTCGCCTGCGGCGAAAGCGGCTGCCGTGGTCGGGCCGTCGGTGGTGCGGGTCCGCGGCGTGGCGCCGGGTGAACGCGGCGACCCGGATCTCGACGAAGGCGTCGGCACCGGCGTCGTGATCGTCGACACCGGCGTCATCCTGACCAATCTGCACGTCGTCACCGGCACCGAGAAGGTGATGGTCGAGTTCATCGACGGCCACGAGGCCGAGGCGGCGGTGATCAGCGTCCAGCCGCAGCACGATCTGGCGGTTCTGCAGGCGAAATCGCTGCCGAAGGATGGCGTCGCCGCGGCAACGCTGCGCTCGACCGCCGACCTGCAGCCGGGCGACGAGGTGGCGGCCGTGGGCTTCCCCTTCGGCATCGGCCCGTCGGTCTCTTCCGGCGTGGTCTCCGGGCTGGGGCGCGAGTTCCGCTCGGCGCAGGGCAAGCGCACGCTGACCAACCTGATCCAGTTCGACGCCGCGGCCAACCCGGGCAATTCCGGAGGGCCGCTGATAACTATGGACGGCGAAGTCGTCGGTATCGTCACCGCCATCCTCAATCCCGGCCGGGAACGCACCTTCATCGGCATCGGCTTCGCCGTGCCGATCGAGAATGCCGCTTCCGGCGTCGGCATGCATCCCTTCTGAAGGACATCATGAGCCTGCTCAAGCCCAGCGGCGAAGCCGTCGCCTCGACGATGGAACGGATCCTGTTCGAGGTAAAGAAAGTCGTCGTCGGCCAGGACCACTTCCTCGAACGCGTGCTGGTGGCCACCCTCGCCCAGGGCCACCTGCTGGTCGAGGGCGTGCCGGGGCTCGCCAAGACGCTGACCGTCAAGACGCTGGCCTCGGCGATCTCCGGCGGCTTCAAGCGGATCCAGTTCACGCCGGCCCTGGTGCCGGCGGATCTCGTCGGCCCGCGCATCTACAACCAGCAGACC
>Ga0105096_10001236_pt1 | contig 10307 bp, 26 predicted proteins | sample PPLLak3cmMay2015_FD_87036 | JGI IMG/M metagenome (GOLD analysis project Ga0105096, IMG submission 87036) | Freshwater sediment microbial communities from Prairie Pothole Lake near Jamestown, North Dakota, USA - PPLs Lake P7 Core (1) Depth... | ecosystem: Environmental > Aquatic > Freshwater >...
AAACTATATAATAAGAGCTTGCAATTTGTAGGCTTTGGAGCTTATCAAGTTAATTAACAAACTAAAAAAGGAAACTATGGAAAAAACAGAACTAATTAACCCTGCCGATATTAACCACAATGATACTTTAATTATTGACGGACAGGATTACACTATCGGCAGGGAAGATATTAGATTTGACAGCTTTACTGGTCAATTTATAATAATGGGAATTAATATAAAGCATCTTAAAACTTACCCGTTGGTCGAGAGGATGTTATTCAGAAAATGGCATAAAAGTGAAATGATTGGCTGGGTCCCTCAAATATAAAAAACTTAACAAACTAAACTAAACTAAATTATGAAAAACATCTGGCAAAATGAAGAAAATTTAACTAATAATTTTTTACTAAAATTTTCAGAAAAATACAATATAAACTATAATACAGAAGACGAAGAATTGAGGACTGATATTGCAAACAAATTTTACAAAGAATTAGCAAACTTTCTTGGGAGAGAGCCTCTTAATCGCCTTTTTCTATTTGGCAAATATGACTTTGACACACATCCTTTAATAAAAGAAATTAGCGATTTTCAAAAATTGCTTAAACAACAAGTTTTTAACGAAGTTATAAATTTCATTTATAGGTGTGATGCTGTCAATCAACGACAACGAAGAGATAACTATAATCAATTAAAAAATAACCTATTAACAAACTAAACTAAAAAATTATGCAAGAATTATTTAATAAAATGTCAATCATTTTTACAAGCGAAAAAGAATTAAACGAACATCTTGAGGCTTTAAGTAAAATCAATAATCCAGCAAATTTAAACGGATTAGATTTATTAATTCTTCAAGAAATGATTTCAATCATAAAAAACTAATTACTAACAAACTAAACAAACAAATTATGAAACAACAACAAAAACAAATAAAATATTTTACATTAGATTTATTAAACAGTCAAAAATGGCTTTTAATAGATGTTGAGGCTTATAACTTTTTAAAAGACAAAACTAATTATAAATTTATAAAACTATATAATAAGAGCTTGCAATTTGTAGGCTTTGGAGCTTATCAAGTTAATTAACAAACTAAAAAAATAAAATTATGTCTACCGATACAATAAAATCAATTAAAATTGATATTAAAAACAAAAAAGTTTTTATGACTTCGTCTTCTAGTAGCGACTTCCCCCTATATTATTATAACTCGCATCAACCGTTTTATGACAAATTTTTTGATAGAGAGGGGGGAATTGAGGAAATACAAAAAAGTATTTTATTTAGTTTTTTTAGTGGCTCCTACCAAGGGCTTTCAACAAATTATGGCAAAGCAATGGCAAGTTTTAAATATGAAAGCGATTCCTACAAAATATGGGAAAAATGCGGAGAAGACCCTGAATTTAAAATAAACTTTGAAAACAAACTTTTAGCTCATTTTAAAGAATATGAAGCAAAAACAAAATGTAAAAAAGTTTTTAATGTTAAGGTTAGTCAAGGATGGATCGTTAAATTAACTACGAACGGAGCTAAAATTAATGCAAATCAAGATCGGGCTAAAAAATTTAATCTTGCTATTGCTGAAACTGTTTTAAAAAGATTTTCTAATCTTGAAGCGGAGATTATAGAAATTTAAAAGCCTCTTGACAGCTAAAAAATTATAATTAATATATCATTACTATTAACAAAAAACAAACTAAAAATTATGGACTTCTTCGACAAACTAGAAAAAAACCCTAAATTTATGAAATATTTCTTAATCTTCGCAACCATTTATTTAATCGCGATCTTTATTTTAGACTATTATTCATCGCACTAATGACAAAAGAAAATTTAAAAGAATATATTGAGCTATTGAAACATCAAATCTCAATATCAACTAGCAAGGAACAAATTAAACAATTTAAAAAGCTTATTAAAGAAGCTAAGCAGGAATTGAAAAATGATTATAAAATTTTCTCAACACAAAACTAAACAACAAACTAAAAATTATGAAAAATAAATTACACAATGCACTTGTAAATTCTATAAGCAGAAATTGCAGAATCATCTTAAAACTACAAAATGAAATTAAAACATTTCTAGTAATTATATTATTGTGTTTTTTAACAATTAGTGTTGCTTGTAGAGGAGTTGAGAATGAAAAACAAAGGTATGAAAATATTAGATAATTATCTAATATTCTATAACAATATTGATGCTGGCCATATAAAATTGGTTAGCTATTATGATAGTTTATTGCCTCATCTTGAATTTGAAATTAAAGAGGAATACAGGCAAAAAGGCTTAATGACTCAACACTTGCGGATTTATTTACAACAACTAAAAGAAAAAAACATAACTTCTTTAATAGCACTTGCTAAAAAAGATAATCTTATAAGTAAAAGACTATTAGAGCAAAATAACTTTATAGAGCTTACAGAAATTAATGAATGTATTTGCTACATTAAAACTAAATTTATTTAAAATAATGCTTGCTTATTATAATTAATCAATCATTATAGATAAACTATTAACAAACTAAACAAGGAAATTATGGAACTAAAATTTAGAGCTTACAGCACTATAACGGAAATAATGACTAATTGGCAAGATATAGAAGATTGTAGAAACTTGCAAAAATTAATGGGATTAAATCATGTTGTAGTTACACAATGGACTGGCTTACTTGACAAAAACGGCAAAGAAATTTACGAAGGCGACTTAATAAAAACACTCGATAACAGAATACTACCAGTGATATTTAAAGAGGGCTGTTTTGGCTTTGAAAATAACTTAGAGAATAAACAATTTGCTTATTTCACTAAAGCTTTGACAACTGCGATTGAAGTTGTTGGTAATATTTATAAGATAAAATAACAAAACTCTTATTTTACTTTATTGACTAAAACTAAAATAACAAACTAAACATTATGAAAATTAAAACAATTGAAATATCCGTAAAAACAAAAAATTTTTTAAAATATTCTCCTAATCAAAAAGAGTGGATAGCTTTGCAGAAAGAAAAAGATCTTTTTATTGAAGCAAATAAAAATATTATAGAAGTTATAGAAAACAAAGAAATATCAAATGTTGATATGTGGGGAAAGCCCGAAGAAAAAGGAAACTACAGCGGTTATTCAATTAAATATTATCGAGGTTTTTTAGAAATTGAGGATAAAAACAATGAAAATGCAAGTAAGATTAATATGAAGTTAATTTTAAGTAAACAAATAATTAATTTAGTTTTACAGCAAGCAAGCGGAGATATTAAAGACTTAGTAAAAAAAGAATATGAAGAATTTACAAATGAATTAGAAAAATTAATTACTAAAGCTCAACAGAAAAATATTTTTGGAAATTTTGTTGCCACTAAATTTAACAAAATTAAAAAATTAATTTTAGAAGAAAAAAAATAATTATGAAAATTAAAACAAGCGAGCTAGAGAAAATCTACCTTGAAAATACTAATAAAAAAGCTTGCGAGATTCTTGGAATTGTCAATAGAACTCTAACGAGCTGTTTAAGGCAACGAGGAATTAAATTAAAAGGCTCAGGCAATAGAAATAAAAAAAATAATGAAAATAATAAACAACAATTATCTTGACTATCAAGATAATAAACAAATAATTAAAAAGTAAATTATTTACAAAGGTAAGGTCAAATGAAAAATCAAGAAACACAACAAACACAAAAGACATCAGTAAGCAAGAAAATAGCTGAAACTCTAGAATTATTAGAAATGTCCGGCAAATACGAACAAAAGCATATAGATATTATTCGTAAAGCTATGTGGAGTGTTTATGATTATTCAATATTAATAAAAAAAACGGTAAGCTCAAATGACAACTCAACAAGAAATCAATAAATTTATTTATTTACCAGTTTATTTAAGCGATTATGTTTCACAATCGCGAAAATTAACAATGCTCCAGAGGGGAGCTTTTATAGATTTATCTGTTTTATATTTTCAAGAAAATTTAAAATTAAACCACTCAAAAGAACAAATTTATCGAATGGTTTTTGCATTTGAAAAAGAGGAGAGGGAGGCTGTTGATTTTATTTTAGATAATTACTTTATAAAAAGCGAAAATAAACCTATAGGTTTTTATTGGGTTTCCAACCAACTTAACGAAATAGGCGATAAGGTGTTGAAAAAGCTAAATGCAAGCCGTGAAAATGGCAAAAAAGGAGGAAGAGGTAATAAAAGCGAAAATAAACCTATAGGTTCTAATTTGCTTAACCCAGAAAAAACCATATTAAATGAAAGTAAATTAAATCAAATTAAACTAAATGAAAATAATTTAAATAATAATAAAAAAGATAATATATTTATTGATTTTCAGGAATTCTGGAATCATTACACTCCGATTGAGTGCAATGGTAGAATGGTTAGCAAGGATAGCAAAAAATTAGCTGAAGAAAAATATCAAAAACTAAGAAGTAAATATAGCCACAATCTTATAATGAGTAAGCTTGAAAAATATTTAACTAACTGCAAAAAAAACTCGATACTCACAAAAGCGGTTCATAGATGGCTAACAACAACAGATTTTAATGATAATGAAGAATGCATCTCAATTGTTGCCAATACAATTGCGACAAAGCAGGATTTACAAAAAAGTCAAGATGCAGAAATATACAAGAGATTTCTCGAAAGAACAAACGATCCTAACTATATCAACTATTTCAAATAACCAATGCTTACAAATAACAACTTTTTACTTAATCTTAATATTCTAAAAGAAAATTTTGAGTTCACTATTAGCGATATATATTGCAAATTAGTTTTTGATTCACTGGAAAGCAAAATAAATGATAAAATGTTTATCGATGGTTGTAATGATATCTTGAGAACTACAACAAAAGAGGAGTGGAATAAGGCTTATGGATATAAAGGTAGACCAGCAATCGCCGATTGGTTAAATACTTTTATGCCAGCAATGGAGAAAAAAAGAATTTCTAAAACAGAACCATCAACAGGAGCGACACTAACAGAAATTGCTTACGATTATCCTGACTGGTATTTAGAAATAATCAAAAACAAAGAATTAACAATTAACAAACAAAATTATGAAAAACTCAATGCAAAATAACAAAATAACTTTAAAAAATGAAGAATTCTTAGAATTGGTGGAAATTGAAGTAAAAAAGTTTTTATTAATGCCGGAGTGGCACTTTTTAATTGAGAGAGCTAAGCAAGAAAATTACTTTGGCTCAATGCACTCAAAAAAAGATTTATTGGGCTTGCTGGGCTATTTAAGGATGAATTTTGCAATGCAGATTAGAATCTTAAATAATTATAATAATCATTTTGAAATTAGTAGCAATCATTGTAAGTTTTTGAGAGGCTACTGGTTCAGGATGCAAGTATTAAAAAATAATTGCATTTCTTATTACTTGCATTTTCCAGAATTTAAAACTTATAAATTTATTTAAAAACTTCTTGCCAACTAAAAAATTATAATTAATATATCATTACTATTAACAACAAAACAAAAACAAAATTATGACTAAAATAAACTCAAAACTAATGATTGATTATGATGATAATAATTCATACTTAGATTTTATATCTGAAAATGATATCAAATATTACATTAAATCAACAAAAGAATATCGACATGGTTATAGCATAACTTTTATTATTAAAGATAAAATTGAACCAGTCTCTATTCAACAAAAACTAGATGACAATGTTATTAAATGCTGGGAATACTCAGAAGAGATTATTGAAAGATTGGGAATAGAAAAAGCATATTTCAAAGATTGTTTAGGACCAGCATCTTTTTTTGGCAATTGTCATCAAAAACAAATTTCAACACTTAAATACTCACTAGCTATTGATACTATCGAAAAAGAAATAGAAGAATATATCGAAACTGAATTTGCTTCATCAAGAATTTCTCGTAAAGAATACGAAAGAAAATTAAATCAATATGAGGACGATGATATAACTCACACAATCGAAAATATAGAATATATTATTGAAAATGAATATGGAGAGAATGCAACTTTGGCAGAAATAAGACAAGATAGCGAATATTACTACAATCTATTAATCGCTTCAACTTACTTAAGAACTAAACATAATTTATAAAACAATGGAAAATAACAAAAGATATTATTACGATTGTCCGATAAAAGCATCTTATATGTCGCAATATTTTGGAATCAAAACTTATATTAAATTTCGCAATCCAAGCATTATTTATGATAAATATATTATTGAAGATTGGAACGATTGGAACCATCGAGAATTAAGACTAGATAAAAAATGCGAATATTTTATTTTACCTGAATATAATTATATTTTTGAACCAAAAAAACACGATTTAGGACTTAGAGCAGATACAGCAGACTCACTATATTATGACGGCTTTTACTGGTGTATTGGAAATAAAGAATTTAAGAATGCTACTATTATAATGAGAGATCAAGAGCAATTTTTTATGCCTAAGAGAAAACGAAAAATAACATAATGAAATATAGCAAATACAAGAATATTAAAACAAACGACGGCTTTGACAGTAAAAAAGAAAAAAAGCGATATTTAGAGCTTGAAATAATGCAGAAGGCAGGTGTTATTAAATGCTTAGCAAAACAAACTCCATTTGAGCTTGTAGAAACATTTAAAGATAAACAGGGCAATACAGAAAGGGGGATTAAATATATAGCTGATTTTGTTTATTATGATAATGAAAAAAAATCATTTGTTATTGAGGATGTAAAATCTTCTTTTACTAAAAAACTACCAGCTTATATCATTAAAAGAAAATTAGTTAAAAAGTTTTATTCTGATTATATTTTTATAGAGACCTAAAAATAATTAAAGATTTTTCTTGACACTAAAAAATTATATCTTAACATTAAAAATGTAATTAATAATTAATTATAAACTATTAACAACTAAAAAATAAAATTATGACAGAACAAAAAAACAATTTTGCAACAGCATTTATAAAAGCTCAAGCTGAAATGGTAAATGCAAGTAAAGACAGCACAAACCCGCATTTTAAATCTAAATATGCAGACTTAACGGCGGTTAGAGATGCTTGTGTACCCTTTCTTAATAAACACGGGATTGCAGTTTTGCAACCAGTAATACAACTAGAAAATAAACAATATATCAAAACTACTTTATTGCACGAGAGCGGGGAAGAATATTCTTGCTTAACTGAAATAATGCATGCTCAAAACACGGCACAAGCTCACGGCTCTGGAATTACCTATGCTAGAAGATACGGCTTGCAATCATTAGTTTGTATTGGTGCAGAAGATGATGACGGTGAAAAAGCTAGCGAAAAACCAAAACAAGAAGTGAGAAATGACGAAGATGTAAGAGTAGGGGCTGAAAATTGGCTTAAAAAGTTTAACGAAGATGCGGAAAAATGTAAATCTATTGATGAATTAGAAAAGCTATATAAAGACAATGACAATGCACTTAAAAAACTAAATAAAAAATACCCTGATTTATACAATATTGCGATAAATTGCAAATATAGTTTAATATCACTTCAACTCTGTTAATATAGTGCTATTAATGAGGCTAAATTTATAACAAATCCAGCGGAGTAAATAATGAACGACATAACAAGAAAATTTTTGTTGGGACTACCAAAAAGAGAATGGGGTAAAACATCATTTTATGATATAATAATTATTTTTAACTCAAAATATAAACACAGTAGTGGATATGCAATAATGAATATTGCAGGTTTTTATTACGAACAAGGGAAAGGAAAGTTTGAGTTGATTGTTAGTGCTTGCGACTCTATCAACTGGAAATTAAACGGATTACCTCTTTATAATGATATGCTTTACCCTTCGGGATTGATGCGATTTTTTACCAAAGATTGTAAATTTAAAATTGGGTTAGCTTTATCATCAACTGAAATAGAATTAATAAAGGAGTAAATAATGACTTATCAAGAATACTGGTTTTTACTGGAAGAAGAATTTTTAATAATGGAGGATAAATAATGAAAACAGCAATAATTAATTCAGACTATCAAATAATCCGAGAAAAAGTAATAATAAATAGACATCCTAAGGCTAAAAATTTAAAAGAAGCCTTAGAATTAGAAACAGAATCTAATATTTTAGGTGAACCAATAACACTTGAAGATATTTTGAATTTATTAAATCACCAACCATGGAAAAATAGAGGATGGATTGAATCTTTCGGAATAACGGAAACTGTAAATAAAGCAGAATATCATATTAATATATATGATAAAGACTACTGTAGCGTTGGGCTGTGTTTTTGGCAACTAAAAAAACCCCTCCATCAACAAAGTCCTGAAACTTGGAAAGACATTGCTAAAGTAGTTAATAAATTGGAGAGTAAATAATGAAATTTAGCCATTTTTTAATCGTAGCAGGCTTTACACTTTGGATTGCTGAAACCGCCTATTTTGGTTTTAATATATTTCCTAGTTGTGATGCCGAGAAATTATTAGATAATTTTAGCCTTGCACTAATAGTCGTAGGTATAATTGTGAATGCAATTAGAATCAATATCAACATAAACATAAACAAAAAAGGAGAATAAATTATGGCAAAATGTATAAGAAAAATAACTTATAGATGTAGTGATGATTGTATACACGAAGGATGTCCTACACATATAGCAAAATTAACTTATCATTCTGTTGTTGATATGTATTGCTTTAAGTTTCAAGAAAAAACTTTGAAAAAAAATGAAGAGTTAGTTTTTGATAAAGAATTATGTTTTGACCGTGGTGAAATGCAAGCAATAATTCACCTTCTTAAAGAATTAGATAGACCAGAAAGTAGAGGTATATTAGAAGACAATATATTGGAGGACGATATATTGGAAACAGATATATCGGACTACGATTAAAATGACTATAACAATAAAAGAGAATAAATAATGAATAAAAGAATAATATTTGAGTTAAGTATGCCAAACAACAACAGTTGGAATGGTAAATGGTCTGGCGAAGATAGAAAATACACTGTAAGCAAAACTTTAAGCAAAAAAGATTGTGAATTGTTTATTGGTAAAAGTTATCATTATAATTTTAGCGATGGATGGTCTGCGTGTGTCGTTTGTAGACTTCCAGCCCCAAGAGAGAAGGCAACTAATAATTTTAATGGATATTCTTGGATGATTGAAAGTATATTGCTACACAATCAAATTAAAAAACTAAATAATGGAGAATAAATAATGCTAAAAATAATTAAAAACTTTTTGCCAACAAAAAATAGTTTTAGCGGATTAGATTATAAAAAATGGAAACTTACTCAAGTTGATTTTTATCCATTTTATAAATCTGATTTTGCTGATAATATTTTCAAGATTATGCTTTGTTTGCAAAACAAGCCTGAAAATAAAGAATTATTAGACACTTTAGAACAAGCAATTAGTTTTTCTTGCTCTACGATTATTTTAAATGATAAAGGAAAGTTCCAGAGAGTTTTTTTTAAATCTGAAAAAGACTTAAAGAATTTTCTAATTAATTATAAGCAAGAAAATGATTAAAAACTTAAAGGAAACTAATATGATAACAAGAATATATCACAAAAAAGACGAGCAGTTTAATATTGAGTTTTTTCAAGATAAAGAATGTAGGCAAGCTTTTAATTTTGAAAATGTAAAAAATTTATATATTGAGTTGAAAGAAGGAGATTGCACCCCTATTTTTAAGCTTTCAAATAAACTTTGGAGCTTAAAAATAAAAGCGAATATATTTACTCCTGCTTGGTATTTAGGGCTTTATGATGGAATAAGCTCACAAACTCCACTTATTACTTTAAGAGATTTGGAAAATATGGATTTCTCAAAATACATACCAACAGACAATGCGATTTTGTTTTTAAATAAAGATGATGCGGATAAATATGTTGATAAATGTGAAGCTTGGTTTTTATATCAATTAAACTTTCCTAAAAGAGAATTAAACTCTCAAATGGATATAAGAGATTACAAAAAAATAACTATTTTTATTGAAAGCTACACAGAATCTGAAATTAAAAAAACAATTGATATTGCTAAGGAATTAAAAGAAAAATACGGAATTGAGGAAGTTAATGTTTTTGCATTGCATTGTTTTCACCATTTTTATTTCATAAAGGGATCTCTTATGAAAAAAGAAGAAGCTGGTTATAGTTATATGGAATTTATAAATAAATTAATAACAACAAACTCCACAGGTATTTTATTAGCTGAAAACAAAGAAAGCTTAAAAGTCACTGATTGCTACGATATTTTTAACGATTATTTAGAAGCAAAATAATATGATAAAAACTTTTATAAAAACAGGCGATATTAAAGCTGAATTTGATTTTTGTAATAATCTTTATTCAATAGCTCATGC
>Ga0105096_10001237_pt1 | contig 10306 bp, 9 predicted proteins | sample PPLLak3cmMay2015_FD_87036 | JGI IMG/M metagenome (GOLD analysis project Ga0105096, IMG submission 87036) | Freshwater sediment microbial communities from Prairie Pothole Lake near Jamestown, North Dakota, USA - PPLs Lake P7 Core (1) Depth... | ecosystem: Environmental > Aquatic > Freshwater >...
ATGATGTCCGACAACTGGAGCCAACCAGCTATACCACGCGTTCCACTCAGCGTTATCCTCGGCATAAAAATCATCACCAGAGGTAAACCGCTCTTTTAAGTCCTGATAAAACCAGTACAAGCCAGCGGGACCGTGATAGTACTCTTTAATCGCTAGTCCATTGAGTTGTGCTGGTTTCGCACTTAATACAGGATTGACGGCTTTCCAAGCTTCAGGTGCTTTACGTTGAAAACGCAAATCAAATTTACCATAATCGTGCAAAGCGATAAAAAACAATAACCAAGCACGAGTTTGTTGTTCATTGCATCCAGTCATGTCTATGAAACGCTGCCGGATCGAGCAACTTTGCTGCCACCAAACATCAGCCACCGCCACTACATCCAAACAATGATAAGGCAGCAAATGATACCTCGCCCCGTTTTCATTATCTGAAAGGGCCTTGACCCAATACTTGTAATACTGCTTTTCCGTCATGTTTCCGCCCTAACGTTTCGTTTGATTCCCATTATCCACACTGACAACCTCAAACCATGAGGTTGTCATTTATTTTTTATAAATATTTTGCATTTCGGCTATTTGCTTGATGACGGCTTCGCGCAAGAATTCAGGTGCTTTTATTTCCACTTCCGCACCGTGTTTGAGGATGTCCATGATCAATTCGCGGCTGTCGTTAAAGGGGATGCTCAGTTCGTAGTTGCCGGAATTCAGCCATTTGCCTTGCTGTTTCGGGTGCCAGTTTTCGTCGGCGACCCATCTGGCTCTGGATTTTGAAAATTCCAGTACGGCGATGTGTTGGGCTATACCGCTAAAAATACCGTAGGACGAGGTAAGGAATAGCTCAAGTTTCTGTGGGTCTATAGGTTCGGCGGGTTCCTCCAGTATTTTTGCCGAGCTGATGTTGTCTATGGCAAATACGCGAAGTTCATGGCGGTAATGGCAGTAGGCTGCGATATACCAGTTGTCCCGGTAGTAGATGAGTTGTTGCGGCGAGATGGTTCGATCTGATTGTGTGTATTGTTGGGGGTTGGGATTTGAGTTTTTTTGCAAACCCTCACCCCCGCCCTCTCCCGAAAGGAGAGGGAGACAAGAGCTAACCTCTCCCAGAGGGAGAGGGGGATAACTGCTACAGTTCTTGCCGGTGTTTTCGCCTCTGCCGTTAAAGTGGATGTTGATTTGTTTGCCGTTGAACAAGGCGGTGGCGGTTTTTTTGAATTGGGCGTCGTCTTTTAAGCGCCGCCCGATGGAGAGGAGGTTTATTTTTTGTGAAATATTGGAAGGTGACTGATGGTGTATTTTGAACAGGTTATCGATTCTTTGTTGTAACTGGGTTATCAGCTGACTCAGTAGGCCGGGGCTGATGTTTTGCAGGATTTGATGACAAATAAGCAAGCCGTTAAGTTCTTCGGTGCTGAACCATAGACCGGGTAGTTCGTAAGGCTTTTCTGCGTGTTGTTGATCGTAGAAGTAACCGCCCCGTTTTCTGTCATACTCTAACGGAGCGTTGAGATAATTCCTTAACTCTTCTATGCAGCGGGATGCGGTTGCTTTTGAACATTCCAGTTTGTCCATGATTTCCGTTAACGGAATCGGTATTCGCCGGTTGATTAAGAGACCATGTAATCGGTAAATTCTGTCGAAACGATCCATTTCATTTGGCAAAGCGTTTGCGCATATTTTTAAAACGTGTGATTAGTTCATCGCGCATCATTTTTCTGGCTATTGCGTGACGCGATCCGTTTTTATCTCCTTGCACCTGATCGCTTGAACTTCGCATAGTCGAGAAGATAAGGGTGCCCTTGTTGGATATAGTGAAAGCGCCTGATATCGCCTGAGCGGCATTATAGGAATGGCCCACAAAAAACTCCCGTCTCAGGATATTGAGGCTGGCAGGCCCTCGCTCCAAAATACGATGTTCCAGCACGAAGGCCGGACGATTATCGATTTTTCTCTTAACCCAGAAAAAACCATGCTCAATATGTAGCGATTGATTTTTAGGATAGTCCATGAATGTGCGGAAAAGGCCGGGCGCACCAGTTGCCAAAAGCTTCGAGGCCTTGGTCATGGCTTCCAAATCGCTAGCCGCACTGGTTTTTCTCCCCTTGCCACGATCATAAGAAGCAACGCCACGTATGCCCGATTTTAAATAGGCTTTCATGCGCCCGGCCAGAATATCACGATAAACCTTTGACAGCGCTTTTGCCGAAGTTTGACCGGACGTTATGGATTTCCTGAGATTGGCAATTTCTTCGGAAGACAGGTTGAACTTATCGCCTCCGGTAAATTTTTTCAGTTGTTTAAGTTCCTCTGCGTCCGCTGACGTAAATTTTGCTTTAGCTAAACTCGCTTCAATCTTGAGTGGATCAATACGGCCTGAGGCAATCACATTGGTATCCCCTTCGAAGACGCGTTCGGAAAGTACAAGGTCGGCGACTTTATAGGTATACATAGGCGCAAAGATGGCAAATGATTCCGCCAACATTTTATCTGTCGTTTCGGGTAGATCAGCGGTTATGATTTCGCCGGCAAACAGTTTTTTCGCATCCTCTTGTTTAAATCCGAGACTGTTAGCAATACTTGAAAGCTCGCCGAAGTCGCCATAGGCGTATACACTGACAGAGACAAACAGCAATACCAGAAAAACTCTGGATTTAAGAATAAGTGTGCACATGAATTATCCCGGTTAATTCAGTTGATTATAACTGACAAGAGAGTTCGGATTTTATTTATTGGGAATATTTCCTTTTCATAGTGCTTGTCTATGAGTTTATTAATGATTTGGATATTATGGTGCAATTTACAATAAAGTTTTAGAATGAACTATGAGAAAGGTGTTATGTGGAATACTCGGGTTAGTCAGTCTTACGGCTTTTGGAGCTACTCCGGAAAAAGATAAGCCGCTTGACCTGGGCGTCATCGATGTAGTCGGCGTTACGCCTCTGCCTGGCAGCGGTGTTGCTGCTCAAAAAATTCCAGCCAATATTCAGACTGTTACTTCAAAACAGTTGGAAGACACCCAAAGTCTTTCATTAGCGCAATACATGACCCGTTTTCTGGGTAGCGTGAGCGTCAATGAAGCACAAAGCAATCCATTGCAACCGGACATTTATTATCGCGGTTTTGCGGCGACACCTATTTTGGGTTTGCCGCAAGGCATATCGACTTATGTCAACGGCGTCAGATTTAACGAACCCTTTGGCGACTCGGTTAATTGGGACTTAATCTCTGAAAACGCGATTGACACGATGGCGTTATTCCCCGGCTCTAATCCTGTATATGGCTTGAACACGCTGGGCGGCGCCATATCAATCAAGACCAAAACCGGATTTTCAGCGCCCGGTCATCAATTTGAGGCTTATGGCGGTTCCTGGGATAGACATTCTGAAGAACTGACCAGCGGCTGGAATAATGGCACCTGGGGTTATTTTTTAGACCTGCATAACTTTGATGAAAATGGCTGGCGGAATTATTCACCCTCAACAGCTTTACAAGGATTAGGTTCATTGAGCTGGCGTGGTGATAAAGGTTCGCTGGATTTAACCCTGGCCGCTAATGATAATAACTTGAAAGGCAATGGCGCCGTACCTGTCCAGTTACAGGAACTGGACAGAAATGCTGTTTTTACGCATCCCGACCAGACCACAACACGCATGTTTTTTTCTGAATTGGCAGGCAGTTACGATCTGACTGATGCTGTTGAAGTCAGTGGTAATGCCTATTTTCGGCAGAATCGCATCAAAACGTTTAATGGCGATAACAGTGATTACGAAGACTGCGAACTGGAGGAAAATGCGGGCCTATTGTGTGAAGATCCCGGCGATGACGAAGAAGTTGTGATAGATACCAACGGCCAAAATGTAGATGCTGTTGATGCTGTCGAAGGCGCAACCAATAATACCAGCCAAACCTATCAGCGCAGTCGCGGGGGTACGTTACAGTCGGTGTTTAGTCAGGATTTATTCAAACATGAGAACAATCTGACTGTCGGCGCAACCTATGATTATGCCACTGTGCATTTTGAATCGGACACAGAGCTCGCAGCTTTAACAGAAAGCAGAGGCACAATTGGCAGCGGCATTCGTGTCGATGAATCCAAAGTGCGACTGAATACCAATACAGAAACGGTGGGGGCATTTTTCACCGACAGCTTTTCCATTACAGATGCCTTGACCGCTACCATAGCCGGACGTTTTAACCATATCGGAATCAATATGGAAGACCAATACATCAACGATCCTGATAAAACCTTAAACGGATCGCATACGTTTGACCGGTTTAATCCCTCTGCCGGATTAACTTATCAAATTCGTAAAAATCTGGGTGTATACGGCAGTTACAGCGAATCGACACGCGCACCGACACCGATGGAATTAAGCTGTGCCGATCCGGAAGCTCCGTGTAAACTGCCAAACTCCTTCGTTGCCGACCCGCCTTTGAAACAAGTTGTTGCAAAGACCTGGGAAACGGGTTTCAGGGGTGACCTGGATGAATTATTAGGTAAAGGTGATTTGAAATGGAATCTGGGATTTTTCCATACCATTAACAATAACGATATTATTTTTCGCCGGGATGCTTCGAGCAATATTATCAGTCAAGGCTATTTTGATAATGTCGGACAAACCCGCCGCTATGGCATAGAAGCCGGAACAACTGTAAATTACCCACAATTGTTCAGTCAGATTGACGATTGGCATTTTTCGACCAACTATACCTATTTAAACGCCACCTTTATGAATGAGTTTGACACCGTTGATCCGCTGGACCCTTCTCAGGTCGCGGTTGTCAGTAGCGGCGACAGAATCCCTGGCATTCCGGAACATCTCTATAAAATGACTCTCGGTGTCGATTTATGGCAGAAAGTATCATTCGGTATTGACGGGATATATAGTGGCGATCAGTACTTTAGGGGCGATGAAGCCAATAACCATAACAAATTAAGCGGTTACTGGGTGTTCAATACCACGGCAGAGTACAAGGTTAACAAGCATTTCGCCTTGTTTGGCAAGCTCAATAATATTTTCGGCACAAACTATAACTCTTTTGGTGTTTACGGGGAGGCCTCCGAGGTATTAGGGCCTGCATTTAACGATGGCCGCTTTGTATCACCCGGCGCACCAAGGGCAGGCTGGATTGGCGTGCGCTTGAGCTTGTAAATCAAGCAGTTCCAGTCTTGTTTAATTTGATGCAGAAATCTAGTAAAGTAACTACCGGGCAAAGTTTTTAATACGGGATTACTCGAACATGACCAAAATCGTCGATAAGGAAAAACAACGCATAAGAAAAGTAGCCATCTGCTTTATGATGGCGCTCGGCGTGTGAGGATTCTTCGGTCCATAGACTGGCCTGCGTCAGCCCTACTCGCTGTCAACTTGCCTATTGGTGGATCCACCCATGAGATTTAACACAACACCGAAACATCATAAGCTTTGAATTTTTCATCAACACTGATAAGCGTCATATTTTCTAATACACTTTGCGCGATGATAAGCCGATCAAACGGGTCATTATGGTGTAAAGGTAATACTTGTAACTGATAAATATGCGGCAACGCAATATTCAAGACATTCAAATCGTTTTCTTGCTGTTGAACTGTCAACATATCCGCTAAGGGTATTTTTAACTTCAGCTTGCCTAACTGCACTTTGATTTGCATTTCCCAAATGCTTGCCATGCTCAGAAATAATTGGTTATCGGTATCCTGGCAAATCTCCATCGCCGTTTTCGACAGTTTCTCGGGTTGTGTATCCAGCCAAATAAACACATGGGTATCAAGCAGCACTTTCATTCATCATTTCCCAGCCAAAAGCTATCGGGCAAAGGACTATTAAAATCTTCACTCATAATTGCCTGTTCACGATGTTGTCCAAACACTCTTTTTTTAGGTTTTTCAGTAAAAGACACCAGTTTTATTTTGGTTTTGTTGTCGCCGATGATAAAAATTTCTTCACCTTGCTCCACCAAGTTAATTAATTCAGGGAGTTTATCTTTAGCTTCTTGCAGGGATATGTTTAGCATAATGTGATATTTAGAGGGTGGTTTTTATCAATGTTTTCTAGGTTATGCTCTAAACACGGTAACAGTCAAGCGCCAGAAAAGCGTTTTTAAAGGCTACAGACAGGTTTGCAGAACCAAAATATAATCGGACCGCAGTTTTATCGTTACCAAGCATTACGGAATTCAATAAGAACGGCGGAGGGTAACCTTATTTTGTCATTTTCATATTCAACTATCGAAATATCGTGCATAAAAAATTTCCGACCCAAAAGGCTAAATACGGAATACGGAACCTCGAAAGCCCGGATTCCGCATTCTCCATCCAGGCTACTTGCTAAACACGGTAACAGTCAAGCAGCAGGAAAGCGTTTTTAAAGGTTGAAGACGGGGTTGCAAAACCCAAATATAGGCAGAGCAACGGTTTTTCGTGGCCCGACATTCCGATGTTCGATCAGGTTGCAGATGTGGGTAAACCGATTATCGCCCCTTATTTAATCATCAAAATGTCGGACATAAACAGCATGCTCGATAGGGTTCCGTTTATGGCGGATTGCGTAGGGCGGTTTCGCGACAGCAAACCGCCAATCAATGCACAACATCAAAACAATCGTACATACACCCAGCTTCGAAAACCCGAGTGGGGTTCATGTTCAAGGCTTCGTTTATGGCGGATTGCCTAACGGCGAATCCGCCCTACAGCTCTGCCTCACTGCTTGTTCGTGTTCCTGCGGTCGTGCATTTGCTACGCGCTTCTTTCAGGCTGGTCTCGCGACTTCCCCCTTGCGTTTTGCTACGGTTGTCGTTACTACTTCCGGTTATCTCCTTTCAGATAACAAGTTTTAGCCCATGCCGGGCACACTAGGGCGCATTAGCGTAGCGTAATGCGCCGTATGAATCGAGAGGCTCTCATTCGGCGGAATACGCTACGCTATTCCGCCCTACGCGATAGAGTATTCAAAACCTGATTCCCAATTTCCAGATTGGGGATCAACACAAATCACACCGCTACTCCCCAGCCCTGACATCAAACTCAATCTTCCAGCGACCACTGTCTTTTTGCGAAACGGCTTGCAGTTCCAGTGTGCCGACTTCGGTTACTGCTGCACAAAGATGTACGGGTACAACTTCGCCCGGTCTGCGGCCTTCTTCCGGCAGGGTAATTTCAATTTCATCCAGCTCGGACAGTTCTTCATCGGTCCAGTATTCCAGTGCAATAGGATGGGCTGACGTAAGGAAGCCCATCGTTCGCGATTGACAATGCTCCCTACCTCAGCCCATCCTATCGGACTGTTACTCGATTACCCAGTTTTCAAGTTTTAAATCGGGAACTCTCTCAAACTCCCGTAGATTATTTGTAACCAGTGTTGCGTTTAAACTTAACGCATGGGCAGCAATCAGCATATCCATATTGCCTATCGGCGTTCCTTTGGCTTTTAAATCTGCTCTGTTTTTAGCATAAATAACCGCCGCTTTTTCATCCCAGCTATGTAATGTGGTGAGGGCGATAAATGCTTGCAATTGGATTTGTCTTGCCGTTTGTAAATGTTCAGGACTCAGGGTAACGCCAGAACAAAGCTCAGCATAGACAATCGCAGAAATATGGATTTCTTGGATATGATTAAATTTTTCCAGCAAGTAAGGCGGGTGCTTTTTTAAAATATAAACGCAAATATTGGTGTCCAGCATGACCATTAATAAAACTCCCGCTCTTGCGGTATTTCATTATCTCTTTCAGCGAGAAAGTCATCATCAAAGACACTTTTAGAGGCAAAAAATTTATTCCATTTGTTAACCAATCGTTTTGTATTGTCTTTTAAGTTATTTTCATACATGACAATGACTTTTGCATGACTTGCTTTTACGTCATCGGGCAATTTCAAATGAATTTCATGATCTTGTGTAATGACTGCATTTAGTTCTATGACCTGCATGGTTAAACCCTTTTTTAATTGTAAACGCGTAAGGTGCTATCCATTGGGCGCATTAGCGTTAGCGTAATGCGTATGAATCGGTGGGCACTCATTCGGCGGAATACGCTACGCTATTCCGCCCTACCTTAGAGCCTTCTAAATCTAATTCCCCCATCTGGAGATTAGAAATCAACATCAAGCCGTGCCCTATTCACCAGCCCTGACATCAAACTCAATCTTCCAGCGACCACTGTCTTTTTGTGAGACCGCTTGCAGTTCCAGTGTGCCGACTTCGGTTACTGCTGCACAAAGATGGACGGGTACAACTTCGCCAGGTCTGCGGCCTTCTTCCGGCAAGGTAATTTCAATTTCATCCAGCTCGGACAGTTCTTCATCGCCCCAGTATTCCAGACGCGTACCAACTTTGTCTTCACGGCGGATATTGGAGGCAAAGAAACGGAAACGGACCGGCTCGCCAATCACCAGGCCGAATTCATCGTCCGGTAATTCTTCCTGTGTACCTTCTTCCATGCCAAACGGCGCGATACACAGCGCTTCAATCTCCGGAGCCAGACCAGGCACGGCAGGCATCGCACTTTCAATACCGACATAATAAGCCGCGGCAGTGCCGCCTTTAATTCGAACGCCTTTACCTTTGCGGACAAATCCGTAATAAGCGGCGCCTCTTGCAACCGCCAGATCAAGATCGGCGCCCGCCAGCAAACGCGCTTCAGGCGCTTGCTCACCTGCCAGCCATGAATTTAATACTTCCATTAAACGTTTTGCCAGTGCATCAGCTTTTAATACGCCGCCATTAAACAGGACGGCTGTGGGATGCAAGAAGGTTGCATGTTCGGGCAGGTTTATATCTTTAAGATCGTCAGTGGCTTTTTGCTGTTTGGCTAGAAAAGCCGCCAAGTGGCGGGTAATAGCTGCATCCTGGGCGTAAGGCAAACCGGCGGTTCTTAAACCGGTGCGGGTACGGCTAACCGGCCTGTCACTGACCGCCACTTTAGGGAGGAAACCTTCAACCAGTACTCTGTTGACTTCTTCACGGGTTAATTCGGTACGCAGATTACCGGACATTAAGGACGAACCCCGGTTAGCGACAACCAGGGGGATATTATCAATATCAGTGTTGTTGAATATTTTTTCCTTGGCATCCCGGCAACTATGCGTTAATGCCTGTACTTGCCAGGGTTCCAGGCGTTTGCCGTCTTTTTCCAGCTTGGCTTTAACGGTGTAGGCTAACGCCAAATCCATATTGTCGCCGCCAAGCAAGATATGATCACCGACAGCAACACGCGTGAGTTCGAGATTACCGTCTCTTTCAGTGACCGCTATCAATGACAAGTCAGTGGTGCCTCCGCCAACATCAATAACCAGGATAATGTCGCCGCATGTCGCTTGTTTACGCCAGTCGCCCTGGCTTTTTTCAATCCAGCTGTACAATGCTGCCTGGGGCTCTTCCAATAGAATGGCCTGATCAAGACCAACGGCGCGTGCGGATTCCACTGTCAATTCGCGTGCAGCCGGATCAAATGATGCCGGCACAGTAATCACCAAATCCTGCTCTTCCAACGGCGCATCAGGATGCCTGTTTTGCCATGCATCCCGAATATGTTGCAGATAAGCGGTGGTTGCCTGAAACGGTGAAACACGCTCAACTTCTTCGGGCGCATCCGCCGGCAAAATCGGCGATTTGCAATCCACACCCGCATGACATAACCAGCTTTTAGCACTGGATACCAGGCGAATCGGAGTTTTACTACCCATATTGCGGGCTATTTCACCGACCAGATAATCCGGTTTTGCATTCCAGGGTAATGCGCTAGAACCTTCAGCAAGCTCAGCTTCGTGCGCTTGATACAAGAATGACGGCAACTGGAAGCTTTCTTCAACCTCGCCGGGCGATGTCAACTGAGGTATCGCCATGACTTGCTGGGAAAATTCTCCGTCGTCACTATCGGTAATGTCTGCGTAGGACAAAACACAATGGGTCGTGCCTAAATCGATACCAACTGAAAATCGCCTGGCTTCTAAAGGAGCAGCGTCTTGAGAGACTTCCTTTGCGTTTGTTTCAAAGGAAAATGCTGGCTCTGACGAGTTATTTTCAGAGGCCGTATTGTCGAATTGTTGGTTTTCAGGCTCTGAACTGAATGTCTGATTATCCGGACTAAAAGTATCCGGGCTGTCAGATGCTTGCGTGTCAGCAATATCTACCGCCGGTTGATTTTTATTCGGCTCTTCTTTAACATCCGGCTTCTTTTTTATATGATCAAACAAACTCATAATTCAACCTCTGCTGCTGCAAGTATCTTGGCATCATGTCCTTGAGTCAATTTGGGCAATCTGATATTGATTACCTGCCAGCCCTTATGAATCAGCGTTCCTTTAAAAGGGGC